>Ga0316192_10002081_pt1 | contig 14679 bp, 14 predicted proteins | sample MerIslwburrow_MG_FD_204931 | JGI IMG/M metagenome (GOLD analysis project Ga0316192, IMG submission 204931) | Coastal sediment microbial communities from Maine, United States - Merrow Island worm burrow | ecosystem: Environmental > Aquatic > Marine > Coastal > Sediment | place: USA: Maine...
GATCTGGAACTGGAGCCGGCAGCCACGTTCATGGGGGACGAAGCCGACCTGACGGAAATCCTGGGCAACCTGCTGGAGAATGCCTACAAGTACTGTCACAGTGCGGTCCGGGTGTGTGTGAAGATGGATGAACAGGTCGGTAGTATCGAGATCAATATAGAAGACGACGGCCCGGGCATCGCAGCGGACCAGATCGACACCGTCCTGCAACGCGGTACACGCATGGATGAATCGATGCCCGGGCAGGGCATTGGCCTGAGTATGGCCAACGAGATTATTACAGTGTATGGCGGGCAACTGGTCATTGCTGCCAGTCCCCTGGGGGGCACCCTGCTCCGGGTAAGCTTCCACGATTAATCCGGTCCTGCAGCAGGAATTTTCCCAATGACCGGGTTAACCTTCAGTGCATTGGCGACAGATTGACATTCACCGACATCCGCTCACCAGGATCGTATGACAATCGGGTGGTGGCCGTCTCCCCGCCATAGCGGTAGGTCACCCGGTAACCGGTAATGTGTTCACGGGCGCGTTGTTCTGTCACGGTTGTGCAGCGGTGCTGTTGCTGCCACAGGCGGGACTGACGCCTGATATCCTCACCGATGGTCGCCGCGATCTCGTTAAATTCCCGCGCTGTATCATCCGGTTCTGTGCACACCTGGTGCGAGACCGGCTCATAGCGTGATTCAATGACTGGCTCTACGTTCAACACCGGTGCATAGGCCCGGTATTCCACGGCATTCGCAAAGCTGCTCATGACCCAGGCAAACAACAGGCCCCATATCCGCATAAAACCATGATGGGCACGCCTCGCCGCGAATCGTGCAGGGTTCGACGCTCCTGCAGGACTATTCATTGTCAGTTCTGTTTGCTGCATTTATCCAAATCCCATCTTACTGAGCAATTGCTGTCCCCTGCTCCGTTCGGCCTCATCGGCATACTGCATCACCACGTCAAAGCCGCCATCTGCCAACCGAAACCAGTCCAGGCGCAAGTCACCAAACCCGGGCTGCAGCCTGTCCACAAAAGCGGCCGCGCGGTAAGGACGGGAAAAATGGATTATGAACAGGCGATTCTGTCCTGCATAGCGTTGCCGTGCCGTACCGCTGCGCGCCTTGCCGCTACCGTTCAGGACATAATCAAGATGCCGCATGATATAGGCGCTGTACCAGACTGCACCAGCCGGCAAGCGTCCTCCAGACACAGGTATCCGGGAAGGCCCGTAGTTATAGGCCGCCAGGGTACGGTACCAATTACCGTCGTAGCGTTGCTGCAGTTCCTTCAGGTAACGTGCGCCCGCATCGACATTGGTGCAGGGATCCAGCACCTCGGATAACTGCTCCAGCCCCAGGTGTTTCGCCGTGCCGGGCCAGAGAATCTGCATCAGACCGTAGGCATTGGCCTTCGAACGGGCCCGTGGTTTGAAATCACTCTCGCCCCTGGCAACGGCCAGTAACAGGGTCTCCGGCAGTTCATGGGCAGTGGCCGCACGCCTGAAACAATGTGCATAGGGAAAATCCAGCGCCGGCGAGGTCTGCAGGGCATTCGTCGCATAGGCCTGCCAGTGGGCCTCCGTCGCCTGGCGATCGATCGACGCATCCGTTTTCGCAGCCGCTGTTGCAGTCCACAACACAGTTATACAAAGTATCAGTACCCATGGCTGCAACTTCATGATTACTCCAGCTCGAGTCCGGTTACTGTTTCAATACGTTTGACTATTGCCTGTCGTTCCCCGTCATCCCGGTACCTGAAAACCACCTGGTAGTTTCCCGGCCCTTCGTTGACCACTTCCACTGGCACATCGGTGGCCGCGGCCAGGCGTCGTGCAAATCCCTGTGCAGCCCACTCGCTCCGGAAGGAACTCCAGACCCGGTAGCGGGACTCTGCCGTGGCGTCATTGTGGTCATCTGTTTCATGGGCAGCCAGGTGCACCACGCTGTCGATAGCATTTTCGACGGGCGCATCCCCTGTCGCAATCGACTCAGTGGCCTGGGTAGGCATGTCCGCCTCACTGCTGACGACCTCCTTCACCAGCGTCGGTGAATTACCGGTACTCAGTACCAGCAGGAATACCCCCGGCATCAACAATGCACCCAGCAGAATTCCAACAGTCCGCGTCATGGCAACCGCCTCGCCGTCCACACGGCGTGGCCGCGGTTCGCCGCGATCAGGCGATCAAGCCGGTCCAGCCACGGATCCCGGTCTTCAGCATTGTCTTGCATTCCCATGGCATTACTGCAGGCATCCGGTACGCCTTGCAACAGCTGGCGAAATTGTCGCCCCGGCCCGGCACCACTGACAGCAATGGCATAGACCGTTGGCCAGTCAGATGACTGGAAACGCGCCTCGGGAAACCGGTAGGCATACCTTCCAGGGTGTGACTGTGCGGGGGCAGTTATGTCGCAGGCAGCGGACAGTTGTGTGATGCCGTCCTTGTTTCCATGCGTAATCACAAACACCTGGTCGGCCTGTTCAACATCCACTTCCAGTACCGGGCAAGCGTGCTGCCCGTCACGGCAACTGTCACGATAGGCGCTGCTGTTTGTATGCCGCACCAGTTCCATACGGGCAATGGCCGGCTGCATCCTGCGGTTTTCCTGTGCCACGCTACGCCTGCCGGGAGGGCTACCGGCAGGCGGGATACGGATCCAGGTGGCGGTGTCCATACCGGCAAGGTGCATACCGGAGTCTTTGGGATGCAGGATGACCCAGACCTGGTAAAGGCCCTGTTGAATCAAGTGGGTCTCGCCGCGCAGGACGAAGTTCGCCTGTTGGCCCGCATCGGTCACCTGTACCTCCCGGTAACGTGACAGGTTATTGCCGATCAGATCTAACAGAGTACGCAGCTGCGGCTGGTCAGAGGCAAGCGTTTCCACCTTGATTTTCAGCTCTTCCACATCCTGTTGACGCAACAGGCAACTCAGGTTGTTGGCCAGATAGGTCGCGGCCAGGTCAGGCTGCCCGGCACTGAAGGGCAGGACCCTGAGGCCCCGCAGCGATTCATCGGTGCGCCGCACTTGCAGGGCGCGCAACTCGCTACCGGTCAGTCTTCCTGACCAGTGATGACCGAAGCCACTGACCCACTCACCTGCCCGCACATCCAGGGCACGTACCGAGACACGGAACTGCGCCGTTGCCGTGCGGGCAATCTCGATGCCGATAAAATAACTGGCATCTCGACTTCTGCCGCACTGCACCTGGTCCAACCGGCGATGATGCTGTGCTGGCTGTTGTTGGGGTTGCCAGGGAACATGTACGCCGGGCGTTTTCAGCAAGCCGTCCATGAGCTGGTCACGAATACTGCGTGTCAAACCGTCAATGTCCGGCTGGATGTCGTCACCATCGAGGCGCAGGACAATCACCGGCTCGCCCTTGAAACGCGGATGCTGGCCGAGTTGTTGCGCCACGTAAGGAGCAAGTTCGTTATCCACCCAGTCTTGCAGTGATGACTCCGTGTTATGTTCGGAACGCAACTGATTCTGGCTGCAGCCGGTGGCCAGCAGCAGGACCAGTAACGCAAACAAGGTGTGGCGCGCAACTATCACGGCTTCATTCCTCCAGTGTTACCTGCCCGTCATCCTGGATCACCAGGGCACCACCCTGCTGTCCCTTTGACAGTGAGGCGATGGCCACTTTGGTAGCCGCTGGCAATTGCACACCCCACACCACATTTGACTGTCCGGGACCGTCAGCCGCCTTTTTCAGACTGTAAAGATAATGTGCCGGCACGGTTACCGCCGACATCTCATGAAACCACCCCGGGAATGGTGTCTGTGTAACGGCTGGCCTGCCCGCATCCATCGACAAACGCCAGGCCTGTTGATCGGCCATGCCGTACAGGGTAACGCTGCCCGCTGCGACCAGCCGGTCAAGTGCGGCAGTGGATGCGAACCGCAGGATAAACCCCTGCCTGGCGGGGTCAGGTTTTGCGGACGGCGCTGATAGTGGCCGATTCTCGATCACGGGTTTGACTGTTTTTCGCCGCGGCGGGTACTTGAGTGCCTCGATTTCCTTGTGGCTGTGATCCAGCTGCAACTGCGAGTCCTGCAGTCGAGCGCGGAGTTCAGCCAGATCCTGTTTTTCCCGCATCGAGTCCTGTTCGATCCCGGCCAGCACCCGGCGTCCCTGTTCAAGGTGTTGGTACGTAACCGTCAATACCTGTTGCGTCCGGACCTTTTCTGATTGCAGTGCCTCCACTTCGGCCCGCAGTTCCAGGAGCTGTTGTTGCTGCGCCCTGATTTCCTGGCGTATCCCTGCAACCTGTGAGGGCTGTGCGGGCTTGCCCTGCTCCTGCACGGGAATACCCTGCACCAGCGCGAACACGGCCATCAGGCACAGGCCGATGATAGACATGAAACGCATGACATCCGTTTGCAGGGCTTCGGTATCACCACCCGCGGCACCGGTTGCAGGGGATAACCTTGCATGCCGGCGTCGCCGCATCATTGTTTTTCCTGCAATACCAGGGCAGCGCTGTTGCGTGCCATGGCACAGTCGATAGAATCACATATATCACTAAGCAGGGCCTCAACCCGGTTGGCATGGTGTTGCTCCTGTTCCTCGTAGAATCGACTCAACCGGGTACCCAGTAGTGAACTCTTGATCACCCGCATCACGTAGCCACCAATGCCGCCTGCAATGGTAGTCGTCAGCGCGGTCAGGATGCCGCCGTCCACCAGGCGTTGCAGCACGGCATAGGCACCGGCTTCTGCAGCCACTCCGGGATCACCGAGGGCATACAAAAGCGCGCTGCGCATGCCGATCGCAGTCCAGATCACACCGATACCAAAGAACAGGCTGGTCCACACATCGTTCAGATGTTCGAGCTGACTGATCTCGTCCAGTGGATGCTTGTCGTCGAGCCGCTTTTGCAAGCTCCGCAGGCTATGGATGTACAGGCCCAGGGTGATTCCGAACGGCAGTACCGACAAACCCAGGTTGCGCCGGCACCATTCAAACAACACTTGCACCCGGGGTACTTCGAGAACAGCCACCGAAATGATATCAAGGGCCGTCAGCAGATATACCACCATCAGGCCGGCGATGAAACTGAGCGTCATGCCCAGTAACAAGCCGTTGAAAAATCCACGATCCTTCAGTTGCAGCATCGCCGCTTACTCATTCGGCCCACAGGCCTCGCAGGTGGCCTCCAGTACCAGTTCGGTTTCCCGGTACAGGTTGCTGGCACGGGTGTAATTGAGCCGGTCCGCACTGATCTTGAGCAGACCCTGTTCCTTGTCGGCCAGTTCCCGGTTCATATCGCGCATGACATCGGACTGTTGCGGGCAGGTTTGTGAACAGATACTGTAATCGCTGATCAGGGTCACGTACTTGATACCAAAATAACGGTTATAGGTTTCCCGCGCCTGGCGCTTGCTCAACAGGCCGGCATCATTCGCCCATAGCAGGAAGTCGCTGAAGCTCGCCTTGTTCTCCTTTTTCGGGTCGCCTTCCGCGATCGTCAGCAGGCGCTGGAAGTAGCCATCGAACTCATGTTCACAACCGGTTTCCAGGTCAAAGCGGGCAGCACTGATGGCGCGTTCCAGGTTCGGCCCTTCCGGCAGGCTGCAGGCCGTTACCTGGGTGGGATTACTGCTGCAGGCCGTCAGTGAGGTGGTAATGACTGCTGCGGTGACGAGTCCGGTCAGTTTGTTTTTCATTGATGATTTCATGACGATTCTCCAGTTCAATTACGGTCACATTTGCAGGGCACTTTCATAGCCGGAATCTGCCGTTCCGACAGGCGCGACAGCCATCGGAGTGGCGTCCGCCTCTTCACCAAACAGGATGGCCTTGACCCCGGCCACCACTTCCTGCATTTCCGGGGTAATGGTGCCGAAAGACTGGTTAAGCTGCTCCATCAAGGTTGCGCGACTGATCTCTTCCCGGGTGCGGGCGATCAGGCTGGCAGTCTCCTGCATATCGAGATAGATATCCGAGGCAATTACGGCCAGCGAGGAACTGGTCTTGCCACTGGAACGCGCCACCAGCTCGTAGTACTGGCTGAAGCGATCGCTGAGCCGCATGCCGGAGCGTCCGCGCAGTGATGGTTGACTGGCAGCGGCTGATTGACTGGACTCTGCTCCGATCAACAGTTCCTGCAGGGTCCAGGACGTTTTTTTCTGGCCCAGTTCCTTGCGAATGCGCTTCTCCAGGCTGGAAGAGGTAGCATTCACTGCGATTTCCATCTCCGGCAGCTTGTCCGCCATGATATCCAGCATTTCGAGGTAACTTTTCCCGAGTTGTTTGGCAATGCGCTCGCAGCCGGGATCACCTTCATTGCCTTCACACTTGCTATCCAGGTAAAGCTTCTGCTGTTCATCCAGCTGGCTGATGACGGTCTGTAACCCGGTTTCCATTTCCGCGGCAACATTGCCGGTATGCTTGATTTCCTCCAGTACGGTTGTCGGAAACAACTTGATGGTCGGTGCACTCGAGCCTGCATAAACGGCCATCGGCAGCAGCAGGCACCCGGTCAGCAGCTGTTTGAAAAATCGCTGCATCCCTTTCCAGTCACAGATTGTTGCAGTCTTCATCGGAAACTCCTCCTTGCAGTCATTGTTTTCATGATTCACCTCGATGCCTTCGCGGCCAGTCTCTGTGAGAATCAATATAAGCAGGCATTCCTGAACAGAACCTGAATGGCGCTGAAAATAGTCTATTGCCGCGGGCTATATCAGTTGCCACTAGCAGTCTGAGCAACAGTTCGCCACACACAGGCTGGGATACCTAGGCCGCGGACCAATATGGGGTAATTCGCGCCGAATTGGAGGCTGCCGGCACCCCGATCGGCGCGATGGATATGATGATTGCCGCACAAGCGAAAAGCATCAAGGCTGTGCTTTACGAAGGTAAAAGGACTGAAAATCGACAGTTGAACTTAATTCAATGAGAGCGCCAGGATTAGGTGCCTGTGCTAGGCGAATTACTAAAAGTTAGGAGCAGCAGATTCGTTCTATACTGTCCTCGGCCCTTACCGCCCTCTGGGAAGATGTGCTTGTTCAGAAAATTCTGCATCTCGTCTCGCTTGTGCGTGAACTCGAACTCTCCCAGATTGGGATCGAAAAAGCTCTCCTTTCCTGGCACGAGACAAATCTGTAAATCAGCATGTGGTTTCGGTGCCGATCGGCACACTAGCTATATGATATTATTATGGTTTGATTGGTCAACGCTGGATGCCGATTCACACCCCTGATGTGCGCAAGTTGCTGCAGACTGGCGGTGAATAGGGTTTTTAGTAGGGACAGAGCAGGTGAAATCTGTCAGCCTGCCGGGCATCGCTAGCTGGCAAGCCGCTCTGTTTGCGGATCTGACTGTGCCTGGTTCCGTTGTTGAGGGTACTCGAGAACCTGGCCAGTAACGCCGGGGCTCTCCCGATGTACTGCTTCCAGTTGCGTGGATAGGATACGACGTTTGTCGCGTAGAGTGATTGCTTCGGCACTGTCCAGTGCCGCGACAACTGCCAGCATGTTTTTTACACAGCAGACAATCCGCTGTAAACGTGAGGGTACCAATGTTGCCTCGGGTAACGCATATGACATGGCTAAAACCACCTTATTAGAAAATCAGATTCATCATGGCAATCATGACCACCAGAAACAGTACGGTCATGATGCCGCCGGCGCGCATGAAATCCGGCACCCGGTAACCGCCAGGCCCCATGGTCAGGGCGTTGACCTGGTGCGTCGGGATCAGGAAGGAATTCGATGTGGCAATGGCCACCGTCAGCGCAAATACTGCCGGGTCGGCGCCCGCTACGACTGCAATGTTGACCGCCAGCGGGACCAGCAAGACGGTAGCACCGACGTTTGACATGACCAGCGTGAAAAAAGTCGACAGTATGGCAATGACGGATTGCAACACCCAGATCGGCACGTCGCCAAGCACACTCAGCGTCCGATCAGCAATCCAGGCCGCTGTTCCCGATGTTTCTACGGCAAGCCCCAACGGGATCAGGCTGGCCAGCAGGAAAACGGTTTTCCAGCTGACGGCCTCGTAGGCTTCTTCCATCTTGAGCACGCCCGATAACACCATACCAAGGGCACCGGTAAGCAGTGCCACTGACAGGCGCAGATCGGTAAACAGCACCAGGAAAAGTGCGATGCTGAAGAACAGCAGCGCAAACCCGACTTTTTGCGGGCGCAACTCTTCGTGCGGGTATTCCGTGGTGACGACCACAAAGTTGCGGTCGTTTTTCAAGCGTGTGAGCGCATCCCAGGTCGTATGCACAACCAGCGTATCACCCGCCTGCAAGAGCATGTCGCGCACACCCTCCCCCTCGCGGTAGGTTTCACCAACACGGTGTAATGCCACCAGCGAGATGCCGTAGGTTTTGCGCATCCATACATCACGGGCGCTTTTACCGATTAACTGGGAACCCGGCGGGATGACCACCTCGGCGATTCCTGCCTTGGTCGGTGCCAGTGCTTCTTCAAAACTCTCGAACCGGTTGCGTACCTGAAGGTCGTATTCGTCGGCAAAACTCAGCAGGGCTTCGCGTGCGCCCATCACGCCCAGCACGGTACCGGCCTCAATACCAACATCGCGTGCCAGGCCGCCTGCACCGATACGAATGTCACCGCTGCCGCGCTGTGCGGCGATGACACGCAGGCGACCGTTATGCTCGATGTCATCCAGCGTCTGACCGGCAATACTGCTGTCCTCGGGCACCACCATCTCGCGCACGTCGTATTCAACCCCGTAGGTCTCGCGAAAATAATCGAGAGCACTGGACGCTTTTGCACCTCTGGCCGGTCTGCTGGGCAGCACAAAACGTCCCGCCAGGATGAAATAGACAATACCGGTCGCAACCAGCGCCAACCCGACAGGTGTGACCGAAAACAGCGACCAGGCCGCCATCTGATGATCAGCGGGCAGGGCCTTGTTGGATGTCAGAATAAGGTCATTGAGCAGAATCAGCGGGCTGGACCCGACCATCGTCACGGTACCGCCCAGAATGGCACAAAACCCCATCGGCATGAGCAGGCGCGACATCGGCAGCCCGGAACGCGCCGAGATACGCGATACCACGGGCAGGAACAGCGCTGCTGCCCCAACGTTCTGCATAAAACTGGAAATAATAGCGACGGTACCGGAGATGATCGGAATGATGCGCTTCTCGGTAGTGCCACCGGTTTTCAGAATAAAAGTGGCCACCTGGCTCATGATCCCGGTTTTATCCAGGCCGGCGCCAATAATCATAACGGCGATGATCGACATCACGGCGTTACTGGCAAAGCCATCGAACAGATGCTGGGTGGGCACCAGCCCTTCCTGCAATCCCATCATCGGTGCCAGCAGCGACGTCAGGCCCAGTAACACCATAATGGTGACAGCGGCGACATCGACGCCGACAACCTCAAAGGAAAACAGGTAGATAGTCAGTATCAGCAACGCCGATACCCAGGCGATCTCCACACTGGGTACCGCGGCCGCCAGAATGATGGCCACACCGACAAAAATAAAGGCAGCGATTAGCTGTCTTGCTGAAAAACCGGCGCTTCCCTCAGGCAGGCCCGGCGTGTCATTCGAAAAGCTTGCAGGGGCAACACTGGTGTATCCTGACTGATTCAAGTGGCTACCTCACCGGTCAAAAAGTTCAATACCTTGGTCAGCGCAACGCGCCAGACAGGTATTAATACTAATCAGAGGTAGGTCAAGAGGTTGTTAAAACGGTGTGAAGATTTTGTTAAGCGGGCTAATGAGTGTCCCCGGAATTGCTGAAATTGAGCCGGAAGCGGGTGCCCTTCCCTACTTGGCTACTGACCTTGATCTGCCATCCGTAGTGCTGGCAGATTCGTCTTACCAGCGACAGTCCGATGCCTTCTCCGCCCTGGGCGCTGTAGAAGGGTTTGAAAACCTCATCGAGCTGTTGCGTAGGGATGCCGACACCGGTGTCAGCGACACTGAGGCTGTAATTGTCCAGCGTGATCCTGACACAGCCCTCTGTAGTATACGAAAAGGCATTGCGTATCAGGTTGCCGACCACGATGCGCAACAGCGCACACTCCACTGACAAGACAGGTGCTGAGCGAATGGTGATCTCTACTACAACATTATTGGTTTCCAGCAGATGACGGTGGCCATCCACCACTTCGTTCAACAGCTTGTCGACTTCGCAGCTTGCAGTTACTTTATCCTGCTGCTGTTCGCGGGCGAGTTCCAGCAGTGCGTGAGTTACTTCCGACATTTCATGTGCGGCTCGTGCGATGCGCCGCACGCGTGTTCGCTGGGCGTCATCCAGCGAAGCGTCTTCCTGTAGTACCTCCGCTGCGCCTTTGATCACCGCCAGCGGGGTACGCAATTCGTGGCTGACGTCTGCTGTGAATGCCTGTTCACGTTCTATAAAGGATCTCAGCCGCTCCTGGTAGGCATCGAACTCTTTGGCAAGTGTACCGACCTCATCGCGCGGAAAGTCACTGGCCAGTGCCTGGGTCCGCCCCCTGGGTTCAAGAATCCCTACGCGGCGTGCCAGTTCACCCACCGGCGAAACGACACGCTCTGCCAGCCATAATCCCAGCGCGGCCGACAGACCGATCATAATCAGCACGCCGCCGGCAAGAAACGCCTTGAACTGCTGTTCCTTGTGCCGGATCTGTGCGTCATCGTAGAGCAATACGAAGCGCCTGTTATCCTGGATGCGGACCTCCGCAAAATAACTGCTGCCATCAAGCAGCATCTGGTGCAACCCGGCCGGCATGCCGTAGAGCACCTCCGGGGTCGAAGCACGCTTGCTATCGTCTATCACGTAGGCACGCATGACGGTACTGCTGGGGGGGATGGTGGCGGGATCTTCGACGTAACGCTCGATGAAATCCTCGAGTTCTGCCGACAGGGTTTCAGCGACCAGGCGTTCTTCCATGTTAATGGTCAGCCAGTAGAGTATGCCTGCCAGCGCCAGACTGATAACACCACCGAGCAACGCGAAAGCGATGCTGATGCGATAGCGCAGGCTAGTCCTGAATCTCATCGGGCGCCGCCAGTTGATAACCCATACCGTGAACCGTACGCAACAAGGGTGTTTCGAATGGTTTGTCAATGGCGCTGCGCAGCACGTGCAGGTGGGTACGCAGCGCGTCACTGTCCGGTCGTTCATTCCCCCAGATACGGCGTTCCAGCTCGCGCTTCGGCACCACACGGGGTGACTGACGAATTAACAGCGTCAATAATTTCAGCGGAATGGGTGGCAGGCTGATCTGCTGACCGGCGCGTTCCACGCGCAGGGTTTCAGGATCAAACACCAGGTCGGCAACCTGCAGCACGTCTCTTTCCTGCTCGCCGCGCGAGCGTCGCACCAGTGCTCTGAGCCGGACTTCCAGTTCCTGCAGGGCAAAGGGTTTCACAAGATAGTCATCGGTGCCGGCGGCAAATCCGTTCAGCTTGTCATCCAGCGTGTCTCGTGCGGTGAGCATCAGCACGGGTGTAGTCACTCCTCCGTCGCGAATGCGGCGACAGACTTCCAGGCCGTCCAGGCCCGGCAATGTCAGGTCGAGCACGATGGCATCGTACACCTTGTCCTGTATGAACTGGATTCCGGATCTTGAATCATAGGCCGCATCCAGTATGTACCCCTTGGGTTCGAGGTAATCGTACAGGTTGGCAACCAGGTCAGGGTTGTCTTCAATAACCAGTATATACATGGTGCATTGATACTCCGGGTTTCACTCTCGGTCTACAGACTCGCATTCCCGAAAAATCCGTTTATCACAGGTTTTGCAGATCGTCTTGTCCAGTTTCTGGAAAATAGCGGTCACCGCTGCAGTCTTGGATTGAAACACATTGTTCGGTCCAATGGCATCCAGACAACCGCAGCTCTCCAGTGACTCCCACAGGCCTTTCTTGACTTTAATCAGGTAAAGATCCCCGCCGTTCGCCTTGCGTTTTTTAGCCTCTTCCACAAGCGTTGCGCCGCCGGTGATATCCGCAAAGTTGATACCCTGTGCAACAATGGCCAGATGCTTCTGCTCCGGATGGTGTGTTTCGAGGTCGGAGAACGCCTCCTGAACATGATTGATGGAGCCGAAGAACAGGGAACCATCAATGCGCAGGACATGCAACTGGGGGCATTGCGGCAGTGTCGGGTCGGTCGCAAATTTACGCTTGTACTGGCGTGGATCCGGGACCCGGGAAATGATACGCGGCCTGGAAACCCGCATCAGGTACAAAATCAGTGACAACATGACACCGGCAAGGATCGCAAACTCCAGTTCCAGGAACAGCGCACCGAAGAAGGTCACTGCCATGATGCCGGTTTCGCGCCGGCTGGCCTTGAGAATATGGGCGATTTGCTTGAAGTCGATCAGGCCCCAGGCGACCATAAACAGGATGCCCGCCATGGCCCCGTTGGGCAGCCAGGCGGCCAGCGGCGCGACCAGCAACACGATCAATATCAACAACAGGCCCGCGAACATTGCTGCCAGTGGTGTCTTTGCCCCGGCCTGGAAGTTCAGGCCGCTGCGATTGAAAGAACCGGTCGCCACGTAGCCGGAGAAAAAACTGCCGGCGATATTGGACAGGCCCTGGCCAATAAATTCCTGGTTACCATCGATATGCTGGCCACTGCGTGCGCCCAGCGAGCGGCCAATGGAAACCGCCTCGGTCAGGGCAAACAGGGTCACCGCCACCGCTGTCGGGGCAAGATTCTTGATGGTGGTCAGTGAAAATTCCGGCGCGGATAGCGGCGGCAGCGTCTGCGGCAGTGCCCCGACATTTTCGATACCGGTCGTGGCAACACCGAAAAGCTGGTTAAGCACCGCGGCTACCAGGCTGCCGAAGATCATGGCGATGATCAGGTACGGCAACCTGGGCCACAGGCGTTTCACCACAATGCCCGACAACAGGGTCGACAATGCCACAGTGGTTACGTAAACGTTGATGTACGGAATCTGATGCCAGAAGGCAATCAGCACATCCTGCACGTGGCCACCGCGCGGAATCTCTACGCCGAAAAAGTTTTTCAGCTGCTTGGCGGCAATCAGAATAGCGGCACCGGCGGTAAAACCAACAATCACCGAATGGGAAATAAAATTGACCAGCGCCCCCATACGCGCAAACCCCAGCACCAGTTCTATAATGCCGACCATAAACGTCAAGGTCAGCGCCAGGGATACATAGTCCATCGATCCGGGCTCCGCATAGATGCTGAGCGAGGAGAACAGCACGATCGATGCCGCGGTCGTGGGCCCTGAAACCAGGTGCCAGGAGGAACCGAACAGCGCCGCGACGATGGCAGGCACCATGCCCGCATACAGCCCGTACTCCGGCGGCATGCCGGCGATGGTCGCGAATGCCACGCCCTGGGGTAGCACCACAATGGCTCCGGTCAGCCCGGCAATCAGGTCGCCGCGCACCGTATCCTTGCGCAGCAACGGCCACCAGGTCAGAAAAGGAAAATACTGGATGAATGGATCAGACCAGCTCGCTTGCTTCATGAATTCACCAACTGCTGCAGAAAAGGCCCGGTTACAATCGACCCGTGCCAGATGGCCAGCTAACGTATCATGACAAACGTCAAGTTTACGTTAAGCCCACAGCGGAACGATACCTGTGACGACCATTGCGGTCACTCCAGCGCACACCTTGTAGCCCTGATTCCCAGCATTGCTGGCATTCGAATCTGAAGCCGAATCCACCTGGGGCACTACAAGGTGTTATGAAAGGATTAAACCAGGATCCCAGCTCAGCGCTTTCAATACCGCCCCTTATGCTCCTGACGGCCCAGTGGTAGAAAACCCTGAAATAACCCCACCAGCGATACTACGAAGAAAATACCGACTGAAATAGCCGCAACCCCTAACATCAGGTCCACATAACCCACGCCGGGTATCAAGAGCGGTCCCAGTATCGCACCCGCACTACCCAGGCCGTAAAGGATATTATGCCAGATTGGCGCTGGGGAATACTCGTACCCTTTGCTCTTGAACCTTGTTGATCCGGTTTCAGATTTGATGACCGAATCACTCACGGGCTTCTGCTGTTTCCTGAAAGATGTACTGATTCTGTGCTGGCGGGTATCCGTGCCGTGGTTGGGGTGATTAAGCACTTTATTCATTGACTTTACCTGCATTGTTATCCGATCTACGCCTTGGCTGTGTTCCGGCACCACGCCAGAGAGACGGGAAGATGAGCGCCGAATGGAAACAGTCTACCCTTACGGACATAATGGATTCGTTAAGACATAGCGGAATGCTGATGACACATTCCCCGTTCATCAAAACATCAAAGACTCATCGAATAAACTCCAGACTAGTCGCTACGCCTAATCCCTGCATATTATCAACATGCTGATCCACCGAAACGGCGCTTGAAGCGGGAACTCGAAAAGCGACTGTCCTAAATTCTGGTTGGCGTTGAAGCCCAATCCGCGCATCGATCGAACAAGGATGCGTCATGCCAGACCCGATGTTTTCTTGTGGAAGCCGGCCATTCTGGTTAGCATTGTTCGTCACGAACCTGTCTGCACCGACTGTGCAGCGTCAACCACTGTTCAACCGGCTATTGTATAGCCTGTCAGGAGCATCCATGAACTGTAGCTTCTTGAAATCAGTTATTGCCATGCTGCTGCTAAGTGGGGTCGCTATCCCTCACACGATATGGGCCAAACAAGCCCAGGAAGACGTCAGCGATGCGGTCACGTCGACAGCGACGGCGGCCGCACAGCGTGGGGCGATCGCGTCCGCAGCG
>Ga0316192_10002082_pt1 | contig 14673 bp, 16 predicted proteins | sample MerIslwburrow_MG_FD_204931 | JGI IMG/M metagenome (GOLD analysis project Ga0316192, IMG submission 204931) | Coastal sediment microbial communities from Maine, United States - Merrow Island worm burrow | ecosystem: Environmental > Aquatic > Marine > Coastal > Sediment | place: USA: Maine...
ACATCCGATCGGTGGTCGATGTCCTTGCCCCAGGCCTGTTCGGGTGACATGTATTGGAGCTTGCCCTTGAGAGCCCCGGCACGGGTGTGCGACGCCTTGGAGGCGGCCTTGGCGATCCCGAAATCGCAGAGCTTGATCTCGCCGACCGAGGAGATCAGGACATTCTGGGGCGACACGTCCCGATGAACCAACCCTAGGTCGCGATTGTCGAAGTCGCGTTTCTTGTGCGCGTAATCGAGGGCGCCCGCCAGCGAATGGGCAATGTGCAGAGCGAGGGGCACCGGGATCCCGACACCCCGGTTACGGCACTCATCGAGGATCGACCGCAGGTCTCTTCCCTCGATGTACTCCATGGCGATGTAGTGGGACCGTTCGATCTTCCCGAGATCGTAGATGTGGATGATGTTGGGGTGGTTGAGCTGGGCCGCCAGCTTCGCCTCGTCAACAAACATCTTGACGAACTCTTCATTGTTCGTCAGGTGGGGCAGAATCCGTTTGATGGCGACGGTCTTCTGGAACCCTTCGAGGCCCAACATCCGGGCCTTGTAGACCTGAGCCATCCCTCCGGTGGCAATGTGTTCCTCGAGGACGTACTGTCCAAAGGTCGTGCCTGCCGGCACCAGGGGCGCACCGTCGTCTTCCGCCGGCTCTGCGGCGGGTTCTTTCTCGACGGTCTCCGGCTTCGGCTCCTCAACCTCGGGGGCGCCCTCCGGAGGCGGCGGAGCGACCGATGGGGTCTCGGCCTCGGGCGTCTCGATTTTCTCAGCCTCCGGGGCCTTCTTGGTGGTCGGTGCGGGGGGTGAGATCTCGAGCCCCGCCAGGGTCTCCGAAAGCATGGCGTCAACTTCAGCGTTGGTCTTGGCGCGCGAGCTCTCGCGAGCCGCCACCGAATCACCGAGGACATCCGCCAGGGCATCTTCGACGCTCGTGTCATCGGCTGGGGGCGGCTTCTCGGCCGGTGGCCCCTTGGCCGGGGTTTCGCTTTCAAGAACCCCGGCGCGCTCGACATCCGAGAGGATGTCGGCGAAGAGATCATCGGAGCTGAAGGACTCCCCACCGTCGTCGGTGTTCCCACGGCGCAGAGCGTCGAGGGTCTCCTGCGGCACCGCCTGGGTCGTCAGGATTTCGGCCGAGGCCCTCAGGAGAGCGTCGATCTTCTGCTGCGTCTCGTCTTCGGTGAACGGCGGCGCGAGAATGTCCTGGGCACCGTGGACCTCGGCGTCGGCCACCGAATCCTCCCCCAGGTATCCCGGCATGAGGATCAAAAAGGGCGTGACTCGAAGACCCGCACGAGCTCGAAGCTGGGTGATGGCATCACCGACGGTGACCTGGGGCAGCGCTGAAGTGATGGCGACGATCTTGGGTTCGAAATGGGCGCACACCTGCACCGCGGCGTTCAGATCACCGGCGACCTCGAGGCGGTGACCTCGCCCGGCGAGTGCGTTCCGAAAGTCATCGACGGAACTCTGCTCGTACTCGATGAGTAAGATATTGGCGCTCATTGGTATCGTCCCTGGATGCTCCCCGGATTGAAGGGCCCGTTCTCATTATCTGCGACCGGTTCCCAAAGTCAACCGCGGTCGCACTCCTTCTCAGGGCGCGAGACGGTTATAATGCCTGGGCTTGAAGCCCCGGACCAGGGGCGCAGACGGGGAGGAACGATGTCCGGCCACAACAAGTGGAGCACGATCAAACACAAGAAGGGGCGCGCCGACGCCAAGCGCGGAAAGATCTTCACCAAACTCATTCGCGAGATCACGGTCTCGGCCCGGGAGTCCGGCGGCGATGTCGACGCCAATCCACGCCTCCGATCCGCGGTGGCCGCGGCCAAGGCGGCGAACATGCCGGCCGACAACATCAAACGGGCCATCCAACGGGGCACCGGTGAGATTCCCGGGGTCGTGTACGAGGAGGTCCAATACGAGGGCTACGGCCCGGGGGGAGCAGCGGTACTTCTGCAGACCCTCACCGACAACCGCAACCGGACCACGCCGGAGGTCCGTCATATTTTCACCAAGAGCGGCGGCAACCTGGGCGAGAACGGCTGCGTGTCGTGGCTCTTCACCCGGAAAGGTCTCCTCCTCGTAGCACGCACCGACGACCTCGACGAAGACACCCTCCTCGAACAGGCGCTCGAGGCGGGCGCCGAGGACCTCGATACCGAAGACGCGGACTACTTCCGGGTCTACACCGCACCGGAAGAACTCCACATCGTCAAAGAGAGTCTCGAGGCGAACGGCGTCGTGGTGGAGGGAGCTGAGATCGACATGGAGCCATCCACCACCCAGAAGCTCGAGGGCAAGAAGGCCGAGCAGATGATCCGGCTTATGGAGGCCTTCGACGACCAGGATGACGTGCAGAATGTCTGGGCCAACTTCGACATCGACGACAGTCTGCTGGACGGCGCTTGATCCCCTCCGCCGCAGTCCGATGACGCTCCAACTCGACCGGGCGAAGCTGTTGTGCGCATCCTAGGAGTCGACCCCGGGAGCCGAGCCACCGGATGGGCGCTGATCATCGCGAGCGGCAACCGGACCCATCTCGAGGCTTTCGGGATCGTCCGGCCCAAGGGGACGGAACACGCGTCGCGACTGGCCGATCTCGATCGGCTCTTCACCGGCATCGTCACCGAACTCGCTCCCGACTGCGCAGCTGTGGAATCCGGTTTCACCGGGCGGAATCCAAAATCCGGCCTCATCCTCGCCGAGAGTCGTGGTGTCGTCCTCGCCGCCCTCGGTCGAGCCGAGATTCCCGTTCACGCCTACACCCCCGCCCAGGTCAAATCCGCCATGGTCGGTCACGGCAACGCCGAGAAACAGCAGGTGGCCTTTATGGTCGTTCGGCTGTTGGGTTTGGCCGAGGCTCCGCCGAGCGATGCGGCGGATGCCGCCGGCGTCGCCCTGACCCACGTCCACAGCCGAGCGATCGCGGCGATTCGCGGACATCAGTTGTAAGCACTGTAAAACCGTCCCCCTCTTCGTTGACGGTCACGAAAACCTCATGCTAGGATGCACTGCCTTCATCATTTATGAATCAGGATTCGAATGATGGACGGTCACATGTGGCATTGCCACTTGTGTCGGTCAATTCGCTCGTTCACAATAGACCGGCGGTCGGGTTGGAACTCTTCCCGGACGTCGAACTCTAACTAGGAGGAGGCAAGAACGTGGGACAGGTAGCAGATCTATTCCGCCAGGGTGGAATCTTCATGTGGCCGCTACTCTTCTTCTCGTTGCTGGCGTTGACCGTCATCATCGAGCGATTCATCGTGCTGACCAAGGCGCGGATCAACGTCAACGAGTTTTTGACCAAGATTCGCAAGGCGCTGCTGGTCAACCGGAACGTCAAGGAAGCCATCAAAGTCTGTGAGAGCAATCGCGGACCCGTGGCTTCGGTGATGAAAGCCGGCTTGCTGCGCTATGGCCACAGCCGTGAAGACATCGAGAAGACCATCGAGAACGCGGCTCTGTATGAGCTCGACCGTCTGGAAAAACGAATGGGCGTTCTCGCGACCACCGCCAACGTGGCACCCATGCTCGGCTTCCTCGGAACGGTCGCCGGGATGATCAAATCCTTCGCCACTCTCGCAGAGCAGGGTCTGACCAACCCGGCAGCGGTTGCCGTCGGTATCTCCGAGGCGCTGATCACCACTGCCGCCGGTCTGATCATCGCGATTCCGGCGCAGCTCGCCTACAACTGGTATACGACGAAGATCACGCGTTTCGTTCGCGATATCGAGACCGCGACCAACATGCTCCTGGAAACCTTCACCGAGATGGACGGGAGCGGTGAGAACAAGGCCTGAGGAAGGGAGTCCGCGATGGCACTGATTCGCGGCAGAGACCGAGGAACCGGGGCGGCGATCTTCACCGCCTCCATGGCGGACATCGTCTTTCTCTTGATCGTGTTCTTCGTCCTCACGTACAAGGTCGAGGTCGACAAGACGCAGATGAACCTACCCGAAACCTGGATCCGGAAAAAGATTCCCGAGAAGGCAGCCGTGATCTCCATCGCGCCGCCCGACAAGGGATCCACGATTCGGGTCTCCACCGGTGAGGAGATGGCGCTTCCCGTGAGCACCATCGAAGAGGTGATCACCTTCGCCTCGACCGAGGTGGCCAAAAACCCGAACAGGGAATTCATCCTCAAAGCCGACAAGGACGCGCCCTATGGTCGGGTTGACGAGGTTCTCGATGCGCTCAAGCAGTCGAAGGTGAAATACATCTTCCTCCTCTCTGAGCAGCTGACGGCGGCGGAACTGTAGCCGGGGGACGACGATGAATATCAAAAAGAAAGAAATCGCGTCCGAGATCTTCACCGGATCCATGGCCGACATCTCGTTCCTGCTGATCATCTACTTCATGATCACCTCGGCATTTTCAGCGACCCGTGGTCTCGACTTCGCGCTGCCCGAGGAGACCGACACCCCGGAGATCAAACAGGAAGACGCCATCGAGGTTCACGTCATGCCGGGTGGAGCCATCGAGGTCGACAAGAAGGATCTGCCGATCGAGGGCTTGCTGCCGTATGTGCTCGAGAAGCTGCTGCAAAACCCGGACAAACCGGTGATCCTCCGGACCGATCCCGATGCCACCTATGGCGACATGATCTCCGTTTTCGACCGGCTCCGGCGAGCCAACGAAGAATGGACCGAACCAGTGGAAGGCAGCGAAGAACGCAGGGCCCTGTACCAGGACGTCCACGGCAAGGATCTCACCGAGATCAAGACCATCTCGATCCCGACCCAGCGGGAAATCGAGAACATCTGGAACCTCCTGGGGATGGGGTGAGGAGGCAGTATGACCGAGACGCCCAAAGCACCAGCATCCAAGGCGCCTGACGTCAAGATGAAACCGACGGTCATCGAGATCATCGCGCAGGAGGAGCAGCAGGACAAGAAGCTCACTCGCATCGCGGTCGGCGTGGCCGTCGTCTTGCACATCTTCATATTCGCGTTTCACTGGCCGACTTTTGCCGGCGGTCTCAAGGATGCGACCGAGAAAAAGACCAAGATCTACGTGGTCAAACAGGTCAAATTCAAACAGCCTCCCAAGCAGGAGCTCCAGCAGATTCCGAAGCCCAAGAGCAAGAAGGTTCCGATTCCGGATCCCACGCCCGACGAGCCGGAACCCATCCGCGATGACGAACCTGATGAGGACATCGACTTCGTTCCCGATGACAACCTGGTCCTCGGCATTCCGGACGCGCCACCGCCGCCAGAGCCGGAAGGGCCGGTGCGCTTCGTGGTGGGCGGGAACATCACCGAGCCCGAGAAGCTCAGCGGACCCAACCCGGTCTATCCGGAAGCGGCCCGTCGCGCTCGGATCCAGGGAGTCGTGGTCCTCGAGTGCACCATCGGGAAGACCGGCAGCGTCCAGGCGGTCAAGGTCCTGCGACCATTGCCTCTCGGCCTCACGGAAGCGGCGGAGGACGCCGTTCGGAAATGGAAGTTCAAGCCGTCGACCCTCAATGGGAAGCCGGTGGAGGTGCTGTACATTCTGACTGTACGGTTCAACCTGCAGTAGGGTCGCCGACGGATAGTCCATGGCATTGCAAGGGTCTCTCTCCGAGCTCTCTCTACCTGACGTGATTCAGATGGTCAGCGTCTCGGGGAAGACCGGTGTGTTCTCGGTTGCGCGCCACGACGAGCTGGGAAAAATCTTCCTTCGGGATGGTCAGATCGTCGATGCCGTCGTCGGCGCGCTGCGCGGCGACAACGCGGTCTATGAGATGGCGATCTGGGCTGAAGGCGACTTCACCTTCAACCCCGGTGAAGAGACCGAGACGGTCACGATTCATCTCTCCAACGCCAATCTCATGATGGAGGCGGCACGCCGCCTCGACGAGTGGCGGGTCCTGTCGCGAAAGATCCCCTCCCTCGATCTGATCCCTTTCTTTACCTCGGGGGATCAGTCGGACCAGGTCACCTTGAGTCCCCACGAGTGGATCCTCGTCACCCGCATCGACAATGAACACACCATTGAGGAGATCGCCGAACAGCTGCACTGGTCCGCGTTCGACGTCTCCAAGCTTCTCTTCGGAATGATCACCTCGGGGCTGGTCGCTCTGCGCTCCGCCACCGACGAGTCGAGGACTGAGACCAAACACCAGGGCCCGAGTCCGGTGACCCTGATCGGACTCGCCAACCGGATCAGGTCAGTCGCTCTCGATGTGGTCGGCGAAAGCGGTGAACACACGATCGAAAAACAGTACGCCGGCACCCGGGTTCTCATCGAGCAGGGGGCCGGTTTTGGCGCGATCCGATCCATGGTCGAGCAGCACAGCAATGCGATCACCCTGCTCAAGGGCTCAGACATTGCCGCCATGTTCGACGAGCAAGTGCGACCACTACTCGGGGACGTCAGCAGCGTCCCGGCGCGGTGACGAATAACCAGGGAGGCACCAACACATGAAAACAACAGCAAGCCGGTGGACGATCGGCGTCGCGCTCATCATCGCGATCGGAGTGTCCTATCACCCAGTCCACGCAGACTACGCTGCGGGAATGGACGCATTCAAGGCCAAGGACTACAAGACCGCAGCCACGGAGTTCGAGGCGGTCTTGAAGGAACAACCAAACGAGCCCGCGACCCACTATATGCTTGGGCTCTGCAGACGCGCCCAAAAAAACCTGTCGGCCGCCCTGGGCAGCTTTCAAAAAGCGGTGGAGTTGGACGCGGCCAATGAAACACCAAACCCGATGTACACAATCACCCTGGGTCAGACTCTGAATCAGGCCAAGCAGTACAACGAAGCCTATTCGGTCCTCAAGGGGGTGAGCTTCAACAGCCTCCCGAACAACTTTCGATCGACATACGCCCTGCTGTTCGCCAACGCGGCAAATGAGACCAACCGCCCCGGCGAGGCGGTGAATGTTCTGAGCGCCCAGGTCCGCGCTGACTCATCGAATGCCGACCTCTACCAGGCCCTCGGGGTGGCGCAGGACGATCTCGGCGACGACAAGGCGGCCTACACCGCTTTCAAACGCGCCTACGAGCTCAACCCCAAGAACGATACGAGTGGTCGATATGCGGTTCGCGCCGCCACCGCAGCCGCGAGAAGGAGTGGATCCTCCAGCGAAAAATCGACCTACTACACCGACGCTGCGAGGATCTCGGAGGCACTTGCGAACACAAACCCGACGTTTGAGCACAATCTCCTCGCGGGTGAATCATGGCTCGGCGCCAAGCAGTACTCCAAAGCCCTGACCTGGTTCGAAAAGGCCAAGGCCCAACAGTCACGCAACGCCCTGGTCTACTACTACATCGGCCAGAGCTACACCTCGCTCGGCCAGTTCAGTAATGCGTTGTCCTCTCTGCAACAGGCCCTCGATCTGGGCAGCGGCAACGCCGATCTTCGCAAGAAGATCTACAACCAGATGGGCTACGTGTACGAGAAGAACCGCGACTTCATGAAGGCCAAGCGGGCCTACTCGGAGGCGGGCAACACCCGCCAGGCCGCCGCTATGGATCAGAAGGAAGAGGCCAAGGCCGGCAACATCGAGCATGAAACGGCCTGCAGGGACTTCAAAAACAAGATCGACGCCCTCGCCATGCAGGCCGAAGAGTTCGAGAAGCTCGGCGATATGGAGAGCGCCCGGCAGATGCGTGAACAGCTGACGGTGCTCCAGCGTCAGTACGCCGAGACCTGCAATTAAGTCCGAGAATTTTCCCACCAAAGCACAACGCGGCCTTCGGGCCGCGTTTTTCGTCTTGGGTCTCAGGTATGAATACTGCCGACTATTCGTCAGCCGATGCGTACCGCTCCAAGGTGATGAAGGCCGCCGCCATGGGCAAGCCCACAGCGCCGACAACCTGGACGAAGAGAATCAAGGGTGACACCCCCGCCGTCGTCAACCCGAGCGGCGCGGCCAGCCGCGCCATAAAGCCCACTGCCAGAACCGTACACACCACCGATGCCGCCGCGGCCAGCAATGCCGGCGCCGCCACCGCCACCAGGAAAGGTCCCCTGACCGTGGCCTCGGTGGCGCCCATGAGCCGCATGATCGCGATCTCCTCGGCATGCCGGTGGAGCTCGAGGTGAACCCAGACGGCCGCCAACAGGACCGCCCCGGCGATCAGCGCAACCACCACCGAGATCAGCATCAGGGCGAACTGCCGCGCGACCCGACCCACAACTCGGTTGACCGATGAGGTCGGCCCGACGGCAAGGACCGCGAGGTCCTCTTTGAGCGCGAGGACGCCCTGAGGGTCCCGGGTTCTGATCTCGACCATGGTCGGCAGCATCTCGGGTCCCTCGCGATCGAGGATCTCCTCGAGGTAGGGAAACCAGGTCGCCAGACGCTCGGCGAGCTCATCGGGCTCCACCGTCGTCAGCTGCCACTGAGGATGTGTCGCCGCCTGTTTTCTCATCCAGGTTTGACGTTCGGCACCGCCCAGCCTCGGGTGGAGCAGAATACTGACCACGCTCTCTCGGTCGCCGAGCTCGATCACCGGCGCCAACCACTGGCGGACGCTGAGGGTCACCCCGGCGAGACTGATGGGAATGGCGAGGGCCAGGGCGAGGACCGGGCTGATCAGACCACGACTCCGCAACAGGAGCCAGCCTTCGGCCAGCGCGTGCCGGATCATGGGGGCCACATCCCGTCGTAATCGATCACCCCGCGGCGCAGCACCAGGGTTCTGGCCGGCAGCGATTCGAGCAGGGCGTGGTCGTGGGTGGCCAGGACAACGGTCGCACCCTGGTAGTTGATGTCGCAGAGCAGACTGAGAAGCTCCGACGCGAGATCGGCGTCGAGGTTGCCGGTGGGCTCGTCCGCCAGAATCAGCCGGGGCTGGTAGACCAGGGCGCGGGCGATGGCCACCCGTTGCTGCTCGCCCCCCGAAAGGGCCTCGGGGAGGGCCGATTGCCGATGATGAAGACCGAGACGTTTGAGCACCTTGTAGGCGCGACGATGGGCCTCGCGCTGGGGAATCCCGTGAAAGCGAAGCACGAAGGTGACGTTCTCCAGAACCGTCTTGCGCCTGAGGAGCTTGAAGTCCTGAAAAATGACTCCGATCTTTCTTCGAAGCTGTGGCAGCTCGAACCGCGCGAGGGTGTCGACCCGGCTCCCCGCCACCCAGATCTCACCGGAGGTCGGTCGCTCGGCGGCATAGAGAAGACGCAGGAGCGTGGTCTTGCCGGCCCCTGACGGACCCGTCAGAAACACCATCTCCCCCGCATCGACGGAGAGGTCGAGACCGCGCAGGATCTGACGCCGGTCGTAGTCCTTGGTGGCGCCGCGGATCCGGATCACAGGGCCGTATGCTCCTCGCCGATCGATCTCGTTCGACGGGTGCTGAACGGGTGCGTGCGGCGGCCGCCGGTGGCGACGAAGATGCGAAGTCCGCGGGATTCTCGATCCTTCTGTGGGACCACGATGGTCGGTGGAATCACGCTGCCTCCGGGGCCTGCATTGTACCATTGGGATGAGGATCACATCGTGATGGAGACAACCACAGATCACAGCTGGAATCTGCGCATCTTCGGCCACGACCGCGCGCTGGTGCGCTCGATCGATTCAACCACCATGGCCTTCGGTCTCGGCCCCCCTCGAGGCACGGCCAAAGACCCGTCGAGGCTTGCAACCATCATCGGCGACAAGGTCGTCGCACTGAGATACTGTCACCAGGTCCACGGTCGAGCGATCCACCGGATCGAGGCCGGATCCGAGCCGTTGGTGGAGGTCGGACCCGGTGACGGCCTGATGACGGCCGCCCCCGGAGTCGGCCTCCTGGTGTGGACCGCCGACTGCGTCCCGGTGCTGCTTGCAGCGGAAGGAGCCGTCGTCGCGGTCCACTCGGGCTGGCGTGGCTGCGCCGCCGACATCGTCGGCGCGGCGATCGAGCGGTTGGGCCGCGATCACCGCATCTCGCCGGAAGACACCTGGGTGGCCCTCGGTCCCGCCGTCTGCGGTGGCTGTTATGAGGTTGGCCCCGAGGTGCTGGAGGCCCTTCGAACCTTCGGTCTCGACGAGACTCGGTGGCGCGACGGCAACCACTTCGATCTCCGCGGTTTTCTCACAGCCCGCCTCGAGGCGCTCGGAGTTCCCGCCGGGAACATCGAGACCGTCGGCGGATGCACGGTGGAGTCTCCGGAGCTCGCCTCCTTCAGGCGGGACGGCGAAGCCGCAGGCCGCCAATGGTCGATGGTCTTTCTCAACCTCTGAAAAGGTCCACCACGAAGGAACCACGGAGCATCGCATATATTAACCCGGACTCCCTCTGACCTCGAAGACACACCAAGCCCTGCGATGAGTCAAGAACGGACCTTTGTGGTGTCTTTGTGGATCTTCGTGCCCTTCGTGTTTCAAAAATATTGCCTCCAGCTCATCAGCACCGCCGATACCGAAGGCCGCTCGCGCATGGTGAGATGGCTCTGTGCCTCTGTGGTTAAGGGGAGGCATTGGCAGAATCCGGCTCGGGGGCGCGTGATTGAACCCAATACCCGCACCGCGTTCTCTAGACCGGTGCCTTTCCTTGATGCCGGCCCTTGAGCTGGCCGCAGGCGGCGTCGACGTCGAGGCCCTTGGACCAGCGCACGGTGACGGTGAGGCCGACGTCACGCAGAGTGATGGCGAACCGGTTGATGGTCTCGTCGTCCGGTCGGCGATGCTCGGGGAAGTGCTGTGGATCCTCGTTGAGGGGAATGACGTTAACCTTCGCCGGGATGCCGCGGATGAGCCGGGCAACGGCCTCGGCATCGGCCACCTGATCGTTGAGGTCGCTGATCAGGACATACTCGAAGGTGATCCGGCGTCCGCGCTCGAGCGGGAAGCCGCGGAGCTCGGCCATGAGCTCCGGCAACGGGTACCGCCGTGCGATCGGCATCAGCCCTTGTCGCCGCTCCTGATCGGGCGCGTTGAGCGAGACCGCGAGCTTGGGCCGTCGGTCCAGCCCTGCCAACCAGGCAATCCCGGGCAGCACGCCGGAGGTCGAGACCGTGATCCGCTTGGGGCTCACCCGCTCGTAGAGGGTTTCGAGAGCGGCGCCGAGATGGGTGGTGTTGAGCAGCGGTTCACCCATTCCCATGAAGACGATATTGACCCTCTCGACGGGAGCTTTCAGCTGCCGCAGCATGACTCGATACTGACCGACGATCTCATCCGGCCTGAGATTGCGGCCGGCCCCCAGCGCTCCGGTGACACAGAAGGTGCAGCCCACCGCGCAGCCCGTCTGGGACGACAGGCACATGGTCAGCTTGCCATCCACAGGCATGGAGACGCCCTCGATGGTGAGGCCGTCGGTGAGCCCCAGGAGCCACTTGACGGATCCATCGCCGCTGGCGCTCTCCTCGAGGATCTCGGGGTCGGCGATCCGGAAGCGCCGCCCGAGCTCGGCCCGCAGTTCCTTCGTGAGATTCGTCATCTCCTCGAATCCGGTGGCGTTGCGATCGATGATCCACTGCCCGACCTGGCGCACGCGGAACGGTCGATCCACGTACGGCTCGACCAGGGTCGCGATCTCCGTCGGCGGGACGCCGACAAGATTGGGCCGCGGATCAGGAGGATCGTTCGTCACCGGCGAGTCCCAATCCTCAACCGTCTTCACATCTGGGTGGATACGGCTGATTCAAAGGCGGAAGTGCGCGCTGTGGATGACTTCGGTGTCTGGTGGGGGAGATGCCGATGGCGGCGAGCCATCGAGCATCGCCCGAGTCGATGAGGTACTCGGCCTCCCTCTGGGCGCGACCCACGTGGATGCGCAGCGCTCCTTCATCGAGATCGAGGCCATCGTCGTTTCGGCAACCGAGGGAGGCCTCGAGGAACATCACCGCCTCCCATCCGTCCGCATGGAGCTCGGCGAGGCAACTGTTGACCTCATCCGAGTCGACGACCGAACGATGAATAGCCCGCCCGAGTCGTTCGAGGAGTCTGTGCAGTTTCCTGGTTCGCGCGTCGTCCACCAATCCTCCAGCAAACGATCATGCTACACCAACCGGGTCGACCAAGCGACCGAAGCGACCGTTGCTCCACGACACTGCGTGGTGTAGCGTCAAGATGGAGATCAGACCTCGATGCCGATTTCTCTACCATCGCGGCTCGCCGAGTGGCGCCGAGCCGAGTTTCTCACCGGAGACGCCTCGCCGCGCCGTTACAGCCGGCTGCGGAAAGCCGACGGTCGGACCGCGATATTGGTGGAGTACCCATTGGCGGTACGCTCTCAGCTGCAGCGCGATCTCGAGGTCTTTTCGTGGTGCCGCGGGCGCGGATTGAAGGTGCCGGATCTTCTCCTCGGCGATCTCAAGACCGGATGGGCGTTGCTCGAGGATCTCGGGTCTGCCGACGCCGAGATCACCCTCGAGATCACTTCGGCCGGTGAGAGACGATCGATCTTCGAGCGCATGCTTGAACCACTCGAGGTCCTGGCGCGGTGCGAACCCGAAGACCTCCCGCCGTGGAATCCCCCGCTGGATCGATCGCGTCTGCGCTGGGAGTTGGCCGGTTTCGAGCTCTGGTACGTCCGCCACTTTCGATCGAAGACCCCGTCGACGGGGCTGGCTCGCTGGCTCGACGACCTTGCAACGGTGGTGGAAAACCACCCCGTTCGGGTGTGCCACCGGGACTACCATCTCAACAATCTCCTGATTCAGCAGGACGGCCGGGTGGGAGTCATCGATGTCCAGGACATTCTGCTGGGACCGGATACCTACGATGTGGTGTCACTGGTCGCCGAACGCGCCGCCACACGCCTGATCTCACCATCCGAGCGAGATTCGGTGCTGGCCTCGTGGGCCGACCGAACCAACGCCGAGCCCGGCTGGCGGGAGCGGGCCGCGGTAGTCCAGATCCAACGAGGCTTGAAAGTCCTCGGCACCTTTGCTCGTTTCACCCTGGAAGGCCGCACCGAGTACCGCCACTGGTTGACCGAGCTCGCGAGGGATCTTACCGCGCCCCTCGGCAGGATCGGGGCCCCACCGGACGTAACCGCTTTTCTGCTAGACTAAGCGAGTGGGCGCAAACTCGCGAACCTCCCCGGAGTTTTCCGGTGAGACACACGCGCTTCCCGCCCCGAACGGAGGTCGAAATGTTCGGATCACTCGGTTTGCCCGAGTTGTTGATCATCCTCGCGATCGTCATCTTGATTTTCGGCGTCAACAAGCTTCCCCGCCTCGGCAAGGGACTTGGTGAGGGCATTCGGAACTTCAAAGACTCGGTCAAGACCGGGAACGGCGACGAAAACGAATCCGACTCGGATCAGAGCTCGAAGAGCGTCGAGCCCAAGTAAGTCGCGATCCATTCCCGCAGACGACCGTGCCCCGGGGGGAAGAGACCCTCCCTTCTCGTGGTTCCCTCCGTTGAGACATTTCGCCGTGACCTGGAGGGCTGATGCCACGACGAGAAGACCGAGCGGAAATCATCCGCGCTACCCTCGAGGAGGTCCTCGGGGCCGAGCACATCCACATTGTCGACGACAGCGCGCTCCACGCGGGCCATCTCGGCGCCCAGGGCGGAGGCGGCCACTATCGGGTGGTCGTGGTTTCGGCCCGCTTCGAGGGGCTGTCGCGGGTGGCGGCCCAGCGACTCGTCTACCAGGCCCTCGGCGAGCTCATGACGACCGACATTCACGCCCTCGAGATGCGGACCCTCACCCCCGAACAGTGGGCCGTTGCCCGAGACTGAGGAGCCGCTCGCAACCCAATGGAACCCCGTGCGAATCCTGACCCGTGGTGGCGAAAGGTCAGCCGTGGCGGTCGGATTTTGAAACACAGAACTTCACCACACAGAAACCAACGACACCGCAGCAGCTTCTTTGCCTCGGGTTGTCGGTGGTTCAATGCCAGTGATGTTGACCTTCTCTGGTCTACGCCGCTTCGTCTCCCTCGGCGGGGCTGGTGAGCACCCGACGAACCATCCAGAAGACCGTCGCCAACCCCGCCACCAGCAGCAGGGCGAAGAGGATGAAATTGCCCCACTGCGGAACGATGGTCGCCTGGAACTGGGAGGTTGCCGGCTCGAGATAGAGCACCCGCACCTGATGCCGGGTGACGGTCATGACCGCGATGGTGAGAGTCAAGGCCGCCAGTGTCCCGGATACGAGCCCCGGGCTCTCCACCGGATTCCTGGCGCGCGCGAGCATCATCAGCAACCCGACTCCAAACAGAATGGAGATCGTCAACGGTCCGAGAGTCGCGAGGCCGCCCCGCATCACCCCGAGGAGCACCGGTTTCGGCAGCACCCCGAGCAGAATGAAACCATCGACCATGATCAGAACGGTCGACCACAGGCTCCAGCGCCAAGCGGTCCTGGCGATGGCCGTGTTCAGTTCGACATCGGCGCCCGCACGCGCCCGACGGACCGCCCACCAGGCCGCAACCAGGGCGGCGAATGTGATGGCGGCGAGGACGAAGTGGAGAAGCCTCGGCCAATAGGTCGGGTCACCGAGAACGGTCCACGCGCTGGTGTCGAACTGGGCCCATTTCCCGGGCTGGACGTGGATCAAGTGGACCGCCACATGGGTCATGGCGATGCCGAAGAAGGTCACCGCCGACACCCCGAGCCACGGGCCACGGAACTTCTTGTGCAAATAGGCTGCGTAGTAGCCGATCATGAGCAGTACCAGCATGTTGAACCAGATCCAACCGAGGAGAATGGTCCCGCTGTAGAAGAACTGCTGGTACAGCACCTGGACGAAGAGGAGCGGCGCCACGCCGGTGGTGATGGCGAGTGAGATG
>Ga0316192_10002083_pt1 | contig 14673 bp, 11 predicted proteins | sample MerIslwburrow_MG_FD_204931 | JGI IMG/M metagenome (GOLD analysis project Ga0316192, IMG submission 204931) | Coastal sediment microbial communities from Maine, United States - Merrow Island worm burrow | ecosystem: Environmental > Aquatic > Marine > Coastal > Sediment | place: USA: Maine...
GCGAACGGCGCCTGTTCGGGCCAGCCGCCGTAGCCATCGCCGCAACGCACGTGGGCGTTGTCGTAGCCGAGCTCGGCGAGAGTGACCTCGGCCCGTTCGCACAGGCCCTGGCGGATTTCGACGGTGTAGACCTCCACGCCCATGGCGGCGAGCACCGCGGCCTGATAGCCGGAACCGGTGCCGATTTCGAGGACCTTGTCGCCGGGCTTGACTTCCAACAGCTCGGACATGAGGGCGACGATGTAGGGCTGTGAAATGGTCTGGCTCTCGCCGATGGGAAGGGGTGAGTCCTGGTAGGAGGCCTCGCGGTAGTCGTCGGGGACGAACCGGTGGCGCGGCACCGACCTCATGGCTGCAAGGACCGCCGCATCCTTGACGCCGCGGGTCTCGATCTGCTGCAGCACCATCCGTTCGCGGAGATCGGTCCAGTCTGGACCCTCGGCCCCACCCGCCTGGCAACCGTGCGGACTACAGCCCGCCATCATCGCTCCGAGGAACAACGCCAAAGTGGCGCGCAGAATCCCACTCGATCGGTCGTGAACTGGCATGATGGTTCTCCGCATACCTTTGATCCATCCATGACTGTCCGATACAACGCAGCGCGGTTTCGATCCGACGAACTCTTGTTTGAGACGGTCTTTCCGACCTCATGGTAGACCACACCGCACCGGGTTGCCATGGCGAACACCGATTTCTGAAGCAAAAACCTTGCCGCTTGACAGTATGCTCGAGGGTGCGCACGATGAAGCCATGAAAATCACACCCACCGACACGGCGTCACCCTCCGACCAACCCGAAGGAATGTCTCGACGCGATCTCGTTGCCGGAGGAGCCGTCATTGCCGCGGGTCTTGCGACGACCGGAGCCCAACGAGCCCATGCCGAAGAACGCCCATCGGTGGCCGTGGCGTCCGCGAACGGTCTCGAGGCCGTGGGCCGAGCGGTGGCGCGAATGGAAGCCGGAATCTCCCCGGTGGAGGCCGCCGTTCACGGAGTCGCCGTGGTCGAGGACGATCCCGACGACGTCACCGTGGGCTATGGCGGGCTGCCCAACTCCGAAGGTGTGGTCCAGCTCGATTCCTGCTGCATGGATGGTCCCACGATGCGGGCCGGCGCGGTTGCCGCCCTCGAGGGTTTCCGCCACCCGGCGCAGGTCGCACTCCAGGTCCTCCAACGAACAACCCGCGTGCTGTTGGTCGGTGACGGAGCCGCGCGCTTCGCCCGCACCATCGGTTTCGAGGAAGAAAACCTCCTCACCGAAAAGGCCCGCAAGATCTGGCTCTACTGGAAGGCCAACATGTCCCACCGAGACGACTGGATCCCGGCTCCCGGTCAGTCCGAAGACCCCGACGTCCAGTGGTATATCGACAAGTACGGCGAGGTCCGCCCCACCGGAACCATCAATCTCTGCGCGGTGGACGGCAACGGCGACGTGGGAGGCACCACGACCACCTCCGGCCTCTTTTTCAAGATCCCCGGCCGTGTCGGCGACTCACCGCTCATCGGCGCCGGGCTCTTTGTCGACAACGAGGTCGGGGCCGCGGGATCCACCGGCCGAGGAGAATCGGTCATCCAGATCGCCGGGGGCCACACCGTCGTCGAGTTCATGCGCGCAGGCATGAGCCCCGAGGCTGCATGTCTTGCCGCCCTCGAACGCATGGTTCAGGCAACCCGGGTCCCCTATCTCCTCGACAACAAGGGCCGGCCTTCCTTTGACGTCAAATTCTACGCCGTCAACAAGAATGGCGAGACCGGATCGGCGGCCATCTGGTCCGGAGCGAAACACGCGGTCTGCCGATCGGGATCCGAACCGGTGCTCCTCGACAGCGCATACCTGTACGAGAGAGACTCGAAGTAGCACCATCATTGACGTGGCATCCGATCGGGAGAATGCCGCGACCGTGACCGCGACCCGTCCCATGTCGTCCTCTCAAGTGGACACCTTCTTCCCCTTCCAAATGCCCGCAGTCGGACAACTAAACCTCTCACTGGTCAAAACTTGCTCGGTTTCTCGAAGTCGATCCCACCCCGTGGCACAAACGTTGCTTTTGTGTCGGGTGAAAGGAGGCCGTCATGACCAGCTCACTCACCCGCATCGTCCTCGCCGCCTTGATCGTCGGCGTCTCGGCAGCAGCCACGCCGGCCAGCGCCGGTGGATACGTGGGACTCGAAGTCTCGAACCACGGGGTCAGTTTCGGTTTCGGATCCTCCAACTGGGGGATTTGGGGATCCTCGTGGAATTCGGGGTCCGCATCCTTCGGCTTTTCCGCCGCCCTCTCCGGCTATGGCGAGTGGGTCCGAGTCGACGGTCTCGGTCGGGTGTGGCGACCCTGGGTCGCCACTGGATGGCAGCCCTACACCCACGGTCGCTGGGTCTGGACCTCTCTCGGCTGGACCTGGGTCGCCTACGAACCCTGGGGTTGGGCTCCCCACCACTACGGCAACTGGGCCTACTCGACCATCGGCTGGGTATGGTCCCCGGGATATGTCTACCACCCTGGAAACGTCATCTGGGTGAGTTCCGGCGCCCATGTCGGCTGGTATCCGTGCGCACCTTCGGGCTGGAGCCACTACAACCGGGGCTACCACCACGGGTGGCACAGTGGATACGCCTCCGGCCGTCACGCCGGCTACTCCCGCGAGTATGCGGATGGTTGGCGGGACGCCCGCTACGCGACATGGGTCCCACGATCGCGGGTCACCGCCGAGAACGTTTCGCACCACGCGGTGGGTCACGAGGTCGCCACCCGCGCCGTGGCCAGGTCCCAGATCACGACCATGTCGGCCTCACCGACACGGGCCCAGATCGAACGCGATGTCGGCAGGCCGGTCCCCGAGGCCCGGATCATCGAACGCAAGACCACCATCGACGGCCGCGACGTGCGGATGGTTCGCCCGGAAGGTCAAGAAGGAACAGTGGAGCGGCACGGCGCCGCCACCGTCCAGCGGGCCCTCAACCCAGCCGCCAGAGAAAGCGTTTCTCGCGGTGAAGCGCGCTCGGTCAGCTCGGGCTCCGGCCGGACCACCAGCCGCCAGCAACGCTCGAAAGCCGCATCGCAAGACCTGGGGAGCAGGCGTTCGACGGACCACCGACGTGGCTCTTCCCCACCGAGCTCTGCAACCCGATCGACCACAGCCCGATCCTCTTCGAGCGCGCCGTTTGAAGAGCGCCGGCAGACTCGATCGACGACTCGATCGGTGACTCGATCTCAAACGGCTTCGCCTCCGGCGCGCGCGACCGCGTCAACCGACCCTCACCGCTCAGCCGGAACTCGAGCCGCGGGGACAAACGCTCAGGTCTCCTCTCGATCTGCACCGGGTTCCAATCCCCGCGCCAAGTCCGCCGCTACCTCGAGCCGGGCAAAGACCGAAGCCGCCTCCGCTCGACAACGGACGGCCGGAAAGCGATCCGAGGAGGCCGACAAGAGGAAAACCGGACGTTCCAGGAAGAGTGGAGAGATCGGGTCCGGTGGCAAGAACAGGCGCCGGTCGGCACCGACGAAGGACTGATCATCCGAGACACTTCAACATCGGGGTGGGGGTCACTGATCTCCCACCCCGTTTTTTGGTAGCATAGAGCCTGTGGAAAGTCGTGACAGACCTCAATCGAGATCGCAGATTTCGCGCATCGAGCGCGCGCTTCGCCGCTGCCTCGAGTGGAGCCGGACCGGACGCCACCTCAAGATCATCACCGAGGTCGACCGCGCACTGCCGGCCATCGGCGACCAACCCCAACTCGAGGCCCAACTCCTGATCTGGAAAGCCCAGGCCCACCTGGCCATGGGCGACCCCGACAACGCGCACCCCGCCGCCAACAGATCGTGGAACCTGGACCCCTCGCCGTACTCGTGTCACCTGTTGTCGAACGCACTCACGGCGGTCGGTCAGCCTGACGACGCAGAGGAACTCCTCAAGAGTGGTTGGGATCTCTTCCCAAACGCCTACCACCTTCCGGTGCAGCTGGCCATCCTGCTTTCGGACCAGGGGCGCCATCCCGAAGCCCTCGACACCATCGATCTGCTGCCGCGTGGTGCTCCCGTCCCGGATGACCTTCAGGTCTTCCTGCTCGGGCTCCACGCCAATTTGCTGGCGACCATGGGAAGGTGGGGCGAGGCCGACGGCGTTCTTCGTGAGGGGCGCCACAAACACCCCGAGTCCGATCTGCTGGAAGATGCGCATCACAGCCTGGGTGGCGCGTGGGCACGATTCCGCGCCCACGAAAACCTCGCAGACTCGTGGGAGAAAGGGCTGTCACCCCTCGACGGTGTCGGGCTCGAAGTCGATGACGCCATCGTGCGGCAGGGCTCCTTCAACGAGCTTCCCAAGCTCGTCATCCTCGGAGCAAGAAGGCTTTGGCGGGCATATCTCGAGGCCAACCAACCGCGGCTGCAGTCACCGCAACCCTGGGGTGCGGCGCTGCTTGCGGCGATTCTCGAACTCGACGGCGACAAGCCGTCCATCGCGGCCATGGCCCGCCTGGCCAGATCCCCGGTCTCGACCACCCGTTCGGCGTTGGCCCGGTTTCGCCGATTCTTGAGCGAGCTCGACACCAATATGGCGCGCCGCGCATTTGCCGCCACAACCAATCCCCAGCTCGAAGACACGCCCATTTCTTCGGCGGACACCGAGGTCGGGACGGTCGTGCCCTTCCCCTCCCGTTGAGAGGAGCCGGATCAATGCGCCCCAGGTCCCTCACGCCACGAACGGCGCCGGTTGCGACCGTTGTTCTCCTCTGCCTCGGAGCGGGGCCTGTCTCAGCGGCCCAGCGCGAGTATTCCGGCACCGAGACCTTCGCCGCCCCGGATGGGACGAGGGTTGTCATCGATACCGCCTCCGTCGACCTCAAACTTCGCACGGCGGATGTCCCGGAGGTCGAGGTCGCCACCGAACTGCGGATCTCGGGCGTCGGTGAGGAACGTGCGGAACGGTTCATCGCCAGCCACATGCCCACCACAGAGGTTTCGGATGGGCGGATCACCATCACAATCAATCCGGGTCGCATGGGCTTCCTCGGTCTCGGCACTCTGACCGCTCGCACCCGGCTGGGCTTTCTCTTGCCGAGCCACGTGACCCCGGACATCACGACCACGGGTGGGGCGATCTCCATCCGAGGGGACCTTCCCAACGCGAGACCCCTCTATTTGCGAACCGCCACCGGTGATATGGAGCTCGTTGGAGCCGCGGCGGCGGTGGATATCCGATCGGCCTCCGGTGACACTCGTTTGGAGCTCATCCGGCCGCTCGAGACGTTCTTTGCACGAACTTCGTCGGGAAACCTCAGTCTCTCCGGCGGCGCGCGCGAGGTCCGCGCCGACACCGCTTCCGGAAGTGTCTGGATGGACAATCTCTCGGGCAACGCAGAGGTCGTCACCTCCACCGGCAAGCTCACCCTCGCCTGGGACCGGCTGGAACCGGAGAACCGGGTGGTCGTCCGAAGCGACTCCGGCCGCATTCGCCTGACCATTCCTGAAGGCGTATCCCCCCGGGGCAGCCTGCGCACGATCGGCGGCAATCTTCGGTCTGATTTTCCCGGCACTGTCAACGACGCTGGCGACACCATCACCCTTGCCGGTGATGGCCCCGAGATCCTGATCGAATCCGCCTCGGGCGATGTCGTCTTGGAGGCGGGAACCTGGTGGGGCGGAACCTCCTCGGAAGGTGATCCATCCACCGACTGAACCGATGGAGAACCATCTCTCTCGTTTTGCGTTGTTCCTTGTGAAGCGACGGTGTTGAACCGCGCTCACCGAAGGGAGCGTCTATGAAAAACAACCTGATTGCCCTCGCGATCGCCATCGCCATCGCCAACCCGCTGACGGCCGGTGCCCCACGCATTCTCGAAGGCACTGTTTCGGCGGCCGATCTCGAAACCGTCCAGCTCGATGCCGGGGTCGGCGACATCGACATCGTCGCCGTCGAAGGCGGCACCGAGGTCTCCATCGTGGTCCGACTCAAACCCCGGCGCGGTGGATTCTTCTCGTCCCTCAAGACCGCCCAGGCCGAGGTCGACGAGGCGGAACTCCGGATGGATGTTGCAAAGGGAATTCTGCGGATCGAGGTCGAAACCGACAGTGATGACCGCCATTTTGAAGAGAACTGGACCCTCGAGCTCCCCGCGCGACTCGATTTCAACCTGGATCTCGGTGTCGGCGATGTCGATGTTCGCGGTCTTGCCGGGGGACTGACCGCCGATATCGGCGTCGGCAACCTTGTCGCCGAGGAGGTCTCGGGCGATCTCGAGATCGATATCGGCGTCGGCGAGGCGTCGATTCAGGCCGCCGCGGTCAACTACGGTTCAGTGGACGGTTCCGGCGGAGTCGGGGACACCGAGCTGACGGTCAGCGGCGAGAAGATCTCTTCGTCCGGATTCATCGGCAAATCGGCCAATTGGACCGGCAACGGTGACCACGTCATCGAGATCTCGGTGGGCGTCGGCGACGCGAAGGTGACTCTGGAGTAGAAACCGACATCGATGATCTCAAAGCTGTAGGCACGTCCTTCAGGGCGTGCCTCAGAGTCTTGGTCGGCAAGAGATTCGTCGTCGTAGGAATCTCCTACCGGGATCAGGTCGAACCTGTGGATTCAGACCCCACCATTTCTGGATGTCTCTGAGGCGGGCCGTAAACGACCCGCCTACCGACGCTTCCCTCAGTCTGCGCCCTCCTGACCGTCGAGCATCCACTTCGCTCCCAGGCGCGCGAGGAGGAAGCAGACGAAGGCGAGGACCAGGAGCATGATCAAACCGACCATCTGGCCCTGGAAGCCCGTGTACCAGGCGTGCGCATGCTCTTCGAGCACCGCGGTGCCGGCCACGTCTTCGAGCCAGAAATCGACCCCGACGCTGACATATTGAATCAACGCGCCGAGCTTGGGAACCCGGAAGACCGCGCTGATGATGCCGAAGATTGCGGCGCCGGCCATCAGCCCCGACGCGATGAGGATCCCCTGCTCCGCCCGGGCTTCGCGAATCTTGTCGCTTCCACCGGTCTTCGATACAAGCCACGCGACCGCCGCCCCGGCCAGCACCGCCGCGTTGATGGAGATGGGGAGATACATCCCGAGGGCAAACGCCAGCATGGGAATTCCGCTCATCAACAGCATCAGAGCGACGATTCCCCCCAGCGCGTAGAGCAACCAGGGTTGGTTCGCAGGGTCGCTCATCAATCCATTGGAAACGGCAGCGATCATATTCGCCTGCGGGGCCGGCAGCACACGTTCGTTCGACACCATGAGCCCCGTGGAGGGATCCTCCACGACAAAGTGATAGGCGCTGTCCATGAGCGGGATGACCGCCGCCACCACAAATGCCGCCACCACCATGCCGAGGAACTTCCAGCGTTCCTGGTTCCGGGGAGTCGACCCGAGCCAGTAGCCGATCTTGAAATCCGTGATGACGGCGCCCGAGGTTGACAGCGCCGTGCAGACAGCGGTGCCGATAATGAGGGCGATGATCATCCCCGCCGTCCCTTTGAGACCGATGATGATCATGCAGCCGATGGCGAGGACCACCGTGATGAGGGTCATACCCGAAACCGGATTGACACCGACGATGGCTATGGCCTGGGCGGCGACCGGGGTGAAGAGAAAGCTCAAAAGGAACCCGACGATCATCCCGACGGCTCCGAACTTGAGGCTCGCGACGAGACCATAGCCGGCGGCCCCACCATCGCCGGGGGTCACCATGGCGACGACGAAGAAGAGAAGACCGAGACCGAGGGTCGCGGCCGCCTGGATCATCAGGACGTTCTTCGGCGACATGTCGAGCTGGGTCCGCTCGGCGCCCTCGGCATCGTCTTGAGATGCCTTCGAGAACCCCTTGAAGCCGAGAGTTACCGATGAGGCGACGATCTTCCACATTCGAAGAATGCCGATGAGCCCGGAGATCGCGATCGCCCCGATCCCGATGGGTTTGACGAATGCGCCGAAGATGGCCGAGGCGTTCATGTCGGCGATCTGATACGTGGTCCCGGCAAACGCGAGACCTTCGATCTCACGTCCGAAGACATAGATCAAAGGAACCATTACGAGCATCGCGAGGACCGAACCCGAGGCGATGATCGAGGCATAGCGGATCCCGATGATGTAACCGAGGCCGAAGAGGGCCGCGATCGCGGTCAACTGGACCTCGATTCGGAGATCGGAGCCGATCCCACCCAACAGGGTCGAGCTCGAGAGACCGGCGTTCCAGAGATGGAGCGCCTCGATGGAAAAATCGAAGAGGGCGCCGATGGCGAAGGAGATGAGCAGGATCTTGCCGGCGCCACCGGCCGAGCTCTCGCCGGTGACCAGGATGTTGTTGATCGCCGTGGCCTCGGGGAACGGCAGCTCACCGTGGAGTTCCTTCACGAAGTACTTTCGCAACGGAATGATCAGGACCACGCCGAGCGAACCACCGATGAAACATGCAAAGAAGATCTGCCACCAGGACACCGAAACCTGATTGATGTACATGGCCGGCACGACAAAGGTCGCACCCGCGGCCACCACCCCTGCAGCCTGGCCCACCGACTGGACCATCACGTTTTCCAAGAGACTGCTCACCGGCTGCCGCATCTTGCCGAAGAAGATGGCCAGGATCGCGATGGGGATCGAAGCCTCGATGGCGTTTCCGGCGCGCAGCGCCATATAAGCGCAGGCCGCGGTGAAGAGTACGACCATCGCGACGCCGACCCCAATGGACCACAGCGTCACCTCGGGCCGGAGATCATCGGCCGCGACGACGGGTTCGTAGACCTCGCCCGGTTCGAGCTTGCGGTAGGCGTTGGCGGGGAGCAGTTTCGAGTTGACCGGCTTCGATTCTTGCATCGTTCCTCCATCCAAGACTGCGGGAAATAGTAGCGTAGTTGTGGATTCCGGGATAGCGATCAAAGGTGGCGGCCGTTTGCCGTCCGACCTCAGGCCATCACGTCTTCCAACGCATCGAGGAGTTCATCGGCGCTGTCGAAAATCCGAAGATCCGCCGGCGAACCGCCCGCGGGGGCCTCGATCCCCCAGCTCCGCCAGCACCAAACCGGGATCGAGTTCTTGAGGGCCAGCGCGATCTCGGACAAGGTGCCCGTTCCACCGCCGATCGCAACGCACAAGGAAGCCGACAGAACGTTGAATGCGTTTCGAGCGTTCCCTGCACCGGTGAAGACCGGGAGATGAACCCACGGGTTCGGATAACCGCCGCCCGGGAAGGCCGTGGGGAGGATGGCCAGCGTCAACCCGCCGGCTTCGACGGCGCCTCGACTTGCGGCGGACATCACGCCCGAACCTCCACCGGTGAGCACCGCCCAATCGCACCGCGCAGCCATTGCTCCCACGGCTTCGGCGACCGCTTCCTCTTCAGCCGTGGCGATGTTCCCTCCGAGGACACCGAGAACCTGCATCCTGACGGATTTCATAGTGATGGGATTATCTCATTTTTCGTTAATCTTGTCCGGCGGCCGTTGACCGCCGGACAAGATTAACGAACCAAAAAAGCCCGGGCCGAAGCCCGGGCTCATATTCTCGTATGAAAACGATGAATTACTTCATGAGAACGAGGGCAACGCGACGATTCTGCGCGCGGCCTTCGCGGGTGCTGTTGTCGGCGATGGGCTTGTACTCACCGTAGGACGTCACGTTCATGCGATGAAGCGGGAAACCCTTCTCAGCGGCGAGATAGTCCATGACCTTCTTGGCGCGCTTGTAACCGAGGCTCAGGTTGTAGCTCTCGCTACCGATATTGTCGGTGTAGCCCTGGACTTCCACGTAGGCGCCGACGTTTTTGCTGATGACCTTCTTGGCGAAGGCATCGAGGGCAGCCTTGGCCTCGTCCGAGAGGTTTGCGTTGTCAAACCCGAACTTCACGTCTTGATCGGTCAGAATGACCTCGGCGACGAAGGTGCCTTCGGCAAGCTTGCCGGCCTTGTTGGCTCGATCGAGAGCCTCTTTGGCCGTCGCGCTCGCCTTGTCGAGTTGCTTCTGCATCTCGGCATCCTTCTGATGAAGGGCCGTGATCTCTTTCTGGTTGCCCTCGACCGAAGTCTGAACTTCACCAATTTTTCCGTTGGTGACCGATTCGCTGTTCGCGACCTGCTCCTGCACGTACTTCTTCGACGCACAACCAGTGACTGTGAGCCCTGCCACGAGCAGAATGACGATCGCCGGGGAAACGAACTTCCGCATTATCCACCTCCAGTATTCCGTTATCAAAGTTTCTCGATGCTATTCAAATTTGCATCGCGGGTCGAACTATAGCACAGCCTACGCTCTTGCGAAGTGCACGTCAATCACTACTTCTCACACCTCGTGAAGGCCGAAACCACGACACAAAGTTGATCGCTCAGTAGACATCCATGCAGATCGGGTTGTCGGCGGTGACCTCGGCGGCGCATTCAACCACACCATCGGCCAGCCTCACCAGCACCGGCGTCTGCAGAAACCAGTCGACCCCCGAGGGTAGCTCGGCAAGCCGGCATGAACCGCACGCGAACGGCTGAACTCCGACCGTCGGGTATCCGGTGCGCTCGGGCACGGCCACTGCGGTGGTGGGCAGCGGGACATCGTCGGCAAAGAAGATCTCCATGAGCTCATGGCAGTGCTCGCAGTCCTTGCGATAGAAAAGCACGTACTGCTGTCCCTGCCCGAGATCCTCTGGAAGACCTCGGATCCACCCCGCCAGATCGAGCCCGAGAAAGTCCTCTCCCTGCCAGGCCGTGTAGTCCGGCAGATAGTAGCCCTCCGTCGGCCCGGCCGCGGCCACTCCACCAGAAGGGACATTGGCGTTGTCGGGGGTTGTTCCCGACGAGGTCAGGCCGAAGGCCGATGCGACACTGAGCACCGACCACAGCCCCACCGCCAGCACTCGCCATGTCGGCTGCATTCCAGTCGTTTTCAACGCCTGGACACCTCGCGCGAGGAACACCAGTGACAGGAGGAAGACGAGATCGGTGACCAGGGTCACCCAGGGCGGAATCTGGACCGCACCGAAACAGCCGCAACTCGTGGCGCCGAGCGCGACATCTCCGATGAGAATCGGAAGGAAGGACCCAAGCATCGCGATCCCGGCGAGTCGAGCGAGGCCGGGCATCAAGACCATGACCCCGACCACAATGAGCTCGACCGCGATGGAGAGCTCGAGGATGAATCGAAGTTCAACACCGTTTCCACCGAGCAACTTCACGAGAGACGCCGGTAAATTGCTGGGACTGCCATCGATGAGTTTCAGCACCGCACCGACACCGAGCCAGAGGGGAATGATCACACGGGCCAGGACCACCGCCGCAAGGCTTCGAAGGTTGCCCGGACTGTCTTCTTCAATCTGAGTCATGTGCTGTTCCATCTCCTTGACGGACTCAGGTTAGCGTGGGCGACCCCGGGAGAAACCAAGTCGTCCGGAGCTTTTTACCGCTTGTTGACCGCGGAGTCGGTGGTGAGCGGAATCTGCGACAGTTTCGGGCATATTCTTCAAGACACACGATTCCAACGTGGATCTGTGATCGACGTTGCCCGTGGTTGCCCCCCTTGACATTGTTCGGCTTCGAAGATGAACCGACGACGATGCCTGACCAATCCGAACAATGATCAAGGACGGCACGCCCGTTCGAAGCCAGTTTCACAGACCCTCCACAGAACGCGGAATAGGGGCGTGCGGCGGGGTGCCAGGTACGTAAATGTGCCGGTTCAACGATCCGGCCGCGTGGGGCGTTGCGCACAATTACGCTACCTGGCTCCCTCGGGAGACGCGACGAACTTCGGCTCTCCCGGCCACGAAACAGGTCGCCGTTTGCGTCATCAACGTGGTCATCACCCTCCCCCCCCTTTACCACTGAATGACCGCGCTGATGGCGCAACGCTGGGCCGCCGCGGCCCAGAAGGCCGGCGCTGAAGGTCCCGGAGCCTACGGAAGCTCTCCTCCCCCGAGGAGACCCCAAACTTCGGCCTCGACCTCGGCTGCTGCCCCGGAGGTCTCCGCGAGTGCCTTGTCAGCCCGCTCGAGCATGGCATCAGCCTCGTCGTCGCCCGCCATGTCCTGGAGATTGATCCGCACATTCATGGCGGCGCCGAGGGCTGCAGCCCGCGCCATGGCGGCGCCCACTCCGGCGTCCGATGCCGAAGCCGCCATCCCGAGCTCGCGGGCTCTGGCGCACAGTTCCACCACGTCGGGGCAGGACTCGACGACCTCGAGGGGGACAAGAGCGGCGCCGAGGGTCGCCTTCCGCACCGCCGCCGTCTTGCCTTCTCCGGTCACCTTGTTGGCATCCATCAAACGCTGGAAGGACCATGTGTCCTCATCGATGGCGTCAAGCAACTTCTGTTTGAGCTCCTGACCCCGGACGGAGACCTCCTCCAGTTCGCCGCGAACTTTGGCGAAGGATGCCTTTGGATGGGGCAGATTGGCCACCATGGCTGCCAGCGACGCCGCAAGAGCTCCGGCCAACGCGGCCACGGATCCGCCGCCCGGGGCCGTGGAGTCGCGCGATGTCTCGTCTGCAAACTCCTGCAAGGTCAGGCTCGCAAGCGGTCGTTCCGGGGCGAGGATGTCCTCGACGATCTTCTCTGCCGGATTGAACTCGGAAACCTCGTTGAGCCCCAGACTCCGAATCGCCGTGTGGATGACGTCCACATCGGGCACACCGGGAGACCGCTGCATCCTGGTCAGGTAGTGGCGTCCCGCCTCGAGCATGGACCTTCTCGGGATCAAGCCCACCAGCTCCGATCCGGTGACGCGGATGCCCCGCTTTCGGGCCGATTCGTCACAGGCGTCGAAGGCCGCGTGGACCGGAGTCACGTCGAGATCGATGAGATTCATGGAGACCTGAGCGCAGCCGTACTCGGGGATGAACCAACCCATTCCTCGAACCGCCTTGAGCGAGCCCGGCTGTTCGATCATCGCTCCGTCGGGCCCCTTCACCATCCGGCCCTTCTCCCGCACGTCGAATGCGACCCGATTGGCCCACCGCTTGTCGGTGACGTTCAGGTCGACGTTGTAGGCGACCAGGAACTTCCGCGCCCCGGTCACCAAGACCCCAAAGGTCGGAACAAAAGTGGCGGGCCCGAAATCGGGGGCGAACTCCGGGGTCCTGAGTTTTTCTTCAAGGGCTTCGTACTCACCCTTCCGAATATCGGCGAGGGACCGGCGTTCGGGCCGGGTGGCCGCGTACTCGTAGAGATACACGGGCAGGCCGAGCTCCTCCCCCACCCTTTTGCCGAGCCGGCGGGACAGTTCGACGCATTCGTCCATCGTGACGCCCGACACCGGTACGAACGGGCAGACATCGGTGGCGCCCTGGCGACCGTGCGCGCCGTGGTGGGTTCGCATGTCGATGAGCTCGAAGGACCGCTTGACCAGTTGGAATGCCCCTTCGAGCACCGCTTCCCCTTCGCCGACGAAGGTGATCACCGTGCGGTTGGTCTCAACTCCGGGATCGACGTCGAGGAGCTCGACGCCCGAGACTGCTGCGGCGGCTTCGGCCACCGCATTGTAGATCTCTGGATCTCGGCCTTCAGAGATATTCGGAACGCACTCGACGATCTTCATCCATTCCTCCGTTGTGTCCCGCTCAGGCGCGGGAGACCTCGTCCATGTCGTGCCGCACCATCATCTCGACCAGCTCGGCGAAACCGACCTTGGGCTCCCAACCGAGCTCGGTCTTGGCCCTGGTCGGATCGGCCAACAACGCATCCACCTCGGCCGGGCGGAAGTGCCTCGGGTTGACCTCCACCCGGATCAATCCCGTGGCTCGGTCACGGCCGACCTCGTCGATCCCACTCCCGTCCCACTCGAGCTCCACATCGGCCGCATGGAACGCCAGGTCACAGAAGTCGCGCACCGAGTGGTCCTCGCCGGTTCCCACCACGTAGTCCTTGGGCTGGTCCGTCTGGAGCATCATCCACATGGCCTCGACGAAGTCACCGGCGAAACCCCAGTCCCGACGTGCGTTGAGATTTCCCAACCCTACCCGCTCACGCCGGCCATTGACGATCTCGGCCACCGCACGCGAGATTTTGCGGGTGACGAAGTTCTCGCCCCGCCGGGGAGATTCGTGATTGAAGAGGATGCCGTTGCTGGCGTGAAGATCGTACGCTTCGCGGAAGTTGACCGTGGCCCAGAAGCTGTAGAGCTTGGCCACCGCATAGGGCGATCTGGGGTGGAAGGGCGTCGATTCTCGTTGTGGCACCTCGGCCACCTTGCCGAAGAGCTCCGACGACGACGCCTGGTAGAAACGGGCCTCAGGAGCCTCGCGCCGGACCGCCTCGAGGAGGCGGACCGTCCCGAGTCCGGTCACATCCCCGGTATAGGTGGGCATATCGAACGAAATCGCGACGTGCGACTGGGCCGCCAGGTTGTAGACCTCATCGGGCTTCACCGTGGCGAGGATCGCCGTGAGCGACTCGGCATCGCCGAGGTCACCATAGTGAAGCGAAAACCGCCCCTCGAACTCAGCGCGGGATCGCAGGTGGTCGATGCGCTGTCGATTGAATGTGGAGGCGCGTCGGACGACACCATGGACCTCGTACCCCTTGTCGAGGAGGAGCTCCGCGAGATATGAACCGTCCTGGCCTGTAACGCCGGTGATGAGTGCTGTGGATTGCATGGCGCAGATTCTAGCACCGAGTCGGCGCTGCCTGCGGGAACGCATCACTCATTCAGGAATCGGCCGCGCTCGAGGCGATCGCATCCGATTCCTGAAGAGGAACGTGAATA
>Ga0316192_10002086_pt1 | contig 14664 bp, 11 predicted proteins | sample MerIslwburrow_MG_FD_204931 | JGI IMG/M metagenome (GOLD analysis project Ga0316192, IMG submission 204931) | Coastal sediment microbial communities from Maine, United States - Merrow Island worm burrow | ecosystem: Environmental > Aquatic > Marine > Coastal > Sediment | place: USA: Maine...
ACCGTCTCACGGTTGTGAAATGCCGGCAGGCAGTGCAAAAATTTTACATCCGGATTGCCGGTTTTTTTCATGGCAGCTGCATTGACCTGATAGGGCTTAAGCATTTTGATTCTTTGCTTCCAGACATTCTCGGGTTCGCCCATCGATACCCACACATCGGTGTAGAGAAAATCACAGCCCTTGACGCCTTTGCTCAGGTTGTCGGTAATGGTAATTTTGGCGCCTGTATTTTTAGCGATCTGCTTCGCCATGGCCACCAGCTTTTTATCCGGATGGACGCTTTTGGGAGCCACGGATCGAAAATCCATACCCATTTTGGCTGCCCCTACCAGCAGAGAATTCCCCATGTTGTTTCTGGCATCGCCCAGATAGGCGAAGGACATCCGGCGCAGCGGCTTGTCGGAATGCTCCATCATGGTCAAAAAATCCGCCAGTACCTGGGTGGGGTGGTACTCGTTGGTCAATCCGTTCCAGACCGGCACCCCGGCATACTTTGCCAGTTCTTCGACGATGTCCTGGCCAAACCCCCGATACTCGATACCGTCGTACATGCGCCCCAGCACGCGGGCCGTGTCCTTCATGGATTCCTTGGTTCCCATTTGAGAACCTGTCGGACCCAGATAGGTCACATGGGCGCCCTGATCATAGGAAGCGGTCTCAAAGGCACATCGGGTCCGGGTCGACGCTTTTTCAAAAATAAGGGCGATATTTTTGCCCGTTAACCGCGGTTGCTCGAGGCCGGCGTACTTGGCTTTTTTAAGATCCAAGGAAAGATCCAGCAGAAATTTGATTTCCTGCGGCGAAAAATCCAGTAATTTTAAGAAGTGTCTGTTTCTCAGGTTAAATGCCATTCCTACCTCCTTGATAATGTTTGTCAAAATTAGTTTTCCATCGATGGCTTTGCTATTACCAACGACCTGTTTTAACGGAAATCAGCGACCACCAGCAGAGCTGGGGGTATGAGGATGGCCCTTGGAAGGGGCCCAGGCCACCTCTGCAGGTGGTCGCTGATTTTTAAAAAAAGAATTTTTTGATCTCTGTTATATTGGATCTGTCGGTTTTGATGACCTGTTGTCCGATTCATCATTTGCAAATATCTTGTTTGCTTCAGCCAGCTATGATGGTGGTTGTTTTGTCGACGTATACCAATAAATTGTAAAAAATAAGCAAAAATTCTTTTTTATCTCAATTCATAAGCCACCGGCATCGATCAAGTTTGCACCATGAAGCATGCCCTCGCGGTAACCGTAGAACCTTTTAGATTCTCACCGGCATAGCCGATGGCTTATGAATTGAGTTAATGATGTGCGTGGTATTTGCTGATTTATTGCAAATTGGGACGATATCATCGGCTGATGATACAGCTAAATCATACAAAATTATCTTTCTGATGGAACTTGCCCAAATACCCTTGATATTGTGCAGCCTCAGACATAATGATCTTGATTCTATGTCGTCACCCCCATGGCACAGGTCTGCATTTTTATGGGTTGAGCGGGAAGGGGACGCTTTCGGATCTAAAGCTGGTGCAAATTATGGTCCGATAGCATAAGATATTTTAAATTAGCAAATAGGATGCCAAATACAGTGAAAAAGGGAATAAATATCTATTTAGAGTATCTTTAATAAGTTGTGTGAGGTATCAGGCCAAGTGACCTTCCCAAAAGGTCGGGTAAAATGTTGCAAGGCACATTAGTGTAGTACACAAACCTGTGCGGTGCTACAAGTCGTTAATAGGTCTGCTGATGTTATATTTCTGGAATCGCCGATACATCGTCCAGCGGCTGATACCCAGTCGGCGGGCAGCTTTGGAAATATTCCAATCGGTCATTTCCAGAGCGGACCGGATCGCTTCGGGGTCATCACTGGTCCGGATGTCGACTGCGCGATTGGCAATATGGGCGTAATCACTGATTTCAGCCGGGATATGGGCCAATTGAATGGTTTGGTCTCGACACAGCACAAAGGCCCTTTCGATGGCGTGTTCCAGCTCGCGAACGTTGCCCGGCCAGGAATAGTTCATAAATGCCTGCAAAACTTCATCCGAAACGCCGTTGATGTTCTTCTGATAACTTTTTTGAAAAACTTCGCAAAAATGATTGATCAACAAGGGAATATCTTCATATCTTTCGCGCAACGGCGGAATATGAATTTCAATGACATTAAGGCGGTAATAAAGGTCCTCACGAAATTTTCCCGTTCGAATGGCTTCCTTCAAATTGCGGTTGGTGGATGCCAGGACCCTGACATCCGCTTTCCTCGGATTCGATTCGCCGACCCGATCGAATTCTTTCTCCTGGAGGACCCTCAGCAGCTTCAGCTGGATCAAATGTGAGATGTCTCCGATTTCATCGAGCAGAATCGTACCCCCATCCGCCGCCTCGAAGCGGCCGATTTTGTCTCTTTCAGCGCCGGTGAATGCACCTTTTACGTGTCCGAACAGCTCACTTTCCAGCAGGCTTTCTGCCAGGGCGGAGCAATTGACGGTTACAAACGGTCCGTTTGCACGGGTTCCGGCATAATGCAGGGCTTTGGCGGCCATATCCTTACCGGTCCCGCTGTCGCCCGTAAGCAAGACGGTTGTAGTCTGGTTGGCCAGAATTTTCAAAAGGTTGTAAACCTTTTGCATTTTCTCACTCTTGCCGATAATTTTTGCAAAATGATGACGCTCTTTTAATTCTGCTTCAAGGTGGGTCAATCGGGTGATGTCCCGGATAACCAGCACGGCCCCCATAAAGTTTCCACCGCTGTCCAGCAGCGGGGAGCTATTGACCATGGCGATCAGCTTGCTTCGATCGTGGTGCCCGCATTCGATCTGGTAGTCCTGGTTGGTTCTCCTGCTTCTCAATGTTTCCTGTAAAATCTCAACACACGACCGGTCGCACTCACTGGTACAGTCGGTAAAAGGCCGACCGGTATCTATTTTAAACCCACATATTTTTTCGGCTGCTTTATTGGCCTCGATCACGTTCATATTAGTGTCCACCGTGATGATGGCATCTTGGACACTGCTGAAGATAGATTCCAGACGGCTGCGGTGCCGCTCCAGTTCTTCTTCATACTGCTTGTTTTCAATTGCCCGGGTAATAATCTGAGCAGCAGTCGTCAGGATGTAAACATCTTCGTCTATCCATTTGCGGTGGTGGCGACATTCATCAAAACCCATAAACCCATATAAGTCGCCCTTTATGAACAACGGCACGTTTAAGGTAGACTTGACTTTGGCCGCCAAGAGCCTTGCGCGATAATGGTCGCCAGGTATATCCCGGGTGTCCTGATAATTAATGATCTGACCATCTTTGAGATGTTTGGTTCCCCAGGGGATGGTTATTTTCATTTCATCCAGGTCTGCGAGGGAGGTGATGCTCCGGGCCACCCATTCGCAAATGCAGGCAAAAGTTTCGGACACCGGTTGGTAGGTAAAAATGAAGATACGGCTGACATCCAGAATGCTGCCCATGCTCTTGAGCGAAGCGCTCAAAAAATCCTCCAGATTGTAGACAGATACGGCCTGCTCCGATATGCCTGCAAGCATTTTTTCGTATGCGATGCGTTTTTTTAGCTTTTCTTCTGTCTGCATGGGTTAATATCGGATTCTTATGGCAACATGTTGCAAGAAAATAGAGGTTTCAGGTTTTGGTGTTCAGGTTTCAGCAATTTGAAAAATTTCAAATTACAAATCATAAATACCAAACAAATCACAATGATCTAAATTCAAAATCCCAAACAATCGGTGTTTGATCTCATTTGAAATTTGATTTTTGTAGTTTGGAATTTATTTGTTATTTGGTGCTTGTAATTTGTTATTTCCGGTTTTCTTCGGTCAGGCATTTGCAGTTCCAATTTTTGCATCGAAATCTGGCCTGCACCGACTCTTTGTAAGAGCGAACTTTCGGAAAAGTTTAGGCTCTTATGCATTACTTTTGTGCATTGTGTTGAAAAATATTTTGGCCACCAAGACACCAAGGCACGAAAATTAGAGGTCCAGAACCATTCCGATTTCATCGCAGTGGAAATATTTCGGGCAGCGACTGCATTCGCCCCAAACCTTGGGTGGTAGACCGTTTCTTTCTATTTTCCTGAATCCCAGCGTTTTGAAAAAATCCTCAGTTAAGGTAAAGGTAAACAGACGCTTGATACCCAGCTGTTTGGCCTCCTGCTGCATGTGTTGAACCAGTTTGCTCCCCAGGCCGAGATGCTGATAATCCGGATGAATCGCCAGCGCTCTGACCTCGGCAATATCTTCCCAGAGGACGTGCAGGCTGCCGCAGGCAACTATCAGGTGCAAGTCTTCCCTGGTTTCCGTCAGACTGTAAACCGGAACATTGCGGTCACTGGCGATTACAAAATCCCGGATATTTTCATACAGATACTGGGGCCCCCTGGGAAGCATTAAATTCGATTCGGCGAAGACATTCACCAATTCAAGAATTTCTTCTACGTCCCGAATCTGAGCCTTCTCAATGATAATCTTGCGTTTTTTGGACGGCTTGATCAGAACTTTAGGTAGTTTCCCTTTGGGTTTCTTTTCACCCGGCCTGGGAGTGGGGGGCGGTTCGACGAAATCCATCATGCATTACCTTATGTATCGTAATTTCGAAAAATTATTGGAATCACAGTATCCTTTTCGGCCATTTTCTTACAGAGCCGTATTGAATGATGGAATAGTGGAATGTTGGAATACTGGGTATAAAAAGCGGAAAAAGGTCTATTCTACAAAAAATGCTGAATCTGCTTTCTTTGAAGATACCCACCAATCATATTTTTTCTGATATTGCCTTATAAAGTACCCCATTGATATATGAAAATCAATGCAGAATATGTGACTTGAGTCTCGATTTCTCTAAACCCAACATCCCACAATTCCATTATTCTCCGCCGGCGGATGAGCGAAGCGAACTAACTTGTTCGTTGGTCCTCGATGCGCCGTCAGATGTGTCACGGACGGACATTGCCGTCTGCGAAATCCTAAAAAAATTTTTGATCTCTCGGACAGCGCTAATGACATAATCCGGCTGAACATCGCCATTCAAATCGCTTTCTTTAAATTCGCCGGTTTTGACCAGAACGGATTTGATCCCGGCCGCTCTGGCGCCGATAATATCCGTTGCCACCCGGTCCCCGACCATTAACACATTTTTAGGATCTACCGCTAACGTGTCCAGCGTCACTTCAAATATGTATTTATTGGGCTTTCCAATCCAGGTGGCCTTGATACCAGCGGCGTCTTCCAGCATTTTGCCGTAGGCGCCGACGGTAAGCTCGACGCTCCCCAGACTATGGTCTACCTTTTCCGGTATCATGACAATCAGTTTGGAACCCGTCAACAGCAGCTTGAGGGCTTTATTCATGTTTTCAAAATTAAATCCTTCACGATAATCCCCCACCACAATGTATTCCGGGCTGTCAGGATCGAAGTGCAAGCCTTCAAACTCTTCAATACCCTTCCCATTTAGCATTACCCAGCATGATTTGGGGTTCAGGGTTTTCAGGTACTTGGCGGTCGCATAGGAAGCCGTGATCACCTCCTCCTGACGAACATGAAACCCTCGCTGAGTCAGCTTTTCGACACAGTGTTTCCTGCTTTTCAAGGTACTGTTGGTCAGTATCCTGATGATGATTCCTTTTCGGCGCAAGAAATCCAGCAATTCAGGGGCTCCCCGGTAGGCCCGGCCCTGAAATTCCAATACGCCGTCGATATCAAATAAGATTGCTTTGAATTCCGTTTCCATAGGATAGATCTCCGGTAATGTTGGTTGCGTCGGACAGTTATCCGAAGCCTCGACCTTTTATCACCAAAATAAAGTGGGTACAAGACAATTTCAACGACTTGTCCTGGCAAAGAATAAGTCTTGATCTTCTGTGAAAGGATTAGTATGGGACTTTAAAATTAGAAATCCTTTTTGTGCTTCAGTGTCTTGATAGCGATAATGTTTGGACATAAATTTCACAAACCTCATAATCCAAGACCGAACACATGAATTCAAGTGCGGGTATTTAACCTGAAAACAAGGAGCGAATATGAGCGGCTGGCAAAATTTTATTGAAGAACACAAAGAAAAATATGTAGGTGAACTATCGGACTTTTTAAGCATTCCGAGCATATCGAGTTTATCCGAACATGCGGACGATGTCAGGCGGGCGGGCGAATGGGTGGCGGAGCGGCTGCGGAAGGCCGGTATGGAGGCGGTTGAAGTCATGCCCACCGGCGGCCATCCTGTGGTTTACGGCCAGTGGCTGCATGCACCCCGGCAAGCCGACGGTTTTGATCTGCGGTCACTTCGATGTCCAGCCGGCGGATCCGCTGGAATTTTGGACGACACCGCCGTTTGAACCGGACATTCGGGATGAACGGATCTATGCCCGGGGGGCCTCCGACAACAAAGGCAATATGCTCATCCCGATAATTGCCGTCGAGGCGTTACTGCGCACCGACGGTGCGCTGCCCGTTAACCTTAAGTTTCTATTTGAAGGACAGGAAGAAATCGGCAGTCCTCAACTGTCTGAATTTTTGAAAATCAATCGCGAGGTATTTGGATGTGACGTGATCTTAAACGCCGACAGCGGGCAATGGAGTGAAGATCAACCGAGTCTTCTAACTTCACTACGTGGCTTATGCGGCCTTCAGGTGGACGTGACGGGGGCTGATTCCGATTTACACTCCGGCATGTATGGGGGGCTGTACAGAACCCGATTCATGCCAAGATTACCTGCCGGTTGGTCGCCGATCAGGATCCGGAGCACATTAACCGTCTCATTGAAACCCACACCCGGAAAAATATTCCTGCCGGCGTCAAGGTCGATATGACTCCGATTGACAGCAATGCAAATCCTTATTTAATACCGGCTGATCTTCCGGGAAGCCTAGCCGCCATCGAGGTTCTCAGTGAACTGTACGGTAAAAAGCCGATATTTATTCGCGAAGGCGGCAGCGTGCCAATACTATCTCTTTTGCTGGAGCATCTGGGTACCTATGCCACCTGTTTCGGTTTCGCCATGAATGATGAAAAGTTTCATGCCCCCGACGAATTTTTCCGTCTCAAAAGTTTTGAGCTCGGACAGCAGGCATATTGTAAAATATTGCATCGTTTAGACGAGCAGCAGTAAAAACCAAACTTCTTGTTTTTGTATCCACTCAACAAATTTGTGTAGATAGTATCTATTTATCGAAATCACATCATGTTTGCGAAGGATTTATCTAACAAAATATTTCGCCACTAAGACACCAAGGCACGAAGTTTACTCATAATAAACATCTATTGTTTGTGTCTTGGTGCCTTTGTGGCTATTCTTTCCGGTTTATCCGGGTTGGGAATTAAATGATGACAGAAAAAACGGGTAAAACTCAAATCACATTTATCGGTACCGGTGCTATGGGCAAACCCATGGTTAGAGAACTTATGAAAAGCGGCTACCCCGTTAAAGTAAACGACAAATATAAAAAAGCTGCAGAACCTTTAGTGGCGGCAGGTGCGATTTGGGCCGAGACACCAAAAGAATCGGCAGTTGGCAGTGAGATCGTATTTACCTGCCTACCGCTGCCCGAACATGTTTTTGAAAATATGATGGGGGCTAACGGCGCGCTGGAAGGAATGCACCCCGGTGCCATCTGGATCGACACTTCCACGACGGACTATCACAACACCCTTCGTATCGCCGAGGAAGCAAAAAGGATAGGTGTACTCAGCCTTGAATCGCCGGTCAGCAATCTGTCGCACATGGGCGCTGACTTTGGCAACACGAGTATCTATGTCGGCGGCGACAAAAAAGCATATGATAGCGTTAAGGAAGTGTTAAACACAATTAGTAAAATTTCCTTTCACGTCGCCAAGATCGGTGAGGCGCAAACCGTCAAGCTCATTACCAACCTGCTTTTTTATTCCCAGACGGTCGTTTGTGGCGAGTGTCTGGCGATTGCCCGGGAAGCCGGCATCCCACTGCACTGGATGTGGGAAAATATACTTAATACAGAAGCATTCAGCGTCTCAATCGAACAGTTCATGCCCTTCCTCTTCGATGGCTCCTACGACAACTCCTGCACACTGGAAATAGGGCACAAAGATATGAACCTTACCTGCGATCTTGCCGATGAATTGCAGGTTGCTCTGCCTTTAGGACGGATCGTCAAAGATCATTATAATGAAACCATGCGCCGCTGGGACAGTCGGGACGGACATATTATTGTCTGCAGAATAACAGAAGACAACAATGACATCTCTCTAAAAATTCCTGATTTTGTTGCACCCTCCAAGTATGGTGCCAATCCCAATTACATTCGCTCAGGCGAAATGGTCACGGATTCATACGGACGTATGAAACCCAAACTGCCGGATAGCTGCAAAGCCCCTGCATTTCAGCCGTCACCAACGCAGCAGGAATTGTTCGATACGTTGACGGATTACATGGCCTATATCAACCATATCGTATACGAAGAATGTTTTGATTTAGGTAGGGGGATGGGCTTGGGCAAAGAACTATTGGAAGAGGTCGTTTGCTGGAGCGTCGGAAATTGCTGGGTGACGGATAATTATAAAAGATATCAGCCGGACGCCGGGATTCTCAAAAAAGTGGCAGCGCTTGAAACAAACCTCAAGTTGATGACGACGAAAAGAATACTCTCAATTTTGAAATGAAATATTTTGAATTATTAGACGAAAAAGAGATCGAGACGATACACGAGAATGCGCTCCGTCTGCTCAACGAAGTCGGTGTCATATTCAACTATGATCCGGCAGTGGAAATATTAAAAAAAGCCGGCTGCAGGGTTGATGGTCAGAAGGTTTTTTTTGAAACAGCCCTCGTGGAAGAGTTAAGAACCCTCCCTCCCTCTGAATTTATTCTCTATGGACGCCGTGACGAAACCAATGTTGTTTTTAATCAAAATGCATTGGTGATGATTCCCTGCTACGGATCCCCCTTTGTTCTCGATCTTGATAAAGGCAGGCGAGAAGGCGTGAAAGAGGATTTTGTAAACTTCACCAAACTCACCCAGGAAAGCCCGCACATTGATATGGCGAGCACGGTTCCCTGTGAAATGACCGATATCCCATTGAAGAAACGAACGGCTGAATATATTCGAACTACCCTTGAATATTGCGACAAGCCCATGGTTGTTTCCAAGGACGCAAAAACCATGCGGTATGCATTTGAACAATGCAGCATCCTCTATGGTGACCGGGCGTCCTTAATTGCACAGCCTCGCTTTATATCCATCACCGACTCTTTTTCTCCCATGAGTTATGACGACACCATGTTGGAAATGATGATCTACTGTGCTGAAAACGGTATACCCCAGCGCATCGGCGGTTTGGGCGTTGCGGGTCTGACCACACCGGTGACTTTGGCCGGCAATCTCAGTCAGATGACGGCAGAGGCGCTTGCCGGAATTGTGCTGACCCAATTGATTCGACCCGGTGTCCCCGTCGTACTCAACAACTCTTCATCCTGTGCCGATATGAAAAGCCTGGGGCTGACTTTGGGCGCTCCGGAATGTGCACTGGTTTGCGTGGGCACAGCACAGATGGCACGGTTTTATGGCTTTCCCTGCCGCTCCGGGGGAGCCGTTTCAGATGCAAAGGTCGTGGATGCTCAAGCCGGAGCGGAGAGTATGATGAATCTTTTAACATCTGCGCTTAGCGGCACCAATTATATCCTCCATGCTTGCGGCATTCTTGAATCATACATGGTCAGTTCACTGGAAAAGTTTATTGTGGACGAAGAAAGCTGTGGAATTGTCAAACATTTGCGCAAAGGTATCCCCGTAAATGAAGACACCCTTGCTTTTGACACCCTGAAACAGGTAGGGCCGCAAGGGGAATTCGTAACCCATCCTCACACATTAGCGCAATTTAGATCCCTTTACAATCCAAGACTTTTTGATAGAAGCTCCTATCTCCAATGGGAGGAAAATGGGTCAGAGGATATTGCAGTTACTGCCAACAAAGAGTGGAAAAAACGAGTTGGAAGCTATGTCCGGCCGGAATTGCCCAAAGATATATACAAGGCACTCAGGTCGTATGTGGATTCAATATAAAGGGAGAAAAAATGGCCTTTAAAAAAATGATCACCGCCGTGGATACCCATGCCGGAGAACCCATGCGTGTGATTACCGGTGGTGTGCCCCATATTCCCGGTTCAAGTGTATTTGAGAAAATGAAGTGGTTGGCGGCTGAAGGAGATGACCTGAGGATGATGATGCTCCGTGAGCCACGGGGCTATCCGCCTGTTTGCTGCAATCTGATTGTCACGCCATGTCATCCCGATGCGGACGCCGGGTTCATCGTTATGGAGCAGGCCGAATATCCTGCCATGTCCGGGGGCAATACCATTTCAGTTGTCACAGTCCTTTTGGAAACCGGGATTCTGCCCATGAAAGAGCCGGCAACCGATTTGACGCTTGAATCACCGGCCGGCCTTATCGGAATCAAAGCCGATTGTGTTAACGGAAAAGTGGTAAATGTAACCTTTGAAAATGTTCCTGCCTTTGCGACCCACACGGATGTCGCGATTGATGTTAAGGGGCTGGGAGAGGTAATTGTCGATGTGGCCTGGGGTGGCATGTTTTATGTCATCGCCGATGCCGAGCAATTTGACGGCCTGGAGCTCAAGGTGGAAAATGGAAGGGAGATTACGAGTATCTCTTCCAGACTGAGAGCGGCGGCGGCCGAACAACTGCCGGTGGTTCACCCGGAAAATCCGGATTTTAAAAATGTCACGATTTCCCAAATTTCCGGGCCGCCGACGCACCCCGAGGCCCACCTTAAAAACGCGGTCACAGTAGCCACGGGGCCCTTGGACTGGGGTAAACCTGAAACCTGGAGCGGCGCTCTCGATCGCTGTCCCTGCGGCACGGGAACCTGTGCCAAGATGGCCGCACTTCATGCAAAAGGTCAATTGAAATTGAACAAAGATTTCAACCATGAAGGGCTTTTGGGAACTATTTTTACGGGGCGGCTCATCAAAGAAACCACTGTGGGGCCGTATATAGCGGTTGTGCCGACCCTCAGCGGACAAGCCTGGATTACCGGATTCAACACCTATGTACTCGATCCCTCAGATCCATTCCCGGAAGGATTCAGGGTGGGTGATATATGGCCGATGTAAAGAAGTGACCGGCAATGAAAAGGATTGCTTTACACTAAAATCGGCATGCCTCCATTTGCGGCAAGGTGAACGTCGCGTTAGTGTTGAAGGCCATGCTGGGCATAACTCCGGGCGACAGTTTCACCTCTCATGAATGCGGCGAGGAGCTTCATTCTGGTTGATCTGCTGTCTTCCGAATGTGCGCGTTTGGACTCAATCGGCTAAAACAACCAGTCCGTCCACAGCTACCGGTGAGCCATTATTAATCTTAAACGGGTTGATGTCTATCTCCTGAATTCTTGGGTGGCTGTGGCCCAGCGCGGCTAGACGTACAAGTATCCGGGCAAATGCATCTCTGTCAACAGGCGCAAAGCCTCTAATTCCGTTGAGCAATTTTTGGGATTTTAGCCGGCCGATCATAGCCAGGGCTTCTGAAAAAGATAACGGAGCGACGCCGAAAACCGTATCGTTGATGGCCTCGGCCAGAATACCTCCCAAACCGCACATGACGCACGATCCAAACTGGGGATCACGCACAAAGCCCGCCATCATTTCTATCTCGCCTTTTACCTGCCTCTGGACCAGTACTTTTCCCTTGCCGTTCATTGCCGCCTGCAATCTGTCGAATGACGACTCTATCCCGGCGGGTGAGTCGATACCGAGGTGTACCAGCCCAAACTCGGTTTTGTGACCAGCCGCTTTCATAAGGCCCTTGACCACCACCGGAAAACCGAAATGATGCGCCGCCGCCTTTGCTTCATCCATGCTTGAAACCAGATGTTCTTCCACGACCGGAATTTCCGCCTCGGAAAGAAGCTGCTTTGAAAGGTATTCGTCTATATTTCCATTTTCTGAATCAAGAATTGTGGTCAACACATCGGGTATTTCTATCGTCGCCGAGGGCCTTGATAGATCCGACGGTATGGCGGCTTTAGATCTGTCTGGGTTGAGAAGAACTGACAGGCACTCAACTCCCCGAGGCAATTCCCGAAATACCGGAACCGATAACTGTTCGGCTTCCCGCTGAAAAGAGGTTACGAGTTCCCGTTCTCCTGAAATCCAGCATAAAAGCGGCTTGCCGGCTTGGCGTGCAACTTCCGACAGGTGTGGAAGATCCGGTTCGAGTTCAAATCCGCCGACAAAGCAATGTACGAAAACGGCATCCACATCAGGATCGGCAGCCACCGCCTCCATGGCCGCTCCAAAAGCCTTTCTTGGCCCGTTTAAAATCGCGCCCGGCCACAAATCAACGGGGTTTGACGGCGGCATCCATTCGGGAAAAACAGACTTTAACTTCTCGATGGTCGGATCTGATAACTCGGCCGGCACAAGGCCGTAACCATCCATGATATCGGTTTGAACGATACCCGCCCCACCGGTGTAAGTGAGGATGGCAACACGATTTAGACTTTCAGGATTGATCTCAGGGTACATGGAAAGGGTTCGACAAAAATCCATGAGCTGATGGAAGGCCCGTGCCTGGAAAACGCCGACCTGTGCCAGCGCACCTGCGATCACCGCACCGTCGCCGGAAAGACTGGCCGTGTGGCTCATGGCCGCCTCCGCGCCCTTGGCGGTTTGGCCACCCTTCAAAACTACAATCGGCTTGGGTGATCGGCGGCACAAGTCAATAAATCGGCGGCCGTCGGCAAAAGATTCAAGATATAACCCAATGGCTTTGGTTCCCGGATCCTGAATGAGATATTCGATAAGATCGTTTTCATTCACATCCATTTTATTGCCGATGGAGCACACTTTATTGATCCCCATTGTCCCGTGTGAAATGATGTCAACCAGAAAAGCCCCGGCTAGCATACCACTCTGAACAATCATAGAAACACTGCCGGGTACCAGCTGGGTGTCCCAGATCGTGGGAGTGACGGTTGAAAAGATATACCGACTTGGCGCGTCGACGAGCCCCATACAGTTCGGACCCCACACCCTGATTCCGGAAAGATCCGCTATTCGTTTAACCTCATCTTGAATTGCCCTGCCCTGATCGCCGGTTTCTGCAAATCCGGCTGATTGAATCATGACACCGGGAATTTTCCGTGTTGCGCATGCCTCCATAACTGCCGGCACCAACCGGGCGGAAACAAAAAGGATAGCAAGGTCAACCGGGTCCGGGACATCCAGAATCGATGGATAACATGGAAATCCTTCAATATCCTTATAACGGGGATTAACGGAATAAATTTCACCTGAATACCCTCTTTTAAGATTGTCAATTATGACACGTCCGCCCTTGCCCTGACCGGGGGTTGCGCCCACAACCGCAATTCCTCTGGGTTTAAAAAAAAATTCCATTAAGCATATTCCTCCTCAATCCGAGTCGATTATTCCAACCATTGTTTCTTGTCTGCATACTTGGGTTGCTATCCTCTTATCTCACTGAGAAGACAAATAAACTCAATTCATAAGCCACCGGCTAAGCCGGTGAGAATTTAAGAGGTTCCATCGTTGCCGCGAAAGCATGTATGATAGGTGCAAATGTAATCGATGCCGGTGGCTTATGAATTGAGATAAAAAAGAATTTTTGCATGTTTTTTTCAATCTGCTGTTATGCGGCAGTAGAACAAACACCACCACAGATGACTGAGGGAAACAAGATAGTTGCTAATCATAAACCGGTAAAGTCGTCACCAACACCGACAGATCCGACAAAACAGAGATCAAAAAATTCTTTTTAAAAATCAGCGGCCACCGGCAGAGTTGGTCCCGGCCCCTTCCAGAGGCCATCCTCATACTCCCAGCTCTGCTGGTGGTCGCTGATTCGCCTCACCGGCCGCATTGGAGTCGAGAGCCGGGCACGCAGTAGACCTTTGGCACAATCATAAAAAGCGCTGCATTTATTGGATCCCCCGAGCAGTGGAATAACAGGAGTGTGGATATCAGACGGTTTATCTAATTGCAAGTTATTAGCATCCATATCATATACAGTATCTAAGACTTGAAAACACTTCACAGGTGGGTAAGTCACTGCTCGACCGGTGTAAGCAGAAAGTTGTGATCGAGGCACCAAAAGCACCGCCCCAACAAATCCCCCGAACACCCAAAACATACAGAGAGGCGGTCCAAGACCTTTTTGTTCAAATCGAGGAAAATCCAGTCACTTATGCTGTGACCATCGGTGAGGCCAACCTGGTGGGACGGATCAGCATGGCGCTAAACGTATATTGTTGGCAGAAAGATCCTATAGCCGATCTCGTGGATCAGATGAAAAGGATTGTTTCCGAATAAAACAGACCTTACCGCGGAGCCCATCGTGACCGCCCCACGGAGATAAAAGGGGCATCCATGAAAAAATAAATAACTTTCTAAGTAAAATTAAATGCTACTAATTTGAGAGCTTGAAAGTGCATAATTTGAACGCTAAGTTATTATAGAAATTTTGTCTGGTTGTTTTTGATAGTTATTTATAGATTTATGGATGTCCCAAAAGATATGACAACTCTAATTTCAGGGCTCCTGATCTCAATTGGAAAAACTTCTCGGGAGGCCCTGATATCTAAAGAACCTACAAAATTTGTAGTGAAAATAAGCGTAAATTCAAGATGCAACAGAGTTTATCAAATATAAATG
>Ga0316192_10002087_pt1 | contig 14662 bp, 8 predicted proteins | sample MerIslwburrow_MG_FD_204931 | JGI IMG/M metagenome (GOLD analysis project Ga0316192, IMG submission 204931) | Coastal sediment microbial communities from Maine, United States - Merrow Island worm burrow | ecosystem: Environmental > Aquatic > Marine > Coastal > Sediment | place: USA: Maine...
TCGTTAACACCGGTGAGCACATCCGTGCTGCCGTCGATACCACTCAGTACCCCTGCCACCTCAGCCGCCAGGCCATTCAGGACAGTAAGATCATGTCCAAAAACCTTGACCGCCAGGTCACCCCTGGATCCGGTCAGCATCTCGGACACACGCATATCAATGGGCTGGGTAAAGCCGTAGTTGATACCCTTGAACTGCTCCAGCACCTCGCGGATGGTATCTTCAAGCTCGGCCTTGGAATCCATGCGCCAGTCATCCTGCGGGTTCAACTCGAGAAACATGTCCGTTTCATTGAGGCTCATCGGATCCATGCCCAGTTCATCCGAACCCGTCCGGGCAACAATGCGGCGGATTTCAGGCACCTGTTCCATCAATGCCTTTTCAACCACGCTGTCAAGTTCCAGGGAGGTTTCCAGGTTGATAGAAGGCAGTTTCTCCAACTGCACGATGATATCGCCCTCATCCATGGTCGGCATGAACGTTTTACCGATAAAGGGAAACGAGATGATCGCTGCAACAAGCAACACCATAGCCGGCAGTATTACCCTACTCTCCTTGTCCAGCGCCTTACTTAGCATCGGCCCGTAAATCGCGGATAGCTTGCGTGGCAGCCACGGTTCTTTGTGACTTCCCGATGTGATCAGGAATGACGCGAGCACGGGAATCACGGTCAGCGATAACAGCAGCGAACCGGCCAGTGCGTAAACAATCGTTAGCGCAACCGGACTGAACAGTTTGCCTTCCAGGCCCTGCAACGAAAGCAGGGGCAGAAAAACCAGGATAATAATCAGGATGCCGGAGGTCACCGGAACGGTGACATCTTTTACCGCCCGGTAGATGATATGCAGTCGCGGCAGGGCCTGGATTTTGGCATCCGACATTTTTGTCACGATATTCTCTACCACCACGACCGCTGCATCCACCAACAGACCAATCGCGATCGCCAGGCCGCCAAGACTCATCAGGTTAGCCGACATACCCGTCGCCCGCATCGCGATAAATGTCACCATCGCGGACAGCGGCAGGATAAGCGCCACGGTCAGTGCCGAGCGGATATTACCCAGGAACAAACCCAGCAATATCAGTACCAGTACCACCGCTTCTACCAGTGCTTTTGAAACGGTTGATACGGCGCGGTTAACCAGGTGGCTGCGGTTATAGAACACATTGATCGAAACATGATCGGGCAAACTTTCGCGAAGCTCATCCAGCTTTTGCTCAATACCGTTAATGACATCACGTGCATTCGCGCCTCGCAGGCTGACCACCAGGCCCTCAACAACTTCACCGGTTCCGTTTTCAGTCACGGCCCCGTAACGTTCCAAACTGCCAAGCGACACATCCGCCACCATGCCCAGTGTGATGAGCTTGCCATCATGATTGGGGACAGGTGTCTGCTGAATGGCCTCAATACTGTCAAGCGCGCCTTCGGAGCGCACCAGCAGTGCTTCTTCGCCCCGCCTGAGACGGCCAGCGCCATCATTCTGATTGTTGGTTTCCAGCGCTTCTGACAAATCGCCGGTGGTGACGCCCAGGGCCAGCATCGCATCGGCTCTCGGGCTGATGCTATAGCTTTTTACCTTGCCGCCAAGTGCGTTGACGTCTGCCACACCGGATACCGTGCGCAGGGCAGGACGTATCACCCAATCGAGCAGGTATCGACGTTCGGTAATCGACAATTCAGGGCTATCGACGGTAAACATGTACATTTCGCCCAACGGCGTGCTCATGGGTGCCAGACCGCCACTGACATCCTCGGGCAGATCATCACGCACCGCCGTCAGGCGCTCGGCAACCTGTTGCCGTGCCCAGTAAATGTCGGTGCCCTCTTCAAAATCCACGGTGATATCCGTCAATGCATACTTGGCGATGGAACGCAGCATCGTCTGGCGCTGTACACCGAGTAATTCGACCTCTATCAGACGCGTGATCCGGGACTCCACCTCTTCAGGTGTCATACCGGGCGCTTTCATGATGATCTTTACCTGCGTGGGCGAAATATCCGGAAAGGCATCAATCGGAATGGTACTGAAAGCAAACCAACCTGCCGGAATAAGCAGCATTACCACCAGCAGCATCAATAGCCGCTGGGTCAGTGAAAACCGGACCAGGCCCGCCAGAGACACTACCCGTCTCCCCCGCCCATACCCATACTCATTCCCTTCAGTGCAGCAGTGCCGGCTACAGCGACCGTGTCACCCGAAACAAGACCATCCTGCACTATCCAGGCCCCGCTTCCAGTACCCTTTACCACGACATCCCGTATCTCGAACCCCGCAGGAACCGATAAAAAGACAATGTCCCTGCCCTCCAGTTTAACCACCGCACTTGACGGCACTGTCAACAAAAGACCCATGGACAGGACATCCCAACGGGTCAGCTGACCCGCAAGCAGCATGGATGTGTCTTCGGGTTGCGCTCGCACATTGATGGTTTGGGTTTGCGGATCGATCACGCGGGAAATGTAGCTTAGTTCGGCACGGGCCCCATCGTCCTGCAATGACAGTTGCCCTCCAACGCTAAGCTGGGCGGCAACCGACCGGGACAGCTTGCCTTCCAGCACCAGCTTGCCCATCTCGCCGAGTTTCACCAGCAACTCACTACCATTGAGCTGGTCGCCCAGCATGGCCGGTCTTTCGATCACGATCGCATCCGCAGGTGCACGAAGAACAATATCCGGCCCGATGTCCATTTTCCCGGTTAGACGCTCCAGGTCAGCTTCGGATAACCCGGCCAGCAGTAACTGACCCCGCAAACCTGCGTACTCCGCCTGGGCCGTATCATGATTGAAACGTGTCTCCTGCCAGCGGCGCTCCGAAATGGAGCCCGCCTCGCCCAGTTGCCGGTCTCTTTTCCAGTTTGATACCTGCAGGTTAAGCTCGGCCCGTGCCTTGAGGTAATCCCTCTGCAAAGCCACCATATCGGGGCTGCGCACAACCACCAGTGGGTCACCGGACTTCACCTGGTCGCCCTCCTGCACATAGACACGCTGCAAAACACCGGACAAGGGAGTTTTGATCGCCCATTCGCCATCGGGTGCAAAAGCAACCCGCATGGTGATCTCGCCCGCATCACCCTGATCGACTGCAGTCACCGTCTGTACCCGGATTCCCAACAGGTTTTGCTCCTGCTCACTGACGGTTAGTACTTGCGCATTAGCGGGCAGTGCCAGTATCAATAAAGCCGGCACCATGAAAATTTTTCCAAACTTCATAAAGACTCTCCAACAGCCTGGTTATAGGCGGCGATTGCCGCCCCCTGCTGTATCAGAAGCAGTTCGTGTGAGCGTTCAATTTCCTTGAACCGGGAAAGACGGCGTAACCACTCACGGGTAGAAAACTCACCGAGCTCAAAGGCCAGTTTGTCCAACTGGTGTCGCTCGGTCGCGGCTTTCACGATATCTTCGGAGTTTTCCAACCTATCACGCGTGGTATGTAATAGATGATTGGCCTCGTGCAGTTGTAACTCGAGGAGCCGTTTTGTTTCCAGCAGGTCAGCCTGCGCCCCCGCTAACTCCTCAAATGCTTTTGCAACCAACGGTTCGCGCCTGGGTGATTTTCCAAGCGGCATGGCGAAACCAATGCCGAGCGCGTCGACATCAGGAGAATGCCTGTCACCCCGAAAACCCCGCCAGAATATATCCAGGCTTGGCCTGAGGTTGCTGCGTTCGCGGATGACATCGGTAGATGCAGATGATTCGGCCAGGTGATCCATCGCCTGCTTTAAGGCCGGATGATTCTCGTCAATTGTGGTTAGTTCACTGAGTGTCTCATCAATCTGCGCGGGAACCGTCTCCAGACCGGTGAACGAGTGGTATAGCCGGATCGCATCCATGTATTCCGCTTCCAGCAACATCGTCTCGCCTTTCCAGATGGCCAGTTCCTCCATCGTCGCCAGTTGATCCGCTCGTGATAACTCACCCGCCTCGGCAAATAATGTGACCTGGGCCATCACTTCAGCCAGGCGTTGTTCCTGTTCAGCTGCCAATTGCCATTGCCGGACGGCCAGTTTCAACTGCCACAATTGCTGCCTGAGATGACCGCTGACACGCCAGCGGAATTCACCTTCATCGGAGACCCGGGAGGCTGATAAAACTTCGCCCAAATGGGATTGGGCCTTTTTTTCACCGGGTAACCACATTGGAAATGAAAGGGCGACTTCATTTTCATAAGCACCGTTGTCGTCAAACGCCTGGTCCGACATATGAAAAGCTGTCAACGCGGTCGAATCCGGTATCCAGCGCCTGGCGTATTTTGTTTCTGCATCAACGGTCGCTGACCGGGCTGCCAGGATACCGGCTTGCGGGTGCCGTTCCACTGTCATATCAAGGAGAGAAGAGAGAGTGAGGTCATCATTGAGCCGTAATTCTTCGGCTTCGTGCTCCTGTATTGCCCATGCTGCACTTTGTGTGAATACACCGGCTGCCAACAGGCTGGAGAGCAAAATTCTTTGAAAAAATTCAGGCCTTCGCCCGGTACTCGAATAGTTCATTCGAACTCTCAAAAAGTCATTAAGCAGGCGACTCTATTGTACCCCCGTAGAGACTGGAATCCGACATATGTCTACAATAACGGCATGGTACATATGTCCCATGCAAAACCAAGGCCTTAGCCTCCAGGGAAAAAACCGATATCATGTTGTATATAAAAGAATTTATTGCTGTATTAATTTTGGCGATGGTTGTTGTCGGAAACCTTGGGGATGTTTTTTATGATTACCGGGAAGGGGCCAGTATCACGCATGTCCTGATGGAGCTTTTCATAGCGATTGTCTCGTTCGCGCTAATCGCCGCCCTGACAGCCGGCATCTGGAGGCAAAGCCGTTCAAACACGCGCTTGAAAGCCGAGCTTGCTTCCGTTTCCGAAACCAATGATCAGACCTTGCCCCCTGCCCTCGCGACCGCGCGCCACGAGTTGGGCCTGGTGCTAAAAGAACAGTTTGAAACCTGGAGCCTGACCCAGACAGAACGCGAGGTCGCAATGTTGATGCTCAAGGGTCTGAGCTTCAAGGAGATCGCTTCTGTACGGAGCACGATGGAAAAAACAGTACGTCAACAGGCCTCGGCTATCTATAAAAAGGCCAACGTGAGTGGTCGACACGCTTTTTCAGCCTGGTTTATCGAAGACCTTCTTTGAAAGGTCAAGCGTTTGTCCGTTCATGCCAAGCAGCAATAGCCTCGGATGTTTAGTATACGAAACATCTTTACCAGGGAACTGTTGACATGAAAGCAATTATATTGAGTGCCGGACAGGGACGCAGGCTGATGCCTTTAACCGAGAGAGTACCCAAATGCTGCCTGATGCTGGATGGCAAAGCCCTGCTGGTCCATCAAGTTGAATCACTGGCTGCCAATGGTGTGGATGAGATTGTTGTGGTAACGGGCTTCAACCACCGGGTGGTTGAAGACGTGGTAAACGGAATCAACATCAGCGGAACTTCGGTACGTACGCTGTATAACCCGTTTTACGCAGTGTCTGATAACCTCGGCACCTCCTGGGTTGCCCGCGAAGAAATGAACACACCTTTTCTACTGGTCAACGGCGACACGCTATTTGAAACGTCGACACTTGCACAACTTTTATCCAGCGAACGGGTTTACCCGATCACGCTGGCCGTTGACCGCAAGAGCACCTATGACGACGATGATATGAAAATCAGTGCTGACGGTGAGCAATTGAACCGGGTAGGCAAGAAACTGAATATGGATATCGTTAATGGTGAATCGATTGGAATGATGGTCTTTAGCCGCGCAGGTGCCAGGGCTTTTGTTCAAAAAGTCGAGAACCTGATGTCCAACACAGATGGCCTGGCACGCTGGTATCTATCAGCGATTGATGAACTGGCATTGACCGGTATCGTCGGTATCAGCTCCATCCAGGGCTATGACTGGTGTGAGGTCGACGATCTTGCTGATTTTGCACACGCAGAGAGAGCAGTCAAAAGGTGGTGCGGCGCGGTCACGACACCGGCTTCCAGTGTCCCCATCCGGCCTGGGAACCTTCGGCAGAAGGTCGCTTGAAGAGATTGCTCCCAGGGTAGGAATTACAGCCTGCCCAAAAACACGCTGCACGCATCCAGGTGATTTGCACTGGCAGAAAGGCCCGCCATACGTCATGCTTCGATCTTAATTGGAGCACCGGGAGTCAAGTGTGAACAAATTCTTATTAATTCTGATGGGAGTTCTTTTGTGGTCTACGCAAGATGTTACAGCGGATGAGGAACTGGCTGGCCTGAATTATTGGAATAAGCTTAAAGCAGAAGCTGTTGTGACAGACTCAGGGCTTCAATACAAAGTCCTGATTATGGGCAAAGGTCGCAAACCAGGACCACGAAGCAAGGTCATCGTACATTACCGCGGTCTCTTTCTGAATGGTGTTACCTTCGATACATCCTTCGACAAGGACGAGCCTGTTCCGCTCATGGTCAGAAAGGTTATCGATGGTTGGAAAGAGGGCATTCAATTGATGCCGACCGGCAGTGTATTCGTTTTTCTGATTCCACCGGAACTGGCCTATGGTGAAAATGGCTCATCGACCATCCCTTCCAATAGCACCCTGATCTTTGAAATAGAGCTGTTCAGTTTTAAGAACTAGGGAGCCTCTGATTTATTCTGAGCGAATTGAACCCTGACAAGCTCATCGTTATTGAAAAAAGGCGCCGCACGGGGGGTCGTGCGGCGCCCGGCCGTCGTCAGCATTCCAACTGCTGTTGGTTGCTGACTGCGAGGAGACCGAATGTCATGGACGGGGGATGTCCATGCGAGTCTCGTTGGGTTCTTTTAAGTCTATTCATTTTGGCAATGTTCCGGATAAGTCAGCCGCGAAATATAGATAGTCTGTGCTTCAAACACGTCTGAGTAGTCCTGATTCGGGATGATTTCCACCTTACCTGCAGAACATGATGAGAAGGTGAATATTCCCGTTCCCCATGGATAGCGATTGACCGTAAGCGGGTCGAAGCCGGAGCCGTAGATTCCGCCATCGGTTATTTCAAAATCAATCTCGACGACGTTTCCGTTAAGGGTCCCCGCACCAATAACCCACATTTGCTGACCCATGGTGTCATAGGTGTAAAAACTCACAACCACAAGACCGTCCTGGGCAACATCTATCATGAAGCCCTCGCCGCTGCGCTGTGGATCCCACCAGGTGCCACTGATTCCATTGGTGATAACAAAATTAGATGTAATCGACTCCTGCAGGTATAACATCACGTCGATCATGTCCTGCGAATTGGGTGTACCGATGGTCGAGCGGGTCATAATGGTATCGGGGATACCCCAACGGGCCTTGTGTACAAACTCACTGAATTTGCCGTCCTTTCTCAGGTAGGCAAGCATGCCGCCTTCCGGCTGGCCGCCGTTGGTGCCGTTGTGATCCACAGCGGGATCACCATGACAACCCATACAGTTTTGTTCATAAAAGGTCTTGCCTGCCGATGCATTTGCACCCGGATGGATGTTGTACCAGACGGGGTCCGCGTGATAATCAATACCAAAGAAATAAAACTTGGGATCAGAATCGCCATAGTTGACAAAAAGAGCAATGCAATCGACCTGTTCCTGGGTCGGCACTTTGTCATTGGCATTTACACCGGTCGTGGAAAAGTCCGGATGCTGGTTTCCGAGGGTATAGCCTGCTGCATGCGCTGTAGGATCGACCGCAAGATCAACCCAACTGCCTGAACCATCTTCATAGGCCCGGCCAATACCGGCATGCCTTATCTCCGAAGCCCTGATGTGGTAGTAGTCACCCATTCCCGGCGCGATATCGCGGGACCTGGTATCGGTGTCACCGTAACCGGCGTTCGGCCGCTCAGCGGTTCGTGTGCGGCGTACATATCCGCCCTTCTTTCCCAACCGGTCCCAGCCATGACAGGATTTACAGCGGACATAATCTTTATACGTCTCGCCCGACGGCATTCCACTGCCGCCAGCGTCCGTACTGGTCCAGTTGTCATAGGCCAGGGCGCCCAATTCGACGCAGGCGCTCGCATCATCCTTTGCCTGAATACTATTGCTCCATGCCCAGCACAAGAGTGATGTTGTCACGATAAAAATCAACAGTTTGTCATTGTTATTCATCATCTCTGCTCGCATTAGTCCCTTGTGCCAATGTACCCACCGGGGAGGTGCAGACCGTCTTCCTAACAACCCGCCTTTCGATCTTTACGTGTCCCTGAAAGTTCCATTCTCCTCGCTACCAGGGTTTAACGACCCACGAAAATCCACCTTGAGTGTATCCAGGTGCCCGGTCTTGAATCCGTTTCCTGGGTAACTTCCGGGTATCCAACCGTTACCCAAAAAGAAATCTGAGCTTAAAAATATCACAACCATTCTTACAGCAAGCTGAAGACCTTCTTAAGGTTCTGCTAAGGTTCATCTAATATTCATCTAAGATTTATCTATGATTCATCATATAAACATCTATTCTTAACAGAAGCTTAAGAAGGTCTTCAGCTTCCCTTAATTTTGCCTTGTTTATAGTGTTCTTGATTTCGTCCAGACATAGCTGTCATAAATCTATAAGAGAAAGCACAGAGTCAATCCGGGATGGGGTCCCGCGTAATGCGAGATTACGTGGAAATGCGAAGGAGAAAACCACATGAGAAGCAAAGCTCATTTTGCGCTATGCGCAATACTATCAATTATCTTTGCCGCACCTGCTTTCGCTGAAGTTTCAGGGTTCGAATGTTCAGGACCTGGTGGCCCTTATTACGGCAACCCGGACTATGGACTGTATACCGCTGAATTGATCAGTGACAATGGTTTCGGCGTAAACATCGGCGTTGTCGATGTCTACAACACACAGGATGAGTTGAAATTTATTCTGAAACCCAACGGCAATATCAAGCTGAAAGAGTTTCAGCTGTGGACCGGTACAGATGTTTTGACCATCCCCGTCAAGAAGGACGGAAAACCAAATTTCGGCAAGTTCCCCTTTAAAGACGATCCCAAACTTGAAAACGGGCAAGCGTACGAACTCGTTCTTAATCTTGAAGGTCTGGGTTTCAAATGGCGAGGCACATCGCACAAATGGTGGTTTTTGCTGCATGGCGAATACGCCGGCGGTGATTTCGTAGCCAAAGGGCCATGTGTACTCAACAATGACGAAAAGTACACCTATAACCCGAAATGGATACACCGCCCGGACCGGGGTCATTTTATTGATTCACCGGTGGTGGGTCTCGGTTATCACGGACCGACACAGAAGGGTGTTACTGCATCGGGCAAACCGGATGGAGGCGGTGGTTTCCTATTCTTCCCTGGCGAAACCATTGAATTTTCAGTCGGTGATGTCGTCCTCGGTGAAGGACTAGCTGCCAAGAAGGTAAGCCCCCTTGACCTGTTTCACGGTGCTGATATCAATGATCCGCGGGTTATCGATGTTGCCCGCATCCTGCAGACGCTGGATGCCGACCGCACGGACGGTCAGATTACCCTGCTGCCTGAAGTCGCAGCTGTCTTTACCGATGTGGCACAAAACTATGTCGGACCGGACGGCACACTGGCATTTGGCGATGATAGCCTGGATATTTACGGTTTGCTGATGGATACCATAATGGCCAGTCCGGAATTGGCCGGTCTGCCGGTTGTTGCAGCCGAAGAGGCCCAGGGCAATCTGGAAGCTGGCCTGAATGCCAGCGGCATCTTCCGCAAGAACATTTCCAAGAGCGAGGACTGGGGTGACACCAAGCAGAAGCTTGAAGTCATGCCGGTTTACTTCCCCGGCCTGCGTTCCAATGGCGATCCATCGCTTTGTTACGATGAGAATGGAGACAAAATCTATGACGAAGGTATCGACACGATAGGCGTGCCCTACGAGGAATGGCGCCTTGGCGGTGACCCGCTGGCCGAAGAGTGTGATCCAAGGCTGGACGACGGTACGTTGGATGCCAATTGTGTGGTTACCCTGATCGAGTGCCGAGACGTAGCCAAACCGCTACTCGTCACTTACATGGAAAAGGTCGACATCTTTGACGATCAGGTTAAAGAAGAATTCCTGCCCGGTCGTTTTTCCTGGGATCTCTTTACGGCGATTTCCCGTGACGATGGCACCAGCTGGAAACGGAGGAATGTTTCCCGCATGGCAGATATGTCGTCCTTCGACCTGGAAACCGGCGAGCCCTTCCCGGGTACTGTCGGTTCACCTTACCTGAAGGTCAATGACAACAAGATCCTGACGGTTTGGGAAAGCAAGTTCTGCAAGAGCGGCAACCCAAGGTACTCGATTGACCTTTGCGATGACCCAGCAACCGAGGAAGTTGAATGGGATAATCCTGACACCGAAGAAAACGAGTGCGCGGTCTACTGCCGTGGCAACGCGGAACAGGGTACCGAGGTCTGCGAGCCTGACTATCCCGGTGACGATGCCTATTATGTTACCGATATCTGGGGCGTACGCGGCAGCCAGGGTTCGGTCAATTATGACGAAGTCGATGATGTTGCCGAACTGGGTATTGGCGAAATCCCCTACAGTTGCCTGTGGGCAGCGCGTGGTGTGATCGCCAGCCAGAAGGAGCTTGACGAGGGCACGTTTGCCTCGATGGACATCGAGGACGACCCAACCACGGACGTTACGCAATGTACCGCAGAGGGTGTGCCTTTTGAATGCTGTAGCGGTGACGGAACAGGATCCTGTGATGAGTCTGCTGCAGTGGAACTCGGCGATATCGTCTGGTTCAAACCTGAGCGCCTCACCTCCGGACGTCGTGACGTTTACATCCCGATGCTCGGCTCGGCCCGCGGCGCGGGTTTTGCGATCGTCTGGCAGGAAGACCCCAGTGGTCTGCGGCCCGGTAAGGGTAAAGGCCCCGGCGAAGGCTGGAGCGGCGCCATCACCAACCACAAGTCCGATATGTGGTACAGCTTTATCTCCTACGATGACTTCAACATCGTCGATAAGGACTTCGAGTCCCGCGGCCCCGGCGGTGGTACCGATAGCGTACCTGACGGCGACGAGGGCTACCTCGACAAGCCCGGACTGGGACGGCCCAAGGCACTTGTGCCTTTCAGTCTGCCCGTGCGGGTGACCGACAACGATATGGTCAATACCCATACCCTCAAGGTCGAACCAAGTATGGCAGAGGGGGGATGCCCGACATTCCCGGACAGCACTGGGTTAAACGAGCCCGTCTGCTTCCCCGAGGTTGTTGACGGTTCATTTGTGCCAATCGATGCGGAGGAAATCGCAGCAGAATTCTGCGGCCATCCGGATGCCGACCCGGCCACTTGTTGTGAACCCGATAACCACGAAGGCGACCCCAATTGTGAGGACCTGAAGGGGTTATTTGGCAACGCCAACGGCACCAAGCGCTATGCTTACATGGCACGTTCGATCGACGAGATCGACAATGCCACTGGCCTGTACACTGGCGGCGACGGCAAGCCAGATTACGAGTACTACACGAACCGCGGCGGTACGCTGGACCTGTGCGACTTGTCAGGGACAAACTCCTACTTCGACGAGATGCCAGGCAGCTCGGATCACGAGCGCTGGTTCGGTTTTACCAACTCAGCGGGTGTCGACAAGCTGGTCTGTGTGGCTGACGACGGCCGTCTGCTGGACGGTGATGTCTATGCCTCACGGCCGATGCTGCAACTGCAGCCTTACACCAAGTCCGATGGCACCAAGAGCGCCTGGGCTTTGCTGGCCTACGAGGAGTCCAAGGGTCTGGGCCACTCACTGGCAGCGGAAACGCACGATGACACCGACAATCCGGTGGACGAAATCGTCGGCGATCAAACCGATGACAAGGGCCAGGAGAAACCGATCAAGCAGGACATCGGCAAGAACATGATGTACCACTCGTTCGATTTTGCCCAGCCCGACCTGGTTTCTCCGGGTCATATCGCCAACCTGCCGGCCTTGTGTGGTGGACTTTATCCCACCTTCTGCGACGACAAGAAGACGCCGGATGTAATCGAAACCAACGAGGATAATCCGACCTGTACCTGCGAGGCTGGTCAGCCGGTTCCGCTGTACTTCGATCGTTTCCAAGAGGTTACGGTTACCACGCCTGAAGGCGACGACGTTACCGAGATGCAGTGGATACCGCAGGGACCGGGCAGCGAGAAGGAACTGTTCCTGCAGTACCGCTACGAGATTGCACGCAGGGCGCGTTTCCTGATGCAGTCACCGGGCAAGATGGGGCCATCCAAGACACTCGGTGCGCTTATCTACAAGCAGGGTCAGGAGGGGCAAGGCCGTCCGGCTGACGCCTACATCCGCCGCTTCGTCAAGCCGCAGGGAGATACGGGCAATCCATACAAGTTCGAAAATATGGAGTGCACGACTTATCTGGATGATGTATCTACAGCCTTCACGACGCTCAAGGCCTGCCCGAATGGTGCAGGTGACAAACTCAGTGCTGTTGGTTACAACTGCAACGTATGGGGTGAAGCCTACGGCGACAGGCTGTGTGGTGGGGTCTTTAATGATCCCAACGGCGGTTATCCGCGCCGCGACCACATCAATATGACCAGTGCAGATGTTGACTTTGCGGTAGGCACCCCGGTGGATGACACGCCGCTCGACTTTACGGACGACGTTTATAACCGGCACAAGGTCCTTCTGTGGTCACAGCACGACTACAACCTCGGTGACGAGTCCTACGGTTATGTCAATACTGACACTGACCCGGACATCCTCCCCCAAAATAGGGCGTGTGACGTCCTGGGTGTAATTACTCCAGATGACGTTACCGATGACGTCTGCCCGGGTATGTACTCCAATGTCCGCAGCCACCGTGGCTTTATCCGTGGAGATTTCTTCGCGGTAGCCTACGCACTGTCGCCCAACTGGGCAGCCGGGCGTAACGGTAACGACCGCTACAACTTCTACGTCAGGAAGTCCTTCGACGGCGGTCAGACCTGGACCACGAATCCTGATGGAGATGGGGTTGATGTCTGTCCCGAGTTCCGAACAGATCCATATAGCCCGGATGATGACGGTTCGGGGAATCTGCCTCCTGCTGACTTTGACACAGTCTGCGGAACGTATGATCCTGAGCTTGTTCCCGATGAAGAGTTGCCACCGGCACCGGTGGGAATCGCGATGATACAGAATATTCCCATCAACGAAGATGGCACCAGTCCCCTCGAGCTCAATCTAGACGGTGTTCCCGCACATCACATCGCTGCAGGGGATTTCGAGCCTGCTCGTAATGTATCGGAAATCAAGAGCAACAAGGAGTCTTCTGGCGATCCGCGGATGGGCACTACACCGCCCACTTACCCGCTGGATGGAAGATTTGTAACGGATTCAGGAGCACTGAAGAATCTGTGTCCGAAAGTGAATGGCGAAGTGACTTGTGAATACGTTGAAGACGAATATGTCAACAACATGTTCTTCGTCGCCTGGGGTACCGTTGACAACGCCAAGTCCACCGGTTCCTCCGGTGTCAAGGCAGAGTCTGGACCGCTGGATATCTACTACACACGGACAGAGAACTACGGCGACACCTACGTCAAGATCCCGTGGGAGGTCGGTGGCGAGAATAGTAACGCCGGCTTCGGCGAGACTGTCTGGCGCTACGACTTTGTAGCCAAGGGTGATCCCGAGGAAGAGGGTGAATGCCAGCTCCGCGCGACCTCCGATGGTTCCAAGGCCTACGTGATCTGGCACTCGGTGATCAGTGACCCGGAAGACCCGGACGTAGAATACACACGTTACTACCCGTGGAAGCCTTCGGGTTCTACGGAGAATGACCTGTGGTTCCGGCGTTTGATCTTCTGGCCGGATGCGGTAACAACAACTCCATAGCAGGGAGTTGAGTTAACCCCAACCCACCGGGGGCGTTTATCGCCCCCGGTGATCCGGGGATCAAATGTGTTAACCCGGGGGGCAAGAAGTCCCGGTAGCCAGTAGGTGAATACTGGTGGGATTGATTAATTTACCTGGCCTCCCGTGCAAAGGGTCTGTGGATTTCCTCAGATCCTTTGTCGTTATCGACTGCCCTCATTCTTCAAACCCATATCATGTATTGCGGTGTTCCGGGACTGGTAATTGGTGGCAGACTACACTACCGGGCTAACCCGCATATTTCACCAGTATCCCGGAATTTGGCGCTGGACAGATGCCACTGGGCGCCGGGCTGGACTGAAGGCCATAGCCGTAGCTATGGCCTGAGGGAAGACCAAGCCCAGTGGTATATGAACAAGCCAATGCCGGGATAGGTATCGAGCCGGGTACAAAGTGTACCATGGTATTCAATTGAAATAATGTCTTTTAATTCATACAAATCATATATTTATAGAGAGGCTCGCTACCGACTGGTGAAATATGCGGGTTAGGAGTAATGCACTGCCAGCCATACGGTTTCCATTGTTTTCCCGGTCCACGCTACCCGGTGTTTTGTGTGGGCAGGTATTTGTAGCCAGTCGCCCGGATTCAACTCAACCACCTGGCCATCCTCATACTCAAGCCTGGCGGCGCCCTTGAGCAGGATAACAAATTCGTTTGCCTGCTGATCGTACCAGCCTTGTTCGGGTGTCGCGTGGCCCTTTGAGACGATTCGCTGGATATGGACGGAGTCAGTATTTACCAGGGATTCAAGGAGTTCGTCTGGCAGGTCCTCAGGAATATCAGTGAACAGGTTTTTCATCACGGTACTGGTACTACCTGACACACCTGATTGCATCCTTCATAGAGTGTGCATTAAT
>Ga0316192_10002089_pt1 | contig 14657 bp, 12 predicted proteins | sample MerIslwburrow_MG_FD_204931 | JGI IMG/M metagenome (GOLD analysis project Ga0316192, IMG submission 204931) | Coastal sediment microbial communities from Maine, United States - Merrow Island worm burrow | ecosystem: Environmental > Aquatic > Marine > Coastal > Sediment | place: USA: Maine...
TGATTTCATGACCGATCTGGGTCGCGTCAATCACCGCATGCACAACAAGATCATGATCACGGATAACAGCATCACCGTCGTTGGCGGGCGCAACGTTGGTGATCATTACTTTTCCGTCAATCCGGACACTAATTTTCGTGACCTGGATATCGCAGCGGTGGGCCCCGTGGTACGCGATATATCCAGTGTCTTTGACCATTTCTGGAGTGGCGACTGGGCGGTGCCGATTGCGGCGCTGGTTGATCATCCGTACACCGATGCTGATTTACAATCGATGCACGAAGGCTTGCGCGAAAAAATTGCAACGGGTGAATACCCCTACCCTGTCGATGAAGACGTGGCCAAACTCCGGGAGATCATTGCGCAGACCAGTGACATCCTGACATGGGCACCCGGACGGGTGGTATGGGATGACCCGGCCGCGATCAAGGAGACGGGCGAGGCCGGCGATATGGTGGCAGCATTATTCAAGAAGCTTGATAACGTACAGAAGACACTGACTATCGAGTCAGCCTACTTTGTTGTCGGGGACAGGGGTGTTGCCCAGATAAAAAAACTGGTCGATAACGGCGTCAGGGTGCGGATCATGACCAACTCACTGGTCTCCAACGATGTGCTGGCGGCCCACGCCGGACATGCAAACTACCGAAAACAATTACTTGAAGCAGGCGCCGAAATATACGAGCTGCGGCCTGATGGCAGCGTTATTCAGAAGACCTGGTCCGGCAAGTCCCAGGCAGGTCTGCATACCAAGGCGCTGGTGTTTGACGACGAGACACTGTTTATCGGCAGTTTTAACCTGGATCCGCGCTCGGCCAATATAAATACCGAGGCCGGCCTGTACGTGGAGAGCCCTGAACTGGCGGCGCAGGTGCTGGCCTACATGGACGAGGGCGTGCTGCCGGAGAACAGTTACCAAGTACTGCTGGATGAGAATGATGACCTGATCTGGGTCACCGAGAACGACGGTGTAGAGGTCCGCTATGACGAGGATCCCCTGTCAACCTTCAGCCAGCGTTTCATGTCCGGGTTCATTGGTATACTGCCGGTGGAATCACAATTGTAGGGAACAGGGAGGCAGGCCTGTCCCCCGATTACTTCACCTATGTATTGCGAATATAAGGAGTACCCTGAATGGTATCAATCCACGTCATAAGGCCTGTATTCTCTGCTGCAATCGCCGCCCTGCTACTTGCAGGCTGCGCTTCAACAGGACCGCCTCCCGAGGAAGAAACAAAGCATTACACGGAACGACTGCAAACCCAAACCAATGGTGGTCTGCAAGTATCGACCAGTGTACTGTCGGATATTGAGAGCGAGACTGTCTATGGGGTACCGCTTGCTACAAAGGGTATCCAGCCAGTCTGGATCGAGGTCAAGAATCATGACGACATCACCTACTGGCTGCTATCACCCGGACTGGATCCCAACTTTTTTCCTGCATCCGAGGCAGCCGATGCCTTTGCCAGTGACAGCATCCAAACCAACCGAGTACTGACACAGCACTTCGAGCAACTCGCATTTCTAAATCCCATCCCGCCTGGCGGCACGGTATCAGGCTTTGTACTCACAAATCACGACGAGGGCGTGAAAATGGTCGAACTGGACCTGGTGGCCAGTGGTCATCTGAAGACCTTTTCCACCATCAGCATAGTTCCCGGATTTCGTGCGGATTACCACGAACGCAACGTCTTCACGCAGGAAGTCTACACGCCCGGGGAAATTATCAACTATACCGATGATGCTGCTTTCCGTGCTGCACTCGAGGCCCTGCCCTGCTGCGTCACCAACAAGAAAGGTACACGCAATGGCGACCCCCTCAACCTGATTGTAATAGGCGGCCTGAATGATGCGTTTCCGGCGCTGGTACGGCGTGGCTGGCACCCGACAGAAGCCACCAACGCGGGATCGATCAAGAAGATGATGAACTCGGTACTGTCAGGTGAACGTTACCGTTATTCCCCGGTCAGCCCCCTGTTCCTGTACGGGCGTCCCCAGGAACTTGCGCTGCAAAAGGCGCGTAGCAGCATACACCAGCGCAATCACCTGCGACTGTGGAAGAGTCCGATGCAATACCATGGCAAGCCCGTGTGGGTTGGACAGATCAGCCGCGACATCGGCACCCGCCTCACCTTCCACTCGCCCTACCTGACGACCCACAAGATTGACCCGGATGTCGATGAGGCACTGATTGCGCTGATTGAGGACCTGGCCTACTCGCAAAACCTGTCGAAGATAGGACTGGTCAAGGGCGTTGGCGCTGCCTCTATCGACGAACCGCGTGAGAACCTGACCACGGACCCGTACTACACCAATGGCCTGCGCGGGGTGTTGATCTTCGATGCCGAACCCACCGCCTTGTCCGATATCGAGCTCCTCCCCTGGGAAGGACAGGAAGGGGGAATGGTCAGTGAATCAATCAGGAGGCAACGTCAATGAGTCCTGCAACGACAAAATACGTTTCCCTCTATAGGACATTACAGGTGTCGACCATCATTGGCATGATTGTGCTCTTCTGGTTGGGTGGTTGTGCCACCTTGCAGCTGCCGGTGGAAACCAGTGACTCTGCACTGCGTGCACGCGCCGTCTCGGACACGGTAAAGGAGGTCACCCTCAGCGCCAGCGTACTAAGTGCCGCCGACAGTGAACAGCTATTCGGCACCGACATCAACAGCACCGGGGTGCAGCCAGTCTGGATCGAGGTCCGCAACAACTCTACCCATACCCTCTGGCTGATGCGAGCGGGCACCGATCCCAGCTACTTTTCACCCCTGGAAGTGGCCTGGCCGCTGCACACCAAGTTTGCCAAAAAATCAAATGCCAGTATTGACGCCTATTTTAATGCTCACAGTTTTCAGAGCCCGATCCCACCGGGGTCAACACGCAATGGCATCCTGTTCACCAATCCCCACCTGGGTACATATGTCTTCAATGTCGATCTCATTGGCCAGCAGACCATCTTTCCGTTCACCCTGTTTCTACCAATACCCGGTGAACACGATGCGGATACCGAAGCCGCCCTCGCGCGTCTAGCAGAGTCAGACAACATCGATTACCGGGACTCCGACGCCTTCCGCAGTGCACTCGAGCAATTGCCCTGCTGCGCAAACGGTGGTGATCCGGTCAACATGGTATTTATTGGAGAGATCAATGACATTGGTGCCGCGGTCATTCGCCGCGGTTACCGCATGCAAAAGCACGACAGCGATGCCCGGCAACGCCTCTTTGAGCGGCCGCCGGATCTTGTCATGCGCAAGAGCGGCGATGGAGCCGTTGCAAACTGGTTGCGCATCTGGGTCGCACCCCTGCGCTACCAGGGTAAACCCGTTTTACTGGTGCAATCCGGGCGCCCGCTGGGTGGGCGCTTTGATGTTACCAGCAGCGACAAACCACAACCGCATCCGAATATCGACGAATCAAGGAACCTGCTGGTCCAGGACCTGCTGTATTCAGGCGGGCTGGCACAACTGGGTTATGTTGGTGGTGTCGGTGTCGTGCCCAGAACACTGCCGGAAAATACAGACAGTGCCACCCGCTACCACACCGACGGCCTGCGCGCCGTGCTCTTCTTTGTGACCCGCCCGCTAGCCCTGTCCGATATCGAGATCCTTGACTGGGTGCCGGTGTTACAGCAGCGCGAGACCAAAGCTGCTGAAAATAACATGAAGGAGAAATCCGATGCACAATACACACAGTGAGTATATGACCTGCTTACACCCGCGCCTTGTCACAGGATGACATCAGTTATTTCTAGGCTTACTAACCGCTGCTGCCATCCTCATCCTCAGCGGTTGCGCATCTAAACCGCTGATGCCCTATACCACTGGCACCACACCCATGGTGCTGGTGCCAGCTATACAATCTGCCGAGCAAGACAAGCGTGGACGCTTCCGTGAGATTTTCTGCGAAGTGCTCGAGGCACGCGGAGACAGCGTGCCGGACTACCGGCCGTGTGAGGATGCGCTGACACACGTTGGCAATGAACCCGCCGGTACCGGCAAACCTGTCAAGCTGGGCCAGTCAACGCGTCGATTGGTCATTGCCGGCGTGCCCGGCGTGGGCTGGGACTGTTTCTCAAAGTGGCTGGATTTGCAAAACACGATCCCCAAACACCTCCGTCAGTTCGATTATGACGAGATCGCCTATTACTCGTTGTCGACTTTCCCCGACCCCGAACGCATTTCATCTGTTCTCCACAGCAGTTACAAGAAGCTCGGGAAAGTGGACGCCCGTAATGACAGCCAGGTTATTTTCTACGATCAGTTCATAGATGCTGTGGACTAGCGGGCGCTGGGTCACACCCTCGTTGGTGGGGTTGAGACGGTCAGTTTTGCGGAGAGAGGACTTTATAGATGGAGCAAAAACACCGCACACTGCTTACATTTATGGGACAGAGTGCGCCGAGTGAAGAGTGAATAACTTCTTATAAAACTGGTAGCTACGGGTGGACTTGAACCACCGACCCCAGCATTATGAATGGCATTATTGGTCTGTATCTTGTTGTTTTAATTTGCATTAACAGGGGCGCCCGTTGCTCCAATTGCACAACAATGCATAACGATGCATAACTGATTCCCGTAAAATCCGGTACTGATTACGTGGGGCTTCGGGTCCACATTTACCATCATAGATAGTAATTCGCCACCCACAGGCTGAAAACACCCCTTCCCCCGCACCCGGACAATATTCCGGTCCTCATCACATCCTGCCATCGCCCTAACCCTCTGATTTGCAGGCATAAGGCTTCGATTTTGAAGCGGACACAAAACCGGACATTAAAGCGGACATACAACTGGTTGCTTGAAAGGTCATTATAAAGTTAACAACGTAGTAACACTATGATATATATCATGTAGCGACACTACATCAATGGACATAGAAGCGGACATGAAAGAGGACATTTTAGAGGTCATAGATAGAGAAGAATCGGTCGCCATCATGGAGCCGCTGCTGATCTCTGGCACCTCAAAGCATCGCGGACCCTTGAGCGACCTGGCGCTGGAGCTGGCCGCGCAGTCCGCACGCTTTAAGGGCAGCCTCCCAAAATACGCCCAGCACTCCCTAGCCGCACTGGTCCGGGCCATGAACTGTTATTACAGCAACCTGATCGAAGGGCACGACACCCACCCGGTCGATATCGAGCGGGCGCTCAAGAACGATTACAGCCAGAACACAAGACAGCGTAATTTGCAGCTTGAAGCCAAAGCGCATATTACCGTCCAGCAATGGATCGATGAAGGCGGCCTTAAAGATCACGCCGCAAGCTATGATGGCTTGCGCGAGATACATAGGCGCTTTTGCGAGCTGCTGCCCGAAGAGCTGCTCTGGGCGGAAAACCCTGAAACTAGCGAGCGCAAGGAGATCGTACCAGGCGAACTGCGAGGGCGCGATGTGAAAGTTGGCCGCCATATCCCGGTCAGCCCCGGTGCCCTGCCCCGTTTTATGCAGCGCTTCGAGGCCGCCTATAACGGCCTTGGTAAAATAGACACCATTTTTGCCGCCGCTGCCGCGCACCATAGATTACTCTGGATACATCCGTTTCTGGACGGCAATGGCCGTGTGGCCCGCCTGATGTCTCACTCCATGCTGCTCGATGCGTTGGATACGGGCGGCATCTGGTCTATTGCGCGCGGCCTTGCCCGAAATGAAACCCAATACAAGGCCCTGCTCACCGCCTGTGACGCTCAACGCCGCAATGATCTGGACGGACGCGGCAACTTAAGCGAAGAAGCATTGGCAGAATTCACGCGCTTTTTTCTTGAGACCTGTATCGACCAGGTTAAATTCATGGAAGAGCTTGTGGCTCCAGACAAGCTGAGAAACCGTATCTTTGCCTGGGCCAATGAAGAAATCAAAGCCAAAACCCTTCCTCCCCAATCGCTCACTATCCTTGAACGACTTTTGTACCAAGGCGAGCTTGCTCGTGAGGAAATCGCCTCCATGTTCGACGTGACACCGCGTCAGGCCCGGCGCTATGTCGAGCCTTTGACTGAGCTGGGCGTACTGGTATCCGAGACAACGCGCGCGCCCTATCACCTCGCCTTCCCGGCCAAGCTGGCCCCACAGTGGATGCCTGGGTTGTTCCCGGAGAAATTAGTATGAATGTTTTTTGGTCATGGCGAGAATGATTTCTCGCCCGTGCCAGGCGAATTGATACTTATCACCTGAAAACGGTGAGTTAGGCTGTGGCTACCAAAAACATCGTACGTTCTGACTTCGTTGACTTTTTTGCCATGGCTATCATACGGTCCCGGCATGAGAACTATTGCCGTGTGGTGGTACGAGCCATCTTCTGAAATATGAACCAAGGACTGACTGGTGGCTCAGCTTTGTCGGTCAAGCGTTGTACCAAACTATCAGCACTTGACTGACTTCTCGACCCACCCGCTGATATAAACTACGCAGACAAACATAAATCTTTTCTCCTGGAGAGAGGCTCAACCTAAATGGCAAATAAGGAACATCTTGCCCTGCTAAAGCAAGGCGTTGAGATTTGGAACCAGTGGAGGAACGAGCATGAAAGTATCGTTCCGGACCTCAGCGGAGTGGACCTCAGCGGGGCGGACCTCAGCGGGGTGAACCTCAGCGGGGCAGACCTCAGCGGGGCAGACCTTACAGGGGCGATCCTAGGCAAGACTATCTTCAGTGGAGCCACCCTAAGTGGCGCAAACCTCAGCGGGTTGGACCTCACAATGACTGAGTTTATTCTCGCTGACCTGACAAAGGCGAACCTCAGCGGGGTGGATCTCAGAGGAGCGAACCTCAGCGGGGCGGACCTCAGTGAAGCAAACCTCAGTGGGGCGAAGCTCATTGGGGCAGATCCAAACGAGGCGAACCTCAGCGGATTTCATCTCAGACCAGAGTTCCGCTTACGGTTGACTCGCATCAGTCCAGAACCCTTCAATACGTCGCTTTTAGACGAAATTATCAGCACCACCCGCAAACCAGTAGTAGTTTTTACCGAGATGACCGTTCTGGACCAAGTGCAATTCTCTGCGTACTATCCCCGTGAAGCTCAAACAAATACTCGGTATTCATTCTTGCTATACGCCCATACCAAAGAGGCGTTCGAACAAGTTGCAGATGATGTCGAGAAATTTCGAGACGAGCTTGGCAACAAAGTGCCTCCACCAAAGACAGCCAAACAGACCACTCAAATAAGACTGGATACTCCGATCACGATTGTACCTGAGAGCGAACAGATAGAATTCGATCCTCCATCACTGACAAAGAAATGGGGCGGAGAATGGACCCGTTTTGGATTTGATTTCAAACCGACACAGGCGATGTCTGGCGATACTTTATTTATCCGTGCTTCTGTCCAAGTAGCTACGGTCGAGGTTGCCCACATAAACTGTGCGGTCGAGGTAATTGAGGAGAAAAGGAATTCGCCTTCTGATATGGGTGAGGCAGAGAGCCCTCTTGAAGAAGCCAAATTAAATAGCAATACATTTTCGCTATACCAAACCATTTTTATTTCGTACTCAAGGAAAGATAAAGAAGTCGTCAAGGTATACAAACTTGTCCAAGAGGCTGTTGGCAATATTGCGTTTAAGGACACTGATTCCATCCGTGCAGGTGAGGATTGGCGCTCCGCTTTAGCTCTTGCAATTGATCAAGCGGATATCTTTCAACTATTTTGGTCAGACAACTCAGCAGGATCACCAAATGTCCGTGATGAATGGGAGTATACTCTAAAATACAAATGCCCCGAAAATCGTTGCGTAGGCTTCATACGACCGGTCTGTTGGAATGACCCAATAAAGCCTTCACCACCTGAAGAACTTGGTCATCTCCATTTCAAGTATGTGCCACTCGATGAATTGGTCGCTTCATGAAAAAGTGATAATTGAACTGAAATATAGGTGTCTGATATTTTTCAAATCTTTAAAGACCACGGGTTTCGTGCTTTAACATGACAAGATTCCAACAATCACATATTGTGATTCCACTGTGATGGGCTAGTGGTTCACTTTGACAATAGAACAAGGTATATCGCTCAACTAACTCAATCCCTCTATCCTTAAAAAGTGCATCCGACCGGCGGCTTCTCCAGCAACAATAGTTTTTCCATCCGGTGAAATATCACAGGTACGTAAGTCGCTGTCTCCGTCAAAGTTAGCAACTTCAATTCCAGATTTCAGGTCCCAGACCTTCAGGGTCCTGTCAAAGGAAGCCGACACCGCTGTCTTGCCGTCCGGGGCAATCGCCACGGCATCGACCAAATTGTTATGTCCCTCCAGCGTCTGTAGAACTTCACCGGACTTCAGGTCCCAGACCTTCAGGGTCTTGTCCCAGGAAGCCGACACCGCTGTCTTGCCGTTTGGGGTAATCGCCACCGCAGTGACGACGCTGCTATGTCCCTCCAGCGTCTGGAGAACTTCACCGGAGTTCAGGTCCCAGACCTTCAGGGTATCGTCCCCGGAACCCGACACCGCTGTCTTGCCGTCCGGGGCAATCGCCACGGCATCGACCCTGCCGCTATGTCCTTCCAGGGTTCTAAGCAATGGTCCACCAGGCGGCGTCAGCGAAGACGTTAAAGGTCGAAGCCATACCCTCTTTTATTCAATTGCAGCCTGTTTAAGAAGCTGTTTTATTTCAGATTCTTTTCGGGACGCTAAACGCCCAAATAGTTGCGTGGTTAATTGATTGGAATCTCTGTCCAACTGATGAAAGGAGAGCCGAAGAGCACCATATAGTAATTCCAACTCCCACAAACTTTCCGTATCTTCTCCCCACCATTCGATAGCCACTTCCATATCGCTGAGAAGCTGCTTTATTCCCCTTTTTTCTAATTCATTTTGTAAACGTGAGTAATCAAATACTGCTATTTCTAAATTCTTTGCTGCTGTGGATTTAAAAGTTGCACGTTGTTGCTCCGGTAAGAGTCGCTTCGCAAAAGCACGTACCAAGGGATGCAGACGGATGGCGCTTGCGTCACCTTCCAATTTCTCCACAAGATTAAGGTCCTGCAACAGATTGAAGGCTTTGGCTAGGTATTGACCGGCAGCGAGGCACGCAGCAGCCAGTCGCTATCCGCGACAGAGAAGGGCTGTGCGTAGCGAAACCAGAACTGGTTACCGCTCTCCTCGCTCCCCGTGAGTTCAACAATGTAGTAGTTCTGCAGGTTGAAGGCCGTCATGTTGGCCAGCGGGTTGTTGGCATTGGCCGCAGCATCGGCTGCTGAATCTTCCTGCGCCAGTACCTGCCCGGCCAGCAGGGCACAGCCCAGTAATGCGGCCCATCTATGGATAACTCCTGTTCGCATTGCTCTGCTCCTTATCTCCTCACTCGCTGTTAAAATCAGATGTGTGCCCTAGGAATAATCTGTGAAATGAAGAGTAGAGGGGTGAAACAGCTCCTCAACGCTCAACCGTTTTTTGGCCAGCCCCTGTTCGTGCGAGTACTGGAACAGTGCATTCAGTGTTTTCAGATTGGCTTCTATCCCATAGGGCCAGAAATTTTCTCCCATAACAGCGCGCGTCTCTTCAAGCTCCTGTCCATACCAGGGTAAAGTACCTAACACCCACCCCATTTTCATTTCCTCGTATCGAACTTGCTTGGCCTGGGCGTAGGCATTGAAGACCGCCTCAGGCAGCCAGGGATGTTTATCAATAATGTCATTGCGCATTGCAACTGCATGCATAATGGGAAAGATACCAGTTCGGGAATAATAGTCGCGCTCGGTCTTGCGTGGATTCGGGAACAGGCGCTTTATCTTTGGATGACCCTCAGTGAATGCCCTGGGCTCCGCTGCGTGGAACAACGCATCCACATCGCCGTCCACAAGCATATCGGACTCGTCCTTTCCCTCCGGACCCACGCTGACTGAAATGCCTTTTGGCAGGATATTTTCCTGCTCTGACACCTTGCCAGCATCCTTGGCTGATGAATCGGCTGCCGATACGACCCACTCCAGATCTTCCGGCGTCACTCCGTATTCATGCTGCATAAAACCGCGAATCCAGGTAAGAGAAGTGGATGAATATCCTGGTGTACCAACTCTTTTTCCCTTGAGATCCTTGGGGTGCCTGATCCCGCTATCGGTATTGATAAATACGCTTTTATGTCGGAACAGGCGCAGCGGGAACACAGGGATAAGTGAATACTCGCGGAAACCCTGGTTAGCGTAGGCCAGCATGAATGGCGACAGGCCGACTTCCGTCACCTCCAACTTCTGAGGACCATCAAACACATGGGTATTGAGATCGCCAATTTTGCCGTGCTCGAACGTTGCGTTGCAGCCTTCTACCTGCACCGACCCATCGATGAGAGGGTGTACATGGTCGTATGGATACCCTGCAATAGCTATATCCAAACCGCCAGGTACCTTGTTACTTTTCATAGAGTCGGTGACCGCATATGCTACCAGCGAACTGCCGCCCCCGATCAATGCGCTACCAGCCAGTGCCCCGGTCTTAAGAAACTCTCGGCGTGAGTATTTCTTCATCATGACTCATTCTCATCAATATCCAACGCAACCAAGACAAAAAACCACCAGTCCATGCAGGACAGACTGGTGATTCTCAACTCTAACGCCATAGCCTAGTTTGCGTAAGGCGATATAACTTCGAACTCTTGATTTGGTAACAACTCAATACCCTCGAATGGCTTACCACGTGTCACCGGCTTGTTTGGATACTTTTCCATCAGGATCTGGTGCCGGGCCTTCATGGAGTCAAACGGTTCCCATGCCCAAAGGAACTGCGCCATCATAGGCTGCTCTTCCTTGGGGTCACGATAGAGATCGAAGAAGCCTTTACCCGCCAATCCAGGACGGTCGCCTACCCAGTGACGTTTGAACTGCTGTTTAACCGTTGCGGCCAGCAGTGGGCCGGTATAGATATGCACGTAGTCGCGACGACCCTTGGTATCGCCATTCAACAGCATCGCCGTCTGGTCTACGCCGTCAATCACACGGTCTGTCGGGATATGCTGTTTGGCACCGCCAAGATTCGCGAATGTCGTGTACAGGTCAGTTACGTGGATGATATCGCCGGCCACAGAACCTGCCTCGATCATGCCAGGCCATCTGACAAAGGCAGGTACCCGTACACCACCTTCGGTAAATGCGCCCTTGCCGCCGGTATAAATACCAAAAGTCGACATATGGGGAAAGAATTCAAGCATTGGCCCATTGTCGGCCATAACGACAACGATGGTGTTGTCATCGATACCCAGGTCTTTCAGCAGTTGAAACATCTCGCCCAGGCGCTTATCCATGTACTCCAGACCATCACCGTCGCCACCACCTGATGATATGCTGTCGCGTCCCAGTCGATGCGTTCCAGCGACGTTGGGGCCATGCCACCAGTAATTTAGCAAAAATGGAGAGTCAGTCTCGGCGCTGTCCTTGATGAAATCCATCGACCGCTTGTGTACTTCTTCCACAAACCGCAACTGTTCTTCATAGGAGTAGTCCTTGTTGAACTGCTTTGCCTTGCCACCAGCTTTTGCCTCGGCTGCCCAGGGGATGGTGCCGGGATTCCGGAACTCCTTGTCCACCGTGTACAACTGATCCTGCTGGTCTTCAAGAAAACCGATAGTTGCCTGTATATCCTGGCCGTCTTTATTGAAGAACTGTGAACCAAACTGATTGTAGATGGTGAATAGAGATTCATCGTATCCATTTTGATGAGGATACGATCCATCGATATCGCCCACATGGTATTTACCGAAAAAGGCAGTCTTATAGCCCTCCTTCTTCAGCACTTCAGCAATGGTAACCTCGTCATTGGGCATCCCAATTGCATGTACGGGAAACACGACCTGGGTCAGGCCAGAACGAATAGGATGTCTGCCGGTCAACGTTGCAACACGGGTTGGTGTACAGGACGGCTCGGTATACATCCGGGTCAAGGTCATGCCCTCACGCGCCATCTGATCGATATTGGGGGTGTCGATGCCGGTCAACTTGCTCAGCATCGGGTGGCCAACGCGGCCATATGCTGCATCATCCCACATGAAATAGATGATATTGGGCTTCTTGCCAGTTTTAGCCTGTAGATCAGCAAGGCGTTGTTGCAGCGCCTGATCCTCATTAGCCCATTCGGCCTCGTGCTGCTTGTAGGATTTCTGGTACTCAGCATCAAAAACTATCGAATTTTTCGCTATAGCATTACTGCTTGTCAGTAATGCCAAGGCAGATACTCCCAGCATAGATAGTAGTCGTCTTGTATTACGCATTGTTCATCTCCGAAATTTGACCAGGGTGGCTATTCATAGTTCTTGTAAGGACGTTGGGAAATCCTATGTACCATACCCAATTCATGCTTGAAAGGTATGGGAAGGCTCCTTGCTTCTGAATCCGTAGCAGTTGTTGAAACCCGAAGAATCGCCTAATCTGGCAATTGAGAACATCAAAAAACGGCAAAACGCAGTGATAAGAAAACACTCAATACAACAATTGTTGTCGAAGCAATTCACCAGTTTTGAAGAACTTGTGGATGCAGCGCGTTACTGGAAAGCGGAGTTCCGTCAAATCAGTGCGTCTTGCCGTAAACCAAAAGTACGGCAACTAATCGCAGGAAATACCCTTCTCTCGACCGGGTGGTTTGGTTGTCACGTGGATCAACGCGGGCAAACACCAGGGCAAATGCGGACGATTGCCTTACCCCATATTGATTGCTCGGAGTTTAGGTGGTTCGGATATCGAATAGACAGGCCTGTGTTACTTGTTTTTCCGTTGGGTGGAGAAATCGATGCAATCAGCAAACCAGGGTTTCATGTCACAACAATGAGCATCCCGGCGCAAATTCTTGACGAATACTGCGAAAGGAATTTTCAATCTTCGTCTCGAAAAGTGATAGGTGCAGATGAGCGCGTCTTGCAAGTGAAGCCAGATGTAATTGAAGGCTTGATGAAAAGCCTGAAATTCGTTTCACGTTTGAGTCGTCTACATGGTGATACTCCCGGGCGCAGCAATGTAGTCGCCTCATTTGAGGCGCAACTTCTGGACACGCTGTTCCAGAACTCCCATAGCACGGTGTTAAAGTCCAAAATTCCAGGGCGCTCGGGCCGAAATAGCGTACTCGATAGTGCGTTGGAGTATATCGAAAATAATCAAAGGGACGTCGTGTATATCCATGAACTCTGTGCAGCGATACGTGTTCCTGAGCGCACACTTCGGGCAGTATTTCAGCACGAATTAGGGATCTCACCAAAGAGATTTCTTCTCGGACGGAAAATGTATGGCATACACCGCGAACTCTGGAATTCTGATCCAACTGACAGTCGTGTATCCGATCTGGCAAATGCCTGGGGGTTCTGGCATATGGGGCAGTTCGCGAAACACTACCGCTCCTTTTTTGGGGAGTTGCCCAACGACACATTAAAGAAAGCGGGCAAAGTCTGATCAGATCAAATGACTTCTGCCCGAAGGTTTCCAATCTGGAACTGGCCCATAAAGGTCTGCTTACAGTACTTTCAAGACATACAAGGACTTACGGCGAATGTCCGTTTTGGAGCGTTGGCTACAGACTCGCAATTGACCAGAAACGTCTGACTACAGACCGTTTCCAGACATAAGTTCGTTATTCTGGGCCTACTTTACTGCAAACATTACTTTGGTAATCTCAGAGGCATGCCCAAATGATTCCGGAGCTTAGCATTTTGAAATTGATTTCAAATCCATGCGGGGAAAGTAGCTGAAGGAGAAGCAAGATAGGCTGTCAGGTCATATTTTACTGTCGCGGGGGAAGTAAATATAGAGAGCATCCCTACTAGTATGAGGGGGTATAAAATCCAGCGTGCATATGACTGGATCAGTTATTGAAAGCTTGCAAGAGCTGGCTACTGTATATACACCTCAGCACCACCCCTATAATTTTCTTGCCCCCTCCCAGACACCTTGATACTTAGCATATGACCGTGGGCTTCAGTACATGTGGTTACTGCGACCATTCATTACCACCGCACTCGCTAAACATGAGCGAGCATGAGAAGCGAGTTTTCCTCTACGGTGGACTTACTGAGGACTTACGTGCAATGCAAGGAAGGCACATAGGGGCCAAACTTGGCGTAAGCCTTTGATAATATGGTAGCTACGGGTGGACTTGAACCACCGACCCCAGCATTATGAATGGCATTATTGGTTTGTATCTTCTTGTTTTACTGTGTATTAACAGGGGCGCCCGTTGCTCCAATTGCACAGCAATGCATAACCGTGCACAACTGAATCCCGTAAAAGTCCGGTACTGATTACGCGAGGGGCTTCGTGTCCACACTTACCATCAGAGATAGTAATTCGCCACCCACAGGTTCAGCTAGTGGATTACCGCGCCAGTCCTCGACCCTACCGCTGGCCGCTCAGCGCGCCGAGACAACCACACGGCACAGCTGCAGGACGCCGCCTAGGATTTTTCTGTCAGCTTCGCGAAAGCCTGGGACATGGCGGTGACCGGCGCCGGTCTGGCGGGCTGTTGCCGCTGGCGCGCCTTGCCCTGCTGGGCCTTTACACGTTGTGGCGACGTTTTCTTCTCACCCTGTGCCGGTTTGCGCACCACCTCATCGCCGAGCCGCATACTAAGCGCAACGCGTTTGCGATCGAGATCAACCTCCAGCACTTTCACCTTGACGATGTCACCGGCCTTGACCACCTCGCGCGGATCCTTCACAAAGCTGTCCGACAAGACGGAGATGTGCACCAGGCCGTCCTG
>Ga0316192_10002091_pt1 | contig 14637 bp, 14 predicted proteins | sample MerIslwburrow_MG_FD_204931 | JGI IMG/M metagenome (GOLD analysis project Ga0316192, IMG submission 204931) | Coastal sediment microbial communities from Maine, United States - Merrow Island worm burrow | ecosystem: Environmental > Aquatic > Marine > Coastal > Sediment | place: USA: Maine...
CGTGATGAAAGAGATGAAGTCGGTGTTGTGCATCATAAAAAAGCATTGCTTTCGGGGGAATCCTGGTCACACGGCCCGGTGATTCTGTCATGGGATGACATTGAGCAGGATATGCAGCAAGACCATGAGGGACATAACGTCATTATTCATGAGTTTGCTCATAAGATCGATATGTTAAACCAGAGTGCTAACGGTATACCCCCCATCCCTGCTAGTAGCACGAAAGAATGGAGTGAGGTTTTTCAACATGCCTACCGTCATCTTATAGAGCGTATGCAACACCATCATAAGCCCTGTATCAATGCTTATGGTGCGACATCTCCAGCTGAATTCTTTGCTGTAGTGAGTGAATATTTTTTTACCGCACCACAACATCTGAACCAGCATTATCATCAAGTTTATAACGAACTAAAACTATTTTATCGGCAGAATCCAGCTAGGCGTATAACAAAGGCCGCTAAAATAAAAAATCAAAATCCTTACGTTACTCTGCGGTATGAGGCAGCTGATTTGCAGCGTTAAAGGACCGCTTTGTGTGGAGTAGCTATTTACCAGTGTTAATTTAAAGAGCCATGCATGTTGAACATGGAAGGCGGCTGTCCAGCAACAGCAGGCAGTTAATCATTTTCAGTACACCTCCCCTCTCATAAACTGCGGGTCCATATTTTTAAAAGCGGGAAACCACCTCCCGCCTAGTTCCTTCCCTTCTTTTGTCAGGGCAGTTCCTATTATCCAAAATGCAGTATTTTTTATTGCTCCGGGAACATTTTATGTCTATATGTTCTCTCATATGATGAGTAAAACGCATTCAGCCAACATTTTTCAGTTGGGCTCAAAAGCAGTTTTCCTGTCATCACCGTGAGTAGATGCGGAACCATGCCGCACTGCCACTGGTTTTGAGGAGATAGTCATGAAGACAGCGTCCAGATTTCATCTGGCCCTCGGATTGTTCATCATTCCTTTCCTTGCTTCTTGCCTTGCTTTGCCGCCGCAAGAGAGTCAGGCCCAGGACAGCGGCTACCTGGAGCCATCCGAAGCATACAGTCGGGAGGAACTTGCACAGATGCTGGCGCCCATTGCCCTCTATCCCGATGCGCTCCTGTCCCAGATCCTGATGGCATCGACCTATCCCATTGAAGTGGTTGAAGCTGATCGCTGGGCCAAGATGAATTCGGAGCTAAAGGGTGAGACCCTTGATACGGCTCTTTTGGACAAGGAGTGGGATCCCAGCGTCAAGGCGATCTGTCACTTCCCATCAATCTTGGCCTTGATGAGCGAGCGGATCACTGAGACTACCAACCTTGGCAACGCCTTTCTCGCCCAGGAAACCGAGGTCATGGATATGGTTCAGGAGCTACGAGCCAAGGCCTATGCCCAGGGCAACCTCGCCAGCACCTCCAAGCAGAAAGTCATTGTCGAAAAGGAGACCATCATCATCCAACCGGCAGACCCCAGGGTCATCTACGTGCCGTACTATGATCCCTTCTATATCTACGGCCCGTGGTGGTATCCCGCCCACCGGCCTTATTCCTGGGGACCTCCCGGGATAAGCATCGGGCTCGGCATCTCATACTGGCCCGGCTTTTATTTTGGTTTTACCTTCGGTGCCTGGAGTCATTTTGATTGGCACCGTCACTACATTTATATCAATGTGCATAAGCGGCCAAGATTTGTCAGGCACGACCGGTGGGTAGCAAGGCCCGGCCGCTGGCATCACACCCCCAGGCACCGGCGGGGTGTCGCCTACCGTGATAAACCCACCGCCAGGAAATACGGCCAGTACCCCTACCGCTCCAGGGTTTTTCGGCGCGATACCCGTGGTTTTCCTGAACACTGGGATCGCGATCAGCAGGTGCGTAAACGTGCCGTGAGTGACCGGCAAAAGCGGCTAAAGATTGAACGTACCAGACAGGAGCGGGAACGTATCGAGCGTAATCGGCAGATGAAACAAAAGGCCGACCAGGAAAAGCGGGTACGTGAACGCGCCGAGAGCGACAGGCAAGAGCGGCTAAGAATTGAACGTGACAGGCAGAAAAGGGAACGTGTTGCGCAGGATCAACAACAGAGACAGCGGGCCGACCAGGAAAGACAGGTGCGTGAAAAGGCTGACCGCAATAAGCAGAAACGACAACAGATTGAGCGTGATAAGCAGGCACGTAAACGTATCGTGAGCGACCAGCAAGATCGGCTAAAAGTTAAGCGTGCTCAGCAACAGGGGAGCCGTGACAATGTCTTTAGCCGGGTCGAAGATGGCAGAAAGGAACGCCAATCAAGCAAGCGTGGCCGAGTCAGCCGGCAAGGTCTGGACAAGAAACCCCGCAGCAAGAATCGTTCAGCTGATGGTGATAAGAGTGTCCGTGAGAAGCGGAGTCGCAGAAAAGCAATGAGTCGGAGAACCCAGCCATGATTCCATTCACACTGAGAGGGACACAGATAATGGTTCTGAAAGCTTATAAGCACAGGAGCTTGTGGTTGTCTCCCAGTGCAACTGCATTGCTCATTATGATGGTCGTCCTGGTCACCTCACCCGTTATGGCTGGGGAGGCAGTGGGAAAGAAGGGTTTCGTCACACCGCAGCAGGCGATAACCGCCCTGGTCACTGCAGTGCAGAATAACAATGATGCAGAGTTGCTCGCCATTTTAGGCCCCGGTTCGGAGAACCTCATCTCCTCTGGTGACAAGGTTGCAGACCAAAACGGCAGAGCGCGCTTTTTGAAAGCCTATGAGGATAAGAACAGCCTTGAGCGGGAAGACGAAGGTCGCGTAACGCTCCTCATCGGCATCAAGGATTATCCTTTCCCAATTCCCATCGTTAGGCAGGCGAAAGCCTGGCTCTTCGACACCCAGGCGGGCATGGAGGAAATCCTCAACCGGCGAGTCGGCAGAAATGAGTTACATACCATCGAGGTGATGCAAGCCTATACCGATGCCCAGCGTGAGTACGCCTCAATGAAACGCAACGGTGGTAGCCCAGAATTTGCCCAGAAGTTTGCCAGCAGCGAAGGCAAGAAGGATGGACTCTATTGGGAAGCTGGAGATGGTGAGGAGGAAAGCCCTTTCGGCCCATTGATCGCAAGGGCCACTGAGGAGGGGTATACAGATAGCCTGGATGAGGGCCCTCCCGAACCTTTCCACGGCTATTATTTCAAAATTCTTAAGGCGCAAGGTGATCATGCCGACGGCGGCGCTTTTGACTATGTGGCTGATACCAAAATGATCCTCGGCTTCGCCTTGGTCGCCTATCCCGCCAAATACGGGGCATCAGGCATTACGACCTTCATCGTCAATCAGGAAGGCGTGATCTATGAAAAAGACCTGGGCAAAGACACGGGCACAGTAGCGGCAACAATATCCACCTTTAACCCCGACGACACCTGGCGTAAGTACGAAGAACCCACTGAACAATAGTGCAGATGAATGTTAGAGGGATAAAAGTTGGATATAGATATGTTGGCTTTCAGGGCCATAGGATGCAATAAGAGAAGCGTATTGCATCGAATAAAAGATTAATGGTGGGTTATGTTATCGCTAACCCACCCTACACTTGAAAAGCTATTTGTCTGCTTTTGTTAGAACCGTAGGGTGCAATAAGAGAAACGCATTGCACCAAATAAAAGCTTATTTGCCATCAGCCATTAAACGAGTGTTTCTTGCCATAAGCGGTTATTCTAATCATCTTTGATATTTGGGTCAGAGTAAAAGCACATAGGCACTTCTGATCAAAGCTATCGATAATCCTAATCTGAACAATTTCTTTGTGCATTTAAGAGCCATTCTGACCAAACTCTAAATCATCAATAACCCAGCGTTTTAAAACAACAGCAGCACAGTCTGTGCGGTCATTTCATCTGAACTTATAAGCTTGTGATATTGGCCAAAGGTATCCGTACATGCTGTAAAACATTGCCTTAACTTCACCTATAAGTTTTTTTAACCTATCCCACAAAACTCTATTTATCTATTCAGTTTCAATTCATACCACACATCTAGAATTATAAGTAAGAGCAAAATGAAAGGTTAATCATTAACCATTCCTTTATTAGGACTCAATGCAATAGATGGCCTTACTTCTATATACAAGGTGAACATTATGAACACACAAGCCACTTCAACTCATCCCATGGTATACGCTGCTGTCGCACTCGCTGTTGCACTCTGCCTTGCACGCATGTTTTAAGTGCATACATTTATAAAACAGAACACTCCCACCCTCAGCAAAGAGGGTGGGTATAACTCATATCATTTTAAATACTGACCACCTAATCAACATCAATATTTTCTCTTTAATTACCGCACCAGAACAAACCTGCATGAGATTATTATCACACCGGTTTTCAAGGTGAAACTTTGTTTACCCTGAGCCATTACGAGGTAATTTAAAATTAATATTATTCTGCAATTATCTTACCCATCATGTTTAGTTTACACGTAGAAATATTGAGGCGCATTGCCTTCTACACATACTTCATTAATGGAAATATTATTTTTTCATGCACCTAAATACAAACACTTAAACATTCATATGTGCTTGTCATTACGTACTACAAAATACCACCCCTCCATTCAGTTTCAATTCATCCCACACATCTAGAATTATAAGTAAGAGCAAGATGAAAGGTTAATTATTAACCGTTCATTTATTAGGAATAAACGCAATGCTATGGATGGTCTTACTTCTACATACAAGGTGAATTATTATGAACACACAAACCACTTCAACTCATCCCATGGTATACGCTGCTGTTGCACTGTGCATTGCACGCATGTTTTAAATGCATATATTGATGCGACATGACACCCCCTCCCTCAATAAAGAGGGAGGGCATGATCCCCGCCATTTTGAATATTGATTGCTAATATTTAAATCTTTAATTATCACACCAAAATAACCTTACATAAAACCATCATTCATAGATTTTATGGAAAAGATTTTGGACGCCAAGAATTACTCTCAGGTAATTAAAAAACCACCATTATGCTGTGATTAATTCACTGATCAAAAAAGCCATTATCACTAATACCTTTCAGCATAAATTCAGGTTGGTTTTCTATACTTAAGGTAAGCAAGAGGCACAAAGGGTTGTGCCTTATATATTCAGCAAAACAAATGGGGTGAGAGAGATGAAACGCTTTCAAAATTTTTTAACAATTGTGACGGTTGGTTTGATTGGCATCAGTATTGTTTCTTTTGGTATTAGTGCATTGGGTGCTGCCATTGGGTCTGAAACAATTCCTGGGTTGTTCGGCTATCTTGCCACCTATTCTGGATTGGGCATGTTAATAACAGGAGCTATTATGAGTGTTATTTTCTTCTTTAAGATGGCTCAAGATTGCCTGCATCATTCTAGCTCAGCAGTAACTCATTGAATGACAGAGAATAGCAGCGGCATGCTGTTGATTGCTTTGTGCAAACAATACCTGCAAAGCAATTAGATTCTGATCGTAGATATTGGGCTATTTTGCCTAGAAGGGGCTATACATGCCACTGAATAGGAAGATGCCATAAATATAAAACGCCTTTTCACTCTGGCGCTCATTGCTTTGATCAGCACCGGTTGCAGTATGGTTAAACCTACTCCAGATGGGAAGGATGTGTAGGTATTGAGCACAACTGTGGCTAAAGAGAAGCAGTGCATCGATATAGGTCAAACCACTGTCTCTCTATTGAAGAGGGTTGCAGGCATCACAAGGGTCAAATCTGAGCTATTGATTCTGGCCTGCAATAACGCTGCAAATAGGGGCGGTAATGCCGTCGCGCCGATCTCAGAGATCAGCGGCGGCAGACAGACCTTCACTGTCTAGAAAGTGCACCAGCACCAAAGCAAAGGAGTACCGATTCGGCCCACTCTCTGAGCCAGCTAAGGAATCTACCAGCTGACTACAAAATCGATCCGTACTGCCATAGCTTTCTCCAGACATCATGGTAGTAACCAACATGAGTAATATCAGCCATACCCCTATCTAAAGGGCACCCTGATGGTTCACAAGGGGTTTGTCGCCGCACCTAAGGTAAGCGGACGTATCGAGCAACTGCACGTGGATCTAGCCGGTAGTGTGGTTCAAAGGCAGCTGGTTGCAGAGCTGGATAACGCCGAATACGAGCAGGCAGTGGCACAGGCTCGGGCCGACCTGATGGTGGTCAAAGCCCATCTGGCTGAGACGCAGAGTTTACTGAAGATCACACAGCGTGAGCTGGCACGGGTAGTGGTATGAATGATTAGAAATTATTGAATCTGTGCCTCCATTTGATTCACTCTAGTCATCATCATCGTCGTCATCATCATGACCTTTACCTTTTTTATAGGCGGGATAATCTTGTGGCGATAACCCCCGCCGCTTTTGCTTCCAGATATATTTAGCTTCATCTTCGTCACCACTGCGATGGCACTCGACGCATTTTTCATAGTCGCGAATACCCTCTTCATCATGCTCTTCCCGGATCTTTGAACGGGAGTGTTCGTGGCAGCCGTAGCAGGTGTAATCACTGTAGTTGCTTTCGATATGGCACTTCTCACAGGTTGAGTCATGATCCTTGTCAAAACGAAAATATTTTTCATGCTCTAAGGTGGCAGGTGTCCAGCCATCAATGGTATGGCACTGAGAGCAGTTGCCCTTAAGCTTAAGATGCAGCTCATCACCTGGCATGTTGTGGCAACCATCACACTGCTCTTGCATCGCACGTGCAATCAACTCATGTGAGAACTGGCCAATAGGCCGGAAGGATTGCACGCCTTTGTGATCACTGTGGCAGGCAACACAATCATCTTCGATCAATTCTTGATGGAAGGCGACATTTTTCTTTTCTTTGGCAATGACCAGCCCTTTGGTGGTCTTAAGGCCGATCTCCTCCACCTTATGACACTCCATACACTTATCCGGCGTGCTACCAATAAATGGCGTGTGGCAGTTGAAACAGTCATCGGTGAGTTCCAGATGAGCATCAATAAGCTTGCCAGGTTCGATCATCAGGTGTGGATGAATGATCACCAGCAGTATGAGCACCGCCAGGTTGGCTAGGACGATTATGTTGACGGTTTTATTTTTCATTTCCATTGCCAGTATAGGAAAATGGTAAAGATATGGGTGATACCCAGCACCGAGAAGACCAAGGTGATTGGAAAGTGTATCGCCCGCCATTTCTTCATTAGGTCAAAGGTAACCGAATCCCAGAATAGCTCCTTCTCCGCTGCTTCGGCTGTGAGACCTTGCTCTGCATAGTGTGCTTTTTTCTCTGCCACATAACGGCGTGAGCGATCCAGTAGATACTGACCGGTCATGCCGCTGATGATATTGACCATCATTGCAGTCAATGCCAGCCAAGGCAGGATGGTGTAAACATGTATGCCGGCATGCACCAAAACCATCAACGCCCCCGTCCAGGTGAGAGCCTCATGCAGTTTGAGCAGTGTCTTCGGTTTGCCGAAGCTGATCTTCTTGCGTTTACGCATGGAGTAGAAAAAAGAGAGCAGGATCAGCAGGACACCCGGTATGCCCAGCCAGCGCCCAATCCAAGTTAGACCTGACAAATGCAGAAAGGCATCTACAATGGCCGTCGCAGCAATCAGTGCGACAAAACTGAGCAGAAACGGCATGACTTCTTTACTGATAAGTGAGCGTTCCATAACGGTCTCTATGCGGTTAGTGTAAGGTCACACTTGGGTTTTGAAATGCACAACAGGCAGTGGCCTTTCTCAACATCGGCATCAGGATCCTGGTTGTAATCCACTTCACCCGACTCCAGCGCGGTCTCACAGCTGCCACAACTGCCTGCCCGGCAGCCAGAATCTATTTCAATATCATTATCTTCGGCCAGCTCCAGCAGCGACTCGGCATCCGGATCCCAGGCGATACTTTTGCCCGACTTGCTGAAGGTGATGGTAATGGCCTGCTGTGCCACCTCAGGTTTGCTGACCTGCGGTTTGGCCTTCTTGTGTTTGGGCAGGGTCGCCGGACCAAAGGCTTCGTAATAGATATCATCAGTTGCCACACCCCAGGGCTCCAATGCGGGCACCAGGCTCTCCATCATCGCCCGGGGGCCGCAGATGTAGAACTGGTGCCGTTTCAATTGCAGCGTAAGACGTAGTCGATTGAGATCCACATGTCCCTTGTGCCGGTAATCGACTCCTTCCACATCCTTCTCGCCGGGTCGGCTGTAGCAGACATGCAGATGGAAGTTGTCATGAGCCTGTTGCTGCTTTTCCATGTGTTCCTTCATGGCATGGTCAGCACTGTTTCGCACCCCGTAGAAGAGCCAGATTTCACGTGGACTACCGCTGCCTAGCAGGGTGTTAACGATACTCACCATAGGTGTGATCCCAATGCCACCACCAACCAGCACGATGGGTAGAGGCTCTCTCTCCATCAAATAGAAATGACCGGATGGCGCCTTGACTGAAAGCTGCATCCCCTCCAGTACATGATCATGGAAATAGTTGGAGGAGCAGCCCGGTGGCAGATCAGGTTGCTTAGCTGGCGGTGGAACTCGTTTGATACTGACCCGGTAGTAGTCAGGGTTTGGACTATCTGACAGGGAATAGCAGCGCACAACGCTTTTGGTTTCGCCACTTGTTGGATCTTTGATCTGGAGTTTGAAGGTGAGGAACTGACCCGGTTTAAATGAGGGCAGTGGTTGACCATCTACTGGTGTCAGATAGAAGGAGCAGATGGATTCTGCTGCATCCTCCATCACTCGGCGCTGAACAATAAAATCTTTGAAGCCCTGCCAGGCAAGGGGTGTTTTTTCTGCCATTTCAGGTGAAGCAGTTGGGACAATAGTTGAGGTACTGGGCTGCTGCTCCACACTGCCCTGCTGCTCCACACTGCCCTGCTGCTCCACACTGCCCTGCTGCTCACCCATGCGAGCATCCAGCTCCCGGAATTGCTGCTTACGGCGGCGAAGTCCAATCAGCACGAAGACGATCACCTGTGCGGCTATTGCAGCAAATAAAATTAAGGTTAATGACCCCGTGCTCATGGCTTTCGATCAGTTGAATCCTGCTATAAAAATAGTTGAATCAAAATCTCTACTGCTCATTGAGATCAATGGGTTTCTCAGAAAAAACCTTCTTCCCTGTAAACATAGCAGAGACCAATCCACTTTTCTCACGCAGCTCAGATACAACCACACCTATAAGATGCAGCAGGATTGCACCCAACAGCACATAGAAAGCGTAGACATGGATGGTAATGAAGGGCTTTCTGACACTCCGCATCGTCTGATAGCTATCGGGATCAACGTTTTCTTTTGAATAGGGCTTGATCTCAGTTGCTTTAGCTGAATCCTCTGCGACCCATTCCGCAATTGTCTGACCAAAAGGTGGAAAGTAAAGATCCGTTCCGGCAAGAACCAGGCCGGTAACCGCCTGTAGAGAGATCAGTAAAAACAGTAGCGCTATCATCAATTGAGCAATCGGGTTATATCCTAAATAGTGGGGTGGCTTGCCCTTTTTTGCCCCTTCAACAAACTGGCTCAAGGACTTCTTATAGGCTTCTCCAAAAGGGAGGATTGAGGCCCACCGTGCATAGCGGTTGCCTAAAAAGCCCCAAATAATTCTCCATCCAAGATTGAATGCAAATAGGTATCCGATATAGACATGTATCGTTTTCAGAAGAATCTTGCCATCGCTTGTGACCCCGAGTGCCCTGCCATTTAGAATGACTAACCCAACAGCAATAAGGCCAATGACACACAATACATTTACCCAGTGAAAGATACGGACGGTGCGATCCCATACAGGGTATTGCACCCGTGCTTCAGTGTTACTCATGGAATCATTCATCAGATTCAGTTCCTTATCTACAAAATAGTAAAAATGGCAGGGTTATCCCAACTATGAATACACTGTAATACAGCAACCTTAAATGAAACTGAATACTCTCTCTTGGCATTTAAGCCTCTATACACTTTCTAGCGAGACTTAACTTCAGGATAGAGTTCAGCTATAGGAATGGAATAGTCAGGCCATTTGCCTGGACAATATTGACATGGGTGCGCTTCAGATCTTGTGGTCACGGTGATAACCACCTAATTCCAGACACTTTACTAAAAATCAACTCCTCGCATGCCTCACTAATTAAAGGCATATCCAGCAAAAAGACATTTCTGACACTTGATTGAAAAAATGGCTAATTGTATTCAGTTTCAATTCAGTTCACCTACGTAGACTTATAGTTAAGAGCTAATTGAACAATCAATGCTCGATTAACTAAACGCTTATGAGGTTGATATGAATATGAAGGCAATTGGCATTACCACACTACTATTCGCAATGCCGTTTTACGCTCAAGCAAGTGCTGTCTCAGAGCTGGAGGCCAAATATCAATCCCAGGGTGGTGGATCATTTAGCGCAGCAGCAGGCAAGGCTCTCTGGACTAAAGAGTTTGTCGATGCCAAAAGTGGCAATAAACGCAGCTGTCCTACCTGCCATACCGCCGACCTGACAAAGGAAGGTAAACATGCCCGTACAGGCAAGGTGATCAAGCCTATGGCACCTTCTGCCAATCCACAACGCCTCACCGAGTTAAAAAAGATCAAGAAATGGTTTGTCCGTAACTGTAAATGGACCCTGGGACGTGAGTGTACAGCCCAGGAAAAAGGCGACCTCCTTGCCTTTCTTAAGACGCTTTAAACAACCTATTTCACAAATACGAGGTGTACCATGAAACGCAAACTACTTACAGTATCCCTATTAATGTTATCAACAGCCATGCTTGGCATCAGTGGAACCACTTTTGCTGACAGCAATACCAAAGGCAGCTTCTTAGATCGCTGGTTTGGAGGAAAAAAACCTGGCGTAGCCCCTGTTGAAAATCCACAATATTTAGAAGAGTGTGGCAGCTGTCACTTCCCCTACCAACCTGGGCTATTGCCCGCTCGCTCTTGGACTAAAATGATGGGCAGCCTGGATAATCATTTCGGCGAGAATGCAGAGCTTCCTGCCGAAGATGCCAACATAATCAAAGATTATCTACTGAAAAATGCTGCCGATAAGTCAAGCTATAAACGCTCAGTTAAGATCATGAAGTCACTGCGCTCAGATGATGCTCCCCTTCGTGTGAGTGATACACCCTACTTTGTAAAGAAACACAATGAGCTAACAGCTGATATGGTACTAAACAATCCAAAGGTAGGATCATTGAGCAACTGTAATGCCTGCCATACTCAAGCAGCCAAAGGTTCTTTCAGTGAAAAAGAGATTCTGATACCTAACTTTGGTGCCTGGGAAGATAACTAGCATAAGCAGCTACAACCGAATCAATATTAGGCTATCTTCACTTAAAGGATTTTAAATTTTGTTTTACACACAATCCATTATGAAAAGCATTCGCAATATTATTATTTTGGCCTCCATGCTCTGCGCTGGTAGTGTCTATTCCAGTGATCATGTGGAAGCACGCATATTGGTTGAATCAGGTGCCATTCTTCCATTAGAGGCAATCCTTAATCAGGCAAAAACAGATCATCCCGGGCGTATTCTGGAAGTATCACTTGAGCAGGAAAAAGAAGGATATGTATACGAGCTTGAACTGGTTGATAAAGAGGGACATGTGTGGGAGCTGGAGTATGATGCCGTAACCGGAAAATTCCTGGAAAAAGAGCTAGAGGATTAAGCAATGCGCTTACTATTGGTAGAGGATGATATAAACCTCACTGAATATCTGATCAAAGACCTGAGCAACCATGGCTTTGCAGTAGATCACACCGATAATGGGGTAGATGCCGAATACATGGGTGAGTTGGAGCCTTACGATGTTGTTATTTTGGATCTTGGCCTGCCTCAACGTTCTGGATTGGAAGTACTTAAAAACTGGCGACAAAAGAACAACAAAATGCCTGTCATTATTCTGACTGCACGAGACACCTGGCATGAGAAAGTCGATGGCTTTAAGGCAGGAGCCGATGACTATCTAAGCAAGCCCTTTCATGCGGAAGAGTTAATTGTTCGCATCCAGGCATTGATCCGCCGTAGTCATGATATGACAGGTGAAGCCCTTCAAAGCAGTGGCCTAACCCTGGATGAAGATCGGCAGCAGGTGCTATTACCCGATGGCAAGGCATTGGAGCTTACCGGTACAGAATTCCGTCTGCTGCGCTGTTTTATGCTTCATCCTGGACAGATACTCTCCAAAACGCGTCTCACCGAACATGTTTATGATCAGGACTTTGATCGTGATAGCAATCTCATTGAGGTATACGTGCGTCGCCTGCGGGATAAACTGGGGCGTGGATACATCACCACCAAACGCGGCCAGGGTTATATCTTCACAGATCAAGAGAGATGAACTCACTTCAACAACGATTAAAGTGGGGACTGACACTGAGCCTAATGCTGTTGATGACGCTTCTATGGTGGGCCGGCAGTCTGGCAGTGCGCGAGTTGGGAGAAGATCTTATTGGCTCCCGCCTGGAACATGACGCAGAGAGCCTGCTGGTAGCTATGACATTCAGTGATGAAGATCAACCTCAAATAAGCTGGAAACGCATTAACCCCATCTATAATCAGCCTTTTTCCGGGCACTATTATGTCATTCATCTGGATAACGAATCCTCTCACAACTCCCGCTCACTCTGGGATCAAACACTTGAAGTTCCTCATCTAAAAGCGGGAGAGGCGCAGCAATGGTATGCCGATGGCCCCTCGGAGCAAAGACTATTGGTATGGGCAAAATATTTTAAGAAACAAAACCATAGTTTTACATTAGCCGTGGCAGAAGATCTCACCCCATTGGAGAGCCATCTATCGCTGTTTCAATGGACCTTTGCCGCTCTCTCTTTGGCTGTGCTGTTCATTCTGCTGCTGGTTCAAAAGCAAGTGATAAACAGATCCTTTCAACGACTAGAAGGCGTACGCGCTGATATTCAGCATCTAGAGCAAGGGGAAATTAGAAGCCTATCTGAAGATGTACCCGATGAAGTTCTACCATTAGTGCAAGAATTCAACCGTCTGCTTGAGCTACTGGCTCAACGCCTTGAGCGGTCACGCAACTCCCTCGGCAATCTGGCACATGCATTGAAGGGGCCACTCAACCTACTGGTACAGAGTCTAGATAGTTCAGCATTAAATGATCACCCTGATCTACGTTTACAAGCACAGACCCAGACCCAACGCATCCACCAACTCATGGAACGGGAACTAAAACGGGCCCGCCTGGCAGGCAGCGGCAGCCCAGGCCAACGCTTTAAAGCACAGCAGGAGTTGCCCGATCTGGTGAAAGTACTCAAACAGGTGCATGCCAAACAGACGCTAGACATTGAATTACAGATTGCCGCAGATACTCCGCCCTTCGGAGATCGAGAAGATATGCTGGAGCTGATTGGCAACCTTTTGGATAACGCCTGTAAATGGGCAGAAACCAAAGTGCTATGTCATATCTCCGGCAACAATGTAATCTGCATTTCTATCGATGATGATGGCCCAGGTCGATCGGAGCATGAATTAGAGCAACTGACTCAGCGTGGCATCAAACTGGATGAAACAGTGGAAGGGCATGGCCTGGGACTGGCAATTGCTAAAGACATTGTTAGCCTCTACAACGGTCAGATGCAATTCAAGCATTCGCAAAAGCTAACAGGGTTACATGTTGGGGTCACATTGGAAACGTGATTTAGAAATGCCTTAGGTATTAAATCTGAGTCTCAATTTGTCTATCTAAAAAAGCCTGGGTGCTAAACATTTATACAGGGAGTGAAAATATGCTTGGTTACGGCTACTCATAAAATAGTTTGCCAGGGATATTAAGCCCAATGCATTAATATTGCTGGCGCATCTTCCAGGTTTTACGAGAAGTCGCTACATCCTTAATATATTGAGTCAATCTATTATAGTCAGGCTCAGACAACTTAGTATATTCCAAACCAATATGATAACAGTCACTTGAAACACGTCGAAGCTGAAATATTCGACAGTGCGTACAAATTTCAATTGGCCTTTTATCCTCCATAGGAAGTATCAATTTTATATCAACCTCAGCAGGCTGGCTCTTTTCGGATAGACGTTGATTTACTGTCAGTTGCTGAAATATGCTTCTACCCGTAGCAAATAACAACCCAATTTGAGAGATGTCTTTGGTCATGGCATCAAATACCAAGCCGCATTCAGCCCTTACCTCTATAGGTATGCTGACTTCAATACGAGGAAATCTCCTCCTGGTTTTGACATTTGATTGAGCCATCGACATGCCACTTCTCATTTATTACTTTTTAAAACTGCACCTGGATATTTCTATTTAACTAATAACCAAAACCCATTGAAAGTACACGGACTTTTATTACTAGCATAGTAATAAAAATATTTTTTTCCATAATTTCTTTGAAAATAGTCTGTTTTTTAACCAAAAATTGTCGATTTCATCTCAATTTATGGCTTTTTCACTACGATTTGGCGTAAAAACAGAAACAGGATTGAGTTAACGCTGACAATAAGGGCAGTAAAAACTTGACCGCTGGCCTATCATTTTTTTCACAATATGGTGATTACAATTCAGACATGGCTCATTTTCACGACCATAGACCTGAAGTTCTTGAGCAAAATATCCTGCACTGCCATCCTCATGTTGAAAATCTTTCAGTGTAGTGCCACCCTGAGCTATCGCTTCCTGTAGCACTTTCTTAATCTCTTCGGCTAGCCGTAAATAACG
>Ga0316192_10002092_pt1 | contig 14632 bp, 17 predicted proteins | sample MerIslwburrow_MG_FD_204931 | JGI IMG/M metagenome (GOLD analysis project Ga0316192, IMG submission 204931) | Coastal sediment microbial communities from Maine, United States - Merrow Island worm burrow | ecosystem: Environmental > Aquatic > Marine > Coastal > Sediment | place: USA: Maine...
CGTCTAATCCTATATAATTATTCATGGTAGCATTTCCTTTGTTAATGATTGCGTTGTAACAACCATTTTAAGGCAATGCTACTTTTTTATTGTGCCAATGTGTGGGCATGATCGAGAGCTTCAGCAACGCCCAAAACCACTGACAAAGCTTCATCCTCTGAGAACTTGCCTTGTGCTTTAATCATGTTTTCCACCGTATCACCATCCACAAACTCCATCGCCAGATAATGATACTCAGCCGAAACTCCTGAATCGAAACCTTGAACAATGTTAGGATGATTGAGCGTACCAGAAGCACGCGCTTCTCGAAAAAAGCGTTGAACAAACTGACGATCACTGGCAAATTGTGGTGCCAAAATCTTTAGAGCAACCGTACGGTTCATAGATTTCTGAATCGCTTTATAAACCGTCCCCATTCCTCCTTCACCAATTTTGCTTTCAATCGTATAACCTTCAATAAGATCGGCAATTTCTTCGTGCATCAAGGAGTGAACTTCTTCAGCTTGTTCTTCACTGATCAAACCTTCTGAGACCATGACATGAGAAAGTCTGTGCTTTTCGCCTTTATCTCGTAATTTTTTATAAAGACGTAATACCTTGAGAAGCTCATCAACTGAAATAATGCCCTCTTTGGCAACACGACGGCCAAAACTAATTTCATTATTCAAATCGGGCAATGTATTAGGCATATTTTATACTACGCCCCAATTAACAATTATCCAGTCAAAGAACCATTTTATTGCAGGGGCGCACCGATATGTGTGCTCTTATTTTCGATTAAAATAAACATTATAAAATCTATAAACAAAAAAAGACACACACATCGGTGCGCCTCTACATTTGTATTATAATGCGATAAAAAGGATATTTTTTAACAAAAAATGCATATCACCTTCAAACCACCTGCCAAAATCAACCTGAGTCTCTGGGTACATGGTCGACGAGATGATGGATTTCATGAACTCAGTACGGTATTTCAGGAAATTCCGATTTGCGATTTTCTTGTAGCTGAATCATCCAATCAACATGAATTTATCTGCGATGCTTTTCCAGGAAATGACAACCTTTGCACCATAGCCTGGAAAAACCTCGAAAAACATGTAAAAAAGTCACTTCCTGCTAAAATAACGCTCACCAAACATATTCCTGCGGCGGCAGGACTAGGTGGAGCCTCTTCAGACGCCACCTACACCCTTAAAGCTCTAAACCAATTACATCATTTAAACCTAAGCAACGAGACATTAAAGCGTATTGCTGCCACTTTTGGCTCAGATACCGCTTTTTTTGTGGAAGGTGGCTGTCAGGTGGGCTATGGTCGAGGTGAAAAACTCCATGATTTCACCGCTACATTCAATGGACACCTGCTGTTAGCCGTCCCCCATTGTGAGATTTCCACCCCCCCTGTCTTCAAAGCTTTGAAAAGTCCCTTTTCTCCTGAAAAAAATCAAGTAAAAGACTTGGAAAGAGCTCTCAAAACTGGGACACTTTCAGTAATTAGGGCAAAAATAAATAATGATCTGACTCCCGCAGCTCAGAGCATCGAGACAGAATTAAAAAAATTTATGGACCACATCTCTCATAGTTACAACACCACTATTTTTCTGAGTGGCTCAGGCTCCAGTTGTTATGCCATTGACGATAAGCCTTTTGAAGCCCACCCCTCATTTGAAGGACGCTATCTTGGCTGCTTCAACCTGAAGAACAACTCAACCCTTTGGGAGATAACCCCATGAGCCGCGAACCCATTGCTTTTATTGGTGCAGGCATGGTGGGAACCGCCATGGCTTTTTTACTCAACCAACACGGCCACCCCATCACAGGCGTGTACTCGCGCAACCGTGAGTCCAGTGAAAAAATGTGTAACTTTCTTGGGACAGGAAAAATTTACGAAAATCCAGGCGACGCTGCACGAACAGCGGACATTGTCTTTCTCACTGTTCCAGATGACAGCATCTCCCAAGTGTGCAATGAAATTGTGGCCAACGAAGGTTTTTTGCAAGCTGCCGTTGTCCTGCACTGCAGCGGTGCCCTGCCCTCTTCATCTTTAGAATCCGCAAAAGAAGCTAAAGCTCACATTGGCTCCATGCACCCACTTCAAAGTTTTGCCTCACTAACGGAAGCCGTTGAGAATCTCAAGAAAGTCACTTGGGCTATTGAAGGTGATAAACGTGCTCTGGATGTGATGCAACGTTTGGTTGAACTCCTTAACGGTCAATGTGAAATTTTATCAGTAGAACACAAAGTTTTGTACCATGTGGGAGCGGTGATGGCTTCTAACTATTTGGTAACATTAAAAGACATGGCAGAGCAACTACTCAAAAAATCTGGCCTATCTGAAGAAATGGCTCAAATGGGCTTACAGTCCTTGATACAAGGGACACTCAACAACCTCAAACAATTGCCTTCTAGTAATGCGTTAACTGGCCCCATTGCCCGGCGAGACGCGAACACCATTCGCAACCATCTCTTAGCTTTAGAAAGTCATGCCCCTGATCTTTTAGACATTTACAAAAAAATGGGTCAGCATACCGTTGCATTAACATTAAGAGACAACGACAACGACAACGACAACGATGAAGCCACACGCCAACTCATTCAATTGTTTTCAGACCAATGAACATTCTTTGCCTTACTTCCGTTCCTCCTAAGGATTTCACTCTACCTCCAGGCATTGACCTCTTAGAGTGGCGTATTGATTTGACTCCGATTGATGAAGAGGTGGTTCAACCACTTAAAGGCCAATGGATGGCTACCCTACGCCATATCAGCCACGGCGGCCAATTTGATGGCAGTGACGATGAACGTGAGGAAGTGCTACAGAAGGCCCTTGATCTTGGTGCCACATGGGTAGATGTGGAAGCTGAATTTCCACTGAAAAACCTACCTGAATCTCAATGTCTAAGATCCGTGCACCTCAAAACCAGTGACCCCATTGAAGTTAAAGAAAGTTTTGAACGCTTGAGACAATGCCCTGGCGCTGTTAAAAAATGGGTACGACCCACCCCTTACACAGAGGACTTGTGTGAAGAGGAAAAACATCTTATTGCCGACTCCACACCTTGTGTGATTATCCATTCAGCTGCGGGTGGGCAATGGAGCAGAGCCCGACCTCAAGGCCATCAGTGGAATTATTTAGCCATGGACAGCGAAAGAAGAAGCGGTGAAGGCCAACTCACCTGGGCAGAAAATCTAAGATTAGCTGATGGTCCTCTTTATGGCATTATTGGCAATCCTCTAGGCCATTCACTTTCCCCTTTTTTCCAAAACCGCATGAGAAGAATCCTAGGGTTAGATGGCGCTTTCGTTAAAGTCCCCCTAGAAGACCCCGCTGCTTTTTTTAAGACGGATGTTTTTCAAATGTTTTCAGGCTTCTCTGTCACCAGCCCTCACAAGCAAACTGTTATATCAGTTTTGAATGAGGTTAGTGAAGCGGTGAAAAATCTAGATGCCTGTAACACTTTAATTCGCGAAGGCGACCGTTGGATAGGAGAAAATACCGATTTTCTTGCTGTCAAAAAACTTATTGAAAACCATCGTGTCTCGCAAGATTCCCCCATCGCCATTATTGGTTGCGGTGGATTTGGGAGAGCTGCTGCTTGGGCAGGTTTAAGCTGTGGCCATTGCGTAACTTTAGTGAACCGAAGTTTTGATAAGGCGGAACAATGGGCAACTCGTTTTGGCTGTCAGGCCATGGCCCTAGACAACTTTTCCGCATCAGACTTCCCTATTATTATTCAAGCCACCTCAGCAGAGATGTCAAATGACCCTTGCCCTATCGACACCACTCACTGCCAAGATAACAGCTTGCTTATTGAAAGCATCTACGCACTGCACACCCAGTTTTTGAAAAAAGCTCCAGCCTCTTGCATCAAATTGGATGGCAAGGAAATTTTTCAAATTCAAGCTCAAGAACAGTTGAGACTGTGGTCAGGGCACACCATGCCTCATACCCTTGGTGGATTGGCCATGACCTCATGAAAATCGTTCTTGTTGGTCCGCGAGGATCCGGCAAATCAACGATCGGAAGACAATTAACCACTCGCTGGAATATTCCACTCTGTGATTTGGACGAGTGGATCACAGAACGTAGCCAAAAAAGCCCTAACCAATGGATTGAAGACGGCGAAGAAGCTCAGTTCCGTCAGTGGGAAGCCATACTCCTTAAGGAATGGCTGGAAACCACACGAGAAGGAATTTTGGCGACAGGTGGTGGCGCTATTCTTCATCCCGAATCCAAAACTCTCCTGAAAGAGTTTTCACCTGTTATTTGGCTCAAAAATTCTGCTGAAACAAGAAAATCCATTCTTGAAAAATCACCCCGCGCCAAACTTGTTCCAGGTTCCCTAGAAGATGAAATCGCTTGGCACGACCAAAGCCGAAGCCCGTTGTACGACGACGTTTCTGATGAAACACTCAACACCGACCAAAGTCTCGAAGAGGTGATCGCTGAACTGGACCAGTTAAAAGAACGCTATGAATGAGACTTGGCACCTCAATAATTTTAGGTATACTATCAACAGATTGTTAAAGGAAAGCTAATATGCCACGGTTTATTATCGATTATAAAGCTCTTGATCTCGACCCCAATAACGCGGTAATGGGTGCTGAAGGCATTGAAGCCATCAATCCCCATCGCTATGAATTCAAGTTATTAGACAAGATTCTGTACTTCAATAATGAAGATTACACAGCCATAGGCTACTACGAAGTGAGAGAAGATCAATTTTGGTGCCGGGGGCATATTCCTGGCAGACCCCTATTCCCTGGTGTCCTACAAATAGAAGCAGCTGCTCAACTTAGTAGTGTTTTGGGCAAACACTCCGGATTAATTGGAGATGATAAATTTTTTGGCTTGGTGGGATTTAACAACATCAAGTACCGTCGCCAAGTAGTTCCTGGAGACAACCTTATTATCTTGGGGCACCTCAAAGAAAATGCTCGCATCTCAAAATTTGAATTCCAAACTGTCGTGAACGACAAACTCGTTAACCAAGGTGAAATTTTAGGGACTTTGTTTTAGAGAACCTCTCGTACTAAGGTAACTCACGGATATACATATTTCGATACCACACTTCTTGACCTTTATTTTGCAAAACAATTGAACCAGCCTTCATCATAAGTGCAGCATCACGATCCGCATTCACGACACCTTTTTTGTTATATTGACGATAAGCGTCGGTCCATTCTTTTGAAGAAATATTAATTTCTGCAACCTTCTTGCCATTAAGCCAATGCTGAACAATGTTTTCATTGGCAATAATACGCGCCGTGTTAAAAACCCCATCGGCAATGGGTTTTAAAACTTTATCTGTGGGCACCACCTTCACACCATATATTGAAGCTGAGTTAAAAACATCTTTATTGTCTTTTAAACCGATATCATCTAAAACCTGATATTCCAGAGATTGCTTCCCTTTGTTATCTTGGTTGTAACGGTACTTGACTCCACTATTCCCTTGAGAAGAGATGCGCCATTCAAATTTTAATTCAAAATTTTGATATTTTTTCTTCGACACGCAATAACCTGAACTCCCCTTTGCTGCTTTATCATTCCTAAACATATGCAAAGAATCGTCCTGAATTTTCCAATAATCCGAAGGCTTCCAGAAATCAAGATTACTTCCATCAAACACAACCTCCCATGCTTTTGCCTTTTGGCCTGAATCTTCTGGTGACGCACATCCCCAAGCACAAGTAACTACCAGCAACACCAACAAAGAAAAAATTATATGTTTCACAGCGGCATCTCCTTTTTCTTATCTTTTCCAAATACTATAGTTCACTTTATAAACAAACAAAAAACAACATAACCCCTAACATATAAATAACATAAATTTTATATTATCAGAGAAATAAATATTGGGAAATTTATCTCGTCATCTCTTCACGATAATTACGAAATTGTACGCTGAGGCGGACGATGATTTTTGAGTGGATTTGGCATACTCGGCTTTCACTGAGGCCAAGGATAATCCCGATTTCTTTCATCGTGAGTTCTTCATAGTAATACAAAATAACGATTAATTTTTCCGTTTCAGACAGGCCCTTGGTGATCATATCTTTGATTTCATCGCGCTGTAAATGATCTGAAGGGTCCGCTATTGTTTTGTCATGAATGGCCCCTATACGCGGCATATCTCCATCGTCGTCGTCATCGTTCCAGGACTTGTTCATTGACACCATCGATGCGGCTGACGCTTCGCGTTCAAGCTCTTCATATTCCACAATGGTCATATTTAATTCTTCAGCGATCTCATGACGTTCGGGTAAACGGCCCAATTTTGCTTCAAGTTTATTGACCGTTTTGACTAATTGATTTGCTTTAGTACGTACCAAACGTGGCACCCAATCCAGACTTCTCAATTCATCAAGAATCGCACCACGAATTCGAGTTGTGCAATAGGTTTCAAACTTCACACCTCTTTCTAGACTAAATCCCCTGATAGCATCCATCAATCCAAAGATTCCTGCGCTACACAAATCGTCAACATCTACATTTTTAGGGAGCTTAATTGCAATTCTTTCGGAAATATAGCGTACGAGAGGAAGATAGGTCTCCATCAAATGATTACGTAATTCTTCCGTTGGGCTTTTCTTATATTCAGCCCACACTTTAAGTGTTTCTTCGTCTGTTCTTTTTGGTAAAGCCATATTTCAACTCAAAAAAGCTATTTTATAGCTATCGTCTACTTAAATCTAGTTTAGAATATTTTTAGAACTAAGAAAGGAAATACGAATAAAAGCTGAGAATTGTCAATATGGCGGGGTTTAAAGGTGGTTTAATTAAGCATTTACTGATGTGACGTAATTTCACCACTGTCAGCTTTAGCTCCCCCATCCTCTTCTGAACTTTTCAACTCAGAATTTTCTCCACCCGCCTCTGGATTATCCTCAAGGTAATTTTTAAACATGATTGCCTCTTCATTAAGCATAGATTCCTTAACCAACGAATCGTACATCATCCCAAAAAAGAATCCTATAACGGCAAAACCGACCATGGCCACCAAAGAAGTCAACCACACTTCCATAATACCTTGTCCACGAAGTAAGCCCGCTATATTAACAATTGTAAAGGCAAGTACTGCAAAAACAATAGTGATCCGTGGGGCCACGACTTAACCTGCTTTTCTATGTGAGGTTTTTTCAAAGAAACTATCAAATAACTTTGAAAAAAAACCTCCTGACTTTTCTTGTGGCTCTGGAATACGAGCAAGATAGCGCGCCATAGATTGAATGCAATTAGCTGCATCACATTTTGGACTGTCCAACAAAAAAGGTCGACGATTAATCACTGATTGCTGTACTTGTTTATCATAATACACATAACCCATTTTTTTAACATCCGTTTTTAAAAATTTCGTGGCTGCCGCACAAATACGGTCTGTCACATCTATTGCATCTCGTCTGTCTTGAACTTGATTAACTAATACATTTAAGGAACCGCATTTTTTTACTTGGCTCAAACTACGAATCATGCTATACGCATCTAATATAGCCGTGGGTTCAGGCGTTGTCACCACCACCACATCATCTGCCGCCGCTGCCAACGACAACACATTAGTGGATATACCTGCACCTGTATCAAGAATAATAAAATCAACTTGTCTCTCTAAAGTTTCCAAACCTTTAATCAATAGGGCCCTTTCTTGTTCATTGATATCGGCCAATTTTGACAAACCGTTAGAACCTGGCAAAAACAACAAACCACCAGGGCCTTTCACCAAAACTTCAGATAATGATTTTTCTGAATTAATATAATGCGATAAATTCCAACGATGGGGACAATTCAAAAAAACATTCACATTGGCTAATCCCAAATCAAAATCAACCAATGCCACTTTTTTCTTCATAGCAATCAAGGACAACGCCATAGAAAGTGAAAGGTTGGTTTTGCCCACCCCTCCTTTACCCGACGTGAAACTGATCACTCGGGCCCGTGATTTTTCTAATGACACTAATTCTCTCAGCTTTTGAGCTTGATCTGGCAGAGTAACGCTCATAATTTTTCTTCTCCCAGTAATAATCGAGCTAAGCGGCGAGGTTCAACAGTAGCAATGTCGTCGGGAATGCTTTGGCCAAAAGCCCAGTAAGTCAAGGGTAAGTGTGTGTTCACCACAGTTTCCATAATCGTGCCCAAGCGCACCGCTTCATCCAGCTTACTGAGACATAAATGTGTCGCCATGGGACCAAATCGTTCCAAGATACTGTTGAGCGTAAAACTATCTACATGTGAGGGAATCACCAAATGGACTTCATCCGGCTTTGCAGCTTCTAAAAAGTTTTTCAAATCATTCATATGCAGGGTATCACGCTGACTGCGGCCTGCCGTATCAATAAAAACAATATCTTTATCTGAAAAATCTTCCACACTTTTTTTCAATCCTTGAGGAGATGTTTCAACACGAATAGGAACATCAACAATTTGCGCCACGCGCTGCAACTGGTCAGAGGCTGCAATACGATAGGTATCTAACGTAATCAACGCCACATGCTGATTTTCATAATGGTGGCAATAACCTGCCAACTTTGAAATGGTGGTGGTCTTCCCCACTCCTGTTGGGCCTATAAAGGCAACAACTTTTGCACCATCGCTATGTTTTTTTGCATGTAATGGGGCAGCCACTTTAATACGCTGTCCGATTTTATGCTGTAATTCTTCACGCAAACGTTTAGGATTATTTAAATCTTCTCCTGTCAAATCCACATTCAACTCTTGAACAAGCAAACGGGCCATTTTTTCCGCAACACCCTGAGCAAGTAGACTTTCGTAAAGATTTTGCAATTCCTCACTCAAACCCGCAAGACCATCCTTTTCTCTAGAATGGCGCACCATTTCTTGCATCATCCGTTTGAGGGCTTCGATATCCATCGACATCTTTTCCACCGACTGATCTTTAACATTTTTTGTGACAGAAACTTCTTCTGTAGGCGAGCGCATTTTTCTTTGCATGTCGACGGGCGTCATATCGTATTTTTTTTGTAACCAAGATTTGTTTGAAGAAGGAGCTTTGGCTTTTGCCGTGGCCTGACAAGCCTGAATTTCAAAAACTGCCTGATTGCCTATCCCAAATTTACCTTTTTTTTTTACCTGCCTAGTATGTAAAATCATGGCATTATCGCCCAAATCGCCCTTTAAGGCCGCTAAGGCACCATGAAGTGTCTCATGACTGTACACTCGCACGTTTTTATTGCTTGTGGGTTGTTGCATTAAGCTCTTCTCTCATTAACATTATCTTGTTTTTTGGAGACAAAAGAACAAAATACAATGAGCGCAGGCAAAATGACGCAATCTTGGATGGCAATTAGATTCGGCGCTCTAGATACTTAAAACCCTCAAATCAACTTTTAAGTAGCCCATTTGATCAATACATAATTTTGGAATAGCTGGTCGGCGCTATTTGACAATGTTACTGTATTTTTATAGATAACTCTAAACTCTTTCACGTTCCGCAATATTTTCTTTATCTATATATTTTTAAACTTTTGAATTTTTTCAAATCTGAATTTTTCAAAAACAGAACACAGAAAAAAACCTATGATCAAAAACAACACTCCAAAAAATACCATCTCACCGATTTCAAAATTCAACATTGCAGCAAACAATAACCCAATAACAAAACTTATCTCAGAAAAGATTAACCTAAAACGTTCTGACGGCGTCATAACTACTCCTTATACCAAGTGTCTTATTACATTCTCGTACTTTTCAAAAAAAACTTGACAATAATTTTCAATAAAATTTATTTTTTCCATTTCCTATTACAGTTGGAACATTTGAATCGTATGAATCATTGACAATCCCCAATCTTCCATCCAACAAAAATAGACTGTTTATCCTTCCGAGGAATATTCTGGAGCAAAGCGTGATCTCACGCAACACTTTACGCCACTGCATTGATACATTTCAACATAAATACCAGCTGCATAAGATTTTTCTTTCCCATAGTTAACATCGCTACGGGACGATCTAGGCCGTCGTAGATAAATTCTTTTTCAAGAGTCTCCGTAGAACCAGAAACCGAATAGACTTCCTGCACAGACATCCTCATACCATAGTAATGCTCATGCTCCCCACCATTAACATTCTTAACCGAACGCATACCCGTAGAATAATATTCGTAATTAGCAATAACCGTCCACGTCGTACCATTAGGCGAGTTTTCAGCAGAACTTTTTCAACATTTTATATATACTTAAAAGATACAAATAATTCTCAAATTCATAGGAAACCATAAATGAATTGCTGGATATGCAAGAAGAACAAGGCGGATTCAAAAGAGCACCTAATCAAAGCATCAGATATTAAGAATCACTTTGGAGAAATTTCAAAAGAACGGCCATTGTTCCAGCACACATTGAACAAAACCAAACGGCCAAAAAAAATATATGCTCGTCAAAACAATCGGTTTAAACAAAACAACCCAACTATTTGCTCATACTGCAACAACACCAAAACACAACCATTCGACAACGCATGGTCAAGAATATTTTCCTACATTCAAGTCAACGAGGATATTTTGACCACTATAAAAGTTTTAGAACTTAAAAACGTCTTTCCTTCAAATACATATAAACATGCCGTCGAACTTTACCTTTATCTTATGAAAATTACCGGATGTTATTTTTCAGACAATGCCGTCCCCATAAACTACAACATACTTTCAAAATGTATCAGAGAATCAAAATGTACTGACCATTTCAACGTTCTATTTTTTTGCATTGACAGGGTAACCGATTTAACAATAACTCAAATTGACGAACTCCATGACGAAAATGGACAGGCAGAATTTGCGTGGTGTTATTTCTTCAATACGATGGGCGTTAGAATGTCAATTGAGTCAACTCCAAAACAAATTGACAGCACCCCATATATGTGGAATCCACAACGCAGGAAAAACTTGCCTATACTAATTAGGCCCCACAGCCTTTATTCATAAATTTAATCATCCAACTCCCCTAGCACCATTCCTAGCCGCACCAAATCTCTGAGCTTGTAGTCCATTGAAGCAGCATTAGACCCAATTTTGACATTCTTCAAATTAATATCCAATGCGTGTCGAATGGTACTCACATACGACACATTCGGCTCTCCAAACAAACTAGAACTATTAATTCCGACAACCTTACCATCTGATGTCATGACTGGGCCACCGCTCGCACCGCCATGAACATACATGCTTGTTCGCCAACATGGATTGGGTAACATGGCTCTATCTCGCCCATATGGAAAAAATTCTACAATATGACCTTCATAATAATTCGACCGCATGTTTAGCGTGTTTTTTGGTGCGTCTTGAAGCTTGTTTAAAACGAACGTATCTGGAAAAGCATATGTGAAAACTAACTCACCTACCTCAGGCTCTTTCTCTTTCAAATTTAGTACACAGTTTCTAATGGAGTCTCCTGTATGGTTGTTCTTTGCGGCTGCCAACACTCCAATTGAAATGTCTGAAAATTCAAATGAAAAACTGCGAACAACATGTCTCGGTATAAATGTATTATTAGGAGTTTTTTGCATTACTCCAATAGCCTCTCTTCTTGCCCTACCCTTATTGTCGAACACATCCTTCAGTACATGACTTGCAGTTAAAAAGAGACCCTCCGCTCCAATAAAAAACCCTGTACCAACAAAATCCAATTTTCCAGTATCAACACACTGCTTAACAATTGGGAACACTGCATCACTGGGCGAGGTAACTTCATCATTCCCCGTCGTGCATTTAAAAAGATTGGGGTCTGAGTATCCTTCTTTTTTTTGGCTCATATTCGTAGTCCGACTTTACTTATCAGTATTTTTTTTGTGCCATCCAGAGTCCCGTAAACTGCTCTACTCAAACATTCGGCCCAATTTTATCAATCACCCCCCGAACATCCAAGCAATTAACCCGAGTCTAGACCTCTGTAGAAACTATGTGACGGTGACCAAGAAACTCCTGCACAGCCCGAAGCTCAGCCTTCCGATTCCTCATGTGTAGCAGCAGCGTGCCTCAATGAAAGCGGCGTCATTCGCTCCAACTGCACCATTTGCAAATAGTGTTTGAATGTCAATAAATAAGAATCGTTGGTTAAGCGTTTACCTTTCATATTTGGGAATACATGGTTTCCTGTTGTCTCAAAGCTATCACGAAACTCATCAATAAAAGTACTTAGATATTCCATAGCCAAGCTACCGATAGGTAATTGCTGAAAAATTCCCCCTTTTCTTTTTATAAAATAGTTTCTTTTATTTTATCTACCGAGGTGAGATCAAGGCTTAAAAGCTCAGAACTACGAAGTCCCCCAGCATAATTAAGCAGAAGTAAAGATCACGACTAACAATCCCTTCAACCGAGAATCATAATACCGATGTCTCATATACATAAAACAAGTGTCTCGATGCTGTAAGACGACTATCTACAACTGAATTCTTTGCGTGGCATTGAGTGTCAAACACAAAATTACAACATGTTCGATTTTTCAAAGATCAATGACTCACGACACATTAGAAATGTGTCTCAACGCTGAATACACTTGAGACCTTAAACAACAAACATTGGCTTACACCGTCCGTTTATGAAAACGATTATCGAGCGTTAAATTAATTTGACAGTAGATGCCACAATTTGAGCAACTCAATACGAAAATGAAAAATATTCCCTAGATTTAGCCAATATTTGTGAAAACTGCTTGAAAATGCTGCTTAGACGCTTAAAATGGATATTCTTTCCATTTTAAGCGTCTAAAGCGCATCCCTTTCAGATAAAAATGACAGTTTTATACTTACATGCGATTTGCTTGCAAATAGTAAGTTGTTACGTTTCAACGATTTACGAATTTTGGTCACTTATTAAGATCTTATTAGCAAATAAGAATTATCTGGAATTAGGCCCAAAATGGGACATATTTGGCATATCTTTTTGACTCTTTAGTTGTATCTTCAAGCCTGATTCTGCCCTCTTTTGTAACATCTTGAATAAGACGTGATACCAACGAAGTTTGTTTTGGCGTTAATTTAAAACGCTCTCTAACAGTCTCGTTTGTCATTTTTTTGTTCATCACATAGAGCAAACAACAGTGCTGATAAACCGCTCTAATTTTTTCTTCTCTATCCATCTCCAAAAAATCTTTATGTGCAAAAAGTACAGCTTGTGTACAACCATCCTTAACTCTAAATTCTGGCGCTGGTAACTGATAAAGTTCTGCATTAAATACCACATTATCGATACCACTACCCTTTTGTTCGCATATGCGAAATCTTCGCATTAAGTTTGCAAGTTTAATGTTACGAGCTTGATCATTATCAATGAATCTATCGGTGCTTATAGTTGGTTCACCCGGATTAGATATTTCAATACGATCCGAATAAACCTCTATTCTCAACGAACGGCCATTCACATTAAAATCTTGGTGGATCAAAGCATTCGCCATCAATTCTCGAATGGCAATTTCTGGATACATTAAAACGGTTTCTCTTAGATGACCCTTTAAAACTTCATTAGATGGCAACTTATCAACAACATATTTAAATAGTGAACTAAAACCTGAAGCATATCCCATTTGCCCACGTAAATCAGACAACGTTTTCAACTTACCGGGACCATCATAAAAAATTACTCGTGGTGCCTTAAAAATTAAATCACCAAATTGGTTCAAATCTTTTGCAAATAAAAGCGCTCCTAAATTTGTAATGCTATATGTAGAGCCTTCCTTTATTAACAGACCATCTTTTTCAAAATAATCCAAATCGTGAATTCTTTCAGATGGATATTTTTTATCCAACAAATCAAAATACGACTGCGTATCAAGCAACTCTAATACTTCACTACCACTCAGGCCATTCACTGCAATTTGATCAAGAAATGATTCTTTGCCTTCATCTATAATATCTTTGAGTCGGTCTGGCGTCATTGACACCAATTGTTCCCCCACTCGCATCAAATATCTGCCTTGATACTCTAAAGGTGTACCGATAGGACGTGAAGGTATGTTAAAAATCAACACACGCTTACCATCACAATCAAGCTCAACAATATCCACAACCATTTTCAAAACAATATGAATCTTTTCTCTAATTTTTGATACATTTGGATGTGCCACCGTGCCGACTATCTGCCTAGGTAATTTATCCGAGACACCTAAAACCAAAGAACCACCGCGCTCATTGGCAATTGCTATACAATAATTCAACAATTTAGTCTTATCAAAATCAGTTCTAGCCTCTTTAAACTCAATAACTTCAGTTTCTTGCGGCATCTCCAGAACTTGCTTTAAATCCTCAAAGGATGTAATCATTTTATACCTATTCAAAATATTTGTTTGATTATATCAACCGTTCACAAGCGACCCAACCCCAAATCATTGATGCAAGAGTCACATCACAAACGCATCAGACAGCTCTTGTTCTGAAAACACCTACTCTTCCTCCAAATCAATCGAATAGATCACCTTCTTAGCCTCGCTTTGATCCACCTTCACATAAATTTCAGTACTCTCAATCTCGAAATGCGACATTCTAAAATTAAGAACATTTGTAACTACTCAGGTCCCAAGTAATAAGTAAAAGTAGTTATGTGCCAATCAGTTTCACCCGATACGATATAAATGGAAGAGCTCCCCGACTTATCAAATCTCAGTCATCCAGAGAAAGACAGTG
>Ga0316192_10002093_pt1 | contig 14631 bp, 14 predicted proteins | sample MerIslwburrow_MG_FD_204931 | JGI IMG/M metagenome (GOLD analysis project Ga0316192, IMG submission 204931) | Coastal sediment microbial communities from Maine, United States - Merrow Island worm burrow | ecosystem: Environmental > Aquatic > Marine > Coastal > Sediment | place: USA: Maine...
GCTCGCCTTCGACACCCTGCTGCCCCGTGAAACGCATATCGAGGTAGGGGTGCGTTTCCGATGAGACCTGATTGAGCGAGAGCCGCACTGGTTTGCCGTTCGACAGCCCGTTGACGGCGATCCAGATCGTGCCCCACACTTGGTCTGCCTCGTTGCCGGGATGAATGACCGAAAAGCTGAACCGGAAGTGGTTGTCGCTGTCGGTCGGTTCGACCTCCACGTCCGTCAACTTCAGCTCGTTGGATGGTCCATCAGCGACGGTAGCCGGCGTGTCGACTTTCGGTACCTCCTTCGAGACAGTCCCGGGTGGCGGCGGCTTTTTGCCGGCGAGCGCGCGGACGATGGCCTCCGCTCTGCTGACGGGATTGCGGCCCGCCTGGAGGTCGCGCTCCAGTTTCGCGATACGTTGCCTGAGCCGGTCGAGTTCCTGCTCGAGCTGGGCGATGCGCTGCTCCGAGTTCCGGTCCGGCGCCGCGCTGCCGGGCACTTCGATTTCGTAAATACCTTCTTCTTTGTACTTGTCAGTGGCAATCATGGAACCTAAAGCACCGACGTAGGAATTGTCACCGCCAACGATTGTGTAGTGGCCTTGAGGCTTACTATTGTCGACATAGCCGACAAATACTAGCGCGCCCTCTCCAGTGGTCAGCGTCCGAGTACAATGCTTCTCAGTCTCAGAGAGAAAAAGGCAGCGGCCTGAAGACCTGCCGATCTCGTTACCTTTTGCATCGACTGCTGGTGCACTCCAAAGCTCGACATCACCCGACGAGTTCCCGCCAGAGTCATCTTGGTCTAGAATCTTGAAAACGCCCTTGGCGGTCTGTTCGGTGAACTTAAGAGACTCAGCTAGCGCAAGCGATGTCGGCAGTGCGACGACAAGCACAACTGCAATGCCCTTGTAGAACAACATCACTCGTCTCCGCGTTAAAAGTGCAAATGCACGTTAGACTTGAGCTGCAAACGCTTTTCAGCAACCCAAGTGTGACGAAAGCGCTCAGGGTGCTTTCACCACAGCGTGTCAGTGGGAATCAGTATAGCCAAGTAAGCGAAATCAAGAAATTCTTCACCGTGGCGGATTTTAGGATAAGCTGACAGACACCGGGAATGTCGTGTTCTGGCCGGTTATCGCCGTTTCCGGCACCATCATCAATGAGGGTGCGACTGGATGTCGAACGGCAAGTAACTGGCCGAACTAGGAAGTCCACGTTAAGGATCGGGACACCGGTGTCATAATCGTCTGAAATTGCCTCATCGGTAGGCGTGGAACCACTAGCGTGATTAACTCGCTCGTGACAACAGAGTGCAGAGATAAATGACGAACAAATTGTTCCAAGACGTAGTTGCTGCCGGTAGTGTTCTACTGAAGAAAACATTCGTTCAATACTTACTTGTCACCGGTGTTTGTATACTTTTGTATTATCTTACCTTTGACGAATTTTGGCTAGATATCGCGCTACTTTACACATTTGTTACAGCGACGATTTTGGGTATTAGAGCTAATCGTCGCTCCGGTGGTCCCAAGGGCACCTCCCATGGTCCCGCTGGTGGCCCCGTAGATTTTGGTGGCAATGGCGATGGGAATGGCGGCGGCAATGGCGGCGGCAATGGCGGTTGACGTGGTGTAGGGTCGTTAATTTGCGTCTATGCTTTAGCTCCAGGCGACACCGCAAGCAATGCGCCGCGCTTGAATCCAGCGGGTGAATGACCGAAAGTGGCCGTAGTAAGACGTTGCGCATCGGTTCAAATCTGCACCTTTACACCAGCTTAAAGTAGATAATTTCACATTCCCCGTATCAGGCCGGAAAGCGCCTTTTTGCGCCTTGAATGCGCCTTAATTGCGCCAATATATGGAGGCGCACCTATAAAGTAATTAAATAACATGTGTTTATGCTGATACAGCACCGCATTAAGTATGTGCTGTTGCTCTATTTTGCGGTTTGTTGTAGTATTTTACCTGTACAAATAAACAGGCCGCTAAGGTGCTACCAACACCCCAGCGGCCCTAACCATTACCAGTCGAAAGGAGACTCGCAATGGCTTCAATACGCAAGCGTACCAATAAAGACGGTTCCACGTCATACCGCGTAGACATTCGATTGAAGGGGCACCCAGCAGAACGTGCAACCTTCAAACGGCTGACGGATGCAAAAGACTGGGTGCAGGATACGGAATCCGCTATTCGTGATGGCCGGTACTTTAAGACACGGGAATCACAAAAGCACACCCTGGGCGACCTGATAGATCGCTATATCCGTGACGTATTACCCACCAAGCCCAAGCAGTCCGCAGACCAGAAGCAACAGCTTGAATGGTTCAAGGCTGAAATAGGCGCACACACTTTAGCAGACGTGACGCCCGCAAAGATCGTTGAATGCCGGGACAAGCTGCTGACTGAAAAACTCAAGAACGGGAAGACTCGCGCACCGGCAACAGTAGTTCGTTATCTGGCGGCTCTGTCCCATGCTTTCACCATCGCGGTAAATGAATGGGGCTGGCTGGACGATTCGCCCATGCGAAAGGTGAAAAAGCCAGCGTTACCCCGTGGACGTGTTCGCTTCCTTTCCGAAGACACCACGGACGGAATAGACGGTGAACGGACTCGCTTACTGAAAGCCTGCGAAGAATCCAGCAACCCCTATTTATACCCGGTGGTAGTGCTGGCCCTATCCACGGGTATGCGGCAAGGCGAAATCATGGGGCTGACCTGGGAAGACGTGGACCTGCACCAGGGCAGGGCGACGCTGCACGAAACCAAGAATGGCGAACGGCGCGTTGTTCCTTTGTCCGGTAAAGCCCTGGAACTGCTGAAAGCCCATGCCAAGGTTAGGCGGCTGGATACGTCCCTGTTATTTCCCGGCAAGAATCGGCAAAAGCCTATGGACCTACGAACACCGTGGGAAGCTGCCATAAAGAAGGCGGGCATTGAAGACTTCCGCTTTCATGACCTGCGGCATAGCGCAGCATCCTACCTTGCTATGAATGGAGCATCCCTGGCCGAAATAGCCGAAGTCCTGGGCCATAAAACGCTGCAAATGGTAAAGCGTTACAGCCACCTTTCAGAAGCGCATACAGCGGGCGTAGTGGCGCGTATGAATGAGCGGATATTCGGGCAATAAAGGGGAGGTGTAAGGCATGAATGAAACACATGACCCGGAAGATGAATTAGATCAAATGCTTGATAGGACTGTTGATGACGTCGCTAAAGCTATCAAAGAAAGGGAGATTCCGAAATATGATGGTGTTCAAGGTGAACCACCTGAATGGGTTCCAGAATGGGCCGTTTTATACTTTGAAGGCTACAGGGATAGATTGTTATCTGATAGAGGATTTGAGGTTTCAGCCTTACTTAAATTGATTGAGCAGTATAGGAAAGAATATTTCAGGGAAGAATATACTGATGGTGTTTTGTTTCCTTATTTCCGTTATTTCCGTTGTCCCAAGACTTACCCTAATGGCCAAAGCGTTGATCCCCATTGCTTCCATGATGAAATAGGTTTTCTTACTTGGATCAGATGGTGTGTAGGGCAAGGGAAAGAAAAAGGGCTTGAAATACTTGGTGGTGGTTTTGCGGTTAGTGGAGTTAAATTTTCTTCTGGTGGATCACCAAAAAAAGGCAAGGAATATGAGCCAAAGAAAAGCATCAGGAAAATCTGCGAGTTTATAGGATCATCAAAATTTGATGATGTGCTGGACAAGTTGCGTGATGCTGAGTTCTGTATGAATAGGTACGAATCGACTCGAGACCCAATCGGAGTTTTATTCGCCGGGGTTTATGATGGCACGGAGACAATAAGTTATTTAAAGCGCGGAGCCCTCCCTAATAGACAAAAGCAGATTGGCTTCAAAAGATTGAAAGATATCTTGGATGAATTAAAAAAATAGCGTTTCCCGGAGTGCCGCTATTCCGGGAATAGCATGTCGTAACCTTTCCGAGCGTAGCAATACTGCTGCGTTTTGCTAGATATTGGAGAGAATGACATGCAAACAGAATCTGCCACACGCCTTATCCCTGTAAATCGTTCCCCATAGGGTTTCAGCAATAGAGTCATTAATTGCTGAATTTCGTAAAACACACCTTTGAGGAATAATCATGCAAGCAGAAAGCAATACCACACGTCTTATCCCCGTAACCCGTTGGAATGATAGTCACGATTGGCCGCCCCAGGGTGGTTTACGTCACTTAATTTTCCACGAACATGAAAATGGCTTTCACAAGTGTGTGCGCCGTGTAGGAAGGCGTGTGCTCATAGATGAAATGGCCTTTTTCCAGTGGGTAACAGAGCAGGGAGGGGATGCCAAATGAAAAAAGCCCCGCTAAAAAACGGGGCCGGTAAAGAATACATTGACGCTGTGAACAAGCTGTATTCTACGCCACCCCGCCATAGCTGTAAAAGCTGTGGCATTCTTACCCATTGGCCGCTCTGTCCTACCTGCTATCGCTGGCGTATTCACTTTAACGCTTTGCAACAGGCTATGCGGGCGATACGGGGGCGCGTATGAATAGCGCCGCACCAGCCCGTAACTTTAAAGCCACCGCCGCCGCTGCGCTGGCCGCCGCTGACGCCGTGCTAAAGCACTGGCTGCCAGATGGAAAGCTGAATGGTGCCGAGTACGTCGCACTGAACCCGACGCGCAGCGATAACAAGGCCGGCAGTTTTTTAATTAACACCACCACCGGGCAATGGTCCGACTTTGCCACCGACGACGCGGGCAGCGATCTGGTTTCGCTTATTGCGTATCTGGATAACTGCAAGCAGGGCGAGGCCGAAAGCCGGCTGGCTGAATTTCTCGGGCTTGACTCTAAAAAGAACGTGACACACGTGACGCACGTGACAGGCAGGAATAACAAGTGCAAAAACAGCATCTTAAGCGCTGCCGAAGGTGTCACGTCAGCGGCACCGACGACACGTGACACACGTGACACTCAACCGATACCAGCCGACGCACCACAGCCGGCATTCACGCACACGGAGCACGGCAAGCCGGCGGCAACCTGGACATACCGCGACCACCAGGGCAAGCCGCTTTTTTATATTTGCCGTTTCGACACACCCGACGGCAAGCAAATACTGCCGCGCACATACGACGGCACCACGTGGCGCTGGAAAGGCATACCGGCACCGCGACCACTTTACAACTTGCACAACTTGGCCGACCGACCTGACGCGCCTGTAATTGTGACCGAAGGCGAAAAGGCGGCAGACGCGGCGGCGCTGTTGTTGCCTGACTGCGTGACCGCCACCACACCGAACGGCGCGAAGGCTGCCAACAAGGCCGACCTGTCACCATTGAAAGGCCGGGCAGTCCTGATATGGCCGGACAATGACGAACAGGGCGCAGACTATGCCGAACGCGTGGCCGAGCTGGCGCACGAAGCCGGCGCGGAAACTGTCAAGGTGTTACGGCTGGACAGACTGCCGGAACAGTTACCACCGAAAGGCGACGCCGCCGACGTTGCCGGCTGGACACCGGAAGCAGGTGCGGCGTTGCTGGCTGATGTTGACGCCTGGCGGGAAACCCAGAAACCGGGCAAGCAAAAGCCGGAGTTACCTTTGCGCTTCACTTTGAACGCGGACGGCGTTTATTACCAGGGCACCAGCAATGACGGCGAAGCACTACCGCCGGCCTGGATATGCTCGCCGCTGCACATAACAGCTATGACACGCGACGCCGACGGCAATGCATGGGGCCGGCTGCTGGAGTTTCATGACCAGGACAACCGACCGCACCGCTGGGCCATGCCGCTGGAATTGCTAGCAGGCGACGGCAGCGAATACCGGCGTGCGTTGCTGTCGCAAGGGCTGCAAATAGCACCTAGCACCAGGGCGCGGCAGCAGTTAACTGAATACATACTAACAGCACCCATACAGGCGCGGGCGCGTTGTGTCACGAAAACCGGCTGGCACCAAGGCGTCTTTGTACTGCCGGATGAAACGCTAGGCGAAAACGGCGAGCGCATTCTATTGCAAAGCCTGCACGAACCAGCCGCGATGCGCACCGTCGGCACCCTGGAACAGTGGCGCGATAGCGTGGCGCGTTTCTGTGTGGGCAATTCACGTCTAGCACTGGCCGTTTCGGCTGCATTTGCCGCACCGCTGCTGGACATAACCGGCGACGAAAGCGGCGGGCTGAATTTTCAAGGTGCAAGCAGCACCGGGAAAACCACTGCCCTGGCTGCCGCTGTTTCAGTGTGGGGCGGGCCTGACTATCTGCAACGCTGGCGGGCAACGACAAACGGGCTAGAAGCGACTGCACAGACCCATAACGATGCGCTGTTGTGTCTCGATGAACTGGCACAGGTTGAAGCAAAAGAAGCCGGCAGCGTGGCTTATATGCTGGCTAACGGCACAGGTAAACAAAGGGCAAGGCGTGACGGGCTGGCGAAACCGAAAAGCACTTGGCGGCTGCTATTTCTGTCTGCGGGCGAAATAGGGCTAGCGCAACACATGCGCGAAGCTGGTAAGAAAGCACGCGCTGGGCAGGAAGTACGACTAGCCGACATACCAGCCGACGCGGGCGCGGGACATGGACTATTTGAAAACCTGCACGACTATGCCGACGGCGGGGCATTAGCCGACGCGATAAAAGAAGCAGCACGCACCCACTACGGACACCCAGCACGCGAATACCTGCTGGCATTAGTAGCAATGGACAAGAAAAAGCTGCGGGAGCGTCTGCACACTATGCGGGCCGACTTCACCAGCGAAGCATTGCCGGCTAACGCCGACGGCCAAGCGCGGCGCGTGTGCGACCGTTTCGCATTGATAGCCGCCGGCGGCGAACTGGCTACAAGGTTAAACCTGACAGGCTGGGAGCGTGGAGCAGCAACACTGGCTGCGGGTGTCTGCTTCAAAGCATGGCTAGATAATCGTGGCGGCGCAGGCGCCCAGGAAGAAAAAGCGGCACTGGCACAGGTAACACGGTTTTTTGAACTCCACGGCGAAAGCCGCTTTTCGCACCTGGACAGCACCGACACCCGCGATCCAAGAACTTTTAACCGCGCTGGATTCAAGCGAATGCGTGCCGGCAGTGCTGAATACTTCGTGCTGCCGCAAGCGTGGCAGACAGAAGTCTGCGAAGGCATAGACGCAAAATACACAGCGCGGCTGTGTGTTGAACACGGGCTTATTCAACCTGACAGCGAAGGTAGCGCGACATCAACGCACCGGCTTGCGGATATGGACCGGCGCCGCTGTTACCACTTCATAAAGTCGGGGGTGGATACATGAGAACTGATTATTTTGACGACTTGCTACCGGATAGCGTCACGTGTGTCACGCCACAAAAGAACGAGTACGTGACACCTGAAGCTGGAAAGGTGACAACTAAAAACAGTAACTTAGGCGAAGCGTCACGTGTGTCACGCCTGTCACGTGTAAAAACAGGTGACACCGAGCATAACGAAGCTATACGGGAACACCTTGAAGAACGCGCCGCCATTATGGAATACGACGGCGGGCTACCCCGAGATAAAGCCGAAACCGAAGCACGGCGAACGCTGCGGGTGTTTGAATACAAGCTAGCAGATAACCCTGGCGCTTGGCTGGTGCTGATAGCGCCGGGCTGTGAACTTGACGAAGCGCGGGAAAGTCTTAGGAGGCGTTTTGGCAGTCGATTTCTCGACGTAAGGAAGCATAATCATGCCTAACTCAACAACGTGCTCGTGTTTCTCGCTATACCAATCAGCCCCAGCAGGCCGGAGTAGTTAGGACTCATTATTCATCAATAGAATCTGGGATTCTCAGGCACTTCCTTAGAGATGGTATGAAATTCTCCCCGGGCACTGTGTCACTAGAGTTAGATAGCCCGATCAACCTTGTTGAGGCGCAGATTGGATCTTCACCTACATACTTTAAATAACGCCGATACCACCAAGGAAGACGATAATAGCTTGCTCGAATTTCTGCTGCGTGCTTCCGGTTTTGGTCCTGCCTTTCCCTGCGTTTATTTTGCATTTCTTCATTTAGGCCTCTTGCATCAATCACATTAGCGTAAAAGACTAAATCTGAAGTAACCTGATGCTTTATGTCTAGATACCTAAGCAGCGGATTCATCCAAAAATTAATTACAAGATAACTAGCCCCACCGCCTAAAATACCGAGAAATAACGCAAGCATTTCAACCCCTGAATCTTCCATGTGTACAGATACCTATTTCCGCTTAGCCATCCCAACCGACCCGATCAGGCCTGAGTCGAAATGCGGTTTCTACTTTATCGGGCTTATTACTTTTCTGGACTTACCACTTTCTCCGGGAAATTCTTTAAAAAGAGCATATATGAGTGATGGCATGACGCTAGATATTTGTCCACTACGCCCCTGAGATTTTACTTCTGATTGGTAAATCGGTGTGTAATCACCCTTATCTACCGCCGCTTTCGGGTAAACGTTAAGACGAAGAACACGTGTGTAAACCGTTCTAGAACTCGTGGATGTACCGACCACACCATAGCTGGGAGTATACGTTGTGGTTGCGCTACCGTAAGCGGTATTGCCGTATGCCGTAGCAGTGCCTGTTGTGTGTGAAGATGAAACACCGGTTTGCCCAAATTTTGGCGAAGAAACCACCTTTTCCCTGCCGTCATCAATACCGTATACGAAAGTCACCAGATAATCCGCGTCATCTAGTGACGTTTTAATTGCTCCATGCTTTTGGATTTCTTTCTCAACTAAGTTGCAGTAGGTTCGGTACTCCAAGTTATTTTCTTGGCCTTGAAGTGGAGCAAATGCATATTTAGCGCCGGTTACATCTCCTTCGATCTCGTGAAATGACGTAACGTTGGATTTAACAAGCGACGCACACCCAGAGAGTAGAATTAATAACATGCAGAAGATTGCATTAATTCTTGCGGTCATAGCATTCCTCTCATTGTCATTCTGAAGAGCTGAGCGACATCCTGGCGCGCCCTGCGCCGTCCTGGCGGTCCTGTTACTGAAGACTATAGGGCTATGTAATTGATTGTCGTTGACTAAAGTCAATCAATCATGAAAAAAAGGGGAGTTACTTGCAAAGAAAGCAAAGCCGCCATATAGGCGGCCATGCTGGCGTCAGGCGATTACGCATATCGGGTGACACGCGGACGCGGCGGATACCCTAACCAGTTACCCGCCTTATGTATGCACTGCCTGATTTCCACGTAAGCTTATTCTTATGCGTGTAGGATTGGGATTACAGGTTCAACGCGGACACAAAAAAGCCGCCCGAAAGCGGCTTGTGTAGATGTGATAGAAGTTCGATAGTTAAGCGGCTGCCAACCATGCCCCCCCGGATTCGGCAAACTTCAGACATTCGAGTGCATGCCGTTCGCGGTTTAGTCGTGTCAAACGTTCCAAAATGTCATGGAGCGTCGATTCCTCCTTGATATACTCTAGATACATCTGGCGCAAAATCCGGTCGGCTGGACCCTGAATATCTGCGCGGCCATCGTCGCTGCTTTCCCAGTTACGCACTGACGACTCAGCGACGCCCAACAGGTCGGCTAATTGCACTTGTGGCAAATCCATCTCTTTACGCAAGAAGCGCACTTCAGCGCCCGTTAACGCACCTTTGTTCCTTACGATATCCAAACCAATAGCACGATGCAGCCCTTCCAAATTATGGATGGAGACTGCTTTACCATACTTGGTTTCTTTGACGGTGTAGCCGTTCTTTAGGCACACATTGGGCAAGCCACAACTTGTGTATTGATACAGTTCATCGTTCATGACAACAGGCTCCCTGTTTCTTACGCATTCTTGCGTTACCAGCTTACAACTCATATCTATCGGCAATCAGCAGTAAAATGCCGTGACTACTATTGATACGTTTCTTTTGTCGTTATCGTCAAAATCCAATGCGGCAACGACACCAATAACATTGCCCGCCGACATGACTTCCATATTTACTTTCCAATCGTCGTATTCGTGGTCCCAATACGGGCCTTCAGCAATACGACCCGATTTCAGACAACGAATCACTTGCATCCGAGTAATACGCCGTTGCGTCATTTTCTCTTCAGCATGGTCGGCAAAATATACCCGCCCATCATCTGCACCGGCAATTTCCTTTAAGAGACGCCTGGCCAGGTCAGGCGTTAAATCCATTTCCAATACGTTTCCGAAATCTGGCACTTCAAAGTCCTTATCGGCAGCGACCGTTAATATCTGACGGTTTCAATATAGCATAGTTCCCGGCCATGTCTACACGTTGTCATGCAGCATATACAGTGCTGGCGCGGTAAGTACCGGTTTTATAAGGTATTGGTTCTGGGGGTGTTTAATCGACATATGCGTTGTCGTCCAACGGTTCCAACCCTTGCTCTATGGATTAATTCAGCCTAAACATGGACCCAGGTCTAGAGTTTTTCACCTGAAGTCATATATTTTTACATAACACCATATTTATGGTCAGCACCAATATTCGTTTTTTTATATATTTCCAAAAATTTTTGCGTTTTTATATTTCAGTTCGCCTATTTGAATTCGCCCGTTTTAGGTTTAACGAAACTAGCGAGTTCCAGGCAGGCATGATTACCGCAAGGGGGTTGCTACCCCACCACTAAATGCGAGTATTCAGCATTCAAAACCATGCCGTAACCTTGATGCAACCTTGCTGTAACCATCGCCAAACCTTACCCCCCCCTTACCGTAACCTTGCTATAACCTTGGGGTCCCCATATATTCGCCAATGGCGGGGATAATCCATGGCGTATTTGTTGGTAAACAATTACTAAAAAGGGTAACGAACAGCAAGTATGAAACCCAGTTATGTATTGATTGCTGCATTACTCAGCATTGTCACCATCCACAGATAAACCAGCCTTGTACAAAAGCCCCTTGTATAGCATCAGTTCCCGCTTAAGGTCCTCAGGATTGCCATAGGCCAGGTGAATTTTCACCACGCCCACAAACCAGCCTATGCCAGCGCCGCTGAGCAGTCCCGCCAAGAACATTCCTATTCCGCTGTCCATCATTCACCTCTTATCAGTCCGAGGGTGAAGTTTACAGAATGGTGGGTAGTGTTCAGATCTGCAATATCAGCAATTGCTAAAAGGCGGGAGTCGACCCATTCCTGTCTTTTAGACATCGCTTATATAACCAATGGCTTAAAGACAAAAAAACGACCCGTTCCCGTCATTCAGGTTAGATCTCTCAACGGCAACTACGCAGCAAGAGGAGAAGTTCAACTCCAGTGCGGCAGGCAGGCGGGCAGTGGCAAGTATGGCGTTTTGGATAGAAAATGGCTAAAGATACTGAAGATAACAAGCATAAGTGTGGGCCGAGCTTGGGTTGTTGGTGGGAAGCCCGCGGCGATTCAGGGTTAGTAGGTAGAAGCCTTGTGTGCTTTTAGGTTGGGTTCTCGCGAAACGAGTGGTTTATAATCCTTGATATGCGTCGCAAGATATTAGGACGAGGGAAAGTTAGTGACAAAACTATCGATTAAGGAATTTAAGACGAATTTGAGCGAGGGCCTATCTGAGATAGCCAGCAATTATAGTTGGAATATGGATAGCCCTACAGAGCGCGGATATACCTTTCAGAGGTGGTGTGCTGACCTTCTGTGTAGTTACGATCAAGGGCTTGATACTGAACCAGAAGATGCATTGCTTTTTAGCAAAGACCTTGGTGCTGACATTATTCTCGAGGATTCGACGCGAAAACATCTCATCATCGGTCAGGCCAAATATGTAGCATTAAAAGGAGGTTTAGTCGATGAAACGGAGGTCAATGACTTTTTCAATAGGCATAAATTATATTTGGATCGTGACTGGGTTCGTAAACACAGCACCGAACCGGGATTCGGTGCACTTGGTGATTATAGAGAGAACTTCGATGATGGCTATAAAATAGAATACTATTTCTTGTCAACAGGCAAGTCTTCGGAACGTATAAACGAAGTTGTGGAGAAGATTAACGAACATTATCTGCATCAAGATATCGATGTAATTTGCCGTCTTTACGATTTTAACGGTCTGAAGGACTTTTATGTTAGAGCACAATCGCTCGAGGAATCTATCCCTGTAGAAATAGAGCTTTCACTTCCTAGCCAGCGGTGGTTTATAAAAGAAATGCCCCACCGTACGCTAATCACTGCGCTCAAAGGCAATGCTTTACGCAACTTATATCGACAACACAAAGAGGCATTATTTGCTTTTAATATTCGCGGCTATCTTGGTGATCGCGGCATCAATAAAGATATCACCAATACGGCTCAGAAAAGACCTGATGACTTCTTTTATTTTAACAACGGCGTGTCTTCAATTTGCACTTCTTTCGATATAAAGGATGGCATTTTAAAAGCGGAAAAGTTCCAGGTTATCAACGGTGCTCAGACAATAGGAGCGCTTGGTCGGGCAGATCCGAATTCTGACGTGGAAGTGCTTCTGCGCGTTACAGAGACTCTTGATGTCTCAACTGAAAAGGGTATTAACGCCGACATAATACTTTATAACAATAGTCAAAACGTAATTAAGGTTTCTGATTTCCGCTCCAACGATCCAATACAGAAGCATCTTGAGACACGCTTCAAGAAACTGAAGCCAAAGGGACCATGTCCGAACCTTACTTACGTGCGTAAACGCGGCACTAAACGTCCAGGAACGACTGGGCGTGGCATCAAGCTCGAAGACTTTGCGAAGATAAGGTATGCATTTAAGTGTGAACCTACCCTTGTTTTATCATCGCCTAAAGACCTTTGGTCATATGAAAAAGACGGGGGTAAATATGAAAAAGCTTTTGGCATTGATGGTCAGATCGAAGATGTTTGGTCAGATGACGCATTCGATGAAGCTGTTACTGCTATCATAATTTATCAAAAGATCGAGGAGGAACTTAAGGCTGATGCAAAAAGAGACCATGACCTCAGATTGATTGGTCGGCTTAAATATCACGCGCTTTCTCTAGCTGGAGAGTATATAAGGCGTACTAAACCAGAGGTCGATTTTTCAAGCTTACGCAATAATGAAAAGACTTTTGCCAAGCATTGGGATAGATTTTGGGTCGAAGCGTACCGTACTCTGATTGACGCGTACACAGACGCCACAGAGGATAAAAAAATGACTCCTTATGCTCTTTCGCGGAATGCAGAACGATGGGAAACAATGAAGAAAAAGTACCTTAGATATGCGCGACTTTGACTGCGACTTCAGCCTTCCGTCTGATCTAGTTGGTTATGACCTCAAGATACGAGAAATGCACCAAACCACTTGATATTCCGTTTAGCTGAGTATCTATGGATGCCTATAGCATCAACTTGCCGTTCAGTGACATTTAGGGAATGACGTGTATTGGCCGATAGTCCCCGTTCAGGAACGCCGCATCAGCGGGGTTTTCTGTACCTAGGGAATGGCAACTCTTTGCCGATCTCGGACGTTCATCACAAGTAGGGGGAAATTAATCAGGACTGGCATCTTCAATAGAAAGCGTGTCATTGCCAGATTTGAGGACAACGCCGCCCCGGTTAATAATGACCTGAATTTGTGTGCCTTCCTGTTGTGGCCTGTCATGGTAGCCATGTTTACCCAGGACAAGCTTGGTAATATTACTGTTGAACTGATTGTTCAGCCCGTTTTTCAATAAAACCTGTTCCTGCTTTTTATTAATATTGTCTAATATGTGCGAAAACACTTTCTTGTCTTCATCCTTGGCCCAGGCATAGAGAGTTGAGCGCGTTATATCGAGCACCAACGCAAGCCCGACCGCACTAGGAATGACTTCATCATATTCCTCATAGTTATCCAGATAGTGCTGGGCCTTTTCCAGTAATGCCGTGTTGTACTTTGTAGGTCTTCCCATAGCGTTGATACCTGAAGTGCAGAGAGAGTTTTCTCATGTGCCTAGGATAGCAGTTTTCAAAATTTGTCGGTTGTATCTGAGCCAGATGGTACCGACTCAGACCAGACCCCCCATCGCCCGAACCACCCCCGGGTCTTGCTTGTTTCATGGCGCACTAATGGCGCACTTGCTGGCAAATAATGGCTAAAAAGGGCAACAAACAGCAAGAAAAGAAGTGGGTTAACTTATTGTATTTCTTGCTGTAGTTTGTTGTCTGTTATTGTTTGAGACGCACTTGTAATGAGGATGTCGTGGGTTCAACTCCTATCACCGGCTCCATATTAACAAGGGCTTACTTCATTGGTGGGCCCTTTTTACTACCTGCGGCTAACAGCGTCCTGGCTCACTGAATGGGTCAATACTGGTGGCGGGGCACACTGGAACAAAGCCATCGCCAGAGTGCTTATCATTGCTGGCATCCTGAATGATTGGCTTCACGTCGTGGGGGAAAAACCGGGGTTGCCACTGGCGCCTTTTATGGCCGGTTGGTTCAAATCCACGTGCTTGACCGTCTTTATGTCGCGTAGATATTCCGATACGACATCCCATACCGGGCGTCCGTCCAGCGGTTGGGCGACACTCGCCCAGCCCGCAACCGGGTATTCGGCCTTGGCATCCAGGGGTTTGCCGTCGAGTTCCATGTCACTGATACGTGATCCGATTTTGGCTGCTGGATCAATGCTGTATTTCAGGCCGCCGACTCGAACCATATCGCCACCCTGCTGGTAGTAGGGATCCTGGTTAAACAGATTGTCTGCGACGTCTTCCAGGATTTCCTTGATGCGGGCACCGCTCAAGTTGTTGAGCGTAACGGACGGGT
>Ga0316192_10002097_pt1 | contig 14603 bp, 9 predicted proteins | sample MerIslwburrow_MG_FD_204931 | JGI IMG/M metagenome (GOLD analysis project Ga0316192, IMG submission 204931) | Coastal sediment microbial communities from Maine, United States - Merrow Island worm burrow | ecosystem: Environmental > Aquatic > Marine > Coastal > Sediment | place: USA: Maine...
CACAACAGTTATCATCTCTTTGCCGATCAAGGAACCAGGCCATGGCGACGATTCTGATTATTGACGATGACGACCAGCTTCGCAAGAGTTTTCAGAAACTCTTATCTGAAGAAGGCTACACGGCTCAAGGCGCCGCTTCTGGTGAAGCAGGCCTTGAAATAATTAAAGACCAGTTACCGGACCTGGTCATTGTGGATGTCCGTCTGCCGGGGATGAACGGTCTGGAAACCTTTCAGGCCATACACAAGATCGAGCGAAAGCTTCCGGTCATCATCATGACTGCCTACGGGACGACTGAAACCGCCATTGAAGCCACAAAAATGGGCGCATTTGATTACATCCTTAAACCCTTTGAAATTCCCGACATGCTGGTGGTGATCAAACAGGCGCTGGAAGCCGGCCGTTTTATGCGTACACCGGTCCTGATGGATGTTTCACCGGATGAAGCAACCCGGGAAGCCATTGTTGGACACAGCAAACCCATGCAGGATGTCTACAAAGCTATCGGACGGGTAGCCACTGCCGATGCCACGGTCCTTATTCGGGGAGAATCGGGTACCGGCAAGGAACTGGTCGCCCGGGCAATCTATCAGCACAGCTTGCGTGCCGAAAAACCATTTCTGGTGGTTAACTGTGTTGCAATTCCCGAAAATCTGCTGGAAAGTGAACTTTTCGGTTATGAAAAAGGGGCGTTTACCGGTGCCGCCCACCGCCGGGTGGGTAAAATCGAACAGGCCCATGGCGGTACCGTATTTTTAGATGAAATCGGCGATATGCCCTTTAGCATCCAGGCCAAAATATTACGCCTGCTGCAGGAAAAAAGCATTGAGCGTCTCGGAGGGCGCCAGCCCATACCCGTTGACGTGCGTATTATAGCGGCCACCAATCGGGACCTGGAAGCCGCATTAGAGCAGGGCCGCTTTCGTGAAGACTTGTACTATAGACTCAAAGTGGTAACAATTTTACTGCCGCCATTGCGCGAGCGACGGGAGGACATCGCCCCATTGGCAGACTATTTCCTCTCGCTGTATGCCTTGGAAATGGACATGAACAACCCCGGAATCACAAAAGAGACCCTTACAACCCTTCTGAGCCAGCAGTGGCCGGGCAATGTTCGCGAACTGGCGAACACCATTCAAAAAGCGTTAATCTTTAATCGGGGAGCGCCGATCCACTCAGAGGATATTATTCAGGCCATATCCGTTGAGAAATCTTCAGCAAAACAAGAACCGCATACAGCAGAAGAAACCATACGCCGCTGGATGCGCACCTCGATGACCTTGCAAGACGGAGAGGCCACATTTGAAAAGATTATGGATCGCTTCGCCGCAATTTTAATCAGTGAGGCCTTGAATCTTACCGACGGCAACCGCTCACAGGCGGCCAAGCTACTCGGCTTCTCCCGCCCAACGCTGCATTCCAAAATCGAAAAATATGGCCTGAAGTTAAAGACATCGGTGGAAGAAGATTAATTTTTTACATCCTGTAAAAATAGTCGACACCGAAAATTTCTCTCACCATCTACATCTACCCTAGCGCTTAAATTATATTCATACATTCCTGTTACTTATGACCATCCCCGATAATTTCCCTCCTGGCATATCCATTGCAATTGTATCTGGTAGCTTTAGAATATCATGATTCAATCAGCAAATATTCAATCATTTAAGGAGGTACAATCATGATAGTCAGCAAATGGATGAGCAAAAAAGTTGTCACCATTGATGTGAATGATTCCATGCAGGATGCGATTAAACGGATGAAGCAAAACGATATCCGCATGCTGCCGGTCGTTAAAAAAGGAAAGCTTGTCGGAGTTGTCACCGACCGTGATCTGAAAAGGGCTTCGGCTTCGGATGCCACCACCTTGGATGTTCATGAACTCCTTTATCTGGTATCGAAAATCAAGGTTCAGGACGTCATGACCAAAAACGCCATAACAGTGCCGCAAAATTATACCATTGAAGAAACCGCCGAAGTACTTCTCAAACATAAAATATCCGGTGTGCCGGTCGTCGACCAGAACGGTCAGCTTGTCGGAACCATCACCCAGACGGATTTGTTTCGGGTCCTCATTTCGCTCACCGGTGTGGGCAAAGGCGGCATTCAGTTTGCCTTCCAGCTCGAAGATCGACCCGGATCCATCAAGGAGGTGGCGGATATCATCCGATTATACGGCGGACGTATGGTGAGTATCCTGACATCCTATGATGGTGTGCCGGAAGGGTATCGCAAAGTTTTTATCCGAATGCACAGCATTGAACGCGCCAGGCTGCAGCAGCTCAAGGAAGAACTCAGTTACAAGGCGGCGCTGATCTACATGGTGGACCATCGCAAGAACATTAGAGAAATTTTTTAACCGGCAGGCAAGTCCACTTTTATCTTGCCGGGATTGATTAAAACGGGGGATTCCCTGTCTCGATTTTTACAATGTGTAAAGTGATTCACACCGGGGGTTCCTATGGCTTAAAGGGGCAACCCCGGGCGTATCCATAAGAGTAGGTTTCAGGTATCAGGATTTCGCGTCTTTGAGATCTGACGCCTGAAACCTCAACAACCTGTTGTCAGTAAAAACCCGATAAGCGCTCATATGCGGGAGGACCAACCGGTGAAAGCCAAATCAGATTACGATTCAAGATGGTCAAACGAGCAGGAATTCACGGCCGAAGAATTATCCACGGTGGATGCGATTATCGAACGCTACCGGTCCAAATCGGGGTCGTTGATACCTGTGCTCGAAGATGTTCAGGAAACCCTGGGCTACCTTCCCAAGTCCATTCAGCGCAAAATTGCGTCGGGCCTCGGCCTGCCTTTCAGCGAGGTTTACGGGGTGGTGACGTTTTATTCATTTTTCACCATGGTGCCGCGGGGGAAGCATACCGTAAAATGCTGTCTCGGAACGGCCTGTTATGTCAGGGGGGGTAAAAAAATTCTGGAAAAACTCTCGGGGACTTTAGGCATCGAACCCGGCGAAACGACTGCCGACAGGCTATTTTCCCTGGAAACCGTCCGCTGCCTGGGAGCATGCGGGCTGGCACCCGTCATCACGGCCGATGATGAAACATTTCGCCATGTCAAGCCGACCAAAGTGGTTGAACTGTTAAAAGACTATGAATAGAAAAAGGAAATTCCAATGAAACGGTTAAATTCGGAACGTTTAAAAAAACTACACCTGAAAATGGCTCGTTTTATGGAAGTCCGCCATGAAGATACGACAACTCCGGGTGAACCGCGCTATCCCATACATTTGCTTATTTGCGGGGGCACGGCATGTCACGCATCAAAAAGTCTTGAAATAGAACAACGGTTGAAATCGGAGATTGCAGAGCGCAAGTTGCAGGACAAAGTAACGCTCATAGAAACAGGCTGCAACGGTTTCTGCGCCCAGGGTCCTGTTATGGTGATATACCCCGCAGGGATTTTTTACCAATATTTGAACCCGGACGATGTAGGCGAAATTATAGAACAGCATATTTTAAAAGGATATCCCGTAGAAAGGTTAATGTACCGAGATCCCGGCACCGGTGAAGTGATTTCCCGCATGAAGGATATTCCATTTTTTTCCCGCCAGCAATCCCGTGTTTTGCGCAACAGAGGGTTGATTGCGGCCGAAAAAATCGAAGAGTATATCGGGACAATGGGATATCAGGCAGCCTTAAAAGCCCTTACGGAAATGACCCCCCACGATATTATTGCGGAAGTCAAGATCTCCGGACTGAGAGGACGGGGAGGGGCCGGATTCCCCACCGGCATGAAGTGGGAGTTTACCGCCCGCTCCCAAGGTGACGTTAAATACGTTTTGTGCAATGCTGATGAGGGTGACCCCGGCGCGTTTATGGATCGTAGCGTTCTCGAAGCCGATCCCCATGCCGTATTGGAAGGGATGATTATCGCCGCCAGGGCCATCGGAGCTCACCAGGGCTATATTTACTGTCGGGCCGAATACCCGCTGGCCGTGAAACGACTCAACATCGCCATCAACCAGTCCAGGCAATGCGGGCTCCTTGGTAATAATATTCTGGCATCGGGGTTTAACTTCGATATTGAAATCTACCGCGGCGCCGGCGCCTTCGTATGCGGCGAAGAAACCGCGTTGATGACTTCCATTGAGGGCAAACGGGGGACACCACGGCCCCGACCCCCTTTTCCAGCGGTACAGGGGTTATGGAAAAAACCAACGGTGCTTAATAACGTCGAGACCCTGGCCAGCATTCCTCAAATCATTTTAAACGGCGGGGGTTGGTATGCAGGTCTCGGCACGCTCAGGAGCAAGGGGACTAAAATCTTCGCACTTACGGGAGACATCAACAATGTCGGCCTGGTCGAGGTCCCCATGGGTATGCCGTTAGGCGGTATTATCCACGACATCGGCAGAGGCATACCGAATAAAAAAAAATTTAAGGCCGTCCAGCTAGGCGGCCCTTCCGGCGGATGTATTCCGGTCCAACACCTGAACACACCGGTGGATTATGAATCGATCATGCGTCTGGGGGCCATCGTGGGGTCCGGCGGCATGATCGTTATGGATGACAGCAAGTGCATGGTAGACGTGGCCCGGTTCTTTATGGAGTTCTGCATGGAGGAATCCTGCGGCAAATGCACCCCCTGCCGGGTGGGAACCCAGAAAATGCTGGAGGTGCTGACCCGTATCTGCGACGGGGAAGGCAGGGAGGATGACATCGAAACGCTGGAACGATGGGCAAAGATTATACAAAATGCAGCCTTGTGCGGCCTGGGACAGACCGCACCCAACCCCGTGCTTTCGACGCTACGCTATTTCCGGCATGAGTATGAAGCCCATATCCGTGAAAAACGCTGTCCGGCAGTAGTTTGCAGCAATTTGTTTAAATCACCCTGCCAGCACGCCTGCCCGATCGGAATGGACATTCCGGCCTACATTGCTCTGGTCAGGGCCGACCGCTTGGAAGACGCTTACAGGGTCCTTTTGAAAACCAACCCGTTTCCCGGCATCTGCGGGCGGGTGTGCGACCATATCTGCGAGACCAAATGCAGGCGCTCAACCCTGGACGAACCCGTCAACATAAAGTACCTCAAGCGGTTTATTACCGATAATGCGGCCAGACCGCCCGTCAAACGTGTTTCCATTACCCAAAAGGAGAGGATTGCCGTCGTCGGCGCAGGTCCGGCCGGTCTGACGGCCGCCAGAAACCTTGTCTTGAAGGGGTACGGGGTAACCGTATTTGAGGCGCTTCCGGAAGCCGGCGGGATGCTGCGCTGGGGAATTCCTGAATACCGGCTTCCCAGAAACATCCTCAGGGGTGAGATAAAAGATATCCTCGATTTGGGCGTCGAAATTTCGCTCAACACCCGGGTCGGTATGGACATATCCTGGAATGATATTGAAAAAGAATTTCAAGCTGTCTTTCTGGCCGCCGGTGCCCAGAAAAGCGCCCGGCTCGGCGTTGAAGGGGAAGATCTCGAGGGCGTTTATGGAGCGGTGGAATATTTACGTGAATTCAATCTTGGCAACCGGCCGACCACAGGAAACCGGGTGGCTATTATCGGCGGGGGCAATTCAGCTATTGATGCCGCCCGATCCGCCCTGAGGCTCGGTGCCAAAGAAGTGGTCATTCTTTATCGGCGTTTACGAGCGGATATGCCCGCCCAGGATGAGGAAATTAAGGCGGCAGAGGAGGAAGGCGTAAAAATTCACTATCTTGTTTCACCTCTAAAATTTGAGGGACAAAACGGCCGGGTCAAACAAGTCATTTGTCAAAAAATGATCCTGGGCGATTTTGATGCCGGTGGCCGCAGAGAGCCCATACCCATAGCAAATGAAGAGTTTATACTGGAGGTGGATCTGGTTTTACCCGCCACGGGACAGGCGCTTGATCTTGATTTCGCAAAACCCGGTATCGATCTTACAAAAAGAGGCTTTATTAAAATCGTTGATGGAACAAAGACCCGCACTTCGTCCGACATGATTTTCGCGGGCGGAGATGCGGTTAGAGGACCGGATACGGTGGTAGGCGCCATCGCCGCCGGACACCGTGCGGCCAGGGAAATCGAATTGGCCCTGCGACAGGGGAAAACCGAAAGTCCTTACACAACAGTAACCGAAGAAGGGCTCGATATCCCCGGAACTGTGGAAGAAGATATCCGGGAAATGCTGCGGCTGAGCATGCCGGAGGCAGATATAGCGGAAAGAGTAGGAGATTTCCGGGAAGTCGAGCTCGGGTTCTCCCGGCAGGAAGCGTTGACCGAATCCACCCGGTGCCTGCGCTGTGATATTGAAGCGGAATAGTGGAAGGAGGGCGACTGATAAGGCCGTCCAAAAACTTTATCTGGAAGACAATACCTTTCGACAGAAGGAGAAACGGTATGATGGGAATCAACAATCAGCCGGTAAAAATTAAAATTGACGGACAGGAAATCCTCGTGGACCCGGGAATAACCATCCTGGAGGCGGCCCGGCAGAAGGACATTCAGATCCCGACCCTCTGCCACCATCCGGCCCTTTCCAACCGCGGCGGATGCCGCATGTGTGTTGTCGAGGTGGACGGTGCACCGCGGCTGTCCGCCAGCTGTGTCACGCCGGTGCGAGACGGTATGGAAGTGGTCACCGTCAACGAACGCATTATCGAAACACGCCGGACTATTCTGGAGTTTTTGTTTGCCGAGCGAAATCACAACTGCATGTTCTGCCCCCAGAGCGGCGATTGTGAATTGCAGGATCTGGCCTATGAACTGCAGATGGATCACCTGACGGTGCCGCAATCCTTTCGCGAATTTCCGGTGGATTTTACCAGCGCTTACATCGGGCTCGACCATAATCGTTGTATCCTGTGCGGCCGATGTGTGCGGGCCTGCGAGGAAATATCCGGATGTTACGTGCTCGACTTTCAAAACCGCGGTCCCGATACCCTGATTGGTTTTGATCTAAACGAGATGCGTGCTGAATCCGCCTGCACCAGTTGCGGCGCCTGCCTGCAGGTCTGCCCCACCGGAGCCCTGTATAATCGCTACCGGACCCACTATGCCGTCAAGGGACATCCCAAAGATTGGCACACCGTCCAGACGGTTTGCCCACTGTGCGGGTTTCTGTGCCCCACCGTCTCAACGGTCCGCGACAATAACCTCATAAAAATTGAAGGCATCGTCCCCGCCGGTGACAAGCGGCCTGGAGCTGGCCAGCTTTGCTACAAGGGAAGATTCGAAGTTCTGAAAAATTCAGACCGGCCTCTTCTTCATCCCCTGGTGAGGCAGGCAGACGGGTCCTGGGCGGAAGAAAACTGGGAAAACGCCCTGGATATGACGGTGGCGGGATTGAACGCCGTCAGGGATGCCCATGGGGACAATGCTATTGTGGGTCTTATTTCGGGGCTTTCTTCCAACGAGGAATTTGTTTGTTTCAGAGATCTGATGGTCAAAGGGTGGGAGACTGAACAGATTGAAACATTGGAAAATTCCGGATTTCAAAATATCTACCGAAGCGGTCCGGATAAAGCACAAATCTTTAAAGAGGTCTCGTGGAAGAAGATCGATGAAGCCGACTATATTCTGGCTGTCGGCGTCGTTTCCCACGACAGCCAACCGGCGGTGGGTGCCTTGATCCGCAAGCGTATTATCCACGATAAGTTACGGCCGGCCGGCATCGGCCCGGATGATTTTCTGTATCCCTATGGAGCCCATCATATCCCGGTCAAAGAGGGAGACGAACTTTTTGTGGTCAAGGCGATTTTGAATGAAGCGAAAAAAATCATGGAAAAAAATGCCTCTGCTTCCGGCGCCGATAAAATCTTCGATCAACCGGAACCGGCAACAGCGCAGGATATTGTAAAAAAACTTCATTTTGACGCCAACACCCGAATCGCTCTGGATGGAATCATCCGGGATTATGTGGATTCGGCCAATCCCCTGATTATCATCGGAGAATCCGTCACCGGCCAAAAAGATCTCTCCGGATTAAACGCACTGGTAGACCTGGCCCTTTTAAAAGGACTTTACGACAATGAACGTCTGCGGCTGGTCGTATTAAAGCCGAACGGCAACAGCATGGGTGCGTATAAATTGCTTAACCGGTTCGATCGGGAAAAGCAGGCGCAAACCATACCGAAAGGCGGCCTTGTCATGCTCGAGGAAAACCCGGCTCAAAACAACCCGTACTTGAAAATCCCCGGTGATCTCGATTTTCTGGCGGTCATCAGTCCATACCGGCCTGCCGGCCTGGCAGACTGTGCCCGTGTGCTCATCCCCAAACCATCTTGGATGGAAATGGATGGTACCTGTACCGGTCTGGATGGTTGTGAGATCGCTTTCAGGCGAAAAGTCATTGATGCCCCGGCAGAAATAAAGTCGTCATGGGAAACTCTGGCGGGTCTGGCCGCAAGAGCGAATGTAAACCTGGATTACGATTCATGGGATGCATTGCGGCTAAAAGCGGAACGGGAAATACAAAAGGAGGTATGCAGTGAAAAAGCCTAAACTGGCTACAGTGTGGTGCGAGGCATGTGCCGGCTGCCATATGTCGTTTCTGGATTTAGACGAAGCACTGGTCGACATCCTTGCCCAGGTGGAACTGACGGTTTCCCCGGTGACCGATTATAAGGATTTCGCCTTTCCACAGATCGACGTGGGAATTGTGGAAGGAGCTATCGGCAACGAAGAAAATCAAGAGGTGATCGAACATCTTCGCCGGCAGTGCCGGTTCCTGATTGCCTGGGGTGATTGTGCCGTTTTCGGCGGAATCCACACCCTGCGCAACTGGCTTTCCAAAGATGAGGTTTTACACTACGGCTATGTGGAAACAGCCGGCACCGTTAACGGATTTGTCCCATCCCATGAAGATATTCCGCGACTTCTGGACAAGGTGTTGCCGGTCAATGCCGTGGTGGCGGTAGACGGATATGTGCCCGGCTGCCCGCCGGCCCCGGAAGCCCTGGCTTACTGTCTCAAGGAACTTCTGGCAGGTAGGCTGCCCGCACTGCCGGCGGATATGATGCACTTTGATTAGAAGCTGCTTCAAAACCTTTACCCGGACAAGCCGGAACCAGATTGAATATTGATTTAGGTTTCAGGTGTCGGGTTTCAGGTGTCAGTATATGGCATCTCCTTTCCCTGACACCTGAAACCTGACACCTTGCGTTCCTTACAACATGTTGTCAGAAAAAACCCGATAAGGGCCTATACAGAACACCACACTAGGGAGGTGTTTCATGAGCCGATCGTCAAAATTGACCATCAATCCCGTCAGCCGCATCGAAGGTCACGGTAAAATTACCATTCATCTGGATGAAAACGGTGATGTGAGTGAGTCGCACTTTCATGTTACCCAGTTTCGCGGCTACGAGCGCTTCTGCCAGGGCAGACCCTTTGAGGAAATGCCCGTGATCACCCAGCGCATCTGCGGCATTTGCCCGGTCAGTCACCAGCTGGCCTCCGCCAAAGCCTGCGATGCGATCCTGGGAGTGGATATTCCGCCCACCGCCAGACTTTTGAGGGAACTGCTGCATATGGGACAGTTTATCCAGTCCCATGCCCTGCATTTCTTTCATCTGGCAAGTCCCGACCTGCTGCTGGGCTGGGACAGCGATCCGGCCAAACGCAATGTAGTGGGCGTTATCGCAGAGTATCCGGATCTGGCCTTAAAGGGAATTCAGCTCAGGAAATTCGGGCAGGAAATCATCAAGGCCCTGGGGGGTAAAAAAGTCCATCCGGCTTTTTCCGTTCCCGGCGGGGTCATCAACCCCCTGGATGGCAGCGATCGTGACAATCTGTTGAGCGGTTTCGCCCAGGCCTATAAAACAACCCGTGCAGCGCTGAGCATCGTCAAAGACTGGATCGGAAACAACCTGGATGAAGTGCAACGATTTGCCAATTTTTCATCCATTTATGCCGGATTGGTGGATGAAAACGGCTGCCCGGCTTTATATGACGGTAAAATGCGGATGAGGGATCAGGACGGCAGCACCCTGGCCGAATTCAATCCGGCTCGCTATCTTGATTTTATCGCCGAACAGGTGGAATCCTGGTCCTACCTGAAATTCCCATTTTTCAAGTCCCGGGGTTACCCGGACGGCTGTTATCGCGTTGGGCCTTTAGGCCGGCTGAACGCCGCCGATGCCATGGGAACGGTTGAGGCCCAGGAAGAGTTTGGATATTACCACAGTTTGTCCCAAAACGGCCTTAAGGGCAGTACCCTGCTGTTCCATTACACGCGGATGATCGAACTGCTCTACTGTCTGGAGAAGGCTGAAAACCTGCTGGAAGATGACCTGATACGCGGCCGTGATATCCGCACCACGGCCGATCCGTCAAACCGGGAAGGCGTCGGCGTTATTGAAGCACCGCGGGGAACTCTGATCCATCATTACCAGGTGGACAAATACGGTATTCTTGAAAAAGTAAATCTGATCGTGGCCACGGGTCACAACAATCTTGCCATGAACCGCTCGGTCAATCTGGTGGCCAGAGAATATATTCGCGGCGGTCAGATCAGGGAGGGGCTGCTAAACCGGGTGGAAGGTGCCATCCGGTGCTATGATCCCTGTCTCTCCTGCTCCACCCATGCCCTCGGGAAAATGCCGCTGAAAATCGAAATCCTCAGCAGCATCGGAGAACTTCTAAACGAAATCCGGAGACCGTAACCCATGTCGTATGCCCGAGCCCCATCATCTGATTTTTGGATTATCGGTTATGGAAATCCCCAGCGCCGGGATGACGGTATCGGCCCGTACATCGTCAACCGGCTGCAACCGCTTTTTAAACATCGAAAAGATGTTCACCTGCTGGCCCTCCATCAGCTCGAACCCGATATAATTGATACGCTGAAAACCGCCGATACGCTTGTTTTTGTCGACGCTAGCGTGGAGACGTTGACGGAGGGGCGACACTGGGTTGAAGTGCAACCGGAACTCAATACAATGCCGATTCTGATCCACCAGGTCGCACCGGCTTTCATATTGGGATTGTTGCAATGCATTTACCATCGGCACCCGGAAGCCTGGATGGTCTCCGTCGAAGGAAACGATTTTGGCTTCGGCGACGGTTTATCGTCAGATGCCCGCAAAAGGGCTGAGCAGGTTATTGGCGAAATCGCCGAGTTTGTTTTGACGGAAGCGGCGGAAAAAGATAGTATCACCCTAACTCGGACGTACCGGAAATCCGTACTCGAAATGTGAAATCCGAAACAATATCGAAATCCTAACCCGGAAAAACCGGAAAAGTGGCCAGGTACAAAGACACAAAGGAAACCTTTGGCTAAAATTCATTTTTGTGTCTTGGTGTCTTGGTGGCGAAAATGTTTTGCCATAAAATGCACAAAATTCACAATTAAAATACTAAGGGCCTTTAAACGTTGAACAAAGTCAGAACCCAATTTGGTATCATTATAATCCTAACGAAAAACAGGAGGCCGACATGAGCGCCGCAAAAGATATCCTCGTCATCGATGACGACCGGGACCTGGTGGAAACCCTTCGCATTGTGCTGGAAAGCAAAAACTATGAGGTCAGGGCTGCCTACGATGGCAAAGAAGGGTTTGGCCGCATTGAAGAAAAACTCCCGGATCTTATTATTCTGGATGTGATGATGGCCACGGACACCGAAGGATTTGATCTGGCCTTCAAACTTCAAAATATTCCCCAATACCGGGACATACCCATCCTCATGCTGACATCGTTTCCAAAAACCATGGCTGAGGAAGGACCGGACAGGTTCCAGCATATTCTGGGAGAGGGCTGGCCCGTATCGATATTCATGGAAAAACCGGTGGATCCGGACAAGTTGCTGACCACCATCGACGACATTCTGAAGGAAGAAAACCAGACCTAATAACGGAATCCGTGCGGTAAGCAGAGGACATTGCTTTGATCCACCCCTAGAGATGGCTCTGAGCTTAAACTGAGGAGTACTGGAGTGTTGGAGTATAGGCAAGGATAATCGCTGTAAAGATCCTATGCTTCAAACAACAACTTCTAAAATCTCAAATTACAAGCACCAAATTTCAAATAAATCCCAAATTCCAATATTTAACGACCAAAACATGTTTTAAATTTCGAATTATCTATGACATGCTCGGAGAAGGTGGATTTTCAAAATACTAGTAAAGGGGCCCCATGCAACTGGGCGACGAACTGATCAAGGAACAGATATTTTTTCGTAAGGAACTTAAAGAGCGAGTTCCCTGGTTTATCCGGCTGAGATGGATTGCTGCCGGTGCGCTCTTTGCCGGGACTTGGCTGGCCTATCTTCAATGGCGGGTATTGCCCGTTTTGGCCCTTAACCTTTTGGTGTTGTTTGTCGTTCTTTGCAATATCGGTTTTTACTTTACCTGGCGTCGGCTGGAAGCAGACCGTCTGCAGCAGGTCAAACCCTTCGTTGTTTTGGCACACACCCAGATTATCAGCGACTTTTGTGCCCTCTACCTGCTCGTTTACTTTACCGGCGGCATACACAGCCCGCTGCTGATCTTTGTCATATTCCATGTCATTCTGGCGGGGATCCTGCTCTCACCGCTGAGCTGCTTCCTGTATAGCCTCTCGGTCCCGGTAGCTTTTGGGGGACTGATTTTCCTGCAGGCTTCGAACTTCCTGCGCTCTTATCCGGCTGTTTTTCAGAGCCCCGGGAGTTTTCATCCTTTGGAGTTTCCCCAGATATTACCCCCTCTCACAATCTTTATTGCAGCTGTATTTATCACCGCCTTTCTAGTCACCACCCTCAAACTGAGCCTCAGGACCAAAGGCAGGGAGCTTCTGCGGGTTTCCAGAGAGCTGGATGCCGGCAATGCCAAATTAACCGCCCTGTATAAAATGGTCACGGAAATGGGGAATTGCTCGGAGCTACAAACCTTGATGGATTCGGCCACCAGGCAGGCGGCCCAAATCATGGGGGTTAAGGCCTGCTCCATCAAACTGCTGGACGATCAAAGGGAAAAGCTGATGTTTGCTTCCACCTATGGTCTCAGCGAAAATTATATGAAAGCCAAGGAAGGTATCGAGGTCGCCAAAAGCCCCATTAATCGGAAAATCATCGAGGGCTCGTTGAGCGCCATCGGCAAAATCGATGAAAAGGATTACTTCCAGTATCCCGAAGATATCCGTAGGGAGGGAATTGCTTCCATGATGTGCCTGCCCCTGGCGGTAGAAAAGATGGTGCTGGGAGTGTTTTGCGTATACAGTGCCCATTCCCACTATTTCTCAGATGATGATGTAATATATTTTTCGTTGATGGCGGACCTGACCGCCCTGTCCATCGAAAATCTGAAAAGGGATCTGGACAAAACCTGGTTTTTACAAAAAGCCGCCCACCAGCTGCGCTCACCATTGAATACCGTCCTAAGCATGCTCAATCTGATAAGAAATCTGCGTCACGGCCCGGTAACCGAGAAACAGGAAAAAACCCTCAACCGCAGTGTGAAACGCCTCCAGATCCTGGGAGACGTGGTTGCCGACCTACTGAAACTTGACCTCAAACGGTCAAACCTGCCTAAGATCGTCTTGCATCCCGTCATGCCGGCAGAGATATTGAACCGCCTGAGGGAACCTTACCGAATCCTGGCTGCTGAAAAGAAAGTGGATGTCGCATTCGACATAGAAGAACCCCTTCCCCGGATCCTGGCCGATGAGCAGCTTGTGGACGAACTGTTCACCAACCTGATTTCCAATGCCGTGAAATATACGCCGCCGGGAGGAAAGGTGCGCGTGAAGTTGAGCCCGGAAAACGGCGAAGGTATCCGGTTTCAAGTCAGTGACACCGGTATCGGCATCCCCGCAGATGATATTCCCCGTCTATTTTCGGAATTTTTCAGATCGGCCAATGCCAAGCAGTTTGTGGAAGAGGGAACCGGCTTGGGGCTGGTGGTCGTAAAAGAAATCCTTGATCGCCTGAAGGCCACCATATCCGTGAAAAGCTCGCCGGGTGCAGGATCCACCTTTACCTGTCGTTTGCCGACGATTCGGAATTGATCGATCCTTATTTCCATTTTTTATTGTTCTCATTGCAACATTTTGATAGAAAAAGAGAATCAAAACTTTAGCATTCTCTTGTTAAAGGACAAATTGCTCAATTTAGGTGTTAAAAAGCTCGCAACAAGGAGAAGACCCGTGGGAAAGATATCGCCCGGCAATTGGCAATCAGCCGTCGTCTCTCCGGAAACGGTGATTCAGAAAATAAAGCCCGGTATGAGTATTTTCCTGGGAACGGCAGTGGCCGAACCTCGAACCATGGTTAGGCATCTGATGACGTCTGATGCCAAGAATCTGGAAGATCTGGAACTGATTCAACTGGTCAGTTTTGGGGATGCCGTTTCACTAAAAACGCTTCAATCCCGGAACTTTCGTTTGAAGACGTTTTTTTCCGGCTGGGTGGCCGATGAGGCCATCGAGAGGGGTCGGATAGATGTGATACCCAGTCGGTTTGTGAAGATTCCCCAATTATTTGGTTCTCTCCTGAGACCGGTTGACGTCGCCGTGGTTCAAATTACACCTCCCAATGCAGCTGGATTTTGCAGCTTGGGGATTGCGATCGATGTCGCCCGGGAAGCCCTGGAACAGGCTTCGATTTGTGTCGGTGAGATCAACACACAAATTCCCCGAACGTTTGGGGATACCTATGTGCCGGTATCTGAATTTGATTTCCTGGTT
>Ga0316192_10002100_pt1 | contig 14591 bp, 12 predicted proteins | sample MerIslwburrow_MG_FD_204931 | JGI IMG/M metagenome (GOLD analysis project Ga0316192, IMG submission 204931) | Coastal sediment microbial communities from Maine, United States - Merrow Island worm burrow | ecosystem: Environmental > Aquatic > Marine > Coastal > Sediment | place: USA: Maine...
TAGTTCATAGTATATTTTGGTGGCGTACAGACCATCTTCGTCGTACGCGCTACCGAACCAGGCGCCATAGGACATCCACCCGAGTCCGCTAGTTCCACGCCATTCCTCGCTACGAGAATCAAACCAGCGCAAAGCATCTTTACCAAAACAAGGCGTAATAATACGCCGCATTTCGCGAGTCGCATCGTCACGTCGCGCAATAGGTGGCGCCCCCGGACCAAGCGGCTGAATGGTAAAGCGCAGGGTGTCAGGCTCTGTTTCGGTAAACGATGGCTCATAAGGAACTGCACCCGGCGCTAACGCGTTGTCGGCGTAGGCGATGTCGTTTTCCGGTTGGCTAAATGAGCGGTCAATAAGCGCATTAACGTAATTGAGCGGCGATTTTACCCCGAGCATATGCGAAGCCGAGTTAAGTGAATGCTTAACGTAATCGGACATCGGCCGCTGGTGCGCCCGCGGATAATGTCGCGCGCCTTGTTGACTGTGTTGAGTTTGCATAAGGCTTTCCGTCCTGTTAATTGTTTACACGTCGATCGACTACATTCCGATCGTTTACATTCTGATCGACTGCATTCAGATCGCTTACATGCCAATCATTTACATGCTCGGTAAATCGATACCGACGCTCTGGAGTACGTCCTGAGCAACTTGCGGCATAGCTACAGGTTGGCTCGATATCGCTGGCGACTCAATCGGCTGCGAATACTGATCGACGCTATCTTCCTGCACGCCGCCAACGGCTAACCATTGCTCACAAGCATTGACAAAATCCCAATCGCTTGGTTCTACCAGTGGCTTGTTGCTCGACATAGCGCGTAGTTGAGGGCTACTTAAAATATCAATCGAGATAACGTCCATACCCGAGCGTCCAACCAATCTTTGATGGTTATTCGCCAACCAGCGGATAATGATCGCGCCGGAATGTGCCTGTACACGATAGCGATAGGTATTACGCAAACCACCAAGATAATTAGCGTTGATCTGATCAACCACCTGCCACATATCACGCGCGCCAAAAGCTCTCAACACATCGGGATCGGATAACAAATCGCGGTACTCAAGAATAGTTTGCTGCAATTCCACCGCTGTATAGTGCGCCATACCGTAACCATTTACCGACAGGTTTGCGGCCAATTCGCGACACGCTTTGCGGATGGTTTCTTGCGACAGAAAAATATTATCTCTGGAGAATTTACGGAAGTAATTAGATACCGATGAAGTGGTGCGTAACATCAACTCATAAAACAGCGCGTTGTCGCGGCCGTAACTGGGATCGCCACCTGGTGTGCCGAAGGTACCCATATAGAAGTTTCTTCTTTCGACTTCGTTGAGCCGTTCCGGAGTGGTTCGGTAATGCTTGTACAATGCGTCACCGGCAAAACCTCGCCCAAGTGTGATCGAGCCGCGTCGCCAGGCGTCGGAAATAGAGTCCACCACCTGAGGCAAACGTGCTTCTTCCAGCATCATAAAGAAATAAATGGCCTGCACTGCGTAAAGGTTATCTTTAACGATTTCTACGTCGACCGCTTCTTCCAGATCCGGCAAGGATATGTCCATCGAAGAAAACGAGCCGCCGTCGTGAATACCGGCGGTGTTTTCAAATGCGGCTTCTATTCTGGTGGATAAAAACGAGTCGTTCGCGGTGACCCGATCGGCGACGAGTTTGCGGACCACGCTAGCGGCGGCTTTGCCAGAAATAGCGTAGATTTCACCTTTTTCCCGAGAGGGTTCGGCTTCGACGCTTTCTTCTGCGCCGGCGAGTGTTATGCTGAGCGGAATAATGCCGGTAGCCGGGTCTCTTCTGTCGGAAATCTGCCCACCGGGTTTAATGCAGCCGACGATCGCATCGCTGACCCGCTGTTCCCGGATCTGACTGTCAATACTGACCTGGTGGCGTGCTGAAAGCCACTCAAAGACTTTGACAAAAAGCTCTCTGTGAGTACGGTATTCACCCTGGGCTTCGCTAACTTTTTTCTGGAAGCTGGCGCGATCGGGATCGGTAAACCCGTCCAGTTGCATCACCCCACTGATCGCGGCGACTTCTACTTCTCGCGCCGCTAGCGGTATGTTGCTCGCGGCTGATTTCTGCGATCCAAGCAGCCCATGCTCGTGCAACAATTCGTCTATATCCTCGTCGCGTACCTGTAAATAAGTCGCCAGAATAGCGCGATAGAATGGATCGATGACTTCGTCCCGGTCGAGTTTATACTCCAGACTGTCCAGCTCGCGTTGCTGCTCAGCTGTTAAGCCGCCGCGGCGTTTTTTGTCCCTGACTACTCTCAGGTACTGAGCTTTTTCTTCCATTTCGATCCGAACACGGAGATCCCGCTCGCCCAGATCCACTAACACTATGCGTTTCATGTTGTTACCTCCTCGAAGGCATAAAGTTTGATCAGTGTTGTTTTCTACGGTTTCTGCCGTGGTTTCAAGTTCCGGGGTCTACACCCGAGATACCCACCTAAGCAACGCAATTAAAAACTAATTCACTCATTTTTCCGTCGCCATAATCTTGCGTAGCGGTTAACCGTTAGCGGCTACGTAATCCGCTCCCGCTTGATAGTTCATATCATCCAGACTGCGCGACAACAACTGAAGCGCCGCCAACCCGTCCAGTACACCTGCGCCAAATCCTTCTACACCTGCTGTCGAAAATGGGCGCGTCGAGCGGATCAATATTTCTTTAACCAACGAAACCCTTAACGGCAAAGCTCTTCGCCTTGCGTGCGCAGCCATTAAAGTACATACCGCCGCCACGAAAGGCGCCGCAAAACTGGTACCAGTCACTTGCTGGTAGTCGTTAAGACCGGCAGACCAGATCTTTTTTCCCGGCGCCGAGAGCGCAATGTGCTCGCCGCGCGTACTGAAGCGACAAGGTTTGGCAAAGTCGTCGACCGCGCCGACCGCGATCACACCAGTGTGTGCCGCCGGGTAATAGGATTCGGCTAACCCGGAATTGCCGCCAGCGGCCACCAGAATGACTTCACGAGCGAGCGCATAATCCACCACTTCCTGATGCGGCAGAGGAGCGTCACTGGCTAAATCCGATTTGGCGGTACCAAAACTCATATTGATCACCTTGACGCCAAGATCGATCAAACGCTTCATGCCAACGTCGATATTAGAAAGCGCGCCGATGCCCACCCGCTTTTGACCGACCAGCCCTGCACCCAACACTCTCACCGGAGTCAGCCCACACTGGCCAGCGCCACCCGGAGGCAGTTGCACCCCGCGCGCACTGAGAATACTGGCGCAAGCTGTACCGTGACCAACTTCGTCGAAGGGTAATTCGTCTTTGATCTGGTTATCACCAACTAGCTCTAAATCGCCGACCATGGCCTGATTAAGGTCGACCGAATCAAATCCTCTACGGATGTTGCCGCTTAGCTCAAGATGCGAGCTGACTACACCTGTATCAGCCAGTCCCATAACGACAGCGGGATCACCCGGTTCAAATCCAAGCGCTTGCGGTAGACGAACCAGTTGACGTGAACGCCAGGCCTGGTCCTGATCGATTTGCGCGGCAGCGATTTGTTCCACTGGACTATCAAACGGTGTACCGCATAAGCGGTCCATTTGGACTCGCTCTACTACGGGCACTTGCGCTAGCGCATCAGACAGTTCGCTCAAATTGACATCGTTTTGCAGCTCAACCCGGATCACCCGAGCGACCCCGGACAATTGTTCGGTCTGGTCAAAACGCCTGGCGCCACTGACACCTGGTTTTTGCGAGGCTCGCAAGCGTGAATTGTGTAATCGTGCACTACGGGCAGCGCCGCCAAAATGCCTCAGTACTCGATCGAGCGTGCCGCGGTCTATCTTGTCTGCCCGACGCACACCGTAACGTTTGCAAGCCAATACACTGGGCAAATGCTCAGGAACCTCGCCCAGTTTAAGGGTAACCAGCAAACGTCTAGGCACGGCCAAAGGGAATACAGGAAGGTTCATCTTTGCACTCCTTGTCGATCTTTTTTCAGGTCCTTTTTTGAATATTGTTTCAGGCTATCTCGCGGCTCCGAAAACTGTTCGTCATCTTCTGGTGTAATTTCGCCACCAACGGCGCCGTCAATCAGCTGGACCAGCATTTGCTCGCCGTCCGCCAGTTCCAGCGTTGCGTCGCTTCCAAGTTGAGTAGCGAGCGGTTCAAGCACTAGCTCACCTTCCTGTAATTCGACGATAGGGACTTCTTTGCCCTCGGCGAATACGCGCGGTATTTTCAGGTGATTAATCAGTGGCGTTTTAATCCGGAATCTATCGGGTGTCCGTCGATGCGTCATGATTGTGGGTTTTTCTAATTTTGGGAGTCCTGATAGAGGAATTCTGTCTAATTTATAATCTGGGCCTAATTGAGGCTCACGATCCAATTGAGGCTCACGACCGAATAGTGGTTCTCGGTTCAAATGAGGACCTCGGCCCAAATCAGGACCAGGACCAAAATCAGGATCCGGGACCTGTGCCACGCGGTCAGGCTCTGGCAAGCGAGGTTCTCGTGTCACTCGCGGCGCGTCGGCCGACTTGAGTAGTTTTTGCAATCGGTTATGTGGCATACGTGCCAGACGCGCGATCACATCGGTGCCCGCCGCCTTACGCAGTTCGGTCAATTGACTGACGTTATGTACGCCGATCCGTTGTAATCGGCGCTGCAACTCTTCGCTGTCTTTGTTATCACCCAGCACGCTACGTAGCGATACTTTTGGCTCGTCTGTTTGAAAATCGATGGCGTTCTCTTCAATCATCGGTTTGGTAATCGTGGTCAATCCCAGCTTAATACTACTAGCCTCGCTATCGCCAGGACCTGCGGGCCTGATAAATACGTCGTCGTCTATTAGTTGGACGAAAGCTTTGAGATCCAGAGTGACTTCCTTGACCGCAAAAGTTAACGGCAATTTACCCACCCTCGCTTTAAGCGCCATCGACGCCTGCGCTTTATCAAGCTGTTCAGTTAACGACTGGATAAAGAGATCGAACGGAACGCCGCTGTCCTGTACCAGAGTTGGTATGCGCGCGCTCATGATGCTATCTCCGAGCCGAGTGGTGTTTTGCCCGCTGCGGTCATCTGGTCTACCAGCATCAGTTCAGTCGGGATCTGTTGCCAGCCGATGCGTAAACTGGATACCTGTTTATTCCAGTTTGCATCTTCCGTCGCGCGCTGCACATCACCCTGCAGTACTGCGCCCCCATTTTGAAATACCAGTCGAATGTCTATTGGCAGTAGCATTTCTGCGCTGACTATCTGGATCTTCAGGCGCGGATCGGTGGCCGCCTCAATCAAGCCCTGTTGTAGTTCAGCCAGAACGTAGGAGAGATCGCGTAGCATTACTGTTGACCGCCCTGATTAGCGCCCGGTTGCGGCGGTGTGATGGGTGTTGAGTTTCGCGCTTGCAATTGCTGTTGACTCAACGCTGGCGTATGCCGCTGGACTAATGCAACGCTGGCAGCGTCGGTAAGTTGTTCTAGTGGTAGCGTCTCGCTGGCAAAATTGAGCTTAACTTCACCGAACAAGTCGGCCCTGACACTCGATTCATTTTGCGCGTTAACCGCCAGGGTTGAGACCATGGTATTTCCTGTCTGGTAAGTCCTGCTGCCTCTTTGTCCCCAGTTCTGGGTGAGCTGTTGCTGCGGATCACTACCGGTTGCATAACCGACTTTGGCGACATCCTGCGCGTTCGCTCTGAACATCACTTTGGCGGTAATTGAACCGTCGCGCACCGCTACTCGATTTATCCCGAGCATCACCATGGTGGCCAATAGTTGCTGACGCTCAGCGCCGACCCGGTTACGTACCTGTGGCAATAGGCGTTCTTCAAGTGTTTCTGTGGTTAGCTCTTCGCCAGCCATATCAAACTCTGCCAGCCAGTCTGGGCTGAGGCCATCTGCCCTTGGTGCCAGATGCGGTTGTTGTGGACCGGACTGTTGTTGATAGGACTGTTGCTGGTCGCCCGGCAGCACCACCACCACATCGCCAGCATGTTTTTGCGCCAACCAATCGCGCGCCTGATTATCAGTGACGTTTTCTCCGGTAAACTGGTCAACTGATTTTGAAACTGAAGCCACCAGATCTGAATAACTCTCCATCTGCCGAATTGAAGCATCGACAATCGCATCAAAAGTGCCGTTAACCAGTTGCGCGACAAAGCCCGGAAAGTCAATTTCGTTGACCATTGCACCGGCCTTGGCGGCGATGGTATCGGTGGCCTGCTTTTTTGCCACCGGCACCTGGTTATTTGATGCTTGATCAGCTCCCTGCGGATTAGGTTCGTCGGCAAACGCCCGCGTAGCCATACCTTGTTGTTGAACAGGCTGTTGGCTCGGCGACATCTGCGTTTGCCCGGTCGGATCAAAACCGACAATCGCAGGCGGCGGAGATGAAAGGCGAACGTCATTCATAATTAGCCCTTTTCACTCAGGTGGCTCAAGACTGTGCCCAACGTCCGCTTGAATTGTAGCGGCCGTTACCGAACAGATGAAGATCACGGATTGCTATCAAGTCGCTACCAATGGTTCGAGTAAAGCGATATTCTAAACGTACCCGCAAGGCGGCAAATGTTGGGTTATCACGCGGATAAACAATATTGTCGTCCATAATTTTTGCCTTGATGATCAGACCCCAGCCAACCGCGTCATTGGTGCGAATGTTGCTGATCATCACATTGCCTACGCTGTTACCATTGTATTGCCAGTTAACTTCAAAGCCCGCGCTGATCTCATCACCTATATAATTAGTGAACGACGGCCAATCGGTTAAACGAATAACGTGACCGTCGTGGGCTGGCGGCATCGGCGATGGCGCAGTATCGTTGGGATGTTTAAATCCTCTTAATTGGTCCAGTTCCCACTTAATGTCGCCCTGATTATTAACCAGACGTTCCATGACTGCGCCAACAACCACTGATGCTATCGCAACGGTCGCAGCCTCCATCGGTCTGGAGGCACCCTGAGCCAGTTGTTGCTGAAGCGCTTGTTGCAATAGCGGCTCAGGCGGTGGCAATAACTGTGGCGTATAATCCTGCTCGCCATTTATCTGACCACCATTTGCCTGACCTGCATCGGTCTGATCCGCTGGAACTTGCACATCTTGATTTAAAGCTACCGAAAATGGCGCTGCAGTAACGGGATATACGCCCGCCGGTAATTCAGCTGAGTGGAGGATCTGATAGTCGAGATAACCGCCAGAATTATCTGTGCGGTTTTCATAAAGCGTGAGAAATTCTGCAAAGGTCAGGCGCAGTCTGCCCGGGCTATCGGGCCAGGGGTCGAACATAAACATGGTGGTATCTGAACCATCTGTGGCGCCGCCACTTTCCATGCCCACAAGAACCCGAGCGTGACCGCCGCTGCTACCGGAAAAGGTCATATCGAGATAAATAGGCCCGTAAGATTCCAACATTCCTCGCCAGGCATCAATGGTGTAGGACGCAGGTGGCTCGGCCACCAGCTCCCAGACTTCCGCCAGAACCTGTCGTTGATTCGGCCATAGGCCGTTTTTATAGGCACCGATAATCGGTACTTTAGCGGCGATTTCAGTATCGGGGATAGACATATTGTCACGCCATCCCGCTACCATGGCAGCACATGCAGCCCAACAAGAGGCCACGCTACTTTGCGGTTGATAGGGAACGGTATCCCAGTGAACTGAAAAACTGCCGCCGCTCATCGCGCGTGGAGCGGCCGGGTTATAAGAGGCCGAAGACTGGGAAAGCGCAATGCCCAGCGGCACATCGCTCGCCAGCAAGTGGCCGACATACGTGAGCAGATTGCCAAACAGATCCACCAGATCGTCCGGAGTACTAGTGGCCGCACGCTGACCGAGGGGAACACCAGCTTGTTCGTAGGCTTCAAATACCAGCTCTGAACAATATACTGCGCTCGCCTGTCCCACTTCGAGGCCGAGACGTCTGCCGATGGCGTCAATGATCACAGCACCGCCAGGGTTGAGTATGCGATAGCCAATAAAACCGACGCCCGCGTAATTATATGGGTTGCCTACTCTTGAACGTGCATGCGCCACAATTGCACTGGCGATACTAGTGCTCACTCGTGGATCGCGATATGCGACGGCCACCAAAGCGCCTTCAATTGCCTGCTCAATAGGCACTTCGCGCACGCCTTCGCCGACAGCTTCTATCACTTTGCCATCACCAACATAAAGCATGGCGTGGCTGATCGCAGATAAGGTGCCGAGACGGATCGCGTAGGAAACGATATGGCGCGCGGTGGATACGATAATGTCGCCCGCCTGGAGTGCATCGACGCCAATCGACATGCCGCCCTCGCCTGGATCCAGAGGAATAGCGAGTGCTCTGCTGTTTTGTTGCTGTGGTCGATAACCTTGTTCAAGTTGTTGATTCTGCCGTTGATATTGATTTTCGGACAACGCAAAGGTAGTTGTGCGGCCTTCGATCCAGTCGATTTTATTCGGTGTTATAAAACAGCCCCGGTTGAGTCCATTGGCCGCTGGTTGGCCGGTGACGTGAACACCCGCGATCAACGCTTCCAACTGGCCACTGGCAGAAGACAGGTGATATACCGGCGAGCCACTGGCGCCCATCAGCGTCAGGATCGGATACTCCATCACTTCAAGGTTACTCTGGCTAGCTACGTAACCGCCGTGTAGATGCTGTTTGTCACCATCGATGATTTCGTTCAGTTCTGGCACTACACGTGAACCGGCTGAATAGCCGCAAACTACAATTGGCAACTGGTCTGAGGGCGTCATCTGGAGGAAATTAAAATGCTGGCCGTTTGGCGCTGCAAGCGGCACATCGTCGATTACCGCCAGGTCATTTTCCCAGTTGCCGGAACCGGTATAACTGGGGGCTATTCGCCACGATGACGAATTGACGCTGACCTCGCCATAGGGTTTATTACCCGCGCCGTTTTTCCCCGGAATAATGGTGACCGAACTCATGCCCGATAGATTATGCGCGCAGGTTAGTACGCGGTCTCTACCGATATAAAAACCAGTCCCCTGATAGGTACTGCCATCGCTGCCGGTCATCTTTAATTGGCAGATGGCGCTATGGGGAAACAGCGTGGTATTAGGCACGCCAACAAACCACTCTTCACGTTCAAGGCTAAAGGCGTTGTTTTGACTCATTAAAGCGCTGGCCGGATCGGCCGGATCGTAGAAAGGTCGAATAAGTTCTAATGGACGTGCATTTTGAGTGTTTGATTGCGGCGCGTTAACAACCTCGACGGCATTGTTCTGATTTGACCCAGATTGATCAGTCTGTGGCTGAGCATTCTGTCCTGGTGCCGGCGTAACTTGAACCGGCTGTTGGGTGCCGTTAGTTTGAGGCGGTTGCGCTGCAACGCTATTATCCGTCTGAGGAAATGGGCCAAAACCGTCATCGTATGAAGGGTCGGCTCCATTTTGCGGTGAATGAGGTTGCGATCCATTTCCGTTATTTGCAGAGATGCCACCGCCGTACCCATTTCCATTCGCATTACCATTTCCGTTACTATTGGCCCCGCCATTTCCGTTGCCCTGTGGCAACGCATCACCGCCCCATATCAGGCTAATGTCTTGCTCAGATCCATTGTTACCGTACACCGGTGGAGTTGCGCTGCTGACCATGCGCTGCAAACCTCTGCCGGATAACCCGCTCAGATCAACGTACATATTGCCGTTATGCGGTGCTTGCACAAAGTTTGGACGACCATGCGCGTTTTCACCGTAGGTTGCCAGTCCAAAATAAAGTTTAGGATTACCAACAAAATTTGATAGCACCTGCGGCGGTAGCAAATAAACCGCTTCTCCACGGCGAGCGCGGAGTGAACCGCCAACTCGGCTGGAGTAAAAATTACTTCGTTGGCGCCTGCTTTTATTCGCAACCTGAAATAAAGCAGGATCTGTCGCAATTCCCACTTCGAATAATGGGCTCTCGGTCCGTATTGTAAAACCAAGAACACTATACCGGTCATCGACTGATTCGCGGTTGGCTCGAATTTGTGGCATAACTCCTCCTACGATTTGCTGGATTCATTTTGCGACTTTTTTGCTGCCGCAACATCACCGGACTTTGTAACAGCGTCTTCTACTACGAGCTCTTCAACTGTGGGGACCATTGACGGTTCCGCCATAAGTTCCCAAAAATGTTCTGGTGTTTCTATTCCCATGGCTTCTATGCATGGTTTCATGAAGGTTTGGATGAATCTGAGATCTTGAAAGTATCTCTTCTCTCCGGTTTGGACCTGTTCAATAGAACCTCGCCATTCAACCTTTTCCGTTGCGCTTCCCCCGCCTTCGCGCCATATACGAATAATAAAGGAGGCGGATTTTTCTTTTGGTAACGTCATTCAGTACGTCTCTTGGTTAGCTTGAGTTTCCTCCTGTAGCATCACACGCTCGTCACCTGGCCATCACGCGAGCATCACACAAGCTATGAATTGGTGGTTTTCTCGTTGATTGGCCGGTGATAGCCAACCAAAAAGAGATAAGAAGTAATCAATTGAGTTGCAACGGTGAGCAGCCACAGAAAACTGTTGGCGAAGCCAATTAGGTGTAATAGTTGCTATGGTTGGTAGGATTCAGTCGGTCTTGTTGATTCTGTCTGGTTTATTCAATCGGGTTCAATCTGTCTGGAAGTGTCGAGCTAACGCCTTTTAACTCAGCGGTGTTTACCCAGTAAGTTTACGCTATGCTGCAAGCGGGCGTCGGCGATGGCCATATGTTCGCGCGCCTGATTGATCAACGCGTGAGGTGTCGTCGCGGTATTTTTATCGGTCACTTTCGGATCGACTATTTTTGATTCGAACTTTTTCTGATTGATCAGGTGTAACGAGTTGTCATCGATCGAATGAAAGTCCTGCAGAGAACTGACTGAAGGATCTGAGTTGGCATAATGATCGGGATGTATGGCGTGATCTGCGATTGAGCGATATAGCTGCATGGTTTGCGGCATGGGTGGGATCGCAAGCTCCTGGCGCAATAAACTGCGACAAGTTTCGAACTGTTTCAGCGCCAAAGCTCTTTGCCCGCTGAGGTCATAAAGCTCCATCAACTCGCGATGGACATCTTCGCGTAGCGGTTCGCTATCAAGAATTAAATGGGCATAGCGAATACTCGAATCGTAATCTCCGGTTTTGCGAGAATGGGAATCCAGCTTGCCGAGCACGCTAAAGTAAATCCGTCTTAGCTTCTCTCTTTCGCGCAGCGCCCACTCCGCATCAAAGCCTCCCAGAATATCCGCCTGGTATAACGCCACCGCTGAGTTTAGCCCTGCAACATTCTGCTTACTTAAGTTGTGCACAGATATATCGAGGCCTGGTTGTGCCTTTGATCTAAATTCTTCAATATCAAGATAGACATCCGCCTCCTTACGGAAGCACACAAAACCACGTTGATCGCGGTCAATCACTTCACCAGCTCGATAGTGTTCTTTTTCGATGCGCTTGCGCAAACGCCATAACGCAGTATTAAAAGCGCCTTGAGAGACATCGCAATCGCGACTTTCATCCCACAGCTCGCTAACCAGCTCTTCCCTGCTAAAATAACGCCCACGAAAAAGCGCCAGAAAAGCGAGAACACTTGCCAACTGACTGGTTAACAGCAAACTTTTGTTACCATCGATACACGTATGTTGAACACACAGCGATCCAAATAACTGGATATGAAGCATAAGACAATCCTTTTACTACTGAGTAGTGGCGAACCTTTCTGGATAATCATAGTAAAGACTTGGTATCGGTCGACTTCTTCACAGTGCCTACAGCGACATTTCGAATCTTGTATGTTTTCCTCGTGCTCAGCCATGATCGACGTGAAGTTGTCCACTTCAATGTTACCGAACATCCGACTGCCCAGTGGACCGCTCAACAGATGATTGAGGCATTCCCATGGGACCTTGCACCCCAATATCTCCTGCGTGATCGCGATAAGACCTATGGCGCATAGCTTCCATCACCGTGTACACAGCCTCGACATGAAAGAAGTTCTTACCGCCCCACGCTCACCTTGGCAAAATCCCTACGTTGAACGGCTCATCGGATCAGTACGTCGCGAGTGCCTCGATCATGTCATCGTCTTCACGCACGTCGGCGGTCTGCATCATGAGTACCACCGCGCCGCCTGAGACACGGTCGCAACGCCCCTAATTCCGTGTGCCACGGCAGGCAGCTGTTAGCCTACCGTAGCTCCGATCGTTTTGATGGCCTTACATCCAGCACACAAAGCCATTTACTCGTCTCTTTCGATCAGCGTCATGCCCTACCCGCCGGCTTATCCTTTTTCTAATCCCCACATTGCGCAGGCCAGTTTCTGAACACTGGCACCGGATTAGGTTATTGGTAGGGACACTATCTCCCATTCGGATTGAGCCATCATAAGTTGTTCATAATGCATACGGTGATCTAGGTGTTGCACGCTACGCTTTACAGCATTCTTCTAAGATAGGTAGTCACAACGCCAAGTGACGGCATGGTCTCGAGCAAAAAAGCATTTGATTGCAAGGAAAACGCATGATCAGATGTGGCTAAACCACCGTGTAATTTCGCACTGGCCTTGCCGGGGAAGGGATTTAACAATGAAACCGGGATTACCACAGAACATTCCCTTGAAAAACAATCCTGTCTATCCATTGAAAAAATAACTCCCTTTATTTGTACCAAAATCACCCCAACCATCCGAAGCCGGCCAAAGCTAATATAGCTCTACCGACTTACCACAATCGACAAGCAATTTAGACGTGGCTTCCGCCCCGATATTGCATATTAATAACTGCCCGTTACATTTTGCCGCAGATTTATCGGCCGGATGGTCAAGACTCATCCTTGCTCCGATGTTAATTGGTGGTCTATTTTTTACTTTTACCACTTTTGAAAAAAGCTTAGTCTCATAATTCATGAAGTCAAGTTTATAGCGCAAATAATATTTCGCTTGGGCACTGACAAGTTAAAACTCAGGATATCGTAAATTTCCGCCCAGTTTTTTACTATCTTGCTGTTACGATGTCCCAGGACGATACTGTCAACTTAACGATATCCAAACCGCACAACCGATCGACGGTTCTATCCTTTTAGTACTAGGGGTATCGACAAATTAGGTACCGACAAGTTAACTTACGTCCCCATGCGAATCCTAGATAAATCGTCCCTTATAGTGCCGTAGCACATTTCCAAAACGCAAACGCGCGCATTCGTAGAAACCGGTAGTGCTTGGCTGAAATTAAGTGACGATCAAGATTGAACAGGTTATATACAGCGGCATGAACACTTAAGAATCGTTGCGCTTGCCGCGTTGACTTAAACCTGCGCATTCCGCGTTCTCTCGCACGCGTCGGTTGGTAAGAAAGCTCTGCCCTGTTATTGGCATACTGGCTGGTATCGTGAATGGTCTCCGCAATGAGTTCTCTATGCGCTACTCCATAGCCTCTCAACTTGTCTGTCACAATCTTTCTCGGTTCACCATGAGGTACTGACAAGTTAACTGATTTAGAGTCATGAATAGAGCCGTAAGTAGATTCTAAGTCATTGAATTGCCGTCGCCTGATAACTATTTTTCGTCTCGAAAATGACTCAAAGCCGGTTAACTTGTCAATACCGATCTGCTGCACACATGGGCTAGCTGGCATGTTCAGCAAGGTACCCCGTTACATGTACTGCAAGAACTGGGCGGCTGGTCCGACTATGAAATGGTACGCCGTTATGCTCATTTATCCGTAGAGCATCTGGCAGAGTATGCAGACAGCCTTTCCAAAAGCCATTTGGTTAGCACAAAATCAGCACAGTCGGAAAATGAGATAGAAAAAAAGCGGATAGCGTGACGTCTATCCACTTGTTTTTAATATGAACTATGGCGCGCCCGGAGAGATTCGAACTCCCGACCGCCTGGTTCGTAGTCTCATTGGCGCTATAGCTATCTTTATTAATCAATATGTTACGACGCCCGCCCACCACCAAAATGAGTCTCAGTGAGTGTAAATGAGTCCTATTGAGCCTCACGTCCGCACATTATCCGGCACACCACCCAGGACTTCTTCCCGACTTCGCTGAAGTCACTATTCAGATCATTCGAAGTTACACACATACTTCAATGAATCTTGAAAAGCTACCTTTCCGTGCTGTCATTATGCTAGCATCTGTGTTGAAACCGCTTTTTCAATAGGACCAAACAATATGGGCACACTGACCATCCGCAGCCTTCCTGAAGAGGTCATCCAGGGAGTCAAAACCTCTGCTGAGCTACATAAACGCTCAATGGAACAAGAGATACGGGAATTGTTGCAGCGGCGTTACGGTCCCCGGTCCGAAGTCTTGCGAAGAATACGTAACCGTTGGGAAGTATTGCCTCGCACCGAGGCAAACGAAGTCGAACAATGGCGACAGAAAGGAAGACGCTGAATGGTTGTCGACACAATGGTTTTCGCCTACGCCTTGTTAGGTGTGGAGGAATTTCGTCAAGATGCCACCGCAACCTTGGAACAGGCGGATACTATCAGCGTACCAGACTCTTTCAGGGTGGAGATGGCAAACGTACTTTGGCAATGGATAACACATCGCAAGGTCTCAGTTGAAACCGCACTTCAGATCATGGATGACACAGAAAGTCTGATCAACCGAACCCTATCCGGGGAAAACCTATGGGAACGTGCATT
>Ga0316192_10002102_pt1 | contig 14588 bp, 12 predicted proteins | sample MerIslwburrow_MG_FD_204931 | JGI IMG/M metagenome (GOLD analysis project Ga0316192, IMG submission 204931) | Coastal sediment microbial communities from Maine, United States - Merrow Island worm burrow | ecosystem: Environmental > Aquatic > Marine > Coastal > Sediment | place: USA: Maine...
TGGCCATATTTATGCAAATAGATCTTCCAATACCGGCGCCTCCGCCGGTGACAATTGCCACTCGATCTTTTAATCTCATTGGAATGAATCTCCTTTAATTCTCTAAAGCCATGATTCCAGTACTCCAGAATTCCAACATTCCAATTGGGGCAAAGCCCCTAACTGGCTAGTATTCCTCCGGAGAAAGAACAATCTTGATGCCTTTTCCCTGACGCAATAACTCAATGCCCTCGCTAATTTGGGATAAAGGCAGCTGATGGGACACAATTCGTTCCAGGGGAAGCTGTCCACTTTCCATGATTTTGGCAGCTCTACTAAAGCTATATCGTCCGATAAATCCGCCTAGGATTTTAACTTCCTTTTTGAGCAAGACGCCCACCGGAATTGCGGGTTTTACAGTTTCATCATGGCCGAACTGCAGCACCGTACCCCGTGTCCCCACCAGTTCGATTGCCAGTGGCAACAAGGGGCCGACGGCCTCCACCACGACATCCGGGCCACCGTCCGTCTCACGTGCCACAACCGATGCCAGATTTTCGGTAGTGGGATCGATTGTTACAGATGCGCCGCAGTCTTTAGCGGCTTCTCTGCGGTACTCGGAAACTTCGGAGACGATAAGTTTGGACGCCCCGTTGGCTTTCAACAAAGATGTGAATAACAAACCGATGGGACCGGCCCCCAATACCAGCACCGTGTCTCCCGGCTGAACTTTCAATTTGTCGACCGCGTTGACCACGCAGGCCAGGGGTTCGGCCAGGGCACGAATGTGAGAAGGAACATCGGCACTGATTTTGTACAGAGCTTGGCGAGGAACGGTGACATAACTGGTCATGGCACCATCCGAGAAAATACCGATGGTGTTTGGATGACCGGGCTCCCCTGATGATGTCATGAGCGGGATGCAGATGTCGGTGTTTCCTTTTTTACACTCCCGGCAGACCCCGCAGCCGGGATGGGGATCAATTAAAACGGCTTCGCCGGGAGCAAAATCGGTTATCTGACTTCCGACCTCGACGATCTCACCGGTGAACTCATGCCCCAGCGTAATGCCCAGCTTGGCCGGATGTGCCGGCGGGACCTGCAAAATATGTAAATCCGTGCCGCAAATACCGACGCCGGTGACCTTTATTAGGGCATCGGTATCATTTTTTAATTCAGGTATAGGTCGGTCTTTCAAAACCAACCGACCATTACCCTCAAAAACGGCTGCCAACATAATAATAATCTCCTTTATTCTCTATAATAAGATGAAATATGCTTGAAATCGATGAACAAAAACTCCGGTCAATATGGATGGTCTTGCGTTACTGTAACGCCGCAACGGATTAGGAGCTTCCTACCAGGTATCCAGATCGTCATAAGCTTTCCCAAAAATTTTTCGGACGAACTTTTCCCAGTGATCGATGTTGTCTTTAGATACGATGACCGGACCGGTAATAATGTCCGACTGCGGTTCATAGCCCAGTTCGTGGTACCAGTAGAGCCACTCCATCGGTATAAAGCCCTGAAGCCAAAAGCCCTGGCTGTTGCAGGCGAGGATATGACCGCGTTTGACACCGCCCAGGGCTGCGGGGCTCGCATCCACCGTGATGATGGTCATGCCTTTCTTGTCCGCATCAGGATCAAGTCCCATATCATTGGCTACGCCCCAGGCCCACGGCGAGGACCACGAAGCCACGGTGAAAATGTAGTTTACGTCCTTGTTAGCGGAGAGATAGGTTTTCATGGTTTTACGTGCTTTGGCCGGGTCCGCACCGATGAAAAGCTCCTCGACCTCTACACCAATTGCTTCCATGGCGTCCTTCATGCCGCGATAGCGTGCCTTCAAACCCTGGTGAACCGCATCGTGATTGGCGCACATCACTTTCTTCGGCTTTGGGACCTTGCCGTCGTTTGCCTGCTGAATGGCAAATTCACCCAGACGCTTGCCGGTAAGATATTCATCGCCGCCGACATACGTGAGATAGGGAATACGTTTCCCCTCAGGCCGGGTATCCGGAATATTGAAGGCCACCACTGGAATACCTCGCTCGATGGCATTTCGCAATGGCCCTTCCATTGCATCGGAACTGACGATGGGAACGGCAATGCCGTCGGGGTTGGTGGCAACGATTTGTTCGATCAGCCGGACATGCTCCTGGACACTGTATTGGACATGCTTCTGCAAACTGTATTGATAGGCGTAATTGTATTCTGTCTTGACATTGGGATATCTCTTTTCGAACTCTTTGAGTGAAAGCGTCAGCCACTTCATGTTGGGATCGTACGAGCCAATATGCGAAATCATCACAAAGCGGTACTGCTTGTCAGCGGCAATGGCGGGTTGCATGAAACATGCTAAAGCGGCAAAAACTACCACAATGGCAATAGCACAAATACGATTGAAGAAAAGATTGGTGCTTTTTTTCATGTTTTACTCCTTTTTTTGAGGGTTTAAGATACACAATACCTTCCCTCAATGGGCTTTTACACGAATGAATGATCGATCAGCCCAATTCACGCGCTGTGTCCGGCCTCAGTGATATCAAGCGCCTCGAAGGACCCAGTCTCTAAAAACCCGGTCCGCTCTGGCGGCACTAACCACAATTATTCCGAGCACCAACATGAACCACTGGGGCTGTACCCCCATGATTACGAGAAAGCTCTGTATGCCGCATAAAAGGAAAGTGCCCATCAGCACCCCCAATATCGATACGCGACCTCCGGCCAGGGCACAGCCACCGAGCACGCAGGCGGCAATTGCCTGTAGCTCCATCAAACGCCCCATGCTGCCGTCGGCAAAGCCGAGTTTACCCGCCTCGAGTACGCCGGCGAATCCGGCGAGCAATCCGCACAATGCAAAAGCAGCGAACTTGACGCGCTTGACGGATATGCCGCGTGAGTGAGCAGTTTGACTGCTACCGCCGACTGCCAGCAAACGGTTGCCGTAGGGCATGGCAAAAAGGATCATTTGAAAAAGGATAAATAACCCCAGCATCCAAAACACCGCCGTGTTGACGCCTAAAAAATTACCCCCACCCAGCACCTGATATACGAAATTCTTTCTATGCGCCCATGGAATCGAGAAGGAGAAGCCCGCGGTTACGGCAATACAGAGCCCCTGAAAAATGAGCAAGGTGCCAAGGGTTATGATCAATGACGGAAGGCGAAACCAGACCACCAAAAAGCCGTTCAAGGCACCGATCCCAAAACCAGCCGCCAAGGCGATAATCAAAGCTGCTGCCGACCCCAAATGAGGAACCAACCCAAGATAGGTGATTGCGGAAAAACCGAAGGTGGAGCCCACGGAAATATCGATTTCTCCGGAGGTGATGACCAAAGATTCGGCCAGTGCCATGATCCCTAGTGTCGCAGTGACTTGAAGGATTGAAGCCAAATTGTATGGCGAGGCCCACATGCCGCGTGAGATGGTCACAAAAAGGGCAACCAGAACGATGGCGACGCCCACCACGAGGATCTCATGGTGTTGACGGAAAAATTGCTTGTACGATGAAGCCGTCATTTGTCCGATCCTTTCATCCCCTTATCCGCGATTTTCAGCAAGGCCCACTCTGCCGCCGTGGCGAATGATGTTTATGAGCTCTTCAGCGGTACAATCACGACTCTTTATATCGGTGATTTTTTCACCGTTTTCGAGGATCACGATCCGGTCGGAAATCCCGTGTACCTGGTTAATTGCGTGGGTGATGTAAATAACCAGCAATCCTTGTTCTTTTAGTTGCACAGCCAGACGATTGACATGCTCACGCTCGCGCACCGAGAGATGGTTTGTCGGTTCATCCATAATAATGACGCGGTTTTTGAACTCAACTGCATGCCCGATTTTGATCGACTGGCGCTCGCCGCCCGAAAGGATCTCCACTTCGTCATCCGCGGATACATTCTCCCGTAACCCAAATTCTCGAATGACGCTTTCGCTCTTTTTGCGCATTTTTTCAAAATCTAAAAAAGGCAAACCAAAACGGCGTTTGACAGGTTCCCGGCCGAGATAAAAATTTCGCGCAATCGACAGGTTGTTGCACAACCCCACTGCCTGTTGAATCGTCTCGATACCCAGGTCGATGGCAAGTCGCGGATTGAATCGATTAATCTTTTGGCCATCGAAGTAGACTTCCCCGTTTGTGGGAGCGTGCATGCCGCATAGGATGCGAATCAAGGTGGTCTTCCCGGCACCATTATCGCCCACAAGCCCCACCAGTTCACCGCTATCAAAACTGACGCTGACATCTTTCAGGGCCTGGAAGGTCCCAAAGATGAGGTCGATGTTTTTCATTTCAATAAGTGGACGGGTATCGCTCATTAGGTTCTCCTGTTTCAAAGGGAAAGTATGATTTTTCAAGCAGATGATCGCAACAACCAGCGCGACAGAGCCTGGTTGAAAAGGACTGCGACGATCAAGACAATCCCCACAAAGGTAATGAACCAGGCCGAAGGTGCGCCCAATGCGATAAGCTCATAGCGCACGCTGGTGATAATAAAGGCCCCGATCAAGGCGCCGATGACCGAGCCGCGGCCTCCGGTCAAAATACAGCCGCCGATTACCGCCGATGCAATCGCCTCAAGTTCCATTAGCGTGCCGAGGGTAACGTGTGTCTGTGGTTTGTCACACAATGTAATAATTCCGGACAACCCTGCCAGACCCGCGGCCAGCAGGTATGCCTTCGATTTTGTCCGCACCACGTTGACGCCGTGGGAGAGCGCCGATTCAGCGTCCCCTCCTACGGCGAGCAAATGATTGCCGGTTCGCGTTCGCTGCAGTATCGTGTTCAGGATGAAAAGAAGCAAGACCGCCCAAACCACCGCGTTTTCAATCCCAAAGAATTCCCCGCCGAAAAGCCGCGTCAGCCAATGAGCACGCGCTGCTTCGGAAAAAGACTTTATCGTACCACCCGTCCAAACGTAGATGATACCGCGATAGGCAAACAAGGTAGAAAGCGTTACGATCATGGACGGAAGATTGCCTCTCATAATAATGAAAGCATTTATGCCGCCCAGCAGAAGCGCAAGGACCATCGCGGCGAAAAAAGCCCCGACAATTCCCAATGATTCCGCCAGCGTGATGAATGCCACCCCAACAAGTCCGTAAATCGATCCCAGCGACAAGTCGATCTCTTTTGAAATGAGAACCAGGGCCTCTCCCATCGCCAAAAATCCCAGGATCGCGCTGAAATGAGAAACATTTGCTAAAGTGCTTAGAGAGAGCCAGCCGGAAGGATCGATAACCGAAAACACAATGAAAATGATGCCGGCACTGGCAATTGCACCGAAGTCCTGGCGCTTGGAGAATCTTTTGATTGCTCCTCGCATAACCTAATTTTCCTTTTCCTGCAGGTTCAGCATTCGTTGTCCATTAGCAAAATCCGTTGAAAGAGACTATGGACGATCTCATTTTTGTTCCGACATTTGAAAGGCGTCGGGTTTCAGGTATCAGGACGGCGGCGCCGGAGAGTTGAATCCTGAAACCTGACACCTCGTGTGAGATTCCGCTAAGTCGAACAGCGAACCTCAGCATATCGAATGACGAGTGCCGATTTACGATTGACGAATTGTGGATGTCGCTCTCCGAGGCGCAGGCGCTAAAATCCCTACGAGCCGGAGGCTTCGCTCTGCTCTTTCAAAAATAAAATAGAAAGAATTCCCTAATTCGTCACTCGTCGTTCGTCATTCGATATTCGATTATTCATAGTTTTATTTCGATTTGACCGGCCGTTTTTTTGGCCGGCGGCTGGGCTGACACCTGAAACCATATACCCCTAACTTTGGATAAAATCGGGATAAAATTTATAGGCATGTTACGGGTAATTTTCACCAGCCCGAAAGCTTCCTACCAGGTATCCTGATCGTCATAAGCTTTACCGAAAATTTTGCGGACGAACTTTTCCCAGTGATCGATGTTAGCGGCCGACACGATGACCGGACCGGTAATAATGTCCGACTGCGGTTTATAGCCCAGTTCATGGTACCAGTAGAGCCACTCCATCGGAATATATCCCTGAAGCCAGAAGCCTTGGCTGTTGCAGGCGAGGATATGACCGCGTTTGATTCCGCCAAGAGCTACGGGACTCGCATCCACCGTGATGATGGTCATGCCTTTGTTGTCAACGTCCGGATCAAGTCCCATATCATTGGCGACGCCCCAGGCCCACGGTGAGGACCACGAGGCCACGGTGAAAATGTAGTTAACGTCCTTGTTGGCGGAGAGATAGGATTTCATGGTATTGCGTGCTTTGGCCGGGTCTGCACCGATGAAAAGCTCCTCGACCTCTACACCAATTGCTTCCATGGCGTCCTTCATGCCGCGATAGCGCGCCTTCAAGCCCATGTGGGCCGAATCGTGATTGGCGCACAACACTTTCTTGGGCTTAGGGATCTTACCGTCGTTTGCCTGCTGAATGGCAAATTCGCCCAGACGCTTGCCGGTAAGATATTCATCGCCGCCGACATAAGTGAGATAGGGAATACGTTCCCCCTCGGGCCGGGTATCCGGAATATTGAAGGCCACCACTGGAATTCCTCGCTCGATGGCATTTCGCAATGGCCCTTCCATTGCATCGGAACTGACGATGGGAACGGCAATGCCGTCGGGCTTGGTTGCAACGGCTTGTTCGATCAGCCGGACATGCTCCTGGACACTGTACTGATTGGTTGAAATGTATTCTGTCTTGACGTTGGGATATTTTTTTTCGAACGCTTCAAGTGAAAGCGTCAGCCACTTCATGTTGGGATCGTTCGAGCCGATATGGGAAACCATCACGAAGCGGTACTGCTTGTCAGCGGCCAAGGCAGGTTGCAGGAGACATGCTAGGGCGATAAAAACTGCCACAACCGCAATCGCACACATTCGATTGAAGAAAAGATGGGTGTTTTTTTTCATTTTTTTGCTCCTTTTTTTGGGGGTTAAGATATGCATCACAACGTGGGGATTTACTTCTTTTCTAAAGTTTACCTCCTTTCTTTTAGAGTTTTTAGATTTAAAGCTTGCCCCCCCAAGCCGGGTAAGCAGGGACACGACTCTGCATGCAGCATGGGGTATTTGCAGCCGGTTAAATTTCACTGCCCAAGGCGGCCGATAGATCTTCTAGCTCTACGCCGCCGGCCATCATCGTCTGCAATTCATCTATGGTAATCTCATCTTTGGTATAGTTACCCAACGTTTGGCCGCGGTTTAAGATCGTGAAACGGTCTCCCACTGCATAAGCATGGCGCACATTATGGGTAATGAAGATGACGCCGAGCCCCTTTTTGCGGACCATATCGGTATATTTCAATACCATGGTCGTCTGCCGCACACCCAGGGCGGAGGTGGGTTCGTCCAGGATAAGAACTTTGGCCCCGAAATAAACCGCGCGGGCAATGGCAACGGTCTGCCGCTCCCCCCCGGAGAGCGTCCCGACGGCCTGCTCGGGGTCGCGGATATCGATGCCGATTTTAATCATTTCTTCACGGGTGACCTCATTGGCAAATTTGAAGTCCATAAATGGTCCAAATTTATGAGTCGGTTCGCGACCCATAAAAAAATTGCGGGTAATCGAGGTTAGCGGAATCATGGCCAGATCCTGATAAACCGTGGCAATACCCATTTTTTGGGCATCCCGCGGGCTGTCGAAGTCGACCACTTCGCCGTCCATCCGGATTTCGCCTTTGGTGGGTTTATGTACACCGGAAAGCACTTTGATCAGCGTCGATTTGCCGGCGCCATTATCACCCAGCAGGCACAGAACTTCACCGGCATTGACTGTCAATGAAACCCCGTTCAGGGCGATAACCTTGCCGAAGTGTTTGGCCACATTGGTCATCTCTACTAAGGCCATCTCTACTAAGGGACTGCTTGTTTGTACCATTTTATCTCTCCCCGGTAATCATCCGTCTGATATAACTGTTAAAAATAACCGCAACAAGTAGGATTAGGCCTAAAAATACGCGGAACAGGGACGATTCGACGCCCGCGAAATATAAGCCCTGCTGCACCACGCCAAAAATGAGTGCCCCCAGAGCGGCACCAATTACCGAGCCATAGCCGCCGGTAAGCAAGGCCCCACCGATGACAACCGAGATGATGGCCTCAAATTCCTTTAACATCCCTCGATCGGCAGCCGCCGAACCGAACTCCATGACCTGGCAGGTGGCAAAAACCGTGGCGCAAAAAGCGGTAAACATAAACAGAATAATTTTAACCTGATTGATGGGCACACCGACATAGCGGGCAGAGAGGGAATCGCCGCCGGTGGCGAAGATCCAGTTGCCGAACTGGGTGTGTTGAAGAACAACATGACCCACGACTATCAAAAACAGGGCCCAGATGACTAGGGCGGGAACGCCTTCAATAAGTGGCGAACCGTCCTTATAGGTTCCGATAATGCCGACCTTGGCCAACCAAATGAAAAAAATGTTGCCTACCTTGCCGCCAAACAACGATGCCAGCCAATCACCTTCGGCAATCTTGGCAACACCACCGATGATGGTTTTGCGGGTAAAGAGAATCGAAAGCCAGATGGTGAGTCCGCGCAAGATATAAAGAAATGCCAGGGTAACGATGAAAGACGGCAGACCGGTGCGTACAACAATATAGCCGTTCAAACAGCCGAGAGCGAGGGTGCAGGCAAACGTAAACAAAATACTCAACCACATCGGCCAACCGTAATGGACAGAGGTGATGGCAATGAGGATTCCCGCAAAACCGATCATCGACCCGACCGACAGATCAAACTCACCTGCTATCATGAGCAGGCAGGCGCCGACGGCGATGATCATGAATTGAGCGGAAACCGTGCTCCAGTTCAAAATACCGTCTGCGGAAAACATGCCTGAATCCCGCGCAATGGAAAAGAATAGGATAAAAACCAGAATAACCCCACAAATAGCCCCAAGTTCCGGTCTAATCATTGCCTGGCGCCAGCGGGAGGTCTCTTTTACGCGTTCGTCGCCGTTGGCGTCATCAGGGTGTTCCTGGGGCAAGGGCGTCTGTTCTTCTTGGGAAGATGTAACAGCATTGGACATGATAGCCTCCGTGACCCGTTGTAGGAAAGATGATCATACGGTAGAGGACAGGCTGGCAGCGCACTCACCGGTGTCGCCGCCAGCTGTCTCCCTTACAAGACGAATTATCTATACTCGCCGGCCAGTTTTTCCACCAGAGCGATGTTCTTCTTGGTCACAAAGCCCGGACCGGAGTTGATGTTATTGCCCGGCACGACGCCGTAACGGGCCAGATTGGTCAAGATCACCACCGGCAAATACCCCTGCAGATACGGCTGCTGGTCAATGGCAAAAGCAATGGTACCCTCCTTGACGGCAGCGGCGATCTCACCGGAGAGGTCAAAGGTACCCATAAAGATCTTGCCGCTAAGTTTCATTGTATCAAGGGCGGCCAGCGTCGGGTGGGCCGAGTTGGGTCCCAGGGTGAGAATACCGTTGGTGTCGGGGTTGGCGCGCAAGTAGGCGATCACTTTGTTTTTTATTTCGCCCGGGTCGACACCTGAATCGATCATTTGATTGCCCAGCTCAACGCCGAGTCCATCTGCAAAGCCCGTGCAACGTTCCACCGATGCGGGATTGGTGATGTAGTGGTTGACACACAAAAACTTGGTGACACCAGCGTCCTTGGCGCGGAGCCCGGCCCCTTTACCGGCATCATACTCCGGCTGTCCCACATGCAGCAGCGCACCCAGTTTCCTGGACTGCTCGTGGGTGCCAGAGTTAATGGTAATAACGGGAATGCCCTTTCTTACCGCTTTTTCGATCGGACCGCTAAGCACATCAAAATCAGCGATGGTAACAATCAGACCATTCGGATTGGACGCGACAGCCTGCTCGACAATCCGGGCCATATCCGCCAGATCCCCCGTAGGCGGGTTGCGATACTCCACGTTGACATCCATCTGCTCACCGGCAACCTTGATCGCATTTTTGATTGTATTCCACCAGGAGTCCGAATCAGGGGCGTGGCTGACCAGAACGAATCTTTCCCCGGCCGCATACACGGAGGGACCCATGCAGTAAAAGCCCAACACCATCATCAGCGCCAAGGTAAACACCATAGCCTTTTTTGCTCTAAACATTGCAATTCTCATTTCTTTCCTCCTTTACCGTTGAAGTAAATGAATCGAATAACATCATAGATCGGCACCCTTGCGGTTGTCTTACCAAAGGCGCGCCGCCCGACCAATTCGCCCTCCCTTGGCGCGATAGGGTTGTAAACATTGTATACCTTCCGTTTTGTGACTGTTATAGTAGCCGTTTAGAGGTTCAGTGTTCAGAGGTTCAGGGTTAGAAAAGACTGAAAATGGGCACCTGAAATCCTCGTAAGAAATGCAGGTTTTGCCACATCATTGCCAAGTGGCATGTTCCAGATTTTTCATGTCGAAGCGGTCTGTTTTCCCGTACAAAACGTTTACGAAATGTCATATGGTGATGGGAATCCAACTTTTGAACTCTGAACCTTTGAACCCGTGAACGAATACCTGTCTTACTTATCAATTGAGGTGATATTGCCGCGATAGTACCGACAACATCAACCCTAACGTTGCAACCTTGGGGTCAATCCATCGTTACAACCTTGCCTTCTTTGACCGCCGCGGTAGCCTTGATGGCCCACTCGACCGATTTGTAACCATCCTCCATAGTGACTTTGGGCGTACCGCCCTGTTGGATACAGTCGGCAAACGCCTGTATTTCAGCACGGTAGGTGATCCGCCAATAATCGTAGAACCACTCGCTGCAATGTCGGCTGACCCCGTCGGCATTCATCCATTGCACGCGATCCCGATAGGAGTCCGCTCCGATGGCGATACCGCCTTTGGTGCCGAACACCTCCATGGGGGCATGATACCCATAGGCACTGTTGCGGCTGGCGGTGAGTACGACCATGGTACCGTTTTTGAATTTCATCAGGATGGCCGTATTGTCCATGTCGTCGTGTTGTTTGAGGCCCATATAGGCATAAACCCCGCCGACACCGTAGATGGTCTCGGCTTCCGATCCGGTGAACCACCGGGCGGTGTCGTAATCATGGGTCATCATGTCGGCAATAAAGCCACCGCTGGTGGGACTGAACTTGACGATAAACTCCTCCATGCCGGCCTGGTCGCGCGATTCGATCCGCAGCAGGATGATATCGCCCACAAAGCCTTTATCCACCTTTTGCTTGGCTGCACAGAGATCAGGATCAAAGCGATGGTTGTAACCTACTTGCAGGAGCATGCCGGGGTGGGCCTCAAGCGTGTCTTTGATCCGGTTGACCTCCTCCATGGACATGCCCAGGGGTTTCTCGGTAAACACGTATCGGCACCCGGCCTCGGCGGCGGCACAAATGATCTCGCAATGGGTCTGGGAGTTGGTGGCGATGACGATACCCTCCAGGTGCGGATTACGAAGAATCTCATGGTAATCGTCGGTAACCATCTGCGGCTTAAACTCCTCGGACGCGCTTTCCAATTCCTCCGGCATCACGCTGCAGATAGCGGTTAACGCCGCATTTGGGATTTGGCGGTGGATATTGCGGGCGTGTTCCAGACCAAGGCGTCCTAAACCGATGATGCCTAGCTTAACAGGTTTCATACCGTTTGCTCCTTTATCCGGTTGACGGTTACAGTTTGAGAGCGCGCAGATGGTCGAGGCCCCGTTGGGCGGCGATTTCGGCGGCCGGGTCGGGCCGGTGTTCGCCGGAGACAAAGCCGGTGTAGCCGGTGTCCAATAACGATCGCAGGATCGATCTAAAATCCAGATGACCGGCACCGGGGTGCCAACGGTTCGAATCGGCAACATGAAAATGAAAGATACGCTCACCGCAGGCGTCAATACTTTCTTCAATGCTGGGCTCTTCGATATTCATATGAAACGTATCCAGTAGAAGCCCCAGGTTGTCGGCCCTGACGGTCTCGATGAGCTCAAGGCCTTCGGCCACCTGATTGATCAAGGTGGTTTCGTAGCGGTTAATGGGCTCGAGGGCAAGACGTACCCCGGACTTGGCAGCTTCGGCCGTAACATGTACCAACGCTTCCACCATCCATTGTTCGGCCAGTTGCCGACTAACGCCGTCACGGACAATGCCCCGCAGCAGACCAATGATAATCAAGGCATCGGCCTTACGGGCCAGAGGGATGTGATCGATGGTGCGCAGCACCGCCTGCTCGCGGATCTTGGGATCCGGGTCGGTGTAAGACAGCCCCTCTTCCCCCCAGGCCTGGCCGGTCCCGATGGCCGGAATGGTGAGGCCGTTGTCAGCGACGGTCTTGAGCACCGTCTCGTGGTCGAGGCGCTTGGGATCGCGAACGGCGATTTCAACCCCATCATATCCCAGGGCTGCAATGCGGGCGACGTTGGTCTTGAAATCCCCTTTAAACGCCACAGCGTCAAACTTGGCTGCCTCCGTGGACAGACACATCGATAGCTTTAAATGTGAAATGGTTCTTCTCCTTAGACCTAGTTATTAATCAAATAAGATTGACCCAAGTGCTCTATAGACCGCGATATTTCCCCTAAATTGGAGATTAAGCCGGTCTAGGTTCAAAGGTTCAGGGTTCCGGGTTCAGGGTTAATCCCATCACGCTTTTTTCCTTTACCTCCGCTTTCAATGGTTGATGTGGCAAGGAAATCAACCTCTGAACCTTTTAACCAATTAAACAATTGCCAAGGCTTCAAACGGAGCCTTTTATCCAGATAATATGGCCCAATTGTAAAGGAAATGACGAGGCCTTTGATCTACTATAACTTTTGAAACGGTCCGAAATGGGGCAGTTCATAGACAGATTTCCACCCTTCGCTCCAAGGCTCTTTTAAAAAGGGCTCCAGGTCCTTAGGATCGCGTAAGGATATCTTCTCCACGGGCGGCAGGGTGCCGGCCGGAAATGCGTCCAGAATGTGATCGTGGAGCAGCGTCAGGTACTTTAAAATCGCTGCGATGGGACGCTTGGCTTTTTCCGCTGTGGCCCGGCTGGGCTTGCCCACCACCCCTTCAGGGGTTGCAAACCGTTCGATGGCAAAATGCCCTTCACCTTCGGACCACCGATGAGGCCTGCGGTAGGGATCCACCGACAGATCGAAATGCCCCTCGGGCAGAAAAGCCTGACCCTCGGCATCCCTCACGTACTGCATGTCGACCATCTCCTTGAACATCAAAAGCGCCACGGCGGTTTCGCTTTCATCGGCATGGATAAAATTGGTGGAAAGGCTGTCCTTGCGCTCAGTGGGCATGAAAAATTCCCGCACCGCCCGGTGCCAGTCGAGCACCTGCACGATGGCCGGCAGCGAGAAGCGTTTCATAAACTCCTGGATAGCGTCTTCCAACGTCCAAAGATGCCCGTGGTTGTTGAGCAGAATAATTTTACGGTAGCCGTCGTTCCATAGCCCCAGCATAGTATAAATTAACATCTCGCGCACCACTTCCGGCGGAATGATCACTGTCCCGGGCATCCCCACGTGATGGTAGGGATGATTGCCGTAGTTTATCGGCGTAAAGGCCAAGCTGACCTCGCGGCCCTGTTTGGCCGTGTAACGGCGCACCCCTTCTAAAATCTGGGTCACCATGAAGGTGTCCAGACCCGTGTTGGCATGATCCCCATGGTTTTCCGAACAGCCGATGGGGATGAAGACGATGTCGTTTTTGCGGCGCTTCTCCACGGTAACGGCACGGGGGGTATTCTGAATATAGCAGCCGGCCTTGCCCAGCTCGGAAGGTGAGGGTATCTCGTATTCTGCAAGGATCTGATCGATCTCCGAATCCGAGGCGTCAAAAATCTGTTTTTTTAACCGACCGACCTCGTTGTCCTCAAAAATAATTTCCGGGTAGTCCGTGGTCAGCCATTTCTTCTTGATAGGGTCGTCGCTCATGAGTAAAATCCTCCGGTTATGGGTTAAAACATTCAAAGGTTCAAGGTTCAACGTTTAGGGTTCAGGGTTCAAGGCTCAGCCCGCCCTGGTGCGAAATATAAGATCATATTACGGTCCGTGTCAGGTTCCCCAATATGAATCTAAATAATTGAGCAACATAAAGTCAGGTCTGGGCCAGGGGGTTCAAGGTTAAGGACAACGTAGGCATTAAAGCCACGATGTCCTCGATAAAAATGCTCATTTTCCCAAGTAATTGCTAATTGAATCAGATTTCAAAGTCCAGCATTACTTTCAACACTTCCGCCTTATTGTGGATAGCCATGTCAAAGGCTTCGTGCAGTTTTTCAAAGGGAAAATGATGGGTGTTCAAGCCACCAAATTCGTAGCGATCGTAGATGGCGTTCATAAACTTGATGGTGCGTTGCCCAAAGTCTTTGGTGCCGCCCGATCCGGTGATGCTAAGGGTCTTCCAGATGGTCCGGCCGATTTCGACCGGCACTTTACGGCCGACGGAATGACCGATGAGCCGCACACGGGCACTATGGCCGGCGATATCGAATAGCGACGCAATGGCCTCATCGTTACCCGAGGCTTCCACCACTACCGAACCGCCGCGACCGCCGGTGAGATCCATGATTTGTTTGTCGAGAGGTGCCGCGGTGGGGTCTACCACCTGGTCGGCACCGTATTTGAGGGCCATGGATCGCCGGTTTTCCAATGGATCCACCGCAATGGTGTGGGCTCCAGAAGCTTTTGCGGTC
>Ga0316192_10002105_pt1 | contig 14570 bp, 13 predicted proteins | sample MerIslwburrow_MG_FD_204931 | JGI IMG/M metagenome (GOLD analysis project Ga0316192, IMG submission 204931) | Coastal sediment microbial communities from Maine, United States - Merrow Island worm burrow | ecosystem: Environmental > Aquatic > Marine > Coastal > Sediment | place: USA: Maine...
CCGGAAGCGCTGTTCGCTACTCCTGGGAATGAGCAGGGTATGTGGGCTGGCGGGCGGGGTGGTCGAGCGGATGAGGCCCGGGTTGAGACGCTGCATCTCCTCCACGGTGGCCCCGGTCAACCGTGCTGCGACCTGCAGATCGAGCTGTCCGCCCGTATCGACGGCAGTGAAATAAGGGTTATTGGCCAGGGCAGGCAGTGTGATGTTGTGGGCCTCGGGATTGGCAATGATGGTAAGCAATGCAATCAGTTTTGGTACATAACTCCGGGTTTCTTCAGGTAATGGCAGGTGCCAGAAATCGACCGGTTTTCCAAGGCTGCGATTGAGGCGTATGGCTTTGTTAACTCGTGCCCTGCCCGCGTTGTAGGCCGCAATAGCCTGGAGCCAGTCGCCATCAAAGCGCTGATGAAGCTCGCTCAGATAATCCAGGGCGGCCTCGGTTGCAGCGACGATGTCGCGGCGACCGTCAAACCACCAGTCCTGGCGCAGTCCGACATGTTTGGCCGTGACCGGCATGAACTGCCAGAGTCCGGCCGCACCCGCGGGAGAGCTGGAAAAGGGATCAAAGGCGCTTTCAATGACCGGCAGCAAGGCAAGCTCTGCGGGCAAACCGTGCTCCTCCACACGACTGAGGATATAAAACAGGTAGGGTTCACCACGCGCCAGCACGTCCTCGATATGACGGGGGTGCTTAAGAAAGTTTTCGATATGCGCTTGCACGGACGGATCTGCCTGCTGCGGGAGCTTGAATCCGGCGCGCAGTCGCTCCCATATATCAATGGCCCCGGCATTAACGGCAAGGGTCTGCCGCACTGGCTGGGTAACCGACCTGTGTGCGCGGATGGGCTCCGCAGGCAGGTACTCCGGCTGAAGGGGAACGGGTGCAAATATTGTTTCCCACACCCGCTCCAGGCCATTATCGATGACGCGAGCGTCCTGGGTGGTAAAAAGGTGTGTGGCCAGCGCAGAAGTAGCCATCGCAAGCGCCGGCATCCAGAGTGTGCGTATCAAGGTCATAGTTGTGTAACTCCAGGATGCGCATCGATGCGCACCACGGTCCATTCACACTATGACATATGCAATATGCGTACCATCCCCGCAGGATGCGATGAGCAATCCAGTAATACTCCGTATATAATTGTTATTTATAGCTAATTAATTATTGATCGGCATGCGGCGTGAGCTGAGTCGTTCGTCAATATATAGGCAGAAGAAAGAACCGGGGGTGTGAAACGTCAGAATATCAACGCATAAACGGCTGTGCGTCCATGAAGAAAGGACTGCCCTGCGATATTTACGCCCTACCGGGAAAGCCGCTGCATCACCCCGATAGAGATCGTACTTATTGATACCTGTGCAAGTCGGACTTTACACAGGCGGCAGTATGTTACTGGCCGTATTACTTCACATAGACTTCCTGCAGCAATTCACTCAACTGCTTCCAGGAATCAGCATCAGCCGCAGCGTCGTACTTCAGCGGGATAGCGAATTTCCCGGCGTAAGCATCCGCCTCGGGATTGGTGAAGGCATGCAGCGCATCAGGATAACTGACCACGAGATACTCAACCCCTGCATTATCCATCTCTGTCTTGAAGGCTTCGATCTGGGCCGCCGTGACCATCGGATCTGCTGCCCCGTTAAACACCGCAAGACGTGCCTTGACCTGGCCTTTTTCTACCGGCTTGTCTGTCGCGACACTGCCATGAAAGCTCGCCACAAGATCCAGCTCGGCACCACGACGCGCCATCGCGAGCACCACACCGCCACCAAAACAGTAACCAATGGCTGAAATCTGATCGGGATTTACCGTCTCATTGCTGGCCAGTGTTGCCATGGCTGCGTTGAAGCGTGCCTCGGCTACATCCATGTTCTTGCGCACCTCGCTAGCAAACTTCCCGGCATCATCCGGGTGACTGGCCGTTTTACCATCCCCGTACATATCAACAGCCAGCGCGGTGTAGCCCTGCCCGGCAAGCATGTTGGCGCGCTTGCGGGCGTAATCGTTATGTCCCCACCATTCATGCACGACGAGAATACCTGGCCGCTTGCCAGTGACCGCATCATCCCAGGCGATATAACCTTTCATTTGCGTGTCGCCTGCCATGTAGGTGACTTCCTCACCGACGACAGCGGCATGTGCCAGCGGCATAAGGGCAAATAGTGCCAGTGCTGTGATAATTGCTTTCATGAAACATCCTCGAGCTGGTGGATTAAGGTGAGAACGTTACGACCCCGCACCACGACCGTCAAGCTGCGCTCTCCTTTGCAGGACCTGTTGCAAGCCAGCAATCAGGTAGAAATGCATGAGGACAAGAATACCTTGATGAATAAGCGCTTGCCCGGGCAGTCAGCTTGCCGGAGGACCGGATGGCCAGTCGAGGTCGAAGGGAAACGGTCGCTCCTCGGTATTGAAAGTCAGGTAACGGACGATCTGGTAAGTGTAGGTTGCCAGCGACTGACCGAATGTCACCAGTGGCTTGTTGGTCTCTGCCGTGAACAAGACCGAGAAAAACTGCAACAGCACAACCACGCCAACAACCACTCTTGAAACCGAGTACATCAAGATCACCACGAACATAAAAAACAGTCGCAACCAGGTGGAACGTGTTTTCAGGTTTTCTTTCACCGGGATGGGTGGCTGTTGCCTGTGCTCTGAATCATTGGGTGTAGGTGGCACTTCATTACTCATGGCAGACTCCTGTTTCAAATCAGTTTAATGGCTATGCCCTGCGCAAAAACGCCAACCAGCGAGCCAGATTCAGCAGGCTGGCAAGCGAGCTGGCCACATAGGTCAGGGCGGCGGCACGCAGCACCCGGCGTACCGCTGTCTCGTCAGCGGGCTGAACGTAATGGCCGGCAGTGAGCATCGGCAGCGCCTTGCCGAAGCTGGCATCCAGTTCGACCGGCAGTGTCACCAAGTGTACCAGTGTAGCGCTGGCCATACTGCCCAGCCCGATGGCGCCCATGACCAGGCCTGATGAGGGCGCACGGGTAACGGCCATCGCAACCGGCAGCAGGAACATGGCACCGGCACCGATCTGCTGGGTTGTCTGCGCCAGCTTCACCAGTCGGTGACGCAGCGCGAACTTCGGCTCATTGCGCTGATGCTGTATGGCATGACCCACTTCATGTGCCGCAACCGCCACGGCCGTTAATGAGTTGTGATCGTAGTTGTCAGGGCCCAGGCGCACCTTACGCTGTTCCGGATCATAGTGATCGCCACCCTGCTCCGTTTTCTCCACCGCGATGTCCGTCATCCCGAACTGGTCCAGCAGGTGACGTGCAAGCTCCCCACCCGTTCCCGGAATCCGTGGCAGTTCCCCGGCATAGCGCCGAAAGGTGTGTTGGGCCCACCACTGCGGGCCGAAGATCAGCGCCAGCAGCAGCACGATAATAAGCACAACATGCATGAGCGCTACTGCCAGGATCCCGGGACGCCGGCGGCCGGGTGTTACTCCGGTTCAACCAGAGGTGCGTCCGTTGACTGTGCCAGTCGCCGGGTCTCTTGGTGCATGGTTTCAACGTAGTCATCGAAATAGGCATCCTTGTCGACCTCACCCCAGGCAAGTCCGCAGTAATCAAGTGCCTCGTTGAAATCCTTGAGATATTCCAGCCGGTCCCAGTCGACATCACCCGCACCGACAGGCTTGTGAAAGCGGTCAATAAACAGGGCGGCAGATGACAGCGCCAGTCTTCTCAGAACCTCGGCGAAATCCTTGCCGGAAACGAACACGCGGGCCTTGTGCTCATGCGCCTGCTCGTCGGTCGTCCATTCACCCAGCCGTACATGCAGTTTGCAGAGCGCAGTAATCTCCTCGACAAGAACCGACTCGGGAATCGTCAGCCCCTTGCCGTTATCCGATACCTGGACCGGTATAGTGTGTTTAAACTCCACATCGAAGCCGCCGGGCAGACGCTCCCAGCCATTCTGTACCGTGGTACTCGTCATGGTGTACTCCTTGCTGGTGCAATCACCGTTTAATCAGGTTACCTTAACCCAAGTGTAGAACAAAGAACGTGGCGAACATGCCATCCACATGCCCACTCATGACAAAAACCTGTCCTGCCTGCAGGGTTTTCATCTTCAAAAGGCACCTGCTACAACTCGTAGAGTAGCTGTACGATGCACGTTCGTCTATTTCTGCTGGTCGTGCTTTCAGTCTTCACATCAGTACGGGAGGACGCACAAACGGAGGCCGGAACCTTGACCGATCCACGTACCAATGAAGCCATCGTCCTGATGAATCGCTTCGCGGAGCGCACCGGGCTTGCCTCCGGACAGCCCCGGCGCTACCTGTGGACGGACGCCTTCGCCGTCTGTAACTATCTGGGCCTGGCGCGCATCACTGGCGAGCAAGGCTACAGGGAACGCGCGCTGCAACTGGTCGACCAGGTTCACCACACCCTCGGCCGGCACCGGGACGATGACCGGCGCTCGGGGTGGATCAACGGACTGAGTGAGCCACAGGGTGAACAGCATCCAACACGGGGCGGGCTGCGCATCGGCAAAGACCTGCCGGAGCGAGGTGCTCGCGACCCCATCGACGAACGCCTCGAGTGGGACCGTGACGGCCAGTACTTCCACTACCTGACCCGGTGGATGCATGCCCTCGACCAGGTTTCGCGGTTCACGCAACAACCCCGCTTCAACACCTGGGCACGTGAGCTTGCCCACAGCGCATTCGAGGCCTTCACCTACCTGCCCTCTCCCGCCTGGGGACCGCGCAGGATGCACTGGAAGATGAGCATCGACCTGACCTATGTGCTGGTCCCTTCCATGGGACAACACGACCCGCTGGACGGCTACATCAGCAACCTGCAGCTGCGTGCCTCCGCGGCCGCGCTGCCCCAACCGCCACCCGGACCGGATCTCGAGGAAGAAACCCGCCAGTACGCAACGATGCTCAGGCGCGGCGAATTAGCCACCGCCGATCCGCTTGGCATCGGTGGCCTGCTGATCGACGCGTACCGTGTGCAGCAGCTCATTCAACAAGGCGCACAACCGGGCGAGCAACTGCTCGAGCGTCTGCTTGATGCGGCGCTCACCGGTCTGCAGCACTACACCCAGGGCGGTGAGCTGCAGCTGCCAGCCAAACACCGGCTCGCCTTTCGCGAACTCGGTCTTGCCATCGGTCTGTATGCCGTGGAACACATGCAGCAGGCGGCTGACCAGGAACACGCGCACACCGCCACACGTGCACAGCTGCAAACACTCATGCAGTACCTGCCCCTGCGCGATGAAATCGAATCAATCTGGCGTGACCCCGAACAACAACGCACCGCCACCTGGATCGAGCACCAGGACATCAACGAGGTGATGCTGGCGACAAGTCTTGCGCCGGACGGCTTTCTGGTGCTATTGCCGCCCGATGACTGAGATTTAAATACGCCCGGTTACACTGGCCCGGACCTGAACCGCCACGGGCTCCTCACCGGTACAGCATCACCGCTTCCAGCTCCGCTATCCATGCCGACTCATCCGTCCCGGCCAGGGCTTCCAGATCGTCCGGTGTGGCCTCGGGGTCATCCACCCACTGGCGCAGCAGCTCGCCGCCATTGATGACGTCGATGGCCAGGCGCTCGTGTTCGTACTCGTAGGGGAAGTCTCGCCACAGCTCATAGTCCGGACGCTGCTGACGCAACGTCTTGAAGGCCAGGGCCATCAGTCGCCAGGGTCGGAATGCCGCATGGTCGTAAGCCCCATCCTCGACGTGAATCTGCACCCCGGCGCACAGTTTCCCCGCGTGCTTGTGGAAAGTGGGTTCGAACCAGCACTCCCGCAGCCGGCAGCCCTGCAGCCAGCGGGGAGCAAGGCGTTGCATCTCTGCCAGCAGCTTTCGCGGTTCCAGGTCCGGTGCCCCGAACAGCTCCAGCGGCCGGGTGGTGCCGCGGCCCTCGGACAGGGTCGTGCCCTCCAGCATGACCGTGCCGGCATAGCAGCGGGCCATCCAGAGATTGGGCGCATTGGGACTGGGGTTGACCCAGCTGCGCTCGCCCAGGGGCCAGCCGTAGCCCGGCCCATTCGCGGGTGCCCAACCCTCCATGGTCAGTACCTCGCATTCCACGTCCAGCTTCAGGGTACGTACAAACCACAGGGCCAGCTCGCCCAGGGTAAGACCGTGGCGCATGGGCAGAGGACCTGCGCCCACGAAGCTCTCCCAACCCGGGCGCAGGGTCAGCCCCTCCACGAGACGTCCAGCCGGGTTGGGCCGATCCAGTACCACCACCCGCTTGTTGAACTGCGCCGCCGCCTCCAGCACATAGCGCAAGGTAGTCATAAAGGTGTAGATGCGGCAGCCCAGATCCTGCAGGTCCACCAGCAGCACATCGAAGCTGTCCATCATGGCCGGTGTGGGCTGGCGTACCTCACCGTACAGACTGAATACCGGGATACCCAGCTCGGGATCGTTGAAATCCGGCGACTCCACCATGTTGTCCTGCTTGTCACCGCGCAGGCCATGCTGGGGACCAAAGGCAGCAGTGAGCCGAATGTCGGGCAGCCGTGCAAGGGCATCCAGGGAATGGCTGAGGTCGTCCGTCACTGAGGCAGGATGGGCAAGCAAAGCCACGCGGCTCCCCTTCAGAGACTGGCGCAACTCGGGCTGTTGCAGCAGGCGATCGATACCAAACTTCATGGACTTACTCCGACGGTTAGATTGTTCAAGTCACACATTCAGGACTGTTTAGTTGTAATGCGAAGGTGTCAGGTTGATGGAAGTCTGGCTTGCCCGGAGGATGTCGCAACGCCCAGTACGACAGCACGCCGTCCGCATCTTCCACAACCGCGGACAACCCCAGTCGCAGCGAACGGCCCGGTGGCAGATACTCCGGACGGATCTCCGCATCCAGCTCCAGTCGATCCCCGCTTTGGCGCAGCGCAATTACCGGCGGTATCTCAACCTGCAGCTCCCCGCCGTCCCGATAGCCGCGAAATGTATAGGCCGCCCACTCACCGGAGGGTGAGAAGTTGAACTCGCGATACCCCGGCCCCTCCCCCGCCATCAGGAAAACCTCGAAACAGGTGCGCTGCCACAGGTCGGGCCCCCGTCGGGACGCCCGGGGTTCAGGGATGCACAAACCGCAGAGATCGCCCTCCAGGGTGAAGGCCAGTGTGAGGATGCTACTCGCTGACCCACCCACGACCACGTCGATCCCGCGTATTGCCCTGGAGGGAGTCCGGGGATGACAAACAAGCGGCATCGACGCTGAATCGGTAAAGGACTTCATGGACGGCAAGGCTAGCATTCAACCGCGTTGCTCGCACGCCGGTTAATCCGGGATTATCCACCATCGGTTTTGTGTGTGCCTTCAAAACCTGCAACGGGCTATCTGGCGTGATCCCTGGCAGGTTAAGCAATTGATTTACCTGTCGTGAACTTGACCTGATGCAGCATTGCCGCACAAAAACTCCAAAACACAGAAATCCTGATTGACAGTAAAGATTAATTAGAATATAAGAATTTTATTATTTTTTAAACATTCAGGAGATTGCTATGAACAACAGCGCACTCGATTTGAGCTGCAGTGAATTGCTTGAACTCGCGGAGGAATACCCGACGGAGATGGAGGGCATCGTCGAAATGCTGATCGATGCCGATGAGGATCTCTGTCAGGAGTCCTGACCAATACAGGAGGACAGAATCTGATTCTGCCCCCAAAGTCTCTGCATGCAACATTCGGCAGTGGGAGGACCTGGCCTTGATTCAGTCCTCCCAGCTGCCGGGTTGTCGGCTGTGACGCTATTCAGATTTCAGGCGATTGATCCCAAGTAATTTCAGTATGTACTTCTCGTAGACTGGCTCAGTGCCGCCACTCTTCATCTTGCGCAGAAAATACTTCTCGTAAGCGACCTTGGCCAGGTGTACCCATTTACCTTCCTTGAACCAGGTGACATTGCGTGGCGGTATTTGCGGCAATGCCACGAAGGCCGCACCCGTATCACCCATGTCCGCCAGACAGATAGCATTCCAGGTGGCTGTCTCGCAGGGTTCCTTGCCGTTGATCACAGCGGTGATATTGTGAACGATGGCCGTCACCATGGACTCGATCATGTAGCCAGTCTTGGGTGTTCCCGTCGGCACGGGGGTTACCTCTACCGGCGGAATGGCAACACACACACCCGCTGAGTAGATATTCGGGTACTTCGGGTTGCGCTGGTGTTCGTCGATCGTCACGAAACCACGCGGATTGCAAAGGCCCTCGACTTCGGCGACCGGGTCCACACCCTTGAAGGCAGGCAGCATCATTGCATGCTTGAAGGGCAATTCGTGTTGCTTGATCACCTCGCCCGCATCGTTATGCTCGTCAACATACATCGTGCCGGCCTCGACACGGGTTGTTTTGGCATTGGTAATCCATTTAATGTGACGTTTGCGCATGGCCGACTCGAGCATTGACTTTGAATCGCCGACACCGCCAAGACCGAGATGGCCGATATACGGCTCACTCGTCACATAGGTAATGGGCACCTTGTCGCGTGAACTAAAATCGGCCGAGTCCGGATTCATTGGGGAACTCGACGCCGGATACAAGAAAGCACGCCGCAATTTCAAAGCCCGCGCTTCCAGTATCAGTAACATAACGAAGCGACACGTCGCTGAGTACAAAGAAAATATAGATCATTACGATAACAGCGATATAAACATGGACGACACCGACTTATTGATGGATGCCGAAGAGGCATAGGGAATATGTGGTAAATTTTAAGGCCTCGGATGGGGCCTTTTTAATTCGGGGGGAGATCTTCCCAACCAGCCGGTGTATGCACCACACCGCTTCTGGCCTCGGCTTTTCGATTTTCAAAGAACGTTCTAATTCCCTGGATCAGACTATCTTGTATTGGCCGTTCCCCTGGGCTTGCTGTCTCGAGTGAGGCGCCTTCAATATCTGCTACAGTGCCCGTATCCGCCGATGCACTTTGTATCGCACGATTAATACTGTCTTGCAGCATCAGTAACTCACGATTTTCCGGTTGAATGCTGAGCCCACGAGTAACGTATCGCCTGGCCCTGGCATTTTCATGCTGATCAGCAGCTGTCCTCACGAGCATAATATACCGATCAACAATTTCCTGTATACCTTCATTTGCATCTTTATTTGCAGGGTCCAGCAGAAGGACAGCACGATAGTAGACATAGGCATTATCTTCTTCTGGCGTCAGCAGCCGGAAATCATCCAGCGACTGTTGTCCTTTGGAAAGCAGCTGTTCGATTGTCTCTGCACGTCCCGGCTCAACGGATTCTGCAACCGGGACTATCGGCATCACCCCGGCCACCACCGCTTGCTGCTCCTCTTGTGGTAATAAATCCCTTTCCATGTTGCCAGCCGACGGCGGGCCGTATTCATCAAGGGTTTCAGCACGTTCAGGCATCTCAGCAACCACTGCCTGCAGTTCATTCTCCAGCAGTTGCGTTTCCTCTGGATTATCCACCCAACTGACTGTAGCAGTATCAGCAGGCACAGAAATTGACTCCACGGACACGGCTCTATCCTTAATCTCCCGGCTTTGGTGATCAGCTTGCGACAGCCTGTTTTTGCCGGCGGTCTCACCCAGAATTGACGGTAGTACAGCGATGGAGATTGCTGTGATAGTCAGTATTACGGCCGTGGCTACAAGCGTTTCCCTCCACCTGAAACGATTGATATATCGTTCTGTGACAGATTCTGCTATCGGGTTTTCGGATAAAGCGTGCGGTACATTCCAGTCAGCGGGATAATTATGGAGGCGGTCGATGAATTGTTCTTCCATCCTGGAGGCCCGTCGAGACGCCTCGAAGAAGGCAGAGGCGTTGGCATCCACTTTGTCCGCACGTATTTCCAGATCGTCAATGGATATCAAGCCATCACTGATTTCAGCAATATTCGCAACATTGTCAGCGCCGTATAACGTGGCCTGGTCTGTTTCCAGTGGCATTAATCGCTCATCATGCATCTCGGCCGAGATCTCCTGCACATCCTGCTCTTTAAAGGCATGGCTGCCCTTACCGAAACCAAGCAACAACAGACGATTACATATCTTGTTTATATGTCGCGGCACGCCATGGCTGAGTTGATAAATACTAAAGACTGCGTCGCCACTGATTTCCGGGTCGCCTTTCCAGCCAGCCTGCAGCAGGCGATGTTCAATGTATGACCGGGTATCTTGCAGGTTAAGTGGCGCCAGCTGATAGTTGGCTATGACGCGTTGCTGAAACTGTTCCATGTCCGGCGAATGCATCAGCTCCTGCAACGATTCCTGCCCGACAAGGAAGAGCCGCAGCATAATCCGCGACTGTGGCTGCAGATCTGCCAGGATTCTCAATTCTTCCAGTGCCGTGTGCTGGAGGGCCTGAGCCTCATCGATTATCAGCAGTACACGTCGTCCAACCTGTTCCTGCTTCAGGAAATACTGGTGTATCCGGTGGCGCAACGTTGCCTTACCCAGCTCAGCTGCATCAATGTCATAGGCATACGCCACGGCCCGCAGCAGGTCATCACCGGTGTAATTGGACACAGCGATTCGCCTTGCAACGACATTGCTGGTACCGATTTCCTTGAGAAACGTTTCAAGCAATAGAGTCTTGCCAGTTCCGGGACGACCGGTCACCATGACAAAGCCCTCGCCCTGTGCGAGTGCGTATTCGAGATATTCCCTGGCTCGTTTATAGCCGGAATGGCTAAAACAGAAGTTCGGGTCGGGCTCAAGCCTGAAGGGATTGGTGGTTAATTGATAGAAACGCTCATACATCAATATGTCCTTAAATGCCCCATTCATTTTCTACTTGGGCGTTACACGAACACCATCCGCCGCCAGATTCGCCATAATCCTGACATTCAAATATCAGCTTGTTTCCGACTACTATTAAAATTATAGACGCTATGTCTACGCTTATTCTACGCGCAGAATTTGATTCGTGCAGGAAATGACTGCTTGCCTTCATTTGCAGGTTTTTTGTCAATAAAGGCTGCTCTTTACCATGGCGGGGGCATGGACAGCGCATTCCGAGGACGATCGACCAGGGGCGGCACCCCAAACCATGGCCGACTTGTGCAGCTTCTACCTTGAACGCCATTCAAAGCTGATCAAGAAATCCAGACGTGAAGACCAACGGCGCATCAAGCAACATATTTCTCCAGCCTTATCGGGCATCAAGGTTGAATAGATCAAGCGTCCTGATATAGCAGCTCTCCACAGAAGAATTGACGAGAAAACCCCATATGAAGCTAACAGCGTACTAGCCTTGCTTGGCTCAGTCTTTGAATTCGCCATAAAGCATGGCTATCGAGAAGAGGCAGCTGGCAATCCTGCCAAACGCATCGGCAAGTTCCATGAAGAAAAACGAGACCGTTGGGTTACGCCATAAGAACTGCCAAGGATCACCGACGAGCATCGGATCTGACTGCCGTGAAAACCAAGATTCTTGGCTGCCAGGTACTGGATGTGCTCGTGACACCCGATATGCTTCTCACCTGGAACCGTAAACTCATCGCACAAAAGTGGACCTATACAAGGACAGGACCTGGCCGACCCCGCATCGCGCAACAGGCACCCTCCTGAATATCATCAAATTCTGGCCGCACACCACCGGCTTTAACCGAGTGAACCTGGAACTGGATGTTGGCCAGGACGTGATCGATGAGATGCATGTGATGCTGGCCCCGAAGCCAGGTAATTGTATAGCCGCGGCGGATCCACGACGGGACTGTTATGCGATAGCTTGTTAGCCATCCTCGCGACCACCTAGACCCGGCGAACTGTTGTTAATCGTGAGTGATAGTCACCCCACCAACGGGTAGGCCGTCAACGGCAGCCGGGGCCTGACTACCCTTCTTCTGCAACCCCACTTCTGTGAGTGACACAGCGTATGAACCGTGGTTCGCGTCCGAGCTACCGCCACAGCCGGTGATAGTCATCATCCCTATGAGAAGCAATGCGGCAGATGGTCTTTGGTGCATGTCATTCACCCCCAAAAGTGTAAATCACCAGTAGATCGGTCTTACCGACCGGCACTTCGTACGGCGATGTCAAAACAAGTTTCAGTGTGCCATCGTTCTGCAAGTAGGTACTAGATTCATTATCTAAGAGACTCCATTAACTTGGTGAGACATTGTCTCTTCGATCCGTACAAGTATGTCCTCCATGCAAGAATCATCCCTCTTTGATATATAGTGGTTCGCGCCATTCTCAAAGGCTTGCTGACGGTGCTCAGGCAGGTTGTTTGTGGTGAGAATAACGATCACAATGTCGTTGTACATCTGCTTTATCTCTTTGGATAGTTCCAGGCCGTTTCCTCCAGGCAATTGAATGTCCAGGAAGATGATATTCGGACGCAGGCATTCCACCTTACTCAGTGCTTCCGTCACATCGCCCGCTTCCTCGACACCAATCGACGGGAAGTACACGAGTAATACGTCTGAGAGTGCTTGGCGAAAACTGACGTTAGCATCAACAAGCATAGTGTAGAACATTGATTTATCCTCAATTCAATTCATATGCCACCGCTGATTCATAGCAATCTCAACAGACCAATATTGTTAACAATACATACAACTAGCCGCTGGCCTCTTACCTCTACTCGCCAACTTCCTTAACCGTAAGCGACAAGAGGAAATAATGTTTTGTTCAGCAGATTCCGGATACATTGTTAAGATGTATTTTTAGAAGTTCATTGTTGTCATATTAAAAAGCTCTGCCATACGACAATTGGGTCAGCATTGGGTCCCAATGCTACGACCACCGGGACCTGGAGGTAAGCCAGGAGATTGTCGACCTGTGCATGTTCGTGAAGGCGGCAGATATGCACCTGCACGATTTTCCCACTGCCACGAATATACCTTCGAGGAATGGCGTATTCGGCACAGAATCAGCCAGACACTGACCTTTAAGAGAAAAAAACGACGGCCCATTGGAGGGCCGCCGCTCGGCGACCTTATGGCCACCGCTAGCGCAGTTTTTGCATTGACGCCAGTGCCAAGAAGTATACAAGCAGTGGTCAGCTGTACCGTTACCACTAAACGACAAGCCATTGATCGAATACGACAAGCGGCGAGATACCAACGTAACCGAGAAAAAGGTATACAGATATAAATTTGGGTCAGGGGAAATACTTAACCTTATGAATCAAACAGCATCGCGGAACTCCTGGGGTGTGACACCCGTCCAGCGTTTGAATGCGCGGGAAAAAGCCGCCTGCGAGGAAAAACCGAGTAGATAGCTGATTTCCGTCAGACTAAAGTTGCCATCAGTAACGTATGACTCAGCCAGCTCCTGGCGCACGGCATCGATGAGCTTGCGATACGTGGTCCCCTCTGCTGCCAGCTTGCGTTGCAGGCTGCGTGGACTTATGTTTAGCGTACCGGCGACCACCTCGCTGGCAACATTCCCCGAAGGCAGATACTCGCTAATTGCGGATTTGGTGCGCGAAACGATATCGTCACGTTGCAGCTTTTCAACATAATCGATAAGCGTCCGGTCGAGAGAAAGAGCAAGTTCACGGTTGGACGCAGGCAGCGGCTTGTCGAGAGCCTCTAAAGGAAAGGTCATACTGGCGATCGGTTCGCCAAACCGCAGCGGGCATCGATAATACTCGAGAAATTCGTCCATCCCGGACTCCGGCTCGGCGTGCCAAAAGGAAGCTTCAAGTGGATCGAAATTCGCACCGTAGACTCGCCTGCATATATCCAGGACAACAGCCCATCGGGTGTCCTCGAGAATAGCCGGCTCGTCGAGTTCGCCAGGCACCGGGTTGTATGAAAGTATCGCCCGGCCGTCGCGCTCTACAAGCGAGTAGCTGATCACGTCGTACACCACCGGGTTGTAGCGCACCAGACGATTCAGCGCTTCACGCAGCGTGGTGCTCGCCATAAAGGCACATCCGAGCGCATGAAAATCGCTTGGCTGCCACACCTTTGCAATGGTCAGGCCAAAGGCAGGGTCATCCAGCATCTCCGATGCCCGTGTCCAGACAAGAGTAGCCTCTTTCACCGGGTATCGAACCAGTGGATTATCGAGGCTACTGGAGTCGAGACCCGCTTCCTTGAACAGCGGCGCCGGGTCGATACCGCGGCTCTCCAACATCCGCCACAGGATGCGACCGGCAGTAGCAATTGCCGTTCCGATCATTTACTTGCTCCTGCAGTCCGTCATAAACACAAAGCGTTTGTCCGCCAGAGGCAAGCGCACATTACCATCAATCAGTCTCGACCTTGGCAGGATGCGGCATCGTCCACTCACCACTCATGATCTCCGGCTCAGGGAGGTAATAGCGTGTCATAGCCAATGCCAGGATAGTTTTGTACATTTGTTTCATTTGTTCTTCTCCTTCCGCAATTTAAAGGCGACCCGGGCGCCGTGTCTGCATCTGACTCACCAGGGCAGTTTGACTACTGGTGAGACGGTGAAACGAACCTGGAAATCGGGCCCGAAATTGTCTGGTGATTCAACATAGTGCCAGTACTGCAGCCCGAACTTCCACGGCCGGCCACCTATGAATGTGGTCTTGGAGACGCCAACAGCCAACGGGAATGTCCACATGTTGCCACTGCTTGCCTTGTGATTATAGGAAAATGTGGGCGAGGCGTTGATCTGCCAG
>Ga0316192_10002106_pt1 | contig 14566 bp, 10 predicted proteins | sample MerIslwburrow_MG_FD_204931 | JGI IMG/M metagenome (GOLD analysis project Ga0316192, IMG submission 204931) | Coastal sediment microbial communities from Maine, United States - Merrow Island worm burrow | ecosystem: Environmental > Aquatic > Marine > Coastal > Sediment | place: USA: Maine...
TGCATCAGCATTATCAGTTAACACTAAAGGTTGCCTTACTTTATATTGTAATGTTGATGTTGTAAAGTAGTTATTTAATTCTCTTTTGTTTATTGTAATGTTTCCTTTTCCTTTTGAAACGTAGGCACGAGCAACTGCTGTTTTTCTTCTACCTATTTTGTGTACTATTTCCATTATCTAAGATCGTTGAGGTTAATAGCTTTAGGATTCTGAGCTTCTTGACTATGCTCACCGCCAGCGTATACATATAAATTTCTAAATAAAGCGCTCCCTAATTTATTTTTAGGTAACATTCCTTTTACTGCTTTTTCAACTAAACGAGTTGGATCTTTTCCAAACAACTCTATTGCAGTAAGTGATCTTTGACCTCCTGGATAACCAGTATGACGGATATATGATTTATCTGTCCATTTCTTTCCGGTTAAATTAATTCTGTCTGCATTGATAATTACAACATTATCACCACAGTCTACATGAGGGGTGTAGTTAGGTTTGTACTTACCTCTAATTAGCATTGCTACCTTAGAAGCTAAACGACCCAATGTTTGTCCGTCCGCATCAACTAAAACCCACTCCTTATTAACGGTAGCTTTATTAGCTGATACTGTTTTGTAACTTAATGTGTTCACACTATTAGTTTTTGTCTTATTAATAAATAATTTTTGTCCTTAAAAAAGGTCTGCAAAGATACAACTAATTGCTAAACAAGCAATAAAATTGAAATTTGTTTTATATGTTTTTTTATTGATTGAAATTAACTTGATTTCTAGGACTTCTATTTGCATTGCTATTGGTCGATTTTCAGCCCGTTGTTTTTAAACAAATCATAAGCTGTTTGATAATAAGTTATCGTTTCATTTAAAAAATCAGGATCTGATACTAAAGGAGTTAATTCATTTGTGGCCGAATTCCAATCATAAAAAGTATGATCTTTCTTATTATCTAATACCATTAACTTACCCTCTTTTAAAAGCCCCAGCTTACGATGGTTCGCAATAAAAGCTCTTTCTTCTTGAGTTTCCATTTTATTAATGTCTTTCCCAAACGCATTTGATTTATAACTCCAATTTAAATATCCAAATAAGGTTGGAAATATATCTATTTGCGAACATAATTTATCGATTTCTGTCGATTTTTCCTCCTTCAAATTGTAAATAAAAGCTGGTATATGATAATCTTTTACGTTTATTTCTAATCTGCCAGCGCTATAAGCACAATGATCTGACATAATAATAAAAACTGTGTTTTTAAACCAAGGTTTATTTTTTGCTTTTTCAATGAACTTCTTAAATGCCCAGTCAGTATATTTAATTGCCCCTTCCCTACTGGTCCCTGATGGAATATCTACGTAACCTTCAGGATAAGTATATGGCTGATGATTTGAACTAGTCATCACAAAATTAAAAAAGGGCTTTTCTGACTGATGTTGTTGATCAGCAATTTTTAAAACTTTGTTATAAAGATCAGCATCGCAAGTTGCCCAGGCATTTTCAAATGTTACTTCTTTATCTGAAATATGAGTTCGTTTGGTAGGAAACTCCTTTTTTAATCTGTGCTTCTTCCTTCTATCAACAATATCAAAACCATTGCTGCCAAAAAATATATTCATATTATCAAAATATCCATCTCCACCATAAAAAAATGTTCTGGAATATCCCTTTTGTTTAAAAATTTCACCAATGGTAAATAAATCATTACTATTCTGACGTTTTATAATACTTCTTCCAGGAGTTGGAGGGATTGAAAGAGTAACGGCTTCCATTCCTCTAATGGTTCTAGTACCTGTTGCTTGTAAATTTGTAAAGAAGACAGATTCCTTTGCTAGAGAGTCTATAGCCGGAGTTAAATTTTCAGTGTTTCCAAATCGGTTAAGATATCTGGCATTCAGACTTTCTAATCCAATCAAAATAATGTTAGGTTTATACTCTTTCCCGTCATTAGCAATATATCTATGAATACTGTTGGTTTCTTTAGTTAAACTGTCATTATCTGTGACAACCAATTCTCTAATGTTTTGATACGCCACATCAAGATTATTAGTTTCATAAAACTCGTTGTAATTTAGTTCGTTACTCTTATAGGCAGCAAAAAATGAATATAACCCAGATTTTGAAATCTCATTTTCAAAACGATTATCAAAAATTTCTGCATGTGTATTTTTAATATTATAATGAAATACCACTAAAATGATTATCCAAAAAAATGATGGGACAAGTCGTTTTAAAAAACGATCATTATTGCTAAATGTATCTACATAAGCATTTTTGTTTTTAGCAATTAGAATACTCAAATAGGTTAATAATATTAAAGACCCGATAATTATTGGTAATGGATAAGATTGATGAATATTCTGAATTACTTCATATGTGTATAACAAATAATCTACTGCAATAAAATTAAATCGTTTTTGGTATTCGTTCCAAAAAGGGATTTCAGATAAAAATGAGAATATTAATACAAAGAGGACTAACGGATATGCGAATGATGTAAGGATTTTATCAAATTTACCGCCATAATATCTTCTTGGAAATATAAGAAGATAAACGGCATAGATAACTATTATATAGGATGCGCTGCCTAAATCAAATAAAAACCCAAGCAAAAATATTTTGATCAAATTAATGATAGAAAAATCAATTTTTGGGAATGACCAGATATAAAGAGATACTCTAATTATTAACGAGAAAAGAAAATAAGTAACCAAAAATGTTTTTAATAATGCAAATCTTTTTGGAAATAATAATTGTAACATTTAAATGAATTAATAGCCGCAAAAATAACTAAAAATATAGACTTCCTTCTCTTCTAGTTTTAACAATCCAAATATTAAATTAACAATTTATTAGGAAGGGATTTTACTAACTTAATTATGTAACCAACCCTATTGCTGCTAATTTATATTACCGTTTTCAACTGTTCAACAGTGATCAAATTTCTTTTGACGACACAAATGATAAAAATCAAAATGGGATTACAGATTATGAAATAGAAAAACCGGACTTCTCATTTGTTCAATTTCGCTCAAATTTAGTCGTTCGTTGGGAATACGTACCTGGCTCTGAAGTATTTTTCGTGTGGTCTCAAGGTATAACTGGTGATGGTGACCCTAGAGATCCTTTATTTGATAGTTTGGATAATCAAATTTTAGGGCAGGAAAAAGAAAATATCTTCTTGATCAAAGCTACCTACAGATTTATGCTGTAAAACCTAATGTGCCTCCAACCAATTTTGGCCTATACCTAGATCTACAATTAACGGAACATCTAATTTATACGCATTTTCCATTTCATTTTTTATGATAGGTGTAATGATCTCAAGCTCATCTTTATGAACATCAAAAACTAATTCATCATGCACTTGTAGTAACATCTTACTTTTAAAATTCTCTTTTTCAAAACGTTTAAAGATATTAATCATGGCTATTTTTATAATATCAGCCGCGCTACCTTGTAACGGTGCATTTACGGCATTACGTTCAGCAGCACCTCGAACAACAGCATTTCGTGAATTGATATCTTTTAAATAACGACGACGTCCTAAGACCGTTTCAACATAACCATTTTCACGTGCAAAATGAATCTGACTATCTATATAAGTTCTCAATTTTGGATACGTTTTGAAATAGGTATCAATTAATTCTTTTGCCTCACTTCTTGTTAAGGAAGTTTGATTGCTCAGACCAAATGCAGATACTCCATAAATTATTCCAAAATTTACCGCTTTGGCATCACCTCTTTGCTCTCGGGTCACTTCATTTAGAGGTATACCAAAAACTTTGGCTGCTGTGGAAGCATGAATATCTTCACCATTCAAAAAAGATTGAATCATTATTTCATCACCACTTAAAGCTGCTATTAATCTTAATTCTATTTGAGAATAATCGGCTGATACTAATACATAATTTTCATTTCGAGGGATAAATGCTTTACGCACTTGTTTACCTCGCTCCGTACGAATTGGTATGTTTTGCAAATTAGGATTATTAGAACTTAAACGACCTGTGGCCGCAACAGCTTGTGCATAAACCGTGTGAATTCTATTAGTTTTAGGATTTACCTCATTAGGCAATGCATCTACATAAGTGCTTCTTAATTTATTGTACTGACGCCACTCTAAAATATCTCTAATAATTTGATGGTCTTTGGCTAAATAAGATAAGACATCTTCAGCAGTTGAATATTGACCCGTCTTCGTTTTTTTTGGTTTATCAACCAATTTTAGTTTATCAAACAGTATAAGACCTAATTGTTTTGGTGAAGCTAAATTGAACTCTTCATCTGCCTGATTGAAAATTCCCTTTTCTAATCTATCAATATCTATTACCAATTCTTTAGAAAGTGTAGCTAAAAAATCTTCATTTAAATTGATTCCTTCTATCTCCATTGAAGCTAGTACATTAACCAATGGTAACTCCACTTCTTCAAAGAGTTTCGTTAAGTTTCCCGAAGTCAATTCTTTTTCAAATTTTATTTTAAGTTGCAAAGTAATATCAGTATCTTCTACTGCATATTCTGTTTGTAGTTGCAAATCAACATCTCTCATAGAACCTTGATTTTTTCCTCTTTTACCAATCAATTCAGTAATTGAAACTGGTTGATAATTCAAATAGGTTTCCGCCAAAACATCCATATTATGTCGCATATCAGGATTTATAAGATAATGTGCGATCATAGTATCAAAAAGTTTCCCTTTTACTTCAATATGATAATTTGAAAGAACTTTGAGGTCATATTTTAAATTTTGACCAATTTTTTCTATGATTGAACTATTGAAAAAAGATTTGAATTCATCAATAATTTGCTGTGCCTTTTCTTGATCTTCCGGAATGGACACATAATACCCTTTTCCTATTTCCCATGAAAATGCAATACCAATAAGTTCAACTTCCAATGCTTTTAATCCGGTTGTTTCGGTATCAAAACAAACACTTGTCTGTTGCAAAAGTTTTTCAATCAGTAATTTCCGAGAAAGTGGAGTATTTACCAATTGATAGAAATGTGTTGTATTATGAATAGTATTAAAACCATTTGCTGAAAAACCTTCCGAAACATTACCGCTTCCTGGAGCTGCAAACAAATCAAATTGAACATTGTCTTGTGGCTTTGATTTATTAACCGGCTCTTCTGCCGATTCTTGCCTTGAACTTTTCTCTGCCTCTTGGTTAAACGTTTTTAATAAATTTTCTGTTAACCGTCTAAATTCAAGCTCATTAAATATTTTTTTTACCTCATCAATGTTCGGGGTGTTTAACTCATAATCCTCTTCGTGAAACTCTACAGGAACATCCAACATTATGGTAGCTAATTTTTTCGATAACAGACCCTGTTCCACATTATCTTCCACTTTTTCCTTCATTTTACCTTTAAGCTTATCCGTATTTGCAAATAAATTTTCAATACTTCCGTAATCTTTCAAAAATATCTTTGCAGTTTTATCACCAACTCCCGGTAATCCTGGAATATTATCAATGGCATCACCTTTCATAGCTAAAAAATCGATAACCTGTTCAGGGCGTTCAATTTCAAAGTTTTTTTGTACTTCCGGGATGCCCCAAATTTCAATTCCGTTACCCATTCTTGATGGCTTGTACATAAAAATATTTTCTGAAACCAATTGAGCAAAATCTTTATCAGGGGTTACCATATAAGTTTTATAACCTTGTTTTTCGGCCTGCTTTGCGAGAGTTCCAATGATATCGTCCGCCTCATATCCTTCCTTAATTACGGCAGGGATATGCATTGCTTTTAAAATTTTCTCAATGTAAGGAACGGCAATTTTAATAGCTTCAGGTGTCTCATCACGATTGGCTTTATATTCTGGAAACATTTCAACCCTGTCAACACTTCCACCTTTATCAAAACATACTGCTAAATGATCTGGCTTTTCCCTTTTAATAACATCTAACAGTGAATTCATAAACCCCATTATGGCCGAAGTATCCATACCTTTTGAGTTTATTCTAGGGTTTTTAATAAAAGCATAATACCCTCTAAATATTAAGGCGTAAGCATCAAGAAGAAATAAGCGTTTTTGTTCTGACATAGTTGTACAAAAGTTAGAATTTCAAAGCTACAAAGATTGATTCAAATAAAAGTCAGATTGTATATTTTCATTTTTATCATCTTGAAATTTTGTCATACTAAAGCCTTTGTGGATTGAATAAGAACCTGTTTCACCTTGTTTGTTTACAGCTATATACCCCACCTGAAAATTTTTGTAATCGCTATTAGGCTTACTCACTATCCTATTAATAGCTTCTTCACAAGCATCTTGTGGTGATTTTCCTTGACGCATTAATTCAACTACTAAAAAACTACCAACAGTTTTAACAACTTCTTCACCCAAACCTGTCGCTACAGCGGCTCCCACTTCGTTATCTACAAACAGTCCTGATCCTATGATAGGTGAATCACCAACACGACCGGCCATTTTATATGCCAATCCACTTGTAGTACACGCGCCCGAAATATCACCATTTTTATCAATAGCCAACATACCAATGGTATCATGATTTTCAATATTAATTATTGGTTTGTATTCAGATTTTATTTTCCACTCTTCCCAGGCTTTTTTGGAATCGTCTGTTAATAAATTTTCCGTTTTTAGACCTGCTGAGACTGCAAATTGCTCAGCTCCCTTTCCTGCCAACATAACATGAGGTGTTTTTTCCATAACTTTTCTGGCTACAGAAACGGCATGGACTATATTCTGTAGGTATACCACAGAACCGCAATTTCCCTCTTTATTCATTATGCAGGCATCTAAGGTAACGTTACCATCTCTGTCAGGTAAGCCGCCTTTGCCTACTGATTGTCCTTCAGCGTTAGCTTCCTCAATCATACAACCTTGTTCAACTGCATCCAGAACTGATTGCCCCATTTGAAGTACTTCCCATGCCTTTGAAGTAGCATTTTTAACATTCCAAGTGGCAATAATTAAAGGCAATGAAGCTTCTGTAAGTAATGTAGTTTTCTGTTCTTTTGGGTTTTTATCAACACAACCTGAAAGAGTACTACCAACAGCAAGTCCAACTCCCGTTAGAGATGCTTTCTTTATAAATTTTCTACGTTTCATTATTAGTGTATATTTTATCTAATTTAGCAAGATAATAAAATCTTTACTACTAAATACTAGTTCAAAAATGAAAGTTGAAATATGCGCTAATTCATATGAATCCGCAATCAACGCTGAAAAAGCTGGTGCGGATAGAATAGAGTTATGTACTGAATTAGCTGTAGGAGGCATTACTCCATCTTATGGATTAATTAAAAAAGTAATTGAAGATATTTCAATTCCAGTAAACGTATTAATCCGACCCAGAAGTGGTGACTTTTCATATTCTGATGCTGAATTTGATATTATGAAACGTGATATTTTGTTTTGCAAAGAGCAAGGCTGTAATGGTATAGTTTCTGGAGTATTAAAAATTGATAATACTATTGACGTACTCAGAACAAAAGAATTGATCGAATTTTCTACACCTTTATCATTCACATTTCATAGGGCATTTGACTGGGTTGATAACCCACAAAAAGCAGCTGAAACATTAGTTGAATTGGGTATTCAACGAGTGCTAACTTCAGGCCAAGAAATTTCTGCTGTGAGTGGCATAAGGTTATTAAAAAAATTACATCAACAAAGCGGGGATAGGTTAATTATTTTACCTGGTGGTGGAATTAATAAAGAGAATATTCTAAAATTTAAAAGTGCTGGTTTTAAGGAGGTTCATTTTTCCGCCACTAAACTTAATAGAACTTTGAATGCTACAAAAATTTCTATGCATAGTGATCGCTTTTTCGATGAAACTCAAATTGCAATATCTGATTTTGACAAAATCAAAAAGATCATCAATTTAGTTAAATAAATACTAAAAATTATTGTATTACAGCGCTTTACAGTAATTTTACGCTCACTAAATTTAAAAATATGATACGTTGGGTTATTTTTATAATAATCTATATTATAATAGACTTTTATGCTTTTCAGGCCATAAAGACCATTACAAAAAAACGATGGATACATTATTTGCATGTTGCTATATCACTCGTTGTTGTAGGTTATTTTGTTTATCAATTTGTACAGCCCAGCGAGGGAAGAGTATTAACACCAGAAAAGAGTTATGCTTTTGGTTTTTTAATAACACTCATAGCGCTAAAAATAGTTGTTGTTCCTATTTTATTTGGTGAAGATATAATTAGATTTTTTTTAGGAATTTATAATAAATTATTTTCAACCTCCAATAATTTTTACTTACCATCTCGTAGAAGATTTGTCAGTCAAATTGCAATGGGATTGGCAGCGATTCCTTTTACATCTCTTCTGTATGGCATGTATAAAGGTAAATATAACTTTAAAGTTTTAAAATATGCTTTAGAATTTGATGACCTACCAGATGCCTTCGATGGATATCAAATTACTCAAATTTCTGACATCCATAGTGGAAGTCTTGACAACCCAGAGAAAATTGAATATGGAGTAGATCTAATAAATCAACAAGGGTCAGATGTGATCTTTTTTACAGGTGATATTGTGAATAACAAAGCAGATGAAATGGATCCCTGGATGGAAACGTTTAAGAAATTGAAAGCTAAAGATGGTAAATTTTCAATATTAGGGAATCATGATTATGGTGACTATGTTGATTGGGAAAGTGATGCTGCTAAAGAGCTTAATATGAATAAATTAAAAAATATTCATAAAGAGCTTGGTTTTGACCTATTATTGAATGAACATAGAGCACTGGAAAAAAATAATGATAAAATTGCCTTGATAGGAGTTGAGAATTGGGGAGCAGGTGGATTTAAAAAAGTAGGAGATTTAAATAAAGCCTCCTCAAAGGTTGAAGAAAAAGATTTCAAAATTTTAATGAGTCATGATCCAAGCCATTGGGAAAAAGAAATAAAAAGTCATAAAACACATTACCATCTAACCTTAAGTGGTCATACACATGGTATGCAATTCGGAATTGAAATTCCGGGATGGATTAAATGGAGTCCTGTTAAATGGCGCTATAAATATTGGGCCGGTATTTACGAAGAGGCTGGCCAATTTTTAAATGTTAACCGAGGTTTTGGTTTCTTAGCTTATCCTGGCAGGGTTGGGATTTGGCCTGAAGTAACAGTAATTACTTTGAAAAAAAGGTTAATTACTTAAAATCATTATATTTGTATTGTTATCTGATCTAATTATTTAGTTAGTTTAAAATTTTAATATAAGCTCCCTATGGCAAAGTTTGGCGAATTAATTGGTTCAACTACTCCGACCTTAATAGATTTTTATGCTGATTGGAATGAGAATAACTCAAGTTTACATAGCGTATTAAGAGACGTTGCCGCTGCTTTAGGAGATAAAGCTAAAGTTATTAAAATTGATATTGATAAAAACGAAACTTTAGCAAATGCCCTTCGAATTAAAGGAAATCCAACCTTTATTATCTACAAGAATGGTGAAATGAAATGGCGCCAATCGGGGGAACAAGATGCGAATACCTTAATTAGTCTTGTAAAACAATATGTCTAGATTGTTGAGTTTTCTATTTTTTTAAAACAATACCCAATACTACTAAAATGCTCTAAAACTTGCGGAAGTATAACTTGCAATTTATCAAACGCTTTTACACTATCGTGAAAAACAATAATACTACCATTTTCCGTGCTTTTAATAACGTTATTTAAACATTTATTTTTATCAATTTTATTATCAAAATCTGCACTTAAAACGGACCACATAATTATCTTATAATTATTTTTAAGAAGCGTTTTTGTTTGAGCTCTTTTTATTTTTCCATAAGGCGGGCGAAATAATTTTTTATTGTTATTTATCAAAATTTTATTGATGATTCGTTCCGCTTTCAAAACTGAATTTAAATAATCATTATTTGTTGTTTTCCATCCATTAAGGTGATTATAAGTATGGTTACCTATAGCATGCCCATTACTATAAATTCTATTAAAAATATCACAATTCTCTTCGATATTTTGTCCAATACAAAAAAAAGTAGCCTTGGCATCATACTTACCCAAAGTTTCTAAAACCCAATCAGTAATTTTGGGCGTTGGGCCATCATCAAAAGTAAGGTAAATATTTTTTTCTTTAGGAGAAAAACGCCAAATCTGATTAGTATACAGTGTCGTAATCAGGTTTGGTGTTTTTACAAAGTAAGAATTCATCGTTTATTCTATAACGCCCTCAAGTGATCTAATAGCAGCTATGTAACCTTTTTTTAATTCGTCGGCAAATTCTTTATCATATTCATCTGCCGATGCAACAATGTTATTGTACATTAAAAGTGTAGCTTCAATATCATCAAAATGTTGAGAAAGACTATTGTTATCTAACACACTATAATATTCTATACGATCTTGAAAAATAGTAGCTAAAATATTTGCAACATTTCGTGCTTTCTCTGTTTTATTAATTTTATAATAATTATCTACGTAACCTAATACCAAACCGTAGTGTCCATATCTTTTAATGGGCATTTTTTCTAAAGATAAGTCCAGCACTTCCTCAGCTTTAACATAATTTTCTTCTTTAATAAATTCTTCAGCTAAACGAACCAAGTTATTTCTAAAAGAAATACCATTTTTACGGGTTTCAACATCAACATATATGGCATCACTGTTTGAATTTTTCCAATCCCATTTTTGTATATTTTTGTACATAACTTCAGTATCTATCCTCCCTAAGTCAAGGACACTTCTTGATCTGCCGTTTTCAGTTTTACTAGAAGTTTTAATAGGAACTAATTTGTAAGCCAACCCGTCTAATTGCAAATAATCTTTTAACCAAATATATTCTTCTTCTGCATGAGCACCACCTGTAAAATATATTGGCCTTTCCCAGTTATTATTGGCTAATAGATCTAGCATTAATATTCTATTTTTGGCTATACCCATTCTATCAATTTCTATATCTATATGCGAAACAATATTTGCAGAATCTTTTAAAGAAACAATCCCGTTTTTTAATACTGTTTCTTTATCTACAGGAATTCTCAATTTATTAGTAGGGTAATAATTTTCAGGGATACCATCTTCGTCCAAATCAATTTGTGTTCTAGGGTCATTACTTCCAAGCCAATTCATAAAAGACCTAATATCCATTACTGAATCTTTTAATATCGGATTAGGTATATGATATGCTACATCTAATGAACCTGTTCGATACTGTTCATGTGTTAATTGAGATGGAATTGGATCAGCATCATATGTTTTTCTTTTTTGTTGGTCAATATACCAATCTGTAGCAAACAGGCTGGTATTTACCAATTTAATATCCGTTCGGTAATTTTCGACTTCCTGCATATACCAAAGAGGAAATGTATCATTATCACCAATTGTAAACATTATTGCATTTTCTTGACAAGAATCTAAATACGCTTTTGCATTATTACGTGTTGCATATCGTCCTGAACGGTCATGGTCATCCCAATTTTCGAAAGCCATTAAAGTTGGTACCGCTAGAAGACATACTCCGGTCAGACCAATTGCCAAATATTTTGGGTTTACTTTTTGCCTGAATTTATCAAATAGTGCTAATACACCCATGCCAATCCAAATAGCAAAAATATAAAAAGACCCTACCACTGCATAGTCACGTTCTCTAGGTTCAAAAGGTTTTGGGTTTGTATAAAAAATAATCGCCAATCCTGTAAAAGCGAAAAAGAGCAGCAATATATAGAAATTCTTTTTATCGAATTTAACATGAAAAAAGAAACCAATAATTCCTAAGATAAGAGGCAAGAAATAATAGGTATTACGTCCTTTATTATGTTTAAATTCATCGGGAAGATTTTCTTGCGAGCCTAAATTAAAAAAGTTGTCAATGAAATTTATACCGCTAATCCAATTGCCATTATTATCTAAATTCCCTTGTATATCATTTTGTCGCCCTACAAAATTCCACATAAAATATCTGCCATACATATAACCAAACTGGAATTGAAACATGAACTTTAAATTTTCACCAAATGTTGGTCTACGCTTACTATTGGGGTTAATACCTGCTATTGCTTTATAATTTGATACAACACCTGGTGAAGGATCTACCATTCTTGGTATAAATCCTTTATGTTTATCAGTATAATTTGGCAAAGCATCTTTATAATGATTAACAATTACATATTTACCTAATTTTTCATCTTTTTCGTATTTAGGTTTATCGTCTCGATAAGGATCATTAGGATCTTGTTCCCGAGTCTCAGAATAATATGAATCATAAAAAATACTGGAATCTCCGTATTGTTCTCTATTATAATATGCTAATAATTCCCTGGCACTTGAAGGGTTGTTTTCATTAATAGTAGTATTAGCATTTGCTCTTATTGGCAACATAAGCCAAGATGAAAATCCAATCATCGTAAAAAGCAAACATAAAATAATTAGATTGGTATTCACTAAATTTTTCTTACGTGTATATGATATAGCAAAGTAAAAAGAGGCAATCAATATAAGGCCGGCAATAATACTTCCAGAATTAAATGGTAATCCAATTGTATTCACAAAGAACAACTCAGATGCGCTAAAAAATGAAAGTGTATATGGGAACAAAAATTTAAATACAAAAACTAATACAAGTACAGCTACTATGTTTGCAATAATAAATTTTGTAGAAGTTATATTGCTATATCTTTTATAGAAGTAAATAAATACTATTGACGGAATTACCAATAAAGAAAGTATATGTACTCCAAAGGACAATCCTACAACAAAAGAGATCAATAATAACCATTTATGTCCTCTAGGAGAATCCATTTCACCTTCCCAATGTAAGCCTAGCCAAAATAATAATGCCATTAAAAAAGAAGACATAGCATATACTTCACCCTCAACTGCACTAAACCAAAAACTATCTGAAAACGCATAGGCCAAGGCCCCTACTAATCCACTTCCTAAAACAGCTATTGCATTTCCGGTAACTAATTCTTTCGATTTTCCAATAATTTTATTAGCCAGCATTGTAATAGTCCAAAACAAAAAGAGAATAGTAAAGGCACTGGCAAATGCCGACATAAGGTTTACCATTTTTGCTATTTGTGTCACATCACTTGTGAACATTGCGAAGAAAGCTCCAAGCATTTGAAAAAGGGGTGCTCCGGGTGGATGTCCAACTGCTAATTTTACCGCTGTTGAAATATATTCTCCGCAATCCCAATAACTAACAGTTGGCTCTAAAGTTAATACGTAAGTTAACAGTGCTATTGCGAACGTGAACCACCCCAAAATGGTATTCCACTTTTTAAAGTTTAATTTAGTCATGCATTTGTTTTAATACTGTTGGCGAATTTAATAAATAAATATCGATTTCTATTATGGCCGTGTATTGTTTGACCAAATACAGGCATTAAAAATATGTTAAATTTAGTTTTAAATTTTTAGCAAAAAATTTGCGGGATTAAAACTTTGCTTTAAATTTGCATCCGCAATTGGCCCATGGTGTAATTGGCAACACACCGGTTTTTGGTACCGACGTTCAAGGTTCGAGTCCTTGTGGGCCAACAAAAAAATATAAGACCCTAAATTTCAAAATTTAGGGTTTTTTATTTAGTATTATCACTTCTTATTTTGAAACCACTTTTATCTTCTTGATAAATAAAATTGACCCTTCGGACAATAATTGCCATGATTCGTCCCAGGTCATGACGATTTATTCTTGAAAACGAATAAATTGTCTTGTATTATTTTACAAAAAATGAATTTTTAACTAAAAAAATTATTATCATGAAACGTGTTTTATTATTAATTGTCCTTTGCTTTTATTCTATGACCTATGCTCAAGAAAATCTATTTACATATGACTATCGAAATGTCCCCCAAGAAGAAATGGATGTTTTTATGGCCAATGAGGCCGAATATTGGAGTAAAATACATGCCAATCTTCTAAAAAAGGGAAAAATAACCGGCTGGGCATTATGCACAAGGGTTGGGGGGTTAGCATCTGAACCCAATGTTTATTTTTTCATTGGAACAGGTTCTTATGAAAATTTAGACAACGGTTTTGATGGCTGGGCTGAAGCAGAAAAAGAAGTAAGAAGCACCATGGACACCGAAAAATTAAAGCTTATTGATGAACGTCTAAAACAAGATAAGTTCAGAGTTGGAAACGTATTGTTAAGTCGGTCTTCATCAGCTGGCTCAAGTGGAGATGAGTGGAATTACTTGGTGCACAACTATACTAATTCAACTGATGTCGGAGCATTTTTAGATTTGCAAGAGAAATATTTTAAGCCCTTTTTTGAAAAGAATATAAAAGAAAAGAACACAAAGCAAGTATACTGGAATACGGCATCAGTGTTAAGCCCGCGAGGTCACGGCTATAATTGGAATTGCTATACTGTAGATTTCTTTAAAAACTATAGCGATATTTTTAATGCTTGGAACAAAGAAGTTATATGGCCTGAAGAAGGTATGACGGAAGCAGGCAAATTAATGAAAGATCAAAGTTTTTATAAATCGGTTGTTTGGAGAAAAGCAATGTGGCTTGATTCTGATGGCAATTTAAAAACTTTCTGGGATTAACACGAAAAATAGATTCTAAACCCCTCTGATGAGGGGTTTTTGATTTT
>Ga0316192_10002109_pt1 | contig 14559 bp, 12 predicted proteins | sample MerIslwburrow_MG_FD_204931 | JGI IMG/M metagenome (GOLD analysis project Ga0316192, IMG submission 204931) | Coastal sediment microbial communities from Maine, United States - Merrow Island worm burrow | ecosystem: Environmental > Aquatic > Marine > Coastal > Sediment | place: USA: Maine...
ATCTGGGTATCGATGACGATACAATATGGAGCATTATTCAGGACGATATTCCAGATTTGCTTTTGGCGCTCAAGAACTTCAACAATATCCCCCTACCCTAGTCTACTGTCTCGCGAACTTCGTCGCGCCGCCGGCCAGGGACAAGAACCCTAAGACAACAATTGGATGTGGGATGAACTGAAATTGGACAAGCATCCCGATCGCTAGCCTTGGGCAACTCACTTCAAAATATCACAGGCTCCGCATACTAATGTGACAGGGTTTCTATGCACAGCCCCTCACAGCGGGGCCATGCTAAATCCTGCCATCGTTTATGCCAACCGTGCGCAAACAGCAAAATCCTTGTCACAATTTTGTCACAGCGCGAACGAAATCCAGCGTTATCCAGTCTTATCGAATAAGGTACTATGTGACTGTTATTTAACGTGTTAATCTATAAGCCCCTGAAACAGAACGGGCGTGATAACGGATTCACACGGCAGGGGTCACTGGTTCGATCCCAGTATCGCCCACCATTTAATTCAATATGTTATAGACTATTTATAACCGAAACTTTATGTCTGGGTGTCGAATTGCATTCCAATTTGACCCAGTATTTGCACCTTGTAGTGACCCGCTCAATATCATGTATTCACCTGAAACATAGAACATATGAATGCTCATAAAGGTTTAAAATTCGATGCAGATAATTAGTAGAAATGGCTCAATATTGAGCGCAAATCAACAGCTCAATAACTCGCAGCGCGATTCCTCGATGCCCGACGAGGCGATCGATCTCGAGTACCTGGCTGACAACCTGTGGTTTGTCGGCTCGCCTGAGACCGCAGATTGCAGCTGTTGATGGACCAGGTCCTGCCACGATGCCAGGTTTCAGACCACCTCAAACAGAACTACGCAGGAGTACGGTGATGAGCTATGTTGCCCTGGTTACCAGCCGCTTCGATGAGGTCACCCGTTTCTACGGTGAGCTCCTCGGTTTTCCCATTGTCGAGCAGTGGGACCGTTCAGACGCCCGGGGCATGCGGTTCGACACCGGCGGTATGCGACTTGAAATCATCGACAATGAGCGGGAGCAACGTCAGCGCGAACTCGGCAAGACAGCCGACAAGGTTCACATTGTTGTCGAGGTTGAGAACATCGACTCAGCGAGAGAGCCCATCAAGGTCGACGCACCGCCCACACAGGACACTTCCTGGGGGTCGCGTCTGTTCCAGATCCGGGACCCGGATGGGCTGCCCGTCACCTTCTTGCAGTGGACCAAGACCGAGAGCGAAGCGTCATGAAAAGGCTGATTGTGGGGATTTCGGGCGCGAGCGGGGTTATCTACGGGATTCGCCTGCTGGAGGTACTCAAGGCCATGGGCGGGGTGGAGACGCACCTGGTGATGAGCCGCTACGCCCGATTGAATATCGAAATCGAAACCACCCATACCCCCCAGGAGGTGGAAGCGCTGGCCGACGAAGTGCACAACTATGGTAATCAGGCCGCGTCGATTTCCAGCGGTTCATTCAAGACCGACGGCATGGTAATCGCCCCCTGCTCCATGAAAACCTTGTCGGGGATCGCCAACTCTTACGCTGACAGCCTGCTGGTGCGGGCGGCGGATGTGGTGTTGAAAGAGCAGCGCAGGCTGGTGCTGATGCCGCGGGAAGCACCCCTGCATGTCGGGCATTGCAAATTGTTGTACGAAGCGGCGCAGCTGGGTGCCGTGATCGCACCACCGATGCCGGCCTTCTACAGCCAGCCGCAAACCATTGACGATCTCATCAACCAGAGCGTCGGGCGAATTCTTGATCTGTTTGACCTGGATGCCGGCATCTTAAAACGGTGGGCGGGACCGAAGCAACATTCCGCGTTCCTGCCGCGAATATCTTGAGAAGCTCAGCAGCATGGGCGAGATGATTGAGATCGACGAGGAGGGCGCCGTCACGCTGATCCAGCATTTCGTAACAGCCAAGCTTGGTTAGCTAATTAGCATATTCAGATTATTTTCTCTTGCTTGACAAAAAGCTCCAATTTACGTTGTATTTATCCGTGTTCGTAAATAATTAACTGAGTCAATCAACCAACGATTCAGGAGGAGTTCAGGATGAGCACAGCAATGCGTTCGGTTGGCAACACATGCACTTTATGCGGCGCCGTCATTATAGCAGCAGTCGCCATCATCTCACTGGCCGTTATGGTCTGGGTGATATTTATTTAGCGGGTTCCCAGGCCCGCATACACGGTGAAGCCGCCATCAGGCGGCTTCTTTGCGTATGCGCCCCTTTACTTGGCTTAACCGGCAAATTCGCGGAGAGGTGAACCTGCGTTCCAGGTTCGCACCTGGACCACAGCGGAGGCCATCACGATCACGGGCTGCGGAATCGAGCCCCCTGTTCCCTACCCGGACCGCACTGATATGATTCGCGAGACGATCAGCGAGCTGACAGGCTGGTGCAATCCCACAAGCCAGTGCAGCACGCTGTGCGGCTGGAACAGCCGCAGCTATGGTGGTCACATCACAAACAAAACAGGGTTAATAGATGACAATGAACTATTCGGCGACGACGGTCCTGGCTTTTGGCCTGGTGTGCGGGGTCTGTTGGGCGGATCAACCCAACAGCGCAACTGACACGATCCCCAGCGCTAGCGAGCTCAAGAGTGACAATGACAAGATCCTCTACAGTCTGGGTTATGAACTTGGCAAGGACATAAGCCGACAGGAACTGGAGCTGGCGCCAGAGGTGCTGCTGAAGGGGGCCGAGGACGGAATGTCCGGTGCGAAACCGCTGGTCGATACCCGGCAGCGGCGGGCCGCCTTGAAACAGATTGGGGAAGCGCGGGCCAGTGAGAATCTAAAACAGTCCCAGGCGTTTCTCGCCGCCAATGCGAAAAAAGAAGGGGTGCAGACCCTGCCCAGTGGCCTGCAGTACAAGGTCATTCAGGCCGGCGAGGGAAAGAGCCCGGGGTCCGGCGACAATGTGCGGGTGCAGTACCGTGGCAGCCTCATCGACGGTACCGAATTCGACAGCTCTTACGAACGCGGCAAGCCCGCGACCTTTCGGGTGAACAAGGTGATCAAGGGCTGGCAGGAGGCACTGCAACTGATGAAGGAAGGGGCCAAGTGGGAGTTATTCATCCCGCCGAACCTGGCCTATGGCGCACGCGGCCGACCGAAGGCCATTCCGCCGAACAGCGCGCTTATCTTCGAGGTGGAGTTGATCTCGGTACTCTAGCCCGCGGATATTAGGGTCAGAGCGAGACACGCTAAGGGGTATTCCGGGTCAGTCGGCCCGGACTGGCGGAAGGACTGCCGCCGAAGGCCGGCTCACCGCCGCCAGCGGCAGCCTATAAGCCAGGGGCAGGAGTACTAATAACAGAAATTGTCGCATCCGAATTCCCCTGGTTCTGCGTTGCGAGCAAAAAACACTTCTACCATTCCATGCTGTGAACCAGGATCGATGACACGCCGGGATGGGCGATCAGATCCTGCGCAGAGGTTTCCGGCGTCGTAATCCAGCGGGTTTCCGCACCATATTGAACGCAATTGAACGCAGAAAAAACGGCGGGCCACCTCTCGGTGGCCCGCCGCCGTTTGGCACGCCTTTTCGCGCGCTTTAAGCTAACGACTACTGACCGGTACCCGTTCCCTGCTGGCTGGTGCCGGGCAGGGTGTAGATCAGGTCCGGATTGTCGGATCTGTAGTCGTCGATCCACCAAACGCGCCGTGCCATGGCGTCAGACTCGATGATGTCCGCTGCGTAGTCGTCGTTTTCGAAGACCCACTGCGACCAGACCCCGTACATCTTGGTGCCGGCCGGGTTGGCCTCGAGGCTGGCTTCGCTGGAGTGCGTGTCGCCGCCTGCGTTCATGCGGTCGAACTCGTTGCAGAAGCCGGATTCCTCGACGACCGTACCCTCGAACTTCGCGTCCTCGTAGGCGACGGTCGGGTAGCAGACACTCGTCAGATCGGCGTCAAACCCGGTATCCGTCTCCGTCCACACGACGTAGTCGTCACCGAAGTTTTCGCCACGGCTGTAGAACAGGTTGAGCGGTTCAGCCTCGCCTTCCGTGACGGTGGTGTTGTCGCCGGTCTCGTACACCATGAAGTACCGTGATGGGTTACGCAGGTCGGAGTCGTTTTCCGCCGACAGGTCGTCGCAGGTCATCACAGCAGGATCGATGGTCGGGTCCGCATCGTCCACACAGGGAGCCGCGATGCTCACCCCTCTCGGAGAACCACTCATCGCGTAGCGCGGATCCAGCGTGGTGACGCGCATCCGCTGGTGCTGGGTCACGTTGCGGGCCTGCTCGTTGCCGCCGGCCGGATAGTCGTAGCATACGTGTGGCTCGGTGCCCTCGCCCTGCGCCTGGGTCTCGTTCGAGCGATAGGTCTCGCAGGTCACGGTGCCGTCGCCCGAGTATGAGTTACCATTGCTCGCGGCGAAGGAGCTCGGCGTCGTCTGCCAGGTCTCACCGCCATCGAAGGAGCGCCGCACGTACAGATCGTAGCGGTCGTTGCCCTTGGCGTTGAGCCTCCAGTTGGGGGACCAGGCATACAGGAACATGACGAAGTCGCCGTCGATGAAGCCACGGTGGCCCTTGGAGACGTCGAGCGGGTTGTACCAGCTCTGGTCCTTCAGGTTGACGAAGGCGTCATTGCGATTGTCCGTGTCGCAGTCGACGTACGCACCCTCCAGCTCGCTGGTGTCCTGCGCGGTGCCATCCGACGGGCACTGGTGCCAGGTGAGCACCTTCTGGGTGTTGCCCTGCTGCTGGATGAAACCCTGCAGGATCGGGTTGGTGTCACCGATGCCGAAGGTCGTTCCATCGAAGTTCACCGAAGGACATGGAATCGCGGCAGGGGGCTCCTGACCGGAGGTGTCGGACGGGTTGGTGTCGACACAGCTGTCCGGCACTACACTGGACAGGTTGGTGGCGGGCTCACCGCAGATGCCGTCCGGATAGTACGGATTTGCGCCAGCCGCTACGATCCAGCTGTCACACGCCATGTTGGTGAAGGCGTAGGGGTTGTTGGCGATACCCTCGACATAGCCAGCCGGCAGCACGATGCGACGCAGCATGGTATCGGCGGGTCCGCCCTGGTTCATGGCGCCCTGCTTCCAGGACGGCATGGCCGTGAGCTTACCGCTGCTAGCGGACGCCTTGGCGATACCCTGAACCAGCAGGCTGGAGCGGCGGGCGATCTCGGTGTTGTACAGATCGAAGTTGTAATCGCCGAAATCCCACATCGAGGATGTGTTGATCACGGGGTAGAACTCGCCGGTACGCCAGTCGACCTCGGGCTGGTTGAGCAGGTTACCCTGATTCACCAGGTTCTGCACCAGGCCGTTCGGCTCGCTCATGGTCAACGAAGTGGCCGGATCGCCCATATCGAAGCTGAAGTACCACTGGTTCTTGCCGACGTCCGCCGAGCACTCCGGGCTCGCTGCATCGTCGTCCGGGTCACAGGGAGTGCCGTCGGGCAGGAAGCCGAATCTGCCGAGGCCCTTCGACTCCTCGGTCGCCACAATCACCCAGGCGCTGTCGGTCAGCGTATCGCCGTCCGAGTCATAGCCCTGCAGCGACAGCCGCGGCCGGGTAGAACCGGTGTTGGCCACGTTGGCCAGACCGTCCTCGTTGACGCAGATCGGTCCCGGAGTGCCCTGAGGCCCTTGCGGGATGTCGACCGTGTCAGCGCAGAAGTCCTGCAACCCATAGACCCCCGCAACTGCCTCGTTGCAGTAGCTGAAGACCTTTTTCTCGGACGGCGTGGTTCCCGGGCCGTATTCGTCCGCATTGCACTTGTCGTTGTTGGTCAGGCGCATGGGCACCGCCATGGGCACGAAGACCTGGGGTTTGCCGCTCCCGCCAGTGCTCGTATCCAGGTTGTGGTCCGCGATGTTGATGGGTTCGTCGAGAACAACGCCGTTCTCATCCGTCTGCTCAACGAGGTCAAACTGCTCCCAGGGAACAAAGGAGTACCAGACGTCGGTCTTGTCGTGGGCGACCGCGCCGCTCCAGCCCTCGCCGGGCCCTTCACCCTGGCCGGGGCGCAACCCGTCAGGGTCTTCCTGCCAGGTGATCACGAAGCCGGCGCCCTTGACGCCCTGCACCTCGATGCGGTTGGGGTCGCGCCGACCGGAGGTCAGGCGCTCGGGCTTGGTCCAGACCATGTGTGAACTTTCAGTCTCACCGGTCCTTGGGTCGTCGCCGGGCAGCAACACGCCGCGGGTGGTCCACACGCAGCCGAAGGGCACTTCACCGGCCTGGGAGAAACCCTCGTCGCCGAAGTTGATGGAGCCCTGGGAGCCCGCGACCTCGAACAGGTCGGTCAGGTACAGGTCGGCTTCGATATCGACGCCGAGCAAGGTAGCCAAGGCGGCACGCTTGGCGAGCTGCTCCTCGCTCAGGCCCTCATCGTCGCCATCCCAGGCGAACGAATAGGCCGGCTGCCCCTGCTGACAGTAGCGGCTCGGCCAGGCGACCAGCACCTTGTTGCCCGCGGTGGCCTGGAACACGTTGTAGGTGCCGCCGGGGTATTCGGTCAGGTTGACACCGGAGCAATCGACGCTCGTGCCCTCCGGGTACTGGACCAACAGCGGCGCACTGTAGGTACCGTTGACTACCGCCAACACTGCACAGGGTGCATCACTGATACGAACGTTCCTCTCCACAGTGAACTCGCCAGTTCTCTTGGCCCGCGTCAGGAACAGCACCTCGCCGGTGGTCTGGTCGATGATCTGGACCTTGTCGCGCGGCTCGGCCGTGCCCGCGACCGCGAGCTTGCCGAAGTTCTTGTTGTTCTTCAGGTCGCTCCAGATGGCCGAGTCCAGCTCGAGCGTCGGCGCCGCACCCCCGTGGCCGCCACCCCCGCCACTACCAGTGTTCTGCCCGATGGTGAAGGAGCTCTGATCTGCGGACTCGGACAGGTTGGTGGTCTTCCAGGTCACACCGTCGTCCAGGCTGACCGCCGCGAAGGTGTCCATGAAGCTGTGCGCGAAAGGCGTACCTGGCACACCGAGGGCCGGGCCGTAGATGAAGACATTGACCAATGGTTTGGCCACCTCAAGTGTTTCGACCAAATTAAGATCGACGTCGTTGTACTCGAGAGGGGTCAGCAGACCGCTGGCCGCCTGGGCCGGCACATAGAACTTCATCATGTCGGTGAAGGCGTGCTCGGCCTCGGACACATGCAGCCCGACGTCTTCCGGCAGCACATTCAGCTGGTTGTCGATGTTGCCGCCGGTCATGCGCTTCAGCGTTTGTTCGCCGTCGTCGGCGAACGCGGGTGCGCCTGCGGCGCAGGTCAGGAGCGCCGCGCCGACGAACCACAGCGCTTGTACTCCTATTGAAGATCGTGATCGTGTTTTCATTCCGGGTACCTCCAACTCTTCCATAAAGACTGACTCTACGAGCGCAGCCTGTGGCACCAACAGGTAACGGGAGAAAGGCCGCACCTCGGCAGCGCTGCCAGCGGAGACATCGACTCTCGCACAGATTCCGATGCCGCGATTAATCTGCACAAAGCGTAGACCAGGCTGGTCACGATTTATATAAGATAAAACTGAATTTCGACTTTACTTGATATGGGTCAAGATTGTTTTCGTCAAGTACGTCAATTTGCCGCGCCCGCATGACGGCAAATGACCCGATTTAACCAACAAAGTCCATCATCTAAACCGATGATGGCACTTCAAGAAGATTACCCCTTGCCAAACGACTGGCCGCAGCCATTACCATCATTACATATACAGAGTTTTTCAACACAACAGGCCAACAGTGGACACACAGCGTAATCGGGATAGGGGCGGTCAGGATACCTGACCGAGCCCCTCCCACACCACCCGGCATGCGGGTCCGCACCGGGCGGTTCGAGAAGTTGAGGTCATGAGAGTCGGGGAACACCGAGTCGGTCGAAGTAAGCAATGGGCATGATCCGATTCAGCTCCATGCGGCTGCTACGCCACCAGCGGCGGGTATTACCTGCCACCCGAGCTGCTTGATCCGAACTCGCACCCAAGGCTCGTAACTCTCGATACACGGTCGTACCCCTTCGCCAATGCTTGAGCTGCACGGCACGCAAGCGGTGCCGCAACCATTCATCCAGTTGACGGAATACCTTTGGCGTCTGTGCCAATTTAAAATAGGCTTTCCAGCCCGGCACATAACGGCGCAGTTCCTCCGCCACTTCGTTCAGGTTACGTCCGCACGTCCGGCGGGTAATCTGCCGGATGCGCCGCTTGAAGGTGACCATCGCCTTGTGCGCAACACCACACTTGACCATGTCCCCGGCCGAGCACCACAACTCGTAACCGAGAAACGCACGGCCATATGCACTGGCCACCGCGCTCTTGGCCTCGTTCACCTTCAGGTGGAGCTGGTCGTAGAGCTTCCGCAAACCATCGAGGACACGCACGCCCGCCTTCTGACTGCGCACATACACATTGCAGTCGTCAGCGTAGCGCACGAACCGGTGGCCACGTCGCTCCAGCTCCTGATCCACCTCGTCCAGCAACACGTTGGCCAGCAGCGGCGAAAGTGGCCCGCCTTGCGGCGTGCCCTCGTAGCGCTCCATGACCACACCGTTACCCATGACACCCGCGTTGAGATATCGCCGTATCAGCCGCAGTACGGCCTTATCGTCGATACGTCTCGCCAGCCGATCCATGAGCACGTCATGATTGACCCGGTCGAAGAACTTCTCCAGATCCACATCGACCACCACCCGATAACCTTCTTGTACATAATGCTGCGCAGTCAGCACAGCGTCATGCGCCCGTCGGCCCGGTCGGAAGCCATAGCTATGGTTGGAAAACATTGGATCAATCAATGGCTGCAGAACTTGCAGCAGGGCTTGCTGAATCAATCGATCCGTCACGGTCGGTATCCCCAGTTCCCTCATACCGCCCCCAGACTTGGGTATCTGCACACGGCGCACCGGCTGAGGCCGGTAACTACCGTTTTGCAGCGTCTCCTTGACCTGGGACCAGCGGGTCTTGAGATATTCAGCCGTGGCTTGGATCGTCAGTCCATCTACCCCCGCACTGCCTCGATTGGACTTGACACGTTTCCACGCCAAGGCCAGGTTCTCTCTCGCGAGCACCTGCTCAAGCAGGTCAACTCGCCCCAAGCCTTCCGGTTCATGCCGCGCCAGCCCTGCTTCATCACGAGATGCTTTAGGTCGGGCTTCACCTTTCCCTTCGACAGTTCGCCCCGGTTGCCCGGGCTTCTGATGCCTTGCATTGCCAAGCGACATGGCGTTCGACTCTCCTTCTCGTTCGGCCCTTCGCCTTGCAGCTACTATGGCCTCTGCTGACTTCTCGCTCCGGCTCATCACCGTTGCCCTTTCAGGCATAAGGCGAGATCTCCCCAGGTAAGAACACGATCCTTCACCGCACAACCGCCGGATTTACGCTGCCTGAGACTTGACCACAAGAGCTTCGCGGTACATTGCCCGCTCGCCCTGCTCGGCACCGCCTCGTATCCGGTTCTTGTCCATCGGCTCACGGCTTCGCTCCACGCTTCCTCCCCACGATCGGTCACCCTCACGCAGTTGCGCTTCACTTCGTTCGCTGTGGTCAGCTCACGGGAGGACTTGCACCTCCAAGATCGCGCCCATGCTGGGCGCACAACAAAAACGGCTCCCGAAGGAGCCGCGTTTGAATATCTTATTATACAGCTATTGTATCTTTCGTCTGGCAATACCGATTAAACCAATAAGACCAGAACCGAACAACCAGACTGCAGCCGGTACCGGCACGGCTTCTGCAGATCCGAAGCTGTCGACAAAACCAGAAATCAGGTTGGACTCACCATCCAGCAGCACGAATTGAACAGAGCCGATCAAGTCACCTGTGCCTGTGGCTGGGTTGCCGTCTATGGCGTCTGCAATAGCCAGGATGTTGAAGTAACCGAGATCATCCAGCATGTCCACGGTGGCATTTGCGCTGGCTGTACCCGGAAATACAGCGCTTGTCACGGCGTCTGTCATGGCGCTGAAATCGAAGCTGAATGTCAGTGCCTGGCCCGAAAAATTATCAACATCGATATCCAGGTCGGTCAGCGCATCGGTGAATGCGAAGCCGTTGCTTGCGCTACCGCTTGATGTCGATGACTGGGTGATCGAGTCAAGGATACTCATCGAGACGGCGGGATCGATGACGCTGATGCTACCGGTGGCGCTGGCGGCTCCGAAATCGGATAAAAAGACACTGCCACTGCCAAAGACAGACACATCCCAGCCACTTGTAACCTGGGTACCGGCAGAATCGGTGACGTCGGCGAGCGTGAGTGAGAATTCAGCGGTGGCGTCGTAAGTAGAGACGGCCGTAGCTATCGGGGCAAAGGCTGTTGCTGATACTAATAAAATCGGCGCCGCAATCAAACGGCACAAGCTGTTCAAATTCATCATGAATATCTCCCCCAAACCCCAATGTTAATTGTCATCCTTACACCAAAAACATAATTATTTCTTGGGCGGTCGAACGCACTATAAGGCAGCGGCGCTCGAGATACAAACTTGGTGGGTCCTCGTTTTTTGCGCATTTTAAACAGCAAGGGGCTGTGGTAATTTATAAAACATGTAGTTAGGAGGTGCAGCAGTGCCAAGAATTGAATGGGACGCTTCATTTAGTGTCAACAATGATGAAATCGACACTCAGCACAAAGCCTGGATCAGAACGCTAAACACATTGCATGATTCAATGATCGGCGACGAAGACGAAGATACTGTAGAAATAATTACCGCTTCTTTGGAAGCGATGATCAGTTACACCAAATTTCATTTTAAGTCTGAAGAAGACTATATGCGAAAGATCAACTTCCCTGATTTAGCCGATCATTTGAAGTTGCATGAAAACTTTATTGCCCAGCTCGATGAATATGACAATGATATGCGAAACGGGGATCTGGTATTGGGTACCAGAATCATAAAAACGATGCAGGAGTGGCTTACAGAACACATATTAACTGAAGATAAAAAATATGCTTTGTTCACTTCCCTGGGAGGCAATTAAAGCGTGGCCGCCACCCGTAAAATGTCGATCCCCCAGGCCACTACCCCGCTTCAGTTTGTAGCAGCTTATTGACCTGTATCATTCCGTTTGACCCGTCAAGTGCTAGACTCTTTATATAATGCGGTGTTATCAGATACGAAAACTACAACGATACTCACCACTTACGCCCTAGTCCACCCGGGGTATAAGTCTCACAGGAGGTACTAGCGGCGTGGCTACACAACCCCGAGCAAGCAGTACTATTACACCCAGCGGCCTGGAACCCGTCCGTGAACACCTGGCCGCCCATGTGATAGGCCAGCACAAGCTGATCGATGGCATGCTGGTGTGCCTGTTAAGCGACGGCCACATGCTGGTGGAGGGCATGCCGGGCCTGGCCAAGACCACCGCGGTCAATGCGCTGTCGGAAGCCGTCGAGGGCGATTTCCACCGCATTCAGTTTACCCCCGACCTTCTGCCTTCCGACCTGATCGGCACCGATATCTACCGGCATGAAAAAGCCGAGTTCGAGTTTCGGCCCGGGCCATTGTTCCACAACATCCTGCTGGCCGACGAAGTCAACCGTGCGCCGGCCAAGGTGCAGGCGGCGCTGCTGGAAGCTATGGGCGAACGTCAGATCACTGTGGGCCAGAAAACCTATCCGTTGCCGCAGCTGTTCATGGTACTCGCCACCCAGAATCCGGTAGAGCAGGAAGGCACCTACCACTTGCCAGAAGCACAGCTGGACCGTTTCCTCATGCAGGTGTTGGTCGACTATCCCAGTCATGCCGAAGAACTGAAAATTCTTGAACTGGATAACGACCGTCAGCGCGAGGTTCCGAAACCGCCGGCCAATCCGTTGCCACAGGCGGATTTGTTTGCCATGCGCAATGCGGTCGCCGAGCTGTTTATCAGCCCGAAACTGAATCGCTACATCGTCGACCTGATACAGGCCACCCGCAAACCACAGAATTACGACAAGGACCTGGCACGCTGGTGCCGCTTCGGCGCCTCGCCACGCGCCAGCCTGGCACTGGCACGCTGCTCCCGGGCGCGCGCCTGGCTGCGCGGGGAGCCCTATGTATCACCGGAACATATCCAGGAAATCGCCGCCGATATCCTGCGCCACCGCCTGTTGCTTACCTTTGAAGCCGAAGCCGAGGGAATTACCAGCGACGACCTGATCGAGCGCCTGCTTTCCCTGGTGGCCATTCCCTGAGCTTGTGATAAGTCTGCAACCCCGCCTGGACGACCTGCTGGAGCTGCGACACCAGGCGCATACGCTTGGCCTGGCCTCTCACCACCTTGTGAACTCCTCGTTCAACGGCCTGTATGCCTCGCTGTTCCGCGGCCAGGGCCTGAATTTCGAGGAAGTGCGCGAGTACCGTGAGGGCGACGACATCCGCAACATGGACTGGAAGGTCACCGCGCGAACCGGCGAAGCCCACCTCAAGGTATTCCGCGAAGAACGCGAACGCAGCGTCATACTGTGTGTGGACAAGGGGCCGCACATGAACTTCGGTACCCGCAAGACGTTTAAATCGGTACAGGCTGCGCGCGCTGCAGCACTGCTCGGCTGGGCTGCCAACAGTCTTCACGACCGCGTCGGTGGCCTGCTGTTCGGCGGCGATGGCCGCGATAACATTTATTTTCGCCCTACCAAGGACCGGCGGGCACTGTGGCGGCTGCTCAAGGCGATGACCACAGATGGCATGAAACAAGATGAGTCAACACCTGAACTGCTGGCCGACATTATGCGTCAGGCCGCGCGCGGCATCGGCACTGGTGGACTGGTGTTTGTCATTGCCGACTTCAATCGCGACCACCAGGGCCTGTTACAGGGACTGGCACAGCTGCGCCAGCGCCACGCGGTGGTACTGGTGCCGGTCGACGATCCAGCCGACCGCGACCTGCCGGACATGGGCGACGTCATGTTCCGCAGCCCCGATGGCGAACTGCTTATCGTGAACACTGCCGATGATGCCGGGCGGGACGCCTACCGGCTGGCCTGGCAGCAGCGCCGCAACAACCTGGTACAGCTGGCCAACGCTTCGGGCTGCGCGCTGATTCCGGTGGATACCGGTGCGGACGTGCATGCCACGCTGACGCAGGGTCTGGAACGCCGCCTGCGTATGAGGTCGTTCCTGTGAATCCCGAAATGATCTCACGACTGCGTGATATTCAGGGCCTCGACGAGATATCCCGGTGGCCGCTCGCATACGGCTGGTGGTTGCTGGCGGTGCTGGTGATCGTGCTGTTGTTTGCGCTGGTATCGTTGCTGCGCAACCTGCGGCGTTACCCGGCCGGCTCCTGGCGCAGGCACGCATGGAAACAGTTGCGCACGCTCAAACAGCAGGCCAACCGCATGCCAGAGCAGCAGCTCGCCAGCGAGCTGTCGGAACTTCTGCGCCGTATCGCTATCGCGCGTCTTGGCCGCGCCCGTGCCGCGGGGCTGAGCGGCAAACGCTGGCTGGCCTGGCTACAGAAACACGATCCTGCCGGCTTTGACTGGACCCTACGCGGCCAGCCGTTGCTCTCGCTGCCCTATGCTCCGCCGGACAGTGGTCAGACCGGTGCCCGGCAGTTGTTACCGTTGATCGACGCGGCATTCGCCTGGGTTGATCGCGGCACCGGGCGCCAGCGTGCTTAATTTCGCCTGGCCTTGGATGGGACTGTTACTGATCGTGCCGCTCAGCATGTGGCTTTTGAATCACAATCGCGCCTACACATCCACCGATACCCGCGAACGCAAGATCACCCTGCTGCACCCGGAACTGCGCAACCTGCGGGCGGCATTCCATACCCAGCGGCCGGCGACTACCATCGGAACGCATCTCTACTACCTGCTACTGGCCCTGCTGTGGCTCGGCCTGATCGCAGCGCTGATGCGGCCGCAGTGGCTGGAGTCGCACACAGAGGAGCGCAGTGAAGGGTATGACCTGATGCTGGCGGTCGACACGTCGCACTCCATGGAAGCACTGGACTTCAGCGTAGCCGGTAGCCAGGTCAGCCGCATGCAGGTGGTCAAGGGTGTAATGGGCCGCTTTATCGAGGGCCGCGAGGATGACCGTGTCGGCCTGATTATTTTCGGCAGCCGCGCCTTCGTGCTGTCACCGCTGACCCTGGACCGGCAGGCCGTGCGCCACCTGCTCGACAACCTGGTGCCGCGCATTGCCGGCGACGGCACCGCCATGGGCGACGCGCTCGGGCTCGGGGTAAAGAAACTGCGCGAACGCCCGCCAGGTTCACGGGTGCTGGTGCTGATAGCCGACGGTGAAAATACTGCCGGCACCATTCCGCCACTGATGGCGGCGCAACTGGCTGCCCGTGAGGGTGTTCGTATCTATGCCATCGGCGTGGGCAGCGATCAGAAAGAAGTCCCGATCATGGAAAACGGTCGCCTCATCACCCGCGACGATCTCGGATTCGATGAAGCAGTGATGCAGCAAATTGCCGAAACTACCGGTGGTGCATACTTCCGCGGTACCGATACCAGCGCCCTGGAAAGCATTTACCGGCGCATCGACGAACTGGAAAAAAGCAAGGCGGAATCGCGCACCGTGATGATTCCGCGCCCGCT
>Ga0316192_10002110_pt1 | contig 14558 bp, 6 predicted proteins | sample MerIslwburrow_MG_FD_204931 | JGI IMG/M metagenome (GOLD analysis project Ga0316192, IMG submission 204931) | Coastal sediment microbial communities from Maine, United States - Merrow Island worm burrow | ecosystem: Environmental > Aquatic > Marine > Coastal > Sediment | place: USA: Maine...
TTTAATAAAGCTTCTAGCTTTTTTGCTAGCGCCGCAATCCCGCTTTTCACTGCTTGCAAATCTTTTTTTAAAATAGCCATTTTCTTACGCCTCCTCATAGTTTTTATATTTTTTTCGTTTAAAGAAATATCTATCGTCAAACAACTATAACTGCATAATTATTTAACCGAAACTACTATATAGGTAATTTATATCAAAAGAAGTACTATTGTCAAGCATTAACATAAAAATTGCAAAAGAATTAAGTAGATTAGACAGATTCCTTTTGTATTTATCCCCTTTTAGCTAATCACTCAACTTTATTCTGCAATGGATTGTAGCGCCTATTATAAAATAAATTACTCAACTCTTCTTTCCTTGATTGCTTACGGCTATCCCTGTTGGCATTTTAGTTGAAATCTTTTTGTCCCCTTATTTTTCCGAGAACACCAGGTTTGTTCCACAGTAGACTTGACAGGCTACAGAGGGGATAACTACTCCGATCATCCTAAAAAGCTCGGTGGGGGCAAATCCCGAATGGCGTACCGTGTTGTTGATTAAAGATAATTTAATCCGGTTGATGCTTATCTCACATTTTCCCGCAGGCGTTTGAATATCGGGGCCCCCATGTTCAACTGCATCTTCTCTTTAAATCGTGCCGCTGTTTTTCTTGCCTTAACCACTTGAATTCGATATAAGGAGAGTTTTGAAAACAGGCTGGATTTAAGCCTTTAATTTTGTAATCATAAGTGACGACCGCGACCCCATGAACCCAAACGCACCCATAGCCGTGGTTGGGATGGCCGGGCTTTTCCCCGGTGCCTCAAACCTGAAAATTTTCTGGCAAAACATTATCGATCAGATCTCCGCAGCCGTTGACGCCGGTGAAGATCGCTGGTTGCTAGACCCCGACACCATGTATCACCCGGGTATCCAAACAGACAAAGCCTATTCAAAGCGTTGCTGCCTGATAAAAGATTTTGAATTTAATCCGGCCGGCATTGACCTTGACCACAGTTTGATATCATCCCTGGATCCACTTTATCATATCGTCCTGCATGTCGGTCGCGAAGCCATCTCCGGCATTCCGTCATCATCATTAAACCGTCAACGAACCGGTGTCGTTCTGGCCGCCATTGCTTTACCGACGGACGCCACCGCAGCCATCACCGGCGATATACTGGGATCCGCATTTGAAGAGCAATTATTTGACACTGCGGCCCCCGGCATGTTCAAAAAACGGCATAAGCCTTACACCCGGGCCCAATATCTTGCCAATCGTGTAACCAGCCTGCCCGGATCTATTTTGGCCCGAGCATTCGATCTTGGCGGCGGCACCTATACCCTGGACGCTGCCTGCGCATCATCCCTGTATGCCGTTAAGCTGGCCTGTGATGAACTGAATGCCCATCGGACCGATGCCATGCTGGCCGGAGGTGTTTCAAGGCCCAATTGTTTGTTTACCCAAGTTGGTTTCAGCCAACTGCGGGCTTTGTCACCCTCCGGGCGTTGTGCCCCCTTTGACCGGAATGCCGACGGCCTGGTTGTAGGCGAAGGCGCCGGGATTCTGATTCTCAAGCGTCTGGCTGACGCCGTGCGCGATCAGGATCACATATATGGACTGATACGCGGCGTGGGGCTTTCCAATGATATGCACGGCAATCTCCTGGCACCGGACAGTGAAGGCCAGGTGCGCGCCATGCGCAAAGTCTATGAATCCACCCACTGGTCTGCCCATGATATTGATTTGATTGAGTGTCATGGCGCCGGGACACCGCTCGGGGATCTTACCGAATTGCAGAGCCTATCCAAATTGTGGGGAGAATCCGGATGGGAAAAAGGTCAATGCGCTATCGGTTCGGTCAAATCCATGATCGGTCATTTACTGACGGCCGCCGGTGCCGCCGGCCTGATTAAAACCCTTCTGGCATTGCAAAACAAAATTTTGCCGCCTTCATTGAACTATGAAAGTCCCCCTCCCAACAGCCCCCTGACAGATGGTCCTTTTCGAGTACAAACCCGGCCGGAACCCTGGCGTCCCAGGAAAGATAATATTCCGCGGCGAGCAGCGGTAAGCGCCTTTGGTTTCGGCGGCATCAATGCCCACCTGCTGCTGGAAGAATATTTTCCGAATGCGGATTTGGGATCGAGGATTGCGGATTTAGAAATATCAGCAAGTCAGAAATCCAAAATCCAAAATCCAAAATCCGATATCGCAATAGTTGGTATGGAGGCCGTCTTTGGTTCAATGACCTCTTTGCGCGCTTTCCAGGAGCTGATTTTCAACGGGGATACCAATATTGATAAACGTCCGGAGCATCGCTGGAGAGGATGTGATCCGGTTGCCGGCCGCTATATAGAAAATTTAGGGCTAACCGGCGGTTTTATGGAAGAGCTGTCCATTGCGGCCGGTGAGTTTCACTTACCCCCAAAAGAAATCCCGGAAATTCTTCCCCAACAACTGCTGATGCTGAAAGTGGCGTCTGCTGCATTGAAAGATGCCGGACTTCCACTGCGGGAAGACCGGCCCGCTATGGGGGCAATCATCGGTATTGATTTTGATTTAGAGGCCACCAATTTTCAACTACGCTGGCACCTGATCAATTTGCTCCCTCAATGGATTGAAAATTTAGGTTGGAATCTTTCAAATAAAGAATTAGACGCCTGGATCGAATCCCTGCAAGATGCCTGCAATCCGCCGCTGACGGCGCCACGCACCCTGGGCGCTTTGGGGGGGATCGTCGCCAGCAGGGTTGCCCGGGAATTCCGCCTCGGGGGCCCCAGTTTCGTGGTCTCCTGCGAAGAAGCGTCCGGTTTAAAAGCTCTTGAAATCGGTGTAAGGGCCCTGCAGCAAAATGAAGCCGAGGCATTTCTGGTGGGGGCCGTGGATCTAAGGGGCGATGTACGCAATATTATTCTGGAAGATCAGGCCAGACCATTTTCGCCTAGCCTTCAAATTCGACCTTTCGATCAGGCTGCCGACGGCGCCCTTCCCGGCGAAGGGGCCGCGGCACTGGTCATCAAGCGCCTGGACCGGGCCATAAAAGACGGAGACCGGATCTATTCTGTGATTAAAGGAATCGGCAGTGCCAGCGGGGGCGGCATTGATAAAAGTCTGCCGTCACTTGCGGCTTATACCCGCTCACTTAAACGCTGCTTTCGGGATGCCGAAATTACACCCTCAGCCATAAGTTATATAGAGACTCACAGCGGCGGCAACCCGTCGGAGGATAACCTGGAAACCAGTGCACTACACCAGTTCTTTTCAGATGGTGATGGCTCCTGCGCTATCGGTTCGGTGAAAGCCAATATCGGACATACCGGGTCTGCTTCCGCTCTGGCCTCTGTGGTTAAGGCCAATTTATGTCTTTATCAAGAAATTATTCCCCCGCTAACAAACTTCAGCGTTCCTGAAAATTCGCTCTGGCATCGCGAACAATTTCACATCCCGGTCTATCCTCAGTTCTGGTTGAGAGATCGCCAGGACGGCCCGCGTAAAGCCATGGTTGGCGCCATGACACCCGACGGTAATTGCATGCATATCATACTGGAAGGTTATGATTATCACCAAAAAAGTGCAATTGCGGAAAATGTTTTGCAAACTGTTCAACGGGAAAGAAAAAGACCTCTTGGCTTTCAAGGCCCCGGGATCTTTATCGTTGAAGGAAACAACAAACAGGCTCTGCTTGCCGGCCTTGGGGCCCTCAATCAGCATGTCGAAAGGCAGCTAAACGCTCAAGACCCTGACTCCTTGAAACAGGTCACCGTAGAACAGACTGCCCGCCAATGGTACCTTAAAAACGGTGTTAAATTAGAACATCCCCAGGCGCTGTCCATTGTGGCCGCTAATTTTTCCGAGCTGAAAAAACAAATTGCTGCGGCACAAACCGCGGTCTTATCAGACCGCCCCCGGAAAATAGAAGGCAGCAGCGGCATCCGTTATTCACCCCACCCCATCGCCAGGCAAGGACAGCTGGCGTTTGTTTTTCCGGGTTCAGGCAGCCATTATATCGGTATGGGCCGGGATATTGGTATTCACTTTCCAGAAATTTTGCGCCAAATGGATGCCCGCACCCGGCAGTTAAAATCCCAGCTGTTGCCGGATTGTTATGTTCCCTGGCAGGTTTCATGGCAGCCGGGATGGCAAAAAGCGGCTTATGAGAAAATCATATCCGATCCGCTCAACATGATTTTCGGGCAGGTGGTTCATGGCGGCGTAGTCGCCGACCTGGTCACCTATTTTGATATTAGTCCCTCGGCCGTAATAGGATACAGCCTGGGAGAATCGGCCGGCTATTTTGCCATGGGCGTCTGGCCCGAACGGGGTGAGATGCTCCGGCGCATGCAACAAACAGATTTATTTACCCGTCAACTTGCCGGTCCCTGCATTGCCGCACGCAGGATGTGGGATATTGCCCCGGATGAAATTGTTGACTGGTGCGTGGCGGTTGTAAACCGTTCCGCTGATTCAGTGCGCCCGATGGTTGACCACTACGCCACCACCCGCTTATTGATTATCAATACGCCCGATGAGTGTGTCATCGGTGGACGAAGGACGGACGTGGGCTCCGCTATCAAAGCACTCAAATGCGAGGCGATTTACCTGGATGGTGTGGTCACCGTCCATTGCGATATATTAAAACCAGTCGCTGATGCTTATCGGCAGCTGCACCTTTTCCCGACCCACCGTCCTGAAGGAATTCGTTTTTACAGCTGTGCTCTTGGCCGAGCCTATGGCCTGACCAGCGAAAAAGCGGCATCTTCCATTCTTAACCAGGCTCTGCACGGGTTTGATTTCACAACGACCATAAATCAAGCTTACCGCGATGGGGTTAGAATATTTTTGGAAATGGGTCCCTATTCTTCGTGCACCCGAATGATTAGCAGTATCCTCAAAGATGCTCCCCATCTGGCAATTTCCGCGTGTAACCGGGGAGAAGACGATTTCACCACCATCACCAAAGTACTGGCGACGCTCAGCGCAGAGCGGGTGCCGGTTGATCTGGATAAACTTTACGGAACGCAGGCCTATGCACAGGATATGGTTGAACCGGCCAAAAAAATCTCCGGCACTCCCATAAAAATCATCATCGGCGGGATGGCACCCTCATTGGAATTCGGCCTCCGGCCCGGAGGGGCCTACGCCCCGGAGGGAATGCGGCCTGCGGCGAGCTCAGCCGAGTCGAATGTGGCCTCCGGCCCGGAGGGGCCTACGCCCCGGAGGGAATTCGGGATTTCGCAAAACAGTGAACAAAATCAAGGACCAACCATAGCGGATCCAGCGACCAATGACCAGGAACCAGAGACCCGTGACCAGAAACTAGAAACAAGAAATCCCTTATCGGAATTGATTAAAACTGCCGATCAGATTACCCGCGATACGGCCGAAGCCCATCAGAAATTCTTGGTGCTATCGGAAGAAGCCACCCGTTCCTACGCTGAAGCCTTCGATCTTCACATCCGGCTTCTGGAACGCGCCATGGCGGAATCCAAAGACTCAATTCCGACTGCCACATCCAAAACCACCAATTCAAACATTCCGCATTCCCTCCGGGGCGTAGGCCCCTCCGGGCCGGAGGCCGCATTCCCTCCGGGGCGTAAGCCCCTCCGGGCCGGAGGCCGCATTCCGACTTCTGAACCTCTTTTTTCCCGACGGCAGTGCCTGGAATTTGCCACCGGATCCGTCGGCAGCGTACTGGGACCCGAATTTGCCCGAGTAGATTCATACCCGGCCAGAGTGCGTTTGCCGGATGAGCCGTTGATGCTGGTTGACCGCATTCTGACGATCGAAGGTCAGAAAGGCGTCCTGGGCCCCGGTCGTATCGTTACCGAACACGATGTATTGCCTGGGGCGTGGTACCTGGATGGCGGACATGCACCGGTGTGCATCTCCGTAGAAGCGGGTCAGGCCGATCTTTTTCTGTGCGCCTATCTGGGCATCGACCTGGTGGTTGCAGGTAAACGAAACTACCGGCTGCTCGATGCCACCGTCAAATTTCATCGCGAACTGCCTGTCCCGGGGGAAACCATTCACTATGAAATTGATATTTCGAAGTTCATGCGTCAGGAGGAAACATATTTATTCCTGTTTAGCTTTAAGGGCTATATCAATGATGTGCCGCTGATTACAATGACCAACGGCTGTGCCGGGTTTTTCACGGCGGAAGAGGTAACAAATTCCGGCGGCATCCTACTCACCGAAGAGGAGATCCAGCCGGTGGCCGGGAAAAAGCCGGCAGATTGGCAAGAAGTTGTGCCCCTGCAAAAGGAACGATACGATGACCTGGCGCTGGAGGCTTTGCGGGAAGGCGACCTGGAGGGATGCTTTGGCAGACAATTTAGCGATATTGCCCTGGCAGAATCGCTCAGACTGCCGGCCGGACGCATGAAATTGATCGATCGCATCCTGGACCTGGATCCGACCGGCGGTAAATATGGTTCGGGTTTTATAAGGGCGGAAGCAGACATCCATCCCGATGACTGGTTTTTAACCTGTCATTTCGTGGACGACATGGTCATGCCCGGGACTTTGATGTATGAATGCTGTGCTCATACATTAAGAGTATTTCTGCAACGCATGGGTTGGGTAACCGAAAGACCGGGGGTATATTATGAGCCGGTTATCGGTGTTGAAAGCACCTTAAAATGCCGGGGCCCGGTTACTCCGAATACCGGCAGGGTTACTTATGAAATAGAAATCAGCGAAATCGGATACAGCCCGCAGCCCTATGTCATTGCAGATGCCCACATGTATGCCGACGGACATCGGATCGTTCACTTCAAGGATATGTCCCTGCAAATGGGCGGCATCACCAGAGATGAAATCGAGTCCTTCTGGGAAAACAGGAAAAGGCGAACGGATGTTAAAATTTCGCCGGCTCCGCAACCGCGATTATATGATCGCGAACACATGCTCGAATTTGCCAGCGGCCGCCCTTCCCGGGCGTTCGGCGCCCCTTACGAACCTTTTGATAAGGACAGATTCATCGCCCGTTTACCCTGCCCCCCCTATTTGATGATTGATCGCATCCGTCGCATCGAGCCCCAGGCCTGGGAATTGAAACCCGATGGGTGGATCGAGGCCGAATATGACGTCCCCCCGGATGCCTGGTACTTCAAGGCCGATCGCGTGCCGGCGATGCCGTTAAGCATACTCCAGGAGGTTGCTTTGCAACCCTGCGGCTGGCTGGCAGCCTATATGGGATCGGCCCTTAAGAGCAATAATGACCTCAGATTCAGAAATCTGGGCGGCAAGGCAACCCTTTTTGGCGAAATTCTGCCGGAGGCCGGAACCCTGACAATCAAATCCCGGTTGACCCAGGCTTCGGAAGCCGCCGACATGATCATCGAGCACTATGATTTTGAAGTCTGGCAACCGGATCACAGACTTTATGCCGGTAATACCTATTTCGGTTTTTTCACCCGGGAGGCGCTGGCCCAGCAGGAAGGCATCCGCCAGGCTGACCGGCAGGTGTACAACCCATCGCCGCAAGAAATAAAATACAGCCGGGCAGCTGAACTGGTCGATTATGCACCCCTGTCACCCCGGGACCCGGAATACGACCGGGTGTCCGGATTGGCGTTGCCGGCCAAAGCAATTCGCATGGTCGATCGCATCGAAACCTTTTTACCGGACGGCGGTCCCGATGGATTGGGATTTATCCGTGGATCCAAACCTGTTGATCCCCGGGAATGGTTTTTCAAGGCCCACTTTTATCAGGATCCGGTATGTCCGGGTTCATTGGGAATAGAATCATTTATTCAGCTGCTCAAGTATATGGCCAGGGAACGCTGGCCGCATTTGATTGATAGTCACCGGTTCGGTCTGTTAACCAAAGACACCCACAGCTGGACCTATCGGGGCCAGATACTGCCCCATAACCGGTTGATCACCGTTGAAGCCTCGATTACCGGGATCCGCGAAAACCCGCTGCCAACAATAACCGCCGATGGCTATCTGCAGGTCGACGGACTCTATATTTACAAAATGGAAAATTTTGGCATTGAACTGCTGCCATTGTAGGATTATTGGTTATTCGTTATTTGTTATTCGTCTAACAATGGTTACAATACAACTCGATGCCAATTCTAATAACCCATAACGAATAACAAAATACTTCCAGAGAAATTGGAATTTGGATCGCTAATTTAAGGAAAAAAGCACCATGTTGTACTCAAGGGTATCCATCGACGCATTCGGCTATGAACTACCTCCCAATGTCGTTACTTCCGATGACCTGGAAAAACGACTGGAACCGGTTTATGAAGCACTTCATTTCCAGAAAGGACAACTGGAGGCGATTACCGGGATTCGGGAACGCCGGTTCTGGGACCCGGTTTTTAATATGCATACGGGCGCCACAAAAGCGGCTCAAAAAGCGCTGGATGTTTCCCGTATCACTGCAGATGATATCGGCATGCTGATTTACGGCGGCGTTTGCCGGGATAATCTGGAGCCGGCCACCGCTTGTGCGGTCGCCCATGGTCTGGATTTAGACCCTGCCACTCAGATTTATGATGTCTCCAATGCCTGTCTGGGAATTTTAAACGGCATGGTGCAAACAGCCAATGCCATTGAACTGGGACAGATCCGCGCCGGCTTGATCGTATCCTGTGAATCCGCCCGTCAGATCATTGATATCACCATCGATCGGTTGCTCAAGACCAAGGACATGGAAGTTTTCAAAAAAACCATCGCCACCCTGACCGGAGGTTCCGGTGCGGTTGCAGTTCTGCTGGCAGATCGATCTTTATCCGAATCCGGCCATCGAATTCTGGGAGGCGCCGCCCGCAGTGCGGCCGAGCATCACCGTTTATGCGTGTGGGGCCCGGACACCGGTATTCCAGCAAGCGGTTTGCACCGGATGGAAACAGATTCCGTTGCCGTCCTTCAAAATGGCGTGCCGTTGGGGATTGAAACCTTTGATGCCTTTCGCAAAGAAATTAACTGGTCGGATGTTCAGCCGGATAAGATAATTTGCCATCAGGTCGGCGCCACCCATCAACGCAACATCCTGGATGCCATCGGGATTCCGGAATCAAAAGACTTTACAACCTTCAAATATCTTGGAAATATGGGTACGGTGTCTTTACCGATCACCGCTGCCATTGCAGATGAAAGAGAATTTCTGCTGCCCGGTGATTTGGTCGGGTTTCTGGGAATCGGAAGTGGGCTGAACTGTATGATGCTGGGGATGGAATGGTAATGCTAAAACGAAAACCCATTGACATTTCACCCTTCCAACACCTGTACCCGTTTAAATCCCACTACCTGGATTTAGACGGTCTCAAATATCACTATGTTGATGAAGGTAGCGGCAAACCCGTTGTGATGGTCCATGGCAACCCGACCTGGTCTTTTTACTTTCGAGACCTGATTAAAGCCCTGAGCGGACAATATCGTGTGATTGCGCCGGATCATATCGGTTGTGGTTTATCGGACAAACCCGACAGCAAAACCTATGAGTATAGATTGAAAAACCGCGTGGATGACCTCGAAAGCTTGCTTGAAAATCTTAAGATAAAAGAAAAGATTACCCTGGTACTTCACGATTGGGGTGGTTTTATCGGCATGGCCTATGCTTTGAGACATCCGGAGCGTATTTGTCGATTCATTTTATTAAATACGGCGGCTTTTTTGCCGCCCCCGGGCAAGCCCATTCCCATCATACTTAAATTAATTCGTAGCTTAAGACCCCTTGCCATGTTGGCCGTCCAAGGTTTTAATCTGTTTGCCCTGGGTGCTCTTTTCAAAAACTCATATAAAGGTCTGTCTAAAGATGTCAAAGCGGGCCTTATCGCACCTTACAATTGTTGGCAAAACCGTATTGCAACCTTGAAGTTTGTCCAGGATATACACCTGACAGAAAATAATCCGAGCTACGGAGTAGTTAAGCAGGTAGATAAAAACTTGAAATTATTTTTAAATTTTCCAATCCTGATTTGCTGGGGCGAGCACGATTTTGTTTTTGATCTGGATTATCTCGATGAGTGGCAGCGCCGCTTTCCGGATGCCGAGGTTCATCGTTTTTCTGATGCCGGCCATTACGTGCTTGAAGATGCTTCCGAAAAAATCATACCGCTGATAGATCGATTCTTAAGCCGCCACTCCCAGGATGAGGACCCCCCTTCGCCCTGAGGGCTACGGAGGGCAGGCAGATGACAGATGTAACCGAATGGGGGATTGGGAATGCAGAATGTCGAATGTAAAAGTGGAATGAAACAATCATCCAATGTCTAAATCCTTTTAATCCGAAATCACAAATCACAAATCGAAAGACCCGAAACCCAAATTATGAGCCCATCAGATCAGCATAACACCGATTACGTTAATATTGCCTCCTATCTCAATCAGGCGGCCAAAACCCAGCCGTATAAACGTGCCGTTGTCTATCCGGCCGGACGGGATAAATATGGACGGGTTACCTATGCGCACCTGACCTTTTTGCAGCTCGACCGCGAGTCGGATTATCTGGCCCACGGATTGGAAGCCGCCGGTATCACCCGGGGAATCCGAACGGTCTTAATGGTCAAACCGAGCATCGAATTTTTTGCATTGATATTTGCCATCTTTAAAACCGGTGCGGTACCGGTAGTGGTGGACCCGGGAATGGGAATCCGCAGAATGCTTGCCTGCTTTAAATCAACGCGTCCGCAAGCATTTATCGGTATTTCTCTGGCCCATGTGGTGCGCACCGTTTTTCCCGGTTTTTTTAAAACTGTCAAAACCTGGATCACGGTGGGCCGGCGCTGGTTCTGGGGCGGCCGCACATTGAAACAGATCCGACAATCCTACGCCGGCGCTTACACCATTGCCAAAACCGGCCGGGATGACACGGCGGCCGTGCTCTTTACAACCGGAAGTACCGGGCCGGCAAAAGGCGCTGTTTATTCCCATGGTAATTTTGATGCCCAGCGCAAGCAGATAAAAACGCATTTGCGGATGTCAGACGATGAAATTGATCTGTCTACTTTTCCCTTATTTGCCCTGTTTTATCCGGCCCTGGGAATCACGTCGGTAATCCCGGACATGGATCCCACCCGGCCGGCCCTGGTGAACCCTGAACGCATCATTGAAGCGATTGAAAATCTTGGTGTGACCAACATGTTTGCCTCACCGGCACTCTTAAATCGTGTCGGCAGTTACGGTAAAAAAAAGGGTATCAAGCTACCGTCTTTAAAGCGGGTCATCTCAGCGGGCGCTCCCGTATCGGCTGCTAATATCGAACAGTTCAGCGCCTTGCTGGCTGAAGATGCAGAAATCCACACCCCTTACGGCGCTACCGAAGCGGTCCCGATCGTATCCATCAAGAGCAAAGAAATACTGAATGAAACCCGTCAATTGAGCGATAAAGCATTCGGTACCTGCATCGGACGCCCGATAAACGACATCGATATCCGTGTCATTAAAATCAGCGATGAACCCATTGATGAATGGTCGGACGACATGCGGGTCTCCCCGGGTGACGTCGGTGAAATCACCGTAATGGGAGATTTGGTCAGCCGCCAGTATTTTAATAATCACGCCGCCAACCGGCTCGGCAAAATAAAGGACGGTGACGCCATTGTCCATCGCATGGGCGATGTCGGCTGGATGGATCAAAAGGGTCGCATCTGGTTTTGCGGCCGTAAAAGTCATCGGGTCATTACCGCCGGCGGAACCTTGTTTACCATTCCCTGTGAATCCTTGTTCAACAAAAATCCACGGGTGTTCCGCAGTGCGCTTGTGGGAGTTGGTCCGTCAGGTCGGCAAGAGCCGGTTATTTGTATTGAACTGCATAGGACCGACGATGGCAAAAACAGGGGCCATTTGGAAAAAGAACTGCTTGGAATTGCCGCGGGAAATGAATTGACAAATAGCATCAAAACCATATTGTTCCACAAAGCCTTTCCGGTGGATATACGCCACAATTCAAAAATTTTTCGAGAAAAATTAGCTCTTTGGGCAGAGAAAAAAATTAAATGATGCAGAATGAATTCCTTGATAAACACAAGTCCGAAAGGGTCTTGGTGACCGGTGGCGGCGGTTTTCTTGGCGGTGCCATTGTCAAACGCCTCGTCAAAAGAGGTGACCATGTTCGCAGCCTGTCGAGAAAGCTTTATCCGGGACTTGAAACAATGGGGGTTGATCAGATCCAGGGAGATATATCCGATTCTGAAACGGTTGCCAGAGCATGCGAGGATAGGACAATCGTATATCATATCGCTGCAAAGCCTCCCCCCTGGGGAAGGTATCAAGACTACCATCAAACCAATGTGGTTGGAACTCAAAACATCATCGACAGTTGCCTGGACCAGGATCAGTCGAGACTAATCTTCACCAGCACCCCCAGTGTTGTTCAAAATGGCAAAGACATTGAAGGCGCCGACGAATCCATGCCCTACCCCAATAGATTTAACAACCACTATGCAAAGACGAAAGCCATTGCCGAACAGTTGGTTGTGAAAGCCTCCCGTAATAAACTTAAAACCATCATTTTACGACCGCACAAAATCTGGGGCCCGGGTGACAATCAAATCCTTACAAGACTGGTTGCAAGGGCTAAGAGATTAAAACAAATCGGTAATGGCAAAAATCTGATCGACGTCACCTACATCGATGATGCCGCAAATGCGCATATCTTGGCCGCCGACAAGCTGGGGAAAGATCCAGATCTTTCCGGCAACATCTATTTCATCAGTCAGGGAGAACCGGTTCTGGCGTGGTACATAATTAATGAATTTTTAAAAGCAGGGGGGTGCGGTCCGGTAAAAAAATCGGTGCCCTTCAGGATTGCCTGGGTCGCCGGTGCCTTGCTGGAAGTCGTGTACAAATTTCTCCACCTGTCAGGAGAGCCCTATCTTACGCGATTTATGGTTGAAGCAGTTTCGCAAACCAACTGGTTTAAAATCGACGCAGCCAGAAGGGACCTTGGATATGACCCGCAAATCTCTATCGATGAAGGTTTGCGCCGACTTGAAGAATGGCTGAAAAATACAACCTGAACGGCTTTTATACCGCTTTTCAAAAAAAGTTCCTAAATACGAAAGGCTGGTATAAGGGGTTGTAGAAAAAAACGTTCGAGAAACAAAAGGTTTTTTTGACAATCCCTTTAATCCGGCAAAAGGTCATAAAAATAGCGCATGGCATCCGCGCGGGTGATGATGCCGATAATTTTGCCCTCCGCCACGACCGGAAGACGACCGATATCATGTTTAACCATCCGGCGGGCAGCTTCCATCGGGCTTCGGCCGGGATCGATGGTCCGGACATTTTTGGTCATAAACGCCTTGACCGGCGCAGTTAACTGGGACTCCTTTTTTATCCTGCGAAAATCTCGACGGGAAATCATGCCCACCAGGGTAGTATTTTTGACGACCGGTAAACCAGTGCACCCCTTCTCCCTTAAAATCCCAGCCACCGTTGACATGGGTGTGTCTTCCGACACCGTAAATACCGGAAAAGACATGAGATCGCTGATCTGGACCGAGGCCTGCTGATTTCCCATGATCAGTTCTTGGATCCATGTTTCTACCGCATCGGGGTTGACGGATTTTAACAGGGCTGCGCCGGCGTTGGGGTGTCCGCCGCCACCCATGCTGCGCATGATCGCGCCGACGTCGATACCATCGGCCGAACTGCGGCCGATCACCATGCACCGCTCCCGATCTGAATCCGAGAAAATTCCGAAGGTCACGTCGACATTGACTATTTCCATATACATTCGGACAACAACGGCCAGACTGTCCACATGCCCGCTAACCTCTATTTTATTGATACTCACCGTATGTCCGTTGATTTTGGTGCGCCCGGCAGTTTCGAGCATTTTGAATAGAATATCTTTTTGCTTCTCACCGTAGGCGGGTCGCAAAAAAGTGCTGATGATGTTTAAATCCGCTTTATGCTCAAGCAAGTAGGCAGCGGCGTAAGCATCTTCGGCCGTTGTCGAGGGAAACGTCAGATTTCCGGTATCTTCATAAATTCCTGCTAAGAACAGGGTGGCTTGAATCGGTGTAATTAATTTTCTTTCTTTTTTAAGCTGCCGGATCAGCAGTGTCACAGTGGCTCCTGTGCGCTCCCGGCATTGGAAGTCGGCCTCAATATTGCCTTTGTTGAAATGATGATCCCATAAAAAAATTTCAAGATCATTCCTGGTTTTAAGGTCTGCCATACGGTCGAGACGTTCCCAGCGATTTACGTCAACCACCACCAGTCGAGTAATTTCACCCAGGTTAATGTCATCCACCGTACTGACCTGTAAAAGATCTTTATGGATGGATAAAAAGGCTTTTACGTTGGGATTTAAACTTTTGGGCAGGATTGGAATGGAATTGGAATATAACAGCGTTGCTGCGATAACACTGGCCAGGGCGTCAAAATCTGTGTTTTTGTGGGTCGTAACAATGCGCATAAAAAACTTAAGACCTCTTGATTTCTAAGATTGAATCCATGCCCGGTTGGGCAACGCCCATTTTTTATATTATATGACTGCTGATAAAAAGAAAAGCAAAAGAAGCGCAAGAACGTCTGTTGACAGATCGTGTCGGTTTGATATTAAGTATAAAACTCAATACCCAAAGGTAAACGGAGATAATTCATG
>Ga0316192_10002112_pt1 | contig 14538 bp, 12 predicted proteins | sample MerIslwburrow_MG_FD_204931 | JGI IMG/M metagenome (GOLD analysis project Ga0316192, IMG submission 204931) | Coastal sediment microbial communities from Maine, United States - Merrow Island worm burrow | ecosystem: Environmental > Aquatic > Marine > Coastal > Sediment | place: USA: Maine...
GTGCCGATGGCGAAACCTTGATACGCGGAGCCGGCCAGCGGTTAGAATCGATCAATCGCAGCCTGCTTTGACAGGTTCCATTCTCGACGTGTCCCAGGGGGTGTTTATGAACGCGGGAGTTTCCACTTGTCTTTACGCCGGGCTGTTGTCGAGCCTGGTTATGTTCGCAGACGCCAGGGCCGATATCGTCGTGGGCGACGCCAGCGTCGGTTGTGCCGGGGACCCGGCATGCATGAATCGCCTGCACCCCGACATCCCGATGGTTGCCAAGGCCGATCCCGGCGAGCGCATTGTGTTCATCGGCCGCGACGCCTTCGACCTGACGCTCGATCCCGACGAATTTTCGGTCGGTGATTCCATCCCCCGGGACGGAGTCGGCATCGTCCACGCGCTCACCGGACCCGTCTTCATCGAGGGCGCAAAGGCGGGCGACGTACTCGCTGTCACGATCGAGGAACTGCAACCGGCGAACGTCGGCTGGACTTCCGCGAGCCCGTTCGGATTTGCGGGTGACCAGTTCGGTACTGATGAGCGCTTCATCGTGTGGCGCATCAATGATGACTACGCGGTGAGCGACGCGCTCCCGGGCGTGCGCATTCCGAATGCGAGTTTCCCCGGCGTGGTGACCACGTTGCCCGGCAGCAAATTACTCACTGATGTGCTGGCGCGCGAAAAACAGCTCGCTGAATCGGGCGGAGCGGTGATGACGCCCGACCCAACCGAAGCCGAGCCGGCATCGCTGTGCGGAGTGGAAGGCACGAAGTCGGCGGAGTGCCTGCGCACGATTCCGCCGCGGGAACACGGCGGCAACATGGATATCCGCTACATCACCACCGGCACGACGGTTTACCTGCCGTGTTACATAGACGGCTGCGGGCTTGCCGTTGGCGACTTTCACTATGCGCAGGGTGATGGTGAAGTGGCAGGCACGGCGATCGAGATGGGTGGCCGAATGACGGTTACAACAAGAATCATCGACGATCCGCCGGATCTCTCTTACGGGCCGCACTACGAGGGACCGGTATCGGTGCTCGGGATACCGTCGGAGCGCTTCTACGCCGTAACCGGGTTTCCGTTGAAGAAGACAGGCAACGTGCCTGCAGACCTCGCCTACCTGGATTCGCCGAAGATTGCTGGGCTCAGCAACCTTTCAGCCGACATCAACCTCGCCGCAAGGAATGCGCTTGCCGCCATGATCGACTTCATCGTGTCCGAGTACGGGTACGACCGCGCACAGGCGTACATGATTGCGAGCATTGCTGTCGATATGCGTATCGGGCAGCTGGTCGATGTGCCAAACGTCGGCGTGACCGCAATCCTGCCGCTGGACATATTCGTCGGCGATCGTTCCCGGTGAGGCTATGGCTCTCACCGCCCCCAGCGCAAGCCATCCGGCTCGATACCGGCGGGAATCCGGCGCACCACGCTCCCGGATGCCAGATCGATCTCGGCAACGGCGTTTTCTCGCGGTAATGATGCATACGCGAGCCGCCGGTCCGGATGTACGAGGAGATTGAGCGGCTGGCTGTCGAGCGGGTAGCGTCTCGCAAGCCGGTGGCTGCTGCGATCGATAGCGACGAGCTCGCCGGAACCGAAACAGGCGACCAGCATCCGGTCGCCCTTCTCCGGGCTGAGCGCAATCGGAAACCCGCACAGAGGCTCGGTGTGCGCTATCACCTTCGCCGTGGCAGGATCGACGACCGACACCGAGCCTTCCCATGCATTACCGATCCAGAACAAGGCATCGGCCTCGACAATCCCTTCACTGCCACCAGCCAGCTCAACGACTCGCGTTTCGCCCAGGTCGATATCGATGAGCGTGACGGAACCCGAATCGGTATTCGTGGCAGCCAGCATCCGTGAACGCGGCTCGAAACTCAGGACATGCGTGCCTCCCTGCTGCGTAGCGAAACGCTGCACAGCCTTGCCGGTCTGCAGGTCCACCTCGAGGACCGCCTGCTCGTCCTGGCAGGTCACGAAGCCGCGGCCGCCGACGATCCAGCTTGCGTGTGGGCGGGCACAGTCTTCGACGCGCGTCTCAAGCAACACGGCACCATGATGAACATCGATCAGTGTCAATCGTGAATTGAGACTCTGCTCGAACGGCGGACGCTCGCTGACCGGGCCGGAGTGCGGTTGGGGGAATTCGCCGAACCCGGTGGCCAGGACTCGCCCGTCATCGATATTGGACAGGAGGTGTGGTCCTTCGCCCGTGGCGACGCTGCGGCTTGTCTTGCCGCTTGCGAGATCCAGGATGGCCACTTCGTGGGACGAGCGGTTGGCGACCAGCAAGGGAGGCGCATACGCAGCGCGCAACGCGCGCCTGACCGGTTGCCATTCTGTAGCGAGGATTGCTGCGTGTCCGCCGATCGCTGCCGATGTGTAGTAAAGCGACTTGCCGTCCGGATGCATTCTCGGCAGGAGGTCGCTGCCTTCGGTATTGAGTTGCGTAACCGGCATCGCGGCGGTCCAGCCTGCCGGTGTCCTCCAGCTGTAATAAAGGTCTCCGGGTACGGACACGTTGGTTGTTCTCGACGACGCCTCGAAGAGCATCTCGCTCTCATCTGCGGCCACCCAGAGATTCCACTCGCCGGTATTGCTATTCACGGAAGGCCCAAGGGCTTGCGCTGCGTCGAAAGCCTCTGCGGAAGGTGCCGCCCGATACAGGTCGCCCTGACCTGGACCACCCGCGCGAGCCGACGCGAAATACAGATTGCCGGATGCGGTAACGACAGGCGAGTATTCATCCGCGTCACTATTGATATCCAGGCGTTCGAGAGCACCATTGCCGGAAAGGCTGTATCGCCAGATATCCTGATCGCTTTGCTCGTCATCCACGGAAGCCGGCCGGTCGGATACGAAATAGAGCCAGCGCCCGTCAGGCGACGGGAACGGATCGTCGTCGTTGAACGTCCCGGAAAACTCAGCTACTTCCGGCTCGGTCCAGGCACCGTTTTCCAGCCGGGACCTGTAAATAGTGCGGGGACTGGTGGCATCGCCGCCCCATGGTCCGTTCCAGGCGCTCCAGTAAGCCGTCGCGCCGTCCGGCGAAAACACGAGTCCGGCCTGGTTCTCCATACCACTGCTGAAAATCCCGGGATCCTGCGCGTGAGCAGTCGCCGAAGCGAACAGCGCCGCTGTAAATACGCGTGTGAACGGGATCATTGCGGGTACCGGGATTGCCGACGTCCTTCGTTGGGGCGCTGATGCGTAGACCGCCGTATCGCGCTTCGAGTTCCACGGTCAGGCGGGCGCGAGCCTCGCCGTCCTAAGAACCAAAAGGAATAAAACTTCGCGTCCACACCCTGTCCAAATAGCAGACCAGAACACGAAACACGGCGGGGGAAACGCAATGATCGGTAAGGGCCAGAATTCGGGAATTTACTTCGCGGCACTGTTGGCCGCGGCGGCAATCGCGGCAGGATGTTCAACGACACAGAGTTCGTCATCGGCCGGCACCAGCACGTCTGGCGAGGCAAATTACGTGGCCAAAGCCGAGTCCGATGACGAGGAAGAGCTGATCTGCCGGCGAGAGCGCCCGACGGGCTCGAGGATCTCCGAGAGAATCTGCCTGACGGACGCGGAATGGAAGAAGATCGAGCAGCAAAGCCAGGAAATGCTCGACCGGGCGACCCGCAAGGCGCAACAGTACGGTGATCAGTAGTAGCGGCGCGCTCGCGCGGCCGCCGCTCGGCCTATTTCTGCAGCTCTTCGCGGACCAGGTTCGCCAGATGCTCCTGGCCGAAGCTGGGTAGCGGCCTGCCGTTGACGAAGTATTCCGGCGTCGCGACGACCTTCAGGACCTTGGAGTCCTGCAGGTCCTTTTCCATGCGCTCCAGCACTTCCGGCGAGTTCATGTCCGCCTGCAGCTGTTCGACATCGAGCCCCACGCTGGCAATCGCCGGCAGCACCCGGTCAGGCTGCACGACATGGTTCTGCACCCACTGGCTTTGCGACCCGAGCAGTGTTTCCAGTGTTTCCCAGTACTTGTCCTGGTTGCGGCTCGCTTCGAGAATCCTGACGACGTATTCGACGCCGTCATGGAACGGCAGGTGACGAATGGACAGACGGATTTCGCCGGGAACTTCGGCCATCCAGCCCTTTACCATGGGATAGAAAAGGGCGCATGTTCCGCAGGCCGGATCGAGGAACTCGACGATGTGGACCTTGGCGCCGGCGTCGCCTACGGTGGGCGAGTGCTCGCTCGCGAGGGCGGCCTGCCGAGTCTCGTCCTCAGCCGGCGAAGCCTGGCGATCGCCGCATCCGGCGAGAAGTATCGCTGCTGCGATAGACCCGACGGCCAGGGTTGCCAGGCGGGTTCGATTGTTGCGGCTTTCCTTGATCATTTTGGCTCCGTGTTTCCCGCCGCCAGCGACGGCCTGTATGTGGACAGGTCGATTTTGGCAGATCGGCCGCGCTAACGCACAATCTGCGGTTGGCGAACGGCCGCCTGCATTTTTTTTCGAGCTGATGACCAGGAAGACGCTTACGGGGCTTGCGACCCGTTCTTTAGCTGAGCAGCCAATCGCCCCGAGGACTCCACGCCGTGTCCGCAGACGATGTACGTAGATCGGGTGCGCGTGTACCGGTAGTCAGCGGCCCTGCACGCGGAGTTCGACGCGCCGGTTCTCGGCGAGGCCGTTTGCGCTCAGGTCGGACGCACCCTCGTGCGATTCGCCATAGCCGCGCGTGCTGAGCCGCGTGCCCTCGACGCCGGCCTGCTCGAGGTAGTTACGCACGGCTTCGGCACGACGCTCGGAGAGCTTCATGTTGTAGCTTTCGGGCCCGCGCGAATCCGCGTAGCCGGCAATGTCGACACGCAGTTCGGGATGGCGTTTCAGAGCCGCGGCGGAATCGGTGAGCATGCGTTTCGCGGTTGCGAGAAGCACGGCGGAATCGAAGCCGAAGTAGACGTTATCCAGCTGGACGATCTCACAACCCCTGGCGTCGACCTTGACGCCTGCGGGCGTGCCCGGACACTGGTCGCGGTCGTTGGCAACACCATCGCCGTCGCTGTCTGGCGGTACGGCGGCCACGACGACACCGTCATCCGGTTCAGGCTCGCTGGCTGCCGCCATGGTTGTTGCGGTACCACCGCCGAAGCTGTACTGGATACCGAGCGAACCGATCTGGTCCGTCAACGAGTCATCGCTGTCGAAAGCGTGCCGCAGGCGCCACTCCGCCCGCAGTGACCAGGGACTGTCGCCGAAATTGATTTTCAGCCCGAGCCCGCCCGTTGCGGTGGCGTTGCTCGCCGTCGAATCGGCGGGCGGCAAGCCGCCGAAATCGGGAGTGGCCACATCGGCGCGCAAGTAGCCAATTCCGCCGATGACGTACGGGGAGAACATGCTGTCAGGAAGGAAGTTACCGATAACGTTGAAACCCAGCTCCAGGTGTTCCTGGCCCGGGAAGCCGTCAATATCGTGATAGCCGAACAATCCTTCGAGCGAGAGATGCTCACCCATTTCCCGGCCGACCTGGAGCTGAGCGCCTGAAAAAGAATCATCGATCTTTCGATCAGGATCATCGTCGGTGTAGCCAATGGATGGCGATATATACCAGTCGCCCTCTTCAGCTTGCACGGCGAGGGAAGCTACGAGAAATGGTGCGAGGATCGATGCTTTGAGTAGTCTGGTCACGTCGCTCGGTTCCGGCTGATCGTAAGAAGTCAAATGTAGACCACCCGGTCACGCAGAACTGTGAGACGAATCACGTGCCGGGCACGCAATATGTCAAAAGATACACGATTGTCCATGGCGTCACAAAGCGGAACTGCGGGCTCACAGCGGGCTCTAACTCCGGAGAGCCATGAACTCCCGCCACCTGCAAACGACCTTCGCCGCCTTACTCCTGGCTGCCGCTGCAACGGCGTCCGGGGAAACGCTGCGCGGCGAGGTTAGCCTGTCGGCTACGGCACATGAACTCCTCGGTGATGACGCAGCCGCCTTGTTCGGAAGCGCGGTCGATCCGGAAGAAGTCGTCGAGTGGGAACTGTACGTTCCCCGAGACTACGAGCCTGGCTCGCCGGCGGGCCTGCTCGTATTCATCAGTCCGACCGACTCAGGAAAGATGCCTCGCAGATACCAGCCGGTACTGGACGAAAAGAACCTGATCTGGATTGGCGCCAAGTTCTCCGGCAACCGGGTTCGTGTCGCCCGCCGCGTCAGCCTCGCCCTGCTGGCGACGGCGCTTGCGGACAGGAACTACGGGATCGATGCCTCGCGCGTTTACGTGTCGGGCTTCTCCGGTGGCGGACGCACGGCCAGCGCCATGGCCCCGGAGTACGCACAGGTTTTCACGGGCGCCATCTACATCTGCGGCGTCAACTTCTGGGACGGGCTCACACCGAAGAGGCTGGACCAGGTCCGGGACAACCGCTACGTCTTCCTGACCGGCAACAAGGACTTCAATCGCACCGAAACACGCAGGGTGCACCGCGCCTATCGGCGGGCGGACGTCGAGAATATCCTGTTGCTGGAAGTGGCCGGCATGGATCACCGCATGCCACCCGTCGAGGATCTCGCCACAGCGATCGGTTTCCTGGATCTCGACCCCGGCCAGTAGAATGGGGTCGGACCACCGTAAGCTGTTGATAAGAAAATATTCCCCGTCAAAAACTGCAGCTAGATCAGCCTTAATACCCCTATTTGGTAGCAGAAATGCGTTCACTTCGGCTCGGGTCTTCGCGCTGCTGCCACCAAACCCCTTATTTTGGCCCCAAAAACACGCGTTTAAGGCCTTTTTGATACACTATTTAGGCCTTTTTCATTTTTAAGTCATAGGGTTACGAGGGTCCGACCCGACCGACCTTGGTCACTGTCCCGAGGCTCCCCAGACATCCCTTCACTGGTGTGGCGGAAAACCGAACGTTTGCGGGAAAACCACCAGGATGGCGAGCACGATCATCTGCAGGATGATGAAGGGGATCACGCCATAGTAGATATCCGTCGTGCGGACCTCTGGCGGCGCAACGCCCTTGAGGTAGAACAGGCTGAAGCCGAACGGCGGCGTCAGGAAGGATGTCTGCAGGTTCATCGCGATCAGGATCGCGTACCAGATGGGGTCAATCCCCAGGTTGGCGGCGATGGGCACCAGGATCGGCACGACGATGTAGGAAATTTCCACGAAATCGATAAAAAAGCCCAGCACCATGATGGCCAGCATCGACAGGATCAGGAATCCCCATTCCTCGCCCGGCAGGCTCAGCATGAAATCCTCGACGATGTAGTCACCACCGGTGTAGGTAAAGACCATGGAGAACGCGGTCGCGCCAATGAGGATCGCAAAGACCATGGCCGTGATCTTGACGGTCTCGAGCGAACTCTCCCAGACCATGCGTATCGAGAAACGGCCGTAGAACGCCGCCAGCAGGATGGCGCCAACGCCGCCGACCGAGGATGACTCCGTCGGTGTCGCGACACCGGTCAGGATCGAGCCGAGCACCAGGACAATCAGCACGAGCGGCGGGACGACCGCCTTCAGCGCCTGAAACACCTGGTGTCCCTTCGAGCCGGTCATGTCGTCGAGGCGGATAGGCGGTGTCAGGTCCTTCTTGATCAGCGCAATGATGATGATGTAGGCCATATAAAAGCCGACCAGCGACAGCCCCGGCCAGAGCGCCGCCTTGAACAGGTCACCGACCGGTTCCTGGAACACATCGCCGAGGATGATGAGAATGATCGACGGCGGAATGATCTGGCCGAGAGTGCCTGCCGCACAGATTGTTCCGGTCGCCAGCCGCTTGTCGTAGTTGTACTTCAGCATGACCGGCAATGAGATGACGCCCATCGCCACCACGCTCGCGCCGACAACGCCGGTGGATGCGGCCAGCAAGGCGCCAACGAAGATCGTCGAGATGGCAATGCCGCCGCGAATTTCGCCGAACAGGAAGCCCATCGACTCGAGCAGGCGCTCCGCCAGGTCGGATTTCTGCAGCACGATGCCCATGAAGATAAACAGCGGGATCGCCATCAGGATCGTGTTATTCATGATCGACCAGATGCGATGCGGCATCAGCGCAAAAATCTCCGGCCCCTCGGACAACAGGCCGAAGAACACCGCAACCCCGCCAAACGTGAACGCCACCGGAAAGCCGACAAGCAGCAACAGCAAAGCAACGCCGAACATGATGAGGCCGATCATCGTTCAGCGCCCCTGTCGAAGGAAACCCGAGCTACCCGTCGCACTACAGCAGCTCCCCGCGATGTTCCGGTGGCTCTTGCAGGCCCAGCAGAACGTTGATATTGCGGATGACGAATCCGACTGCCGAAACGACCAGGAACACGAACGACACCGGGATTACGAGCTTGATCAGCCAGCGATAGGGCAAACCGCCCGGGTCGCCGCTGACCTCGCCGGAGTTGTAGGCCTCCTGCACGTACCACACCGAACCTTCGATGATCAGCAGGCTCAACGGCAGCAGCAAAAGGAAAGTGCCGCCGATGTTGACGATGGCTTTCCAGCGCGGTGAAAAACGGTCGTACAGGACGTCGACGCGCACGTGGCCGTCTTCCTTCAGTCCGTACGCAATGCCGAACAGGAACACCATTGCGAACAGGTGCCACTCCATCTCCTGGAGCGCAATCGACCCGCTGCTGAAGAAATAGCGCATGATCGCGTCATAGAAGACGTTGATCAGCATGAGCAGGTTGAGGACGCCTGCGGTCCATCCCATCACGTTGGAGAACCGATCGAAGATTTGCTCGATTTTGAGGAGCATGAAGTGCCCTTGTATCAGGATGAAGGACTCCCGGCGAAAGCCGGGAGTCCTAACGGGACTAGTCGATATTGTCCTTGAGATACGCGTAGTCGGAAATCTCGGTCCACTTGCGCGCAATCTTCATGTAGGCCGTCTGTGAGTCGAGGATTTCCTTGAACATCGGGTCGGCGGCCGCGCTCTCTGCCAGCAGTTCATCGTTGATCCGCTTCATTTCGGCGATGATCTCCGGCGGGAAGGTGCGGATCTTGACGTCCGGGTACTCCTTCTCGATCGATGCCCAGTTAACTGCGCTGGCATGGTAGGAGTGGGCGTACATGTCGTAGGCCGCGAACTGCATCGCAGTGACCAGGATCGCCTGCAGATGCTCCGGCAGGCCGTCGAAAGCCTTTTGGTTGACCAGGAACTGCAGTTCCGTCGCAGGCTCGTGCCAGCCCGTGTAGTAGTAAGGCGCGACCTTCTGGAATCCCATATTGAGATCGAGAGACGGCCCGACCCATTCCAGGGCGTCGATCGTACCGCGGTCGAGCGCCGTATAGAGCTCGCCAGGCGCGATGTTCGTTACCACGACTCCGAGTTTCGACAGGACTTCGCCAGCGAAGCCGGGAATGCGCATCTTGAGGCCTTTGAGGTCGTCGAACGTGTTGATCTCCTTGCGGAACCAGCCGCCCATCTGGTTGCCGGTATTGCCGCCTGGGAAGGAATAGACGCCGTGCTTGTCGTAGACCTTTTTCATCAGATCCATGCCGCCGCCGTAATAGAACCAGGCGTACTGTTCCGGGGCAATCATGCCGAACGGCATGGTGGTGAAGAACATCGTGCTGGCGTCCTTGCCCTTCCAGTAATACGAGGCCGAGTGACCCATCTCATACTGGCCGGCGTTGACCATGTCGAGGATGCCAAAGGCCGCCTTGTGTTTGTTTGCCGAATCGATCCGGATTTCCAGCTCGCCGCCCGACATCTCCTTGACCATGTCGGCCATCTTGATGACCGCGTCGCCGAAGATCGGGAATCCCGTTCCCCACGTCTGGGCCAGTTTCCAGACTATCGCTTCCTTCTCAGCTTGGGCCTCCCCCGGCGCCGCTGCCTGTTGCTGCTGCTGTTGCTGTTCTCCGCAAGCCGCCAGGGCAAACAGAGAACCGAGCACCACCAGGCCGGTGAGCGGTTTCATAAAATACTTCAGCTGTTTCATTTTTCTGGTCCTTTCTAGTAGAAGGAGCGGAAATTCTAGCGCGTTCGCGCGGCAAAAGGGGCGCGTTCGACCATGTTCCGCACGTGAATGACATAGTACTCTCAACTAAAGAGGCCATAATCAGGCCGGAGGGGAAGCATGAGCAAGGTCGGCTACAAAGCCCTGGTCGAGGCGGCCGAGGCGAGAATACGAACCATTTCCGCAGTGGAAGCCATCGACAAACGCGGCGCAGACGACGCGGTGTTCACCGAACCGAAGGAGTTCGTTTTCTTCTGCGATCTTGGCTGGCGATCCGCGCTGGCGGCCGGCGGCGAGGTTGCACAGAGCAAGAAATGACCAGCCGCGACAGCCCATCGCCCTGGCCGTCGAACCAGGATGGAACGGTCGTGTTCCTGCTCGACGCGCGCGACGATTTCGAGGCCGCGCTGCTCCGCGACTGGGTCGAGTCCGGTAAACCGGAGGACACGTCGCGCTCTGACTACTCGTTTGTCGATCTTCCGCGGGGCCGCGCGGACGATTGGCTGGCCGCGCTGCCGCAGCAGGAGGATGCCCTCTGGCTGCAGCCGCTGCGAATTGCGTGGCTGCCGGCGGCCAGCAGGCGCCGCGACCGTCCGCTGCTGGATTTCTTTCACGGGCGTATGGCCGAACCCGGCCGGGCCCGGCGGCGCTGGCTCGCGAGACACCGGCCGGAGCGGCTCGCCAGGATCGCAGGCGACGGCGCCTTGCTCAGCGAGTTGCGCGAGCGGCAGGCCGAAGCCGCAATCGACGACGATGCGTTTGCCGAGTTCGCCGCCAACCAGGCGCTCATCGCGCTCGAGCGCTCGGAGCGCATATTCCGCGGCGCGCGCTACAAAGTACCGCGCATCCTCCCCGGCGACGTTTTTGCCAACGAGGACTTCCGCAACCTGATCGCAAACATCGCCCAGCAGCGCGACCGCTCCGTGCACGACGTGTTCACGCAGGCCGAACGCTACCTGCGGGAAATGGCCGCGACGCAGACGCCATTCACGCTCGAGATGATCAACGCGCTGTATCGAACCGCGTGCCGCAGCCACCACGACGCGGCAATCGACATCGACGACGCGCAGCTGGAACGGGTCGCCGGGACGCTGGCCACGCGCCCGGTCATTTTCCTGATCAGCCACAAGTCGATGCTCGACACGATGGCGCTGTCGCTGGTGCTGTTCGACGCGAACCTGCCGCTGCCGCTCACCTTCGGCGGCATCAACCTCAATACGCCGGGCCTCGGCGCCCTCGCCCGCCGCAGCGGCATCATCTTCCTGCGGCGCTCGTTCCAGGACAACGAGATCTACAAGTCGACGTTTCGCCGCTACATCGACTACCTGATCGAGAAACGCTTTTCGCTGCTCTGGGCGCTGGAAGGAACGCGCTCGCGCACCGGCAAGTTGCTGCCGCCGCGCTTCGGCCTGTTCAACTACGTGTTCGAATCGATACAGCGAACCCGGCTGTACGACGTGACGTTCATCCCCGTCAGCGTCGCCTACGACCAGATCACCGAAGTCGAGGACTACTCGATCGAGCAGCGCGGCCAGAAGAAAAAGCCGGAAGGAATCACCTGGCCGCTGCGTTTCCTGCGGCGCGGGCGCTCGCGCGGGCAGATCCACCTGCGCTTCGGCGACGGGCTCACCGTCAGGGAACTCGTCGAGCCGGCGGAGCTCGAAGCCGGCATCGACGAGCAGCGCAAGCAGACGCTCGTTGCGACGCTGGCCTTCGAAGTCGCGGTCCGCATGAACGCCGCCACCCCGATTACGGCCACGGCGATCATCACGCTGATCCTGCTGGCCGGCGGCAATCGCGCGCAGAGCCTTGCCGAGATCCAGGCGCTCGCACGCGCCGGCGCGGCGCTGATCCGGCGCCGGCGCCTGGAGATTGTCGGACGCTCGAACTTCCAGGATGCGGACGCCGTGCTTGCGACGCTCGCCGAACTTCACGAGACAGGCATCGTGAGCTACCTCGACGAGGGCACCGAGCGGCTTTACACGATCAGCCCCGACCAGCACCTGAACGCCGCGTACTACCGCAACACGGCGATTCACTATTTCATTCTCGACGCCTTCGTGGAGATTGCGCTGCTGGACGCCGCAACCGACGCCGACGATCCGGTCGAGGCGTTTTTTGCACGGACGAGCGAACTCAGGGAACTCTTCAAATTCGAGTTCTACTTTCCGCGGCGCGCGGATTACCGGCCGGAGATAGAGCGCCGCGTCCGCGAGCGCTTCGGCGACTGGGAAGACATCGTACGCCGCGACGAAGCAAGGGTGCACGAGGCGCTCGATGCGGTCCAGCCGCTCGCCGCGCACGCCGTCCTGCGTTCCTTCGTCGACGCGTATCGCATCGTGGCCAGCGTCCTCGAGAGCGCCGGAGCCGACGCGATCGAGGACGAGAACAGCTGCCTTTCGCAGTGCCTGAAGACCGGCAAACAGCAGTTGCTGCAGGGGCGAGTGTTCTCCGCCGAGTCGATCTCGAAGTCGCTGTACCAGACCGGGCTGCAGCTCGCGAACCACAGGGGGCTGCTCGCGGCCAACCGGGCAGCGGAACGCGAGGCATTCCACCGCGAGTTCCTCACCATCAGCGACCGACTGGACGAAATACTCGCGATCACGCTGGCCAAGTCCCAGGGCAGCCCTTGACGGGCAGCGCATGTACGCATTCCTGAAGCAGAATTTCCGCTGGATCGCGGGCGGCTTCCTGCTCACCTATTTTTCGAGCTTCGGACAGACGTTTTTCGTATCGGCGTCGATCGCCGAGTGGCAGACCGCCTTCGATCTCAGTCATGGCGAATTCGGCCGCCTGTACATGTTTGCAACCCTGGCAAGCGCATTGTGCCTGCCATTCCTCGGCCGGCTCGTGGACGTCGTGCCCGAACACCGCAGCATACTGCTGGTAATGCCGGTCCTCGCGGCGGCGACACTGCTGGCCGCCTATGCCCCGTCCGTCGCGGTCCTGGCCGTTGCCATCTTTCTGCTGCGCCTGTTCGGGCAGGGCATGATGACGCACATTGCGCTCACGGCGACGGGCCGCTGGTTTGCCCTGCAGCGCGGCCGTGCCGTTTCGCTCGTCGTGCTCGGTCACCAGGGCGGCGAAGCAACGCTGCTGCTGGCGTTCACCAGCCTGGCTGTCGGCCACGGTTACCAGGCGGGCTGGGTGGCCGGCGCCGCCGCGCTGATGCTGGTTGGCCTGCCGTTCGCCTACTGGGCATTCAGCAAGCCGCGCACCGCACGGCATCACCTGGACGAACATGGCGAATTGCCGAAGCAGCGCCAATGGACACGCGCGGAAGTGCTGCGCGACCCGATCTTCTGGATCCTGCTGACCGGCGTGCTGGCGCCGCCTTTTATCGGCACCATCATCTTCTACCATCAGGATTACCTGACGGCGCTGAACGACTGGCCGCCGCGTTTCTATGCATTGTCGCTATCGGTCATGGCGGTGACGACCGTCACCTTCGCCCTGCTCGGCGGCGCCATCATCGACCGCTATCGCGCTGCGACCGTGCTGCCCGTTTTCCTGTTGCCGCTCGCGGCGACCTGCTTCGTGTTCGCCAGCGGCGGACCGCCCGCGTCCCTGCTGGTTGCCATGGTGCTGCTCGGCATGAGCTACGGATTTTCGTCCACGCTGTTCGGCGCGGTCTGGCCCGAGGTATACGGAACTGCCCACCTCGGCTCGATCCGCTCGAGCATCGTCTCGGCCATGGTCTTTGCAACCGCCGCCGGTCCCGGCCTGACCGGCACACTGATCGATCGCGGCATACCGCTGCCCGCACAGATGACGTGGTTCGGCGTTTACTGCCTGCTCGCGGCGCTTGCAGTGAGTTTCGCGTCACTAAGACTGCGCGCCAGGCATCGCCGCACGCGGTAGAATCACCGCTCCTCCAACGAAGCCGGCCTCTCCCGTTCCAGGCATGACTCATTCCCCGATCCGCGGCGTACTGGTGCCGCTACTGACGCCCTTTAACGACGACATGACGGTCGCGACCGACCTGTACGTCGCGCATGCTCAGCGCGTGCTCGACCAGGGCTGCGCCGGGCTCGTACCTTTCGGCACCACGGGCGAGGCGCTCTCGGTCGGCGTCGACGAACGCATCACCGCGGTAAGGGCGCTCGTCGACGCAGGCATCGACCCGGCGCAGATGATCCCCGGCACGGGGCTGTCGAACGTCACGGACACCGCGCGGCTGTCGCGCGCCTGCCTGGATATGGGCTGTGCGGGCGTGATGACGCTGCCGCCTTTCTATTACAAGGGCGTGAGCGAAGAAGGCCTCTACCGGCACTTCGTGCAGCTGCTCGGCGCCATCGGGGACGACGCCCGCATCTACCTGTATCACATCCCGCCCATCGCGGTCGTGGGCATCCCGGTAACGCTCGCGGCGCGCCTGCACGCGGAGTTTCCACAGCACGTCATCGGCATCAAGGACAGTTCCGGGGAGTGGGACAACACGCGCGCGCTGCTCGGCATAGACGGGCTCATCGTCTACCCGGGATCAGAGCTGCCGCTCGTCGAGGCGCTGGAGCTCGGCGCACCCGGGTGCATCTCGGCAACGGCCAACCTCAACGGCGGCGCCATTGCGCGGCTCATCGCCGCGTACTTCGAGGGTGATGCCGAACGCGTA
>Ga0316192_10002113_pt1 | contig 14536 bp, 14 predicted proteins | sample MerIslwburrow_MG_FD_204931 | JGI IMG/M metagenome (GOLD analysis project Ga0316192, IMG submission 204931) | Coastal sediment microbial communities from Maine, United States - Merrow Island worm burrow | ecosystem: Environmental > Aquatic > Marine > Coastal > Sediment | place: USA: Maine...
TTAAAAGTGAAATACGCGTTTTGCATATGACATTGTGCGTAAAATAGAATTTATAACGCGCTGCATTAAATGTCAAGCTTTTTATCCGTCAATGCTGATAAATTTTTGATAAACGCCCTGTAAAGTAGACTTGACAACGATAGCGCAGTGCGTTATATCAAAGCCAACCTATAAACTGGAGGCCCTATGCGTAAAATAAAAAAATACGCCAACCGCAAACTATACGATGTTACCGATAAAAAGTATGTGACTATGGACGATATCGCCGAACTGGTACAATCAGGGGAGAACATCAGCATTATTAACAACACCAGCGGCGAAGATATCACCCAGGAGGTTGTCTCCCAACTGGTGGGGCGTGTATTTGACGGCCAGACGCGGAAGCTGCCCCTGTCCGTACTGGTTAAGCTTTTGCGAAAGGGCAGTGGGGGAGTTGTCGGGTACACCCGCAAGTATCTGTCTCTTTGGCAAAATGCCCTTAATTTTGCCGAAGACGAGCTCGATAAGGTGGACACCTTTATCGGGAGCGACACTGCCGACGACGGAGAAAAAAAACAAAGCCGCCAGGATGAAAATCTCGAAGAGGAAGATCGGGAATACCTCGCGATGCTCAAACTGCTGGATGAGCGTATCGACCAGCGGCTGGACGATACGTTACGAAACAGAGAGGTTGCCCTTCAAAAACAGATCACCCAATTACGTTCCGATGTCACCAAATTAACGGCTCGCATCGAAACCTTCGAAAATATTTTCTCGCAAGTGCTGAAAACGGCGGGTGAGACCGTATCCAAACCTGCGAAAAAAACGAAAAAAACAAGTAAAAATATATAAGAGAAAATATATATGGATTACGATTTAAAGGTATTGGCGCGGCAGATTCAGAGCCGGTTTTCCGCGGGAGATGAAAAGGGGTCCGCACCGCTGCCCGTCCTGTTCCCTTCCCTACTAAGAAGCTAAGGCCCGGGTGTCGCCGGCCACATGATCTCGTCCCGTAGACTCAAAATCTCTTTGGCCGCCGTGCTGCTCGGCGCGTATTCAAGGACCGACCAACCCGCTATCATTGCTTCGATAAAGGCCACGCGCTGGCTGACGGAAGTGTCAAACAATTCGAGATCGGAGCCCTTCAAGGTTTCGCGGACCTGATTGCTTAAACGGGTACCGACAATCGTTTTGCAGATGAGCAATTTAACATGGTGGGTGTTTTTTTTTGCATTGAACCGCCGATTGCCTGATGGACGGGTCGGCGCATGGCGCCGCAAGGCGATAGCCTCTGCGGCGCCATGTGGCGTAGGATGGCTATTTGCCCTGGACTTTTTTCAGTATCTCTTCGGTAAAGTCCGCGGCCTTGTCATTGATGTTTCTCAGCAGTTGATATACCTGGCCGATGGATTTTTCCTGAACATCTTTGACCTCGCGCACCTTGTCTTCGATCAGTTCGATTTTTTCAAGATATTTATAGGGCATTCTGGCGATGGCCTGATGGACCTGTTCCACATTGGTGGCACCGTCGTCGATAGCCTTTTTCACCAGTTGGCGCAAATCATTCAGATCGGCCAGTGTTTCGGATTTAAGTGTTTGTTTTTGTTTTGTCGCTTTTTTAGTCGCCATTTCGGTTTCTCTCCTTTGATGATTACGCTGCATACCTTTTTGCGGCTCTGGTGAGGATCTCGTCGGCGATGTCGTCCACCTTGGTGACCACGGTGCGCAGGAGGTCATAGCTGTGCCCGATGGTTTTGGCCTGGATGGCGATCATGTCGTCCGCGGTTTGCTCGAAACGATCGATCTTGGCCAGACGCTCCAACGGCCAAACGGCTGCGTTATTGTGCCATTTTTCGGTTTTTTTGGAATAACTCACCATTGATTTTTTTACGGTGGCATTAAAATTTTTCACCTTTCCGATGAACACCCGCTGGATACCTTCTTTTTTATGGGGAACCTCAACTTTTTCTTCCTGAACATCCTTTTTCATCGTTTTCAAACTGGCTTTCTTCTTGGGGGTTTCTTTCTGAGTTGCCATTGATCTTCCTCCTGTTTTAGTAGATTTGTGTGTATTGAAGATATAATGCCCATTGAAATAACGCAGCGCGTTATATATGTCAAGTAAAAATATTATTTTCCCGGATAGGCGATTGTCGAGTTTTGTCCAGCTGCAGTGGTCAGCCTCAATTGAGAGATGCTGTGTTGTTCCACCGTCAGGGAAATTGTATGATGCGGTGCGGCATTGGCGCGATCCGTTCCCTTTGACCGAAACGCTTTAAAGTCTACTGTTGCCAATCTTCGCTGTTTTGACTGACGCCGTGTTGAGAAAAGCCAACATATGCCGCGCGGTCTCATCCTCGGCCTCGGCGATGAAGGCGTGGCCGCAGCCTTCCAGTTTCACCAGCCCGGCCCCGGGGATGCGGCGGGCCAGGATGTCGGCGTTGCGAGGCACGGCCATGTAATCCCGGGTGCCGGTCATGACAAGCGTTGGCGCCTGCAAGTGGGGCAGGCGTCGATAGCTGTCGAAGCACAGCATGGCGCCGATCTGCTTGATCTGTATCTCGAGGGGCATCGGCAAAAGCTGCGACCGCCGGCCGAAATCTTTCAGGACCTCCGTGTGCTGATTTAAAAATTCCTGGGAAAAAAGCAGGTTGGTCATCAGGCGGCGGGAGCGCACACCGGGTTGGGTGAGGTAGCCCCACCAGAGCCGGGCGCGGTCAGGGAAGAACAGGGCGCCGCGTTTGCCACAGCCCGTGCAGCCTAAAATCAGCCTATCGACGTGTTCGGGATACCGCAGTGCGATTTCCTGGGCGATCATGCCGCCCATAGAAATCCCGAAGATATGCGCGCGGGCGACACCGATGGCATCCATCAGCCCCACGGTGTCGGCCGCCATCTGCGGGATCGTGATCGTCCGCCGGCCGGCCTCGCTGCGGCCCGCCCCCCGGTTGTCGACCAGGATCACCCGGTGCCGACGCGCCAGGGAGCTTACCAGCCCGGCGGGCCACCAGTCGCTGTTGGCCGAGTAGCCGATGATCATCACCAGCGGCGGACCGGCCCCCTCTTCCCGGTAGTACATTCGGATATCACCGACGCAGATTGTCGGCATGGCGGTGTCCTCCTTATCCATTACGGCTTCATTTCATAGGCGTCCGCCATGGGAAAAACTTGCTGCTCCCAGACCCGGTCAAATTGTTGCGGATCGTGCAACGGATTTTTGATCATTTTCAGGCAAAAGGCCTTCTGGTTTTCACTGGCGCTCGGTTTCTGATACAGCTGCAGGGCATAGCGGGAGAAGTCGCGCACTATGACGTCGAAAATCTGATTCAACAGATCGTCTTCGACCCCTTCGATTTTCGAACATTCGATGATCAGCTGTCCGTAGGCCACAAGTGTGAAGAGTTCACCCAGGCTGAGGAGAAAGTCGATATCTTTGGCCTGGCTGTCGTCGGGGGCGGCGTTCACCAGGAATTCTTTCAGTGTTTCGATCTGCTGCTTGAAAATCCGGATGTTGGGCAGGTCGACGCTGTCGTAGGCCAGGTGGTAATCATGAAAGCGGATTTTGCCCAGGCCCCGGGTTTCGCCCTGGTTGAAGAGGAACACGTCGTCGGCCGAATCGGTCCGACGCTCGACTTCCGGGAACTCGGCCGGGTTGAAAAAGTAGTTGGCCATAAACTTGACGACCAGGGCCATGTTGACGTGCACCGTTCCCTCCAGTTTGGGTAGCGCCCGGATATCGCGGGCGGCCATCTCGAAATAGGTGTCTTTTTCAAATCCCCGGGCCGCAATCACATCCCACAGCAGGTTGATGACTTCCTCGCCCTGGGAGGTCACCTTCATCTTGACCATGGGATTGTAGAGCAGATAGCGCCGGTCTTTAGCCGAAGCCGAACGCATGTAGTCGATGGCGCGCAGGGCGAACAGGCGCATAGCTGCCAGACGGGCATATGCGTCGGTAAAAATCTGCCGGATGTGGGGAAAATCAATGACGAATTTTCCATACAGGTTGCGGTGGGCGGCGTGGGTGGCCGCCTCGTAAAACGCGTGGGTACAGATGCCGATGCTGCCCCAGCCGAGGTTGAACTTGCCCACGTTGACTGTGTTAAGGGCCGCATCCCAGGCATCCCGGCCGGTGGAGAGGATATCAGCCGGGGTGATCGGGTAGCTGTGTAGGACATACTCGGCCACGTATTTCTGAGAGTTGACCACGTTTTGAACACATTCGTAGTTGTCGTGACGCGGGTCGACGGCAAAGAAAACATAGTCGCCGGTTTCCGAGTCCTTGCCAAAGGTTGACACTAGGGCGGCTTCATTGGCGTTGCCGATGTAGTACTTGCCACCGTCAGCCACGTAGCGCTCCCCGCCCAGGTCGGTGAGCATCATTTCGGAGGAATAGAGATCAGCGCCGTGGGCTTTTTCCGAAAGCCCGAATGCAAAGATGCCGCCCGTCGCAAGCATTTGGGCGGTCTTTTGTTTGACCGCCTCGTTGGCGCTCATCCAGATGGGCCCCAATCCAAGGATGGTCACCTGCCAGGTGTACCAGTAGTCCAATCCATAGAAACCGAGGATCTCGCTGAAATCGCTGTTGCGCTGGGTGTCCCAGCGCACAGCTGCATCCCCGCCGCCATAAGCGGCCGGTGTCAGCAAGGTGGCAAAAATTTTATTTTCATCTATGAATTCAAGAAAATCAGCAAACCACACGCGCTCGTGGTCGTCGTGCTTGAGTCTGGCCTTGCCCCTGTCTTCAAAAAAGGCGATGGTTTTTTCCATGATCTCCCGCGAACGGGCGTCCAGGTGGGAGAAGTCTTTTTTATGGGGATTTAAAAACATAGTTTATGTCTCCAATCGGTTTAGAAAAACGTTTAAAAGTACACCTACTCAAACACATACGTCCCCGGGGCGTCGCACTTGGCGTGGTAGTGCTTGTTTCCCAGCTTCTTGGGCGCCTTTTTCTTCGCCCCGGAGCGCTCGGCGATCCAGCCGGCCCAGTGCTCCCACCAGGATCCCTTTCCCTTCGAAGCGCCCGCCTTCCACGCTTCCGGGTCCTCGCCCATCTCCCCGGGGTTGGTGAAATAGGTCGCTTTGGGGTTGCCCGGCATGTTGAGAATGCTCTGGATATGGCCGCTGTGGCTCAGGATGAACTCCTTCTTTCCCCCCAGGTGACGCGCAGAGCGGTAGCAGCCTGCCCAGGGGCAGATGTGATCCGTGGTGCCCGCCACGCTGTAGATTTCACACGTCACCCGGCCCAGGTCGATGGGGGTGTCCTTGATGATTTTCGCCGCCGGTTTCACCAGAGGGTTTTGTTCGAACATGTCTAACATCTCGCCGTGAAAGGCGGCCGGCAGGCAGGTGGTGTCCGCGTTCCAGTATAAAATGTCGAAGGCCGGCGGCGGGTTTCCCATCAGGTAGTTGTTGACCCAGTAGTTCCAGACCAGGTCGTTGGGCCGCATCCAGGCAAACACGCGCGCCATCTGGCTGCCATCGACGATCCCCTTGCGCGCCGACTGCCTTCGGGCGGCCTCGATGCTGGCCGGGTCGGCGAACAGCGACATGGGGGTCCCTTCGACACCACTGGGGGCCATGTCGTAGAGGCTTACCAGCAGGGTCGCCGTGCAAACTTTCTCGATCTTCCGCGCGGCGAAGTAGCCCAAAAGACTCACGAAGGTCACCCCCCCCGAGCAGGCCGCCATGGCGTTGACGTCAGGGCTGCCGGTGATCTCGGCGATGACGTCGATGACCTCTTCCAGGGCGCCGATGTAAGTCGTCAGGTTCCAGTGTCGCTGTTTGGGGGTGGGGTTCTTCCAGCTGACGATGAACACCTGCAGCCCCTGGCTGAGCATGTACTTGATCACGCTCTTGTCATCGGACAGATCGAAGACGTAAAACTTGTTGATCTGGGGTGGTATGATCAGAATCGGCCGCTTGAACACCTGTTCGGTCGAGGGCCGGTACTGGATCAGCTCCAGAACGTCGCTGCGAAAAACGACCGCGCCGGGTGTGTTGGCCAGGTTTTCGCCCACCTTGAAGGCCGACTTGTCCACGCTGCTGGGCATGCCGAAATGTTCGATGAAATCACCGATCATCTGCCGGGTGCCCTTTACCGCGCTCAGGCCCCCGGTTTCGACCAAGCGCTTTAGGGCCGCCGGGTTGAGGGCGCTGTTGGAGGGCGCCAGGCCGTCGACCAGCAATGAGGTCAGAAACTTGAGCCGCTCCTTGTCGTAGTCGTGGATTTTTTCGTCGGCGATCCAGCCCTCCAGCTCCCGCTGCGCGGCCAGGTAAATCTGCAGCCAGATCCGGTGGAGCGGATTGGTCTTCCAGGAGACATCGCCGAAGCGCCGGTCCCCGGGGACCGGCGCCAGCTCAGACCTGCCCTGTACCACTCTGGTTACCTCTTTAGCGAATCCAGCATAATGCTTCACGAGGTTTAAAGGGTTTTTAACGGCCTGCCTTGCCGCCAGCCGGGCGGTGCCGAAAATACTGCGCCGCGATATCCCTACAAATGGATTGGGCCCCAGCATGTTTTCACTAGCGTCGTTGCCTAGCAGTTCTGCCCGTTTGCGGTTGAGATACTCGATCGCCTCGTCGATCTCCGACCGGTCCATTTTGTCCAAATCCTGTTTCATGATTAAATACCTCCCCTGCCTTACAACGACGTGTGTTGGGTGTAGACGCACAGAATACCCGCCTGCTGGTTGAGTTCGGCCTTGGTCCGCTCGCCGTCGGCGACCCGGCCCACCAGATGGTAGATGTCGTTACCGAGGTCTTCCAGTGACCGTCCTTCTAGAACGGCACCGGCGTTGACATCCATGTCGTCTTCCAGCCGCCGGTAGGCCCGGCTGGTGCTAATCACCTTGATGACCGGCACCAGGGGAAACCCCATGGGATTGCCCCGGCCGGTGGTGAAGATGATCACCTGGGACCCGGCCGCGGCCAGCCCGGTCAGGGAATCCGGGTCGTATCCGGGGCCGTCCATGATCACCACACCCTGGCGGACTGGTTTTTGACCGTATTCGACGACTTCGACGATGGAGCGGGAGCCGGCCTTGACGATGCAGCCCAGGGCCTTTTCCCGGATGCTGCTCATCCCGCCGTCCATGTTGCCTGGGCTGATGGCAAGCTTTGCCATGGGACCCAGGACCTCGATGCTTTTCCGTTCCTGGCGCTCGATGATTTCGGTGATTTTCGCGGCGACGTCGGGCGTGGCGGCCCGGCGGTTCAAGATGTGGCCGGTGCCGATCATCTCGGTGGTTTCGGTCAGGATCACCGTGGCCCCGGCGTCCACCATGCGGTCGGAGGCCCGGCCCACGGCCGGGTTGGCGCTCACGCCCGAAAAGGCGTCCGACCCGCCGCACTCCAGCCCGATGGTCAGCTTTTTCAGGGGCACCTCGGTTCGCTCGATTTTCTCCGCCTCGGCCAGCAGTTCACGGGCCAAAGCCGCTCCTTTGGCTGCCGCCCGGCGAGAGCCGCCTTCCTGCTGGATGGCAATGCGTCGGATATGCCTTCCGTTTTCGGCGGCCGCCTGCTCGAGGCCCTCGGCGCCGAGAATTTCACACCCCAGCCCCACGATCAGCACACCGCCCACGTTCGGGTGGCGGCAGAGGTTCTGAAGGGTGCGCAAATGGGTCTCGTGATCCGCTCCGCCGCGGCCGCAGCCGACGCTGTGGAGCAGGGGGACGGTTTCCGGCACCTGCCGGGCGATGGCCTGCACCACGCCGTTGGCGCATGAAACCGCCGGCAGGATTGCCACGTGGTTGCGGACGCCAATCGACCCGTCTGTGCGCTCATACCCGAGAAAAGTTTCCATGGGCTCCTATTCCTCCTCCACGCGCAGGTTGTGGGCGTGCACCCATTCCCCCCGCTTCAGGTTCGTTTTGGTTTGGCTGATGACTTCGCCGTATTTGATGACGTCCCCCCCTGCCGCCAGGTCGGCGAGCAGCACCTTGTGGCTGAAGGGGATATCCGCCAGGGCCTCGAACGCGCTGCCGTCCGGCAGGCGTACTATGGTACCGCGGGGAATGTCCTCCAGGGCGATGGCGACGTTGTCGTTGGAGTGGTTGATGATGGTGTTTGGTTTCATTTTTTCCCTCGTATGTAATGCCGGAGTGGGCATTTCAACCGAAATACTGCATCGTCGCATTGGGCAGAACAGCCGCCCGTGTGCCTCGGCCGTGATGAGGACGCACCAGCTCCATGACCGCATCCCAATCGCGCACGATGGTGCCGACTTCCGGGTTGGCGAACCAGTCCAGGAGGGTGCGGTCGGGATAGGCGGTCATGAGGATGACCTTCAGGCTCTCCGGAATGGCGATATAAGGATACTGCCTGCCGCCGTAGTCAGTACCGAAGCGCCCCAGAAGGTAGTGGGGCACCTGCCCCTCTGGGGAATCGGCGATCACCACAACCGTGCCGCTGAACTGCTTCAGCGCCATGGCGCCCAGCAAAATGGCGATACCCATTTCGTTGGGTTTTGAAAAAGCGTTGGCAACGACCAGATCCACGTTTTGGGGAGACGGGTCGGTGCGATAGATGCCTTGGGCCGCAGCCACGGCCGTATCATGGGCCTGGAAAAGTTCACCGGCATAGAGCCCGATCGTTTCGCCCCGCCCGTTGACCACCACGTTCAGCAGGAAGTCGACATTGGCCATGGCGGCGGCCTCGTTGATCTCCTGACGTAGGATGTTGTTTTCATGACGACCCATCCCGGTGGTTTCCTTACCCATGTTTTCCAATTCGAGGTGGTAGTGGGAGATGGAATCGACATGGGCCACACCCGGAAGAAAGAGCTTACCGCCCCCGGAAAACCCGGCCTGCACGTGGGGCGTCACACAGCCGATGGCGATTTTCAGGTCCGCTTGTATGACTTCGCGGTTGAACAACACCCGCGTGCCACGCCGGGTTGTGCCGACCTCGACGCAGTTTTCATAGATGTTGTGGTTGAATACCCGATATTTTTGCACGATGTCAGAACCGAGCTTCTTGCGAAAGTCGAACATGGTCAATGCCCCATGGGTACCCAGGGCGCAGACAAAGGTGATCTGGTCCTCGGTCAACCCGGCCCCATGAAGGACTTTCAACACCAGCGGCACCAACTCGTAGCTCCGGGTGGGGCGGGTCATGTCGTCGAAGACGATCACGGCCCTCTGTTTCCCCCTGGCCAACTCCCGGAGCGGGGGTGTTCCAATGGGGCGCTCGATGCAGGCGGCCATCTCCTCGACGGTCAGCGGGGGGTTGTCGTAACCGTTCATGGGGCAGTACTGAACGTCCCAGTCGTTGGGTAGGTCGATTTCCATCCATCCCAGGTCATGCCAGGGTCTTTGCGGAAGGCTGAATTTCATCGCTTTTTCCTTTATCCTAAGAGGTCAATCCAGGTAGGCGCCTTTGGCGGCGCTGGTCACCCACTTCACATAGCGCCGCATGTAACCCGGGGGCGGTTCGCGGCGCCGGGGTTCGGCGGCCGCCAGGCGCGCCTCGATCTCTTGGGCGGACAGATGGAGTTCGATCGTTCGGGCCGGGATGTCGATGGATATCCGGTCGCCGTTTTGGATCGCGGCAATCGGCCCGCCGTCGGCCGCTTCGGGGGAGACATGCCCCACGCAGGGGCCGGCCGAGGCGCCGGAGAACCGGCCGTCGGTGATCATGGCCACTTTCTTGTAGCCGGACATGGACAGGTTCATGGTCACCGCGAGCGTCTCGGGCATGCCCGGACCGCCCTTGGGGCCCTCGTTGCGGATCACCAGCACCTCGCCCTCGCAGATGGCCTTCTCCCGCATGGTCTTCAGTGCCTCGGCTTCCGATTCGAACACCCGGGCGGTCCCGGTGAAGGCCCGCATGTCGGCCGCCACGGCCGACTGTTTGATCACGCAGCCCTCCGGAGCCAGGTTGCCGAACAGGGCGGCGATTCCCCCCTCGGGATTATGAGCCGTTTCCCGTTTCGGTATGACGGCCTCGTCGCCGATCCGGGCCGATTTAAGCAGGTCGCCCACGCTGTGGCCCGTACACGTCATCGCATCCAGGTGAAGATCATCTTCGATCCGCTTCATCACCGCCGGTACACCGCCGGCGGCATGCAGATCCAACACCCCGTATGGGCCGTTGGGGGCGATGGCCAGCAGCGTAGGCACTTTTTTTCCGAGTCGGTTGAAATCCTGCAAGCCGATTTCAAGGCCCAGTTCGTGTGCCAGGGCCGGCAAGTGCAAGGCGGTGTTGGTGGAGCCACCGATAGCCTGGCAGACCATGATGGCGTTTTCCAGGGATTTTTCCGTCAAAATCTTGCGGGCACTCAGATCCTCCTCCAGCATGCGGACCACCCGGAATCCCGTCCGGCGGGCCAGGCGTGCCCGCTCGGCGTGAAAGGCCGGCACCACGGCGCTGTCCGGAAGGGACATTCCCATGGCCTCGGTCAGACACTGGAAGGTGTTGGCAGTGCCCATAACCTCGCATGATCCGCACGATGCGCTTTTGAGACAGGACATCTTTTCTTCCAGCTCTTGGTAATCGTTGGGGCTGACGCTGCCCTTGTAGGCCTGAGTGTGGCGGACAGCCATGGCGCTGGGGCCGCCGGTCAGAAAGATCGTCGGCAGATCCAGCCGAGCGGCGGCCAGGAGCATGCCGGGAATGATCTTGTCGCAGGAAGCGATCATCACCACCGCGTCAAAGCGCATGCTGCGGATGTGGGTTTCGACAGTGTCAGCAATCAGTTCTCTTTGGGGTAAAACATAGCGCATGCCTTCGTTGCCCTCGGCCAAACCATCGCAGGGAGCCGGCACGTTGAATTCGAACGGGATGCCGCCACCGGCGTTGATGCCGTCCTTTACCCGGGCGGCAAGATGCCCGAGATGCATGTGCCCGGGGTTGATGTCCGTGGCCGAATTGGCCACGGCGATAAGCGGCTTGTCCTGATATTCCTCGATGTCGGCCCCGGTGCCGGACAAAACGCCCCTTCGCACTTGGCTGATGGGAAAATCGCTTTCGTCGAAAATGTCTTGGCTGATTCTCTTTTTCATGGTTTCTCTCCAATCGTATTAGAAACTATTTCTCAGGCTTCCCGGCATCTTGCGGTGAATCATCCTGCTAAAATATCGAATAGACCCGGATTCACTTGCTATCGGTATGCAGTAATCGGCAGCCAGATAACCAGCTGAGGCCAGATCATCACCACCGCCAGACCGATCAGCTGAAGAACGATGAACGGCACGACACCTTTGTAAATATCCTGCAGTTTGATGTCTGACGGTGCCACCCCCTGCAGGAAAAAAATGGAAGGCCCAACCGGCGGCGTCAGAAAGGAGGTCTGCAGGGTCACCGCTACCAGTACCGTAAACCAGACCAGCTCCGGATTGTCCACCACGCCCTGTCCATCAAAACCCAGGCCGAGCTTCGTGACCACCGGTCCCAGTAATGGAAGGATGATCAGGCAGATTTCGATCCAGTCCAGGAAAAAACCCAGGAAGAAAACGGCTGCAAGGATCACCAGTACAACGCCATAGGGGCCGAAGGGCAGCGAGGTCAGTGTCATCTCGATCAACTCGTCGCCGCCCAGAAGGCGCATCACCAGGGCGAAGACCGTCGCCCCAACCCAGATGCCGAAAATGAAGCCGGTGATCTTGAAGGTGCCCAGAGCGACTTCCTTGATGGTGTTCAGATTGAGCTTGCGGTTGAAAAGCGCCAGAAGGGACGCGCCCAGGGCGCCCATGCCGCTGGCTTCGGTGGGGGTGGCGATCCCGAAGAAGATCGTGCCCAGCACGAGGAACACCAGGGCGACGGGGGGCAGGATCGTTTTGACAACCCTGAATAAGACGGACAGGCTCAGCTTTTGGCTTCCCCCTTCCGGCAGGGGCGCGCCCTGGGGGAAGACCAGCCCGTATATAAGGATGTAGCCGATGTAAAGTGACCCCAGCACCAACCCCGGAAACAAGGCCCCCATAAAAAGGTCTCCGACCGGTAAAGCCAGCTGATCGGCCATGACCACCAGCATGATGCTGGGTGGAATGAGAATGCCCAAGGTGCCCGCCGCGGCCACCGTGCCGGTGGCGAGACTCTTGGAGTATCCCTGATTCAACATGGCCGGCAGCGACAAAAGGGCCAGCAGCACCACCGAGGCTCCGATGATGCCCGTCGATGCGGCCAGGATGATCCCGGTCAGGGCCACGGTCACGGCCAGTCCGCCCTTGATCTTGCCGAACAGATCCTGTATGGCCAGCATCATCTGCTCGGCGATGCCCGATCGATCCAGCATCAAGCCCATGAAGATGAACAGGGGAATTGCCACCAGGACCCAGTTGCTCATCATCTGAAAGATCCGGTCGCCCAGCATGCCCAGGGCGTTGAAGTCGAGCCCGGTCATGGTGTCCAGGTACATATCCGACAAATACCCCAGGAACGAAAAGAGCAGCGCCACGCCCCCCAGCACATAGCCAACGGGAACGCCCGTGAACAAGAGGCCGATGAACGTGACGAACATCAAAATAACGAGAATATAATTGGCTTCCACGGGAAACCTCGCTTTCAGCGCTTTGCGAATATGATGGTAAACGACCGGATCAACCTCGAGCACGAAGCGATCGCGTACAGAAACATGGAGGCCGGCAGCACCGCCTTGATGGCCCAGCGCCACGGCAGCCCTCCCGGGGACGCGGACCCCTCGTTCACACGCCAGGCGTTTTCGACCAGTTCAATGCCCTTCAGGAGCAGGATCAGCGATAGGGGCAGAACGAAAAGAAGTTGGGCGAAAACCTCGATCCACTCCTTGGTTTTCGGCGAGCGGCTGCTGTAGACAAGGTCCATGCGGATGTGGGCGTCTGTGACGACCCCGTATGAAATGCCGAACATCACCAAGATGGCGTACAAATGCCACTGGGCTTCCTCTAAAATAATCTGGCCCCTGCCGAAGCCATAGCGCAGGACGACCTGGGCCAAAATCACCAGGATCAACACCACGTTGAGCCAGCAGACATAACGTCCGACGGCCAGGATGAAATCGTCGATAACCCGGGAAATTTTCGGGTATGGGCCCGGTGCAGGGGCTGAAACGGATTGGCTGGACATCTGGCATCCCTCCTCGCTGTGAATAGAGGTTGGGGTGAGACGGTCACAGGTACCGCCTCACCCGTCAGGTGGTTACTGGCCGGCGGCACAGTTTCTCGGCAGGTAACCCATTTTCCCCCAAATGGCGTAGTTGGCCCGGAAGGCGGCCAGGTCTTCCCAGGCCTTTTTGAAAAAGGCGTCTTTTTCAGCCTGCTCCTTGGCGACCTCTTCCCAGGCCTGCCTGAAGGCTTCCAACATTTCCGGAGACCAGGTCATGTTGTGAACGCCTTTGTTCTGCTCGTTGTCGGTAAGCACGGGGGCCTGTGCCGCCTCGGCATCGGCCATGCTCCAGATCATGTTGGCCATGGCGGTGGTCTCGATAATGGCTCTTTGGGCCGGAGTGAGCTTTTTTTCCCAAACGTCCTTGTTGATCAGCAACTCGAGGGTGCTGGGGGGCTGATGCCAGCCGGGAAAGTAGTTGTATTTGACCACCTTGGAGAAACCCAGGAAGGCGTCCACGCTGGGGGCAGAGAACTCGCAGGCGTCCAGGGCACCCTTTTCGAGAGCCGGGAACACGTCGCCCATCGGCATCATGGTAACCGACGCGCCAAGCTTTTTCATGACATCGCCGGCAAAACCGCCATACCTTATTTTCAACCCCTTGAGATCTTCCAGAGAGTTGACCGGCTCGACAAACCACCCCGCTGACTCATACGGAATGGCGATTACGGGCAGTACCTTTACATTGTATCCGGCGCTGTCGTACATCTCCTGCCATAGCTTGAGGCCATTGCCCTGATAAAGCCAGGCAATTCGTTCGGGGGCTTCGGGGCCGAACGGCACGTTAAGAAACAACGGCGCCGCAGGCAGTTTGCCGGCCCAATAGGCGGTGGTGGTGTAACCTGCATCCACCTGCCCATTGGAGACAGCGTCCAGCACGCCGCCCGGAGGGACCAGTTTCCCGACTTCGAATATCTTTATCCTGAGATTTTTATCACTTATGGTTTCCACCACCTCGGCGAAACGCTGCAGACCCGGTCCGGCCGTCGGCATATTGTTGGGAAAATGACTTTGAAGTTTGAGCATGACCTTACCCGCCCGGACCGGATCGGCCTGAAGAGCAAACGCCGCTGCCAGGACACAAATCAAAATGATGGACTTTTTCAGCATGAAGGACCTCCTTTGGGTGATGTGGGATTTAGGGACCGTTGTTCGAGCTGCATAATACCTATGGTTCGTTTTTGGAAACCTTTGTATACTATTAGAGTTTCCATGTCAAGCATTTTTTCATATAGTTTACGTTTTTTTTGTTTTAAAGATCCGATCAAATCGATAATAATATATATATTATTGATATATTTATTTATTTTTCCTAAAACATGTAATTACTTTTTGAAAACTTGTTGACATCATTAGTAAACGACTATATACTTCCGGTATTCAAATGCAACTGAGGAGACAACAAGGAAATGATCAAAGAAAAACAGATCCCCAAGCGGATCCGCCAAATGCGCCTGGATCGCAATCTGACCCA
>Ga0316192_10002114_pt1 | contig 14527 bp, 12 predicted proteins | sample MerIslwburrow_MG_FD_204931 | JGI IMG/M metagenome (GOLD analysis project Ga0316192, IMG submission 204931) | Coastal sediment microbial communities from Maine, United States - Merrow Island worm burrow | ecosystem: Environmental > Aquatic > Marine > Coastal > Sediment | place: USA: Maine...
ATTCTGCGCGGATCAACCTGCGGAACCTGCTTGCTCAGACTGTCCAGAACCGCCTCAAGGTATTGCGGACGGTTGAATGACAGCACAACCAATGGTGGCTGGTTAGACCAGCCCACATCCAGTGTGGCAGGAATTGGTGGCGACGGTGTCATGCCGGGCAAAATCTCCTCACAGTACTATTTTCGCACCAGCCCCGTCCCGATCGGCAACGTGGTTTGTTTGCGTTATATCAATGTTATCGGCCATCGCTCAAGGTAAGCGTAAACAGCAACATGCCAGGCACATCCTATGATGGCAGCAAGCCGCGGCACCAGGAAGCCCATTCAACCCATGAACTCTGAACCCGACATCCTGGGGGCAGCAACCTGCATTGCCCACAACAGCACGGCAGCCGAAGTCATCAAGGTACATGGTGTCGATCCGGCACAAGGGCTGACCGAAACAGATGTTGAAAATCGTCGCCGGCGGTATGGCACGAACATCCTGAAGGCCCACCCGGCAGCAAATCCGCTTCGACTGCTGTTCAAACAGTTCATGAGCCCTGTGGTCTACCTGCTGGTTGGCGCAGCCGGCGTTGCCCTGCTGGTTGAGCAGATCACAGAGTTCATCGCCATTATCGCCGTTCTGATGATCAATGCCAGCATCGGATTCATCACCGAATTGCGTGCCGTGCGCACCATGGAGGCACTGCGCCAACTCGCAACCCATTCAGTCGTCGTCAGGCGCGATGGCCGCATAGAGCCAGTTCCCGCAGACCAACTCGTACCCGGTGATATCGTTATAATTGATGCCGGTGACGTCATTGCTGCCGATATGCGCATTACCTTGTCTGCCAATCTGGCATCCGATGAGTCCGCGCTGACCGGGGAGTCCCTGCCTGTTGCCAAGGATGTCCAACCTGTTTCGCCCGATACCCTCCTGGCTGACCGGACCTGCATGCTGTTCAAGGGGTCCGCCATAACCCGTGGCACCGGTGAAGCGATCGTAACGGGAACCGGGATGAACACGGAACTCGGCCGTATCTCGAAGCTCGTAGAACAAAGTCAACCGGAGCAGTCCCCTCTGGAACGGCAACTCGAAGTTCTGAGCCGGCACCTGATCTGGGTGACACTCCTGGTGGCAGCGGCCGTTGGCATTACGGGAATGCTGGCAGGTCAGGATGTGAAACTGATGATTGAATCCTCGGTCGCGCTGGCAGTCGCCGCAATCCCCGAAGGATTGCCGATCGTTGCAACGCTTGCCCTGGCCCGGGGCATGTTGCGCATGGCACGACATAACGCAGTGATCGAGCGGTTGTCAGCGGTGGAAACCCTGGGATCGACTACCGTCATCCTGACAGACAAGACCGGTACGCTGACCGAGAACCGCATGCATGTCGACCGCATTGTGACCAGCGATGGCGAACTGGATTTCGACAGGGCAAGCGGCCAGTTTCTTATGGCCGGACACGGCGTATCGGGTGCGAGCAACGAGAATCTGCACAATCTGCTGATACACGCCTGTCTGTGCAACAACGCTTCGTTGGGGACTGACGGGCACGCCAGCTCCGGTGATCCTATGGAAATCAGCCTGCTGGAAACAGCAATCGCCGACGGCATCGAACGACCAGATATTCTGGAATCCCGCCCAGAGATTGCCGAGCATGCGTTTGACGCAGCGACGCGCATGATGGCAACCGTTCACAAGGATGGCGACAAATTCACCGTCGCTGTAAAAGGCGCGCCGGAAGCGGTCCTTGAATGCGTAACTTCGGTCAGCACGGGAGGTCGCTCAGAACCCTTTGACAGGTATCAGCAACGCCACTGGGGAGAAGTCTGTGACGTTATGGCCTCCCAGGGCTTGCGGTTGCTGGCCATCGCCGGAAAAACCGGTTCTGAACCGGACATGCCACCATATGAGAACCTGACCTTGTTGGGCGTCGTAGCGTTTCAGGATCCACCACGTGCCGATGTGGCATCTGCCATTGCAGACGCCCGGCGGGCCGGCATCAATGTCATAATGGTAACGGGGGATCATGCGGCGACTGCCCGGCACATCTCGCAGGCCGTCAGACTGGCCCCGCCCGGCTTTGAAAGCATCGCGGCGAGAGAACTGAAGTCATTTTCAGAGATGTCCCGAGAAGAAAAATCGCGGGTCAGATCGGCTCATGTCTTTTCCCGGGTCACGCCCGAGCAAAAGCTGGAACTTATCAAGTTGCACCAGCAGGCAGGCGAGGTGGTAGCCATGACCGGTGACGGAGTAAATGACGCACCGGCTCTTCGAAGGGCCGATATCGGCATAGCGATGGGGCTGCGCGGCACCCAGGTAGCCCGCGAGGCGGCAGACATGGTGTTGCGCGACGATGCCTTCTCAACCATCGTTCAGGCGATCCGCGAAGGCCGAATCATTTACACCAACATACGCCGGTTCACCACCTATCTGCTGTCGTGCAATCTCAGCGAAATACTGATAGTCGGGCTGGCGGTTCTGCTTGGCTTGCCGCTACCGCTGCTCCCCTTGCAGATTCTGTTCCTCAACCTGGTCACAGATGTGTTCCCGGCGTTCGCGCTCGGCACCATCCGAGCAGACCGCAACGTTTTGCACCGCCCCCCCAAATCGCCGGCCGAACCCATACTTAACAGATCGCAGTGGGTGACGATCATTGCCGGCGGCATCATGATTGCCGTAGCCAACCTGTCGTGCATGTTGCTCGCAATCTTTGTGTTGGGGTTGCACGGGGATGCCGTCACCACGATGTGCTTTTTCACGCTGGCATTGGCACAACTCTGGCATGTCTTCAATATGCGCAACTGGCGGGACGGACTGATCATCAACCAGATCACCAGCAATACCTATGTGTGGTTGGCTATTGCGCTGTGCCTCATCATTCTTACCATTGCGGCCCTGCAGCCCGATATCGCAGGAGCTCTGAAACTGACAGCCCTGCCCGCCAAGGCCTGGGGTGTGGTCATCGCCCTGAGCCTGACCCCTGTAGTGGTCCGCGAGCTCGTGGCGATGATACGCCGCCTCCTCAACCACTGAGGTTCTATAACCGGCATGTCGCATGAACATTCAATCAATAGTACGTTGCACACCCTGTTTCCCTGTCAATCGCGATTGCGCAGATAGACGAACCAGTAGACAGCGCCCACCATAAGGCTGCCACCAACCAGGTTGCCGACAGTGGCAACGAAAATGTTATGCGCTGCACCGCTGATCGTCAGTCCGGCATAGGCAGTGGCATCCTGCCCGATGGCAGTCCAGAAATCCGGGCCTGCCCATGCCTTGATCATCAGCGCGTAGGGAAGAAAATACAGATTGGCGATAGAGTGCTCAAAACCGGCCGCAACGAACGCTGCAATGGGCGGGACTATGACCAGGACCTTGTCCGCTATGCTGCGCGCGCCAAACGACATCCAGACTGCGAGGCAAACCAGAACATTGCATAACACCGACAGAAAAAACAGCGGAACAGTGGCCAGAGCAACCTTCGACATCGCGATCGACAGCGCGGTCCTGCCAACTTCCCCATCGTCGAATCCGTGTTGTCCGGCAAGAAACACCAGCGCCGCGGTACCTGTCGCGCCCACAATGTTGCCTGCATAGACCAACACCCAGGCGCGCAGCAGTGCCGCAAGCGAAATTCGCCGGCTGGCGCACGCGACAATCATCAAGGAATCGCCGGTGAACAATTCGGCGCCGCCCACAATGACCAGGATGAGACCGAGAGAAAAAACCAGTCCCGCGAGCAAACGTCCGACCCCCCATGGCAGATCACCAGCCCCGGTGACAACGATGGTCATGAAGATTGCACCCAGGGCTATAAATGCCCCGGCGAGCAGGCCCAGAACGACGAGCGCCAACGCGTCCCGCCCCGCCTTGGCAGCACCTGCGGCCTCGCATGCCAAAGCCATCTCTGACGGCATCAGTGCGTCGAAGCGTTTTTCGGATGGACTGGTTACCATAGACGCCGTCTCCCCCGGTCACCCCCGGCTGATTCACATACGTCTTGGATAACACCACCCAACTGTGGGCATGGCAACCATGGAACGCTGCGCTGTGTCTTCCAGCTACTGCCGGTTAAAGTTCTGCCGAACCTCACCGGGCTGGTAGATGCGGCTGTGATCAATCCTGCATCGTACCCGGTTTCCCGTCCTGTCGGAAACCTGATACACGTCACGCTGATAGACCCTCCTGCAAGCCTGCCACGGCCCTTCGTCGCGATGGGCCCGGATGGTCACCCAGATCAGAACAGGCCCGTCATTGTCAAAACTTTCAAACTGGGCCGGGGCAGATACCGAGGCAACAGTGATTGCCCCAAGTACCAAGCCGAGGCCCGCCATTGAAAACATCAACCTGGAAAACAATGGGTACATTTTGATTGTCCTCATCAACCCTATGATTGGCGGATTTCTATCTTCCTGGCGGCAGGTTTGGTCGGACTTTTCTTACCGATCTTCAAGCGAAGCACACCATCCCCGAATTCGGCGTCAATGGTGTCGGCATCGGCATCAGGCGGCAGTCTGAATGCGCGCTGAAATGTCCCGTACTCACGTTCGGAAAAATAGAATGACTGACCGGTCTCTTTTCTTTCAGAACGTTTTTCACCACGCACCACCAGGCTGTTATCCTGCATGGCAATGTCAACATCTTCTGCTTTTACGCCCGGCAGCTCGACATTGATCTCGTAGCAATCTTCCAGCACCGAGGCTTCCGACCGCGGTGCAAACCAGTCCGCAACTTTTTCACCCATCTGGCGAAGCGGTTCATATACGTTGGGCCACCAACCGGCTGTATGAGATTTCTCGACCATTCGCACCTCCAAAAACAAGATTTCATCATGGCTGGAAATATGAGCATCCGATGTTCGGGTCGCATTGACTTTGATCAACAGCAGCCGAAAATTGAAACTCAACAGGTTGTTTCAAACCACGATAGTGGCTGCAAGTCCGGCATTTGCGGGTATCAGTCCAGAAGAGTGACCTGAACGCCATATGGACCCTTATCGCCGTCCAGCTGTTTGAACCTGAAATTGCAACCGACTTCCAGGCGAGACCAGACATCCTTCGTCATGCTGTCCCGGTCGAAATACACCTCGTGACCGTCTTCACACTCGATAAAGGCATATCCCTCCTCCGTGAATATGCGGGCAAGCCGGCCGTGCTGCACGTCCGGATGGCGCTTTGTCCTGTGAGCGTCCATCTTGCGGACCCGGTCTTCCAGCAATCGTTTCGCTGCATCAAATGAATCCCGGATCGCAACATAGATATCTTCATGGGCGTGGTTGACACCTGCTTCGCGCGTCACAGATATGTCATTTCCCGGCACCGACAGATCGATCCGAATTTCATAAATGCGGCCCTTTCGCTGATCGCGGTGTGGCGCATCGACAACAACCCGGCAGCCAATCAGCCGGGGGTGAAACTTTTCCAGATCGTCTATTCTTCCGAGGATGTCCTTTTCAACCGCTTCGGAATGTTCCACATTCTGAAAGCTCACTCGTGGTTCAATTTGCATTGTATCACTCCCTTGTTCATCGCCATATCGGCTTCCGGGAAAACTCCGCGTTGCCGGGCGAAATGATATCGCCATCAACGGCCCGTTGTAATTGACGCACATCAACACGCGCTGGAGCGCAGGTGAGCGCCTATAACTCCAGCACACCTTCAGGCATCAGACTCGTCGCGAGCATGACCATGTTGATGTTTTCATGGCCCAGCCAGCCCCGTGAACGCCGGTTTGCCGGGTGCAGCCAGAAGTCTTCTATGGAATGTGCCACTGGCAGGACGCGCCCCAGATCTTCAAGCATATGTTCCACATGGAAATTCAGGTTGTGTCCGGTTGATGAGGCTGCCAGGTCCCTCATCATGGGAACTGCGTGCAGCCCGATGGACAAGCCCAACTCCCGGAAAGCCAGCCGCTGAACCGCAGCTTCCTCCAGAACACCGCTGGTCAGGACGTGATTGATACCGCGCAGTGACGCCTCGAGAAGTGATGTGACTGTCGTTTTGACAAATTCGCTGTCGCGACCGGCAGGCAGTTGCATCAGTCGGTTGGCATCAAACAGCAAACCGCCAATCCCGAGAATATCGCTGGTCACCCAATTGCTGCCTTCGCAAACGCCCTGGAGACCATGGCGTTCGGTCGAGAGATCGCAGGCCGGATAGTCGCGGTCTTCCTTGGACCATAGCCGGTCTATCTCCAGAAACGTGACGTACCCATCAAGTGGATCGTGATGTCCCATGCTGGACACCACCGGGTAAGTCAGGTCCACACTCATTTTCCAGTACAGGCCGGCAATGGATCCGTCCGCACTTCGACGGCAAAACTGCCGATACGCCACCTTGCCCAGTTCACACGCCCACCCGATATAGGTTTTATCCCCTGTAACCTTGCTCACCTGACGCAATGCATGCATCCACTTGGTCAGATAGTGAAAATACTGACCATCCCTGTCCCATTCGACATCTGCATCTTCAGGTTCGTATGGTTGTTTGTCAGGCAGCAACTTGCCAATTCGCAAGCCACCGGCGGTCGGGTGACGGTATCCTTCATCTTCATCAAGCCCACTGATCCAACCGCCACGTTCGTCATCCTCACGATGTCTGCCAAGGGTTTCATGAACCTGTTTTACCAGATCGAGAGCCAGTTGAAGGTACCTGTCTTCATCTGTACGGCGATAAACCGCCAGAAAGTTGCAGACAGCATACGCATCAGTCCAGAGATAGCGCACCGGATGACTGTTGCGTGGTGTCAGCCCCGACACCTGCGCAAAACGCAGCATCGTGTCGCGGGCAATCTTGTCTGTGTCATTTGCAACCATTTGAACACTCCTTTGCGCAGAGTGTTGCAGAAAACAGGTGGTCGGCTTTTGATTTCGATTAAGGAAATACGACTTTCAATCAGTGTATCTCCGGTAACTCGCTGATGAGTTGACGCACCATGTCAACCGGCACACCCAGATTGGAGCCTCCGAACTCGGGTAGTATGGCAGTGTTGACAGCAACCACTTCACCGTTTCTGTCGAGAACCGGTCCGCCACTGCCGCCTCGCGTCGTTTCTGCATCATATGCGATGGTTTCAGTCGACGCCTGCCCTACAATCCCCCGACTTGCCAACGGCACAATGCGCCCCGCATCAGCAAGTCGCGCCGCAATACCCCAGAAATCAAGCTGCTTCACAAGTTGAAGCTGTTTGATGAAGTCTTCACCGGCTTGCGCCAGCATGGAGCGCATGCCTGTCGGATATCCCATGACAATCACCTCATCGCCTGGAACCGGTACCGTTTCAGCCAATCGCAGGCCGTGCGGATACTCTTTCAAACTCTCGAAACGCAATATTGCAACATCTGCCTTTGTACTGGCTCGGATCAATTCAACGGTTTCCGCACGTGCACTGCCTGGCAGATAAGCAATCAACTTGATCATTGCCGGTTCGAGTTCCTGACCGGCAAACTGACCTACATTGCGGTCGTGCTCCCATGGCACACCCAGATGCCTGTTGGTAATCAGGAGATTGTTGTCAGCCAATACAAAACCGCTGCCGACAAACTGGCGCTCGGCGACCGGACCATCACCATCAAGTGACAATAGCGGCATACCGTTGGGTAGCACCATCGGTCTGCCGTTCTGGCCCACCACCTGACGCAACATGCTCCCGGTCACCTTGTGCCGAAAACCATAGGCACCCTGCAAGAACACAATCGACAACCTGGACCGGGCGATGATCCGCGCACTGGCGGTAGAGAGGCGTTCAAGCTCTGACAGGCGCTCAGCGGTTGTACCCAGACCCTTCCCCAGTTCACGGCGCAGGCTCTCCAGGTCATCCGGTGTCAACGCTTGCTCTGTGGTACGCGCGAGTGTCCTGGAGAAACTTTCGACCTGGGCGGCACCGGCATCGATTTGTTCATGTAGCAGCGTGTTGATGCGACTTTGCTGGTAGGCCACTGCAGCCAGCATAACCAGCGCGGCAATAACGCCCATACGGAACAAGATAGTGGTCTCGCGAACCAGACGCCGCAGAATTTGCCCGGACGCGTTGAAAACGCGTGAGACCAAGGGTCGTTGGCTGGAACGAACATAGGCTACGGCATCACTCACGACCTCCATGATGGTTGCGTGCGGCGACTGTCCATCGCGGTAAAGCAGGTATCGCGACATCGGTCCCGTCTCGCAGAACTCAATCATGTCTTGATGCTTGAGACGGATTGAACGAACAGACCGGCCGTTTACCCATATTGGATCGTCGCCGGTTGTTTCAATTTCAAAACTTTCACCTGAGCGCCGCAGACGTGCAATCAAGCCGCTGTCATTCGCTGCAACCGGTCCGGGTACCACATGAATGATCCGGCTCGGGCTCAAAGTGATACTGATGTCTTTTTCCGCTATCCAGGTAGTCGTACCCCGCATCGGCCCCGTGAGGTGCTCCAGCGCTGCCACCGGCGGTGGCCCGGTGTTGGAAACAGGTATATTTTGCGACGCTTCTGCTTTCATGGAAGACCTAGACATTCCTCGCCTTCAGGTAAGCAACGCAATCGTCGAGACCCGCAAGTTGTGGATAATCCGCTTCTGGAATCTGAATGCCCGAAGCTTGATGAAGTCCAATGATGAAATTCAGAAAATCCATGGAATCGAACTCAAACTGCTCTCGAAACGGGATATCGGGATCAACGGTCTCACCTTCCAGATCGGGAGCGACGTCAAACAGCACTCGTTTCACCATGTCAGTCAATTCCAGGTCGTTCATGACACCTCCGGTGTTGCCAGATGCTTTTCAAGCCGCGACAGGAACCGCGCTGCGCTTCGTCCATCACTGACACGGTGATCGCCTGCAACTGTTATCGACATGATCTGGCGAATCTGAACCTCACCGTCCTTCACCCATGGCCGGGTGGCAATTTGCCCGCATCCGATAATGGCAACCTGTGGCGGATAGATTATCGGCATCAACGTGTCTGCCGTATTCTCCCCCAGATTGGAGAACGTAACGCTCGCACCGGACAATTCGGAGCTTCTGAGCCTGCCACTGCGGACCCTGCCAACCAGATCCGTCAGCGATAGCCGCAATTCATCGAGACTCTTGCCGGCAACATTCCGAATTGCCGGCGCGATAAGTCCGCCGCCGCGCATCGCAATGGCGATTCCAGCATGTACGGACTGGGACGGCGAAAACTCGCCAGCCTCGTAGTGGCCATTCAATTCCGGCGTTTCCAGTAATGTGCGGGCCAGAATACCAAACAGCGGAACCGCATACAGCAGACGGTCGGCAACTGACCGGGCGGCGTTTTCTTTCGCCAGCCAATCCATGAGCGCTGTCACATCGATATCGGAACTGACATAGTAATGCGGAATTTCGCGCTTTGAGCGCGCCATGGCGGCAGCGATTGCCTTGCGCATTTCCTTCAAGTCAGTCCGGCCGGTGGGACCAGCGGGCGGAGCCGTTGTTTCCGCATGCGTGCGCACCTGTTGCAGACCCACCACACCGGTGCCGTCCGGCACAATACGGCTGATATCCATACCAGATTCTCGCGCCAATCTGCGTGCCGCCGGCGTCACCTTGCGTCCCGGCACCAACGGCTCCAGCGAGGCCCTTGCATCTGCAACGGGAGCTAGTGCAGCGTTGCCGGTTGGTGCGGCCGACGCTTTTCCACTGTCCAACATGGCAATAACCTCGCCGACCGGAACACGATCACCTGGATTGGCGAGACAGTCGCGGAGAACACCATCGCTGAAGACCTCGATCTCGATCGCGCCCTTCTGGGTTTCCACAACAGCCAGTATGTCGCCTTTGTGAATGCGATCTCCTGGCTGTTTGAGCCACTCGACGAGAGTGCCTTCATCCATATCCGCACCCAACGATGGCATTTTGAACTCGATCATTTTCGCAGTGTCTTCCGCACCGCAGCCATGATGCCTTCGGCATGCGGGGTTGCCGCCATTTCGAGATGGCTCGGATAGGGTATCGGGACTTCAACACTGCACACCCGTTCTACCGGTGCATCCAGGGAATAAAATGCCTGTTCCTGAATGCGCGCCGATATCTCACCCGCCAGACTGCCGGACCGCCAGCCCTCATCAACAATCACAGCGCGTGTCGTCTTGTTTACCGAACTCATGATGGTTGCATCGTCCAGAGGTCGAAGCGACCTGAGATCGATGACTTCACAGTCAACACCCTCCGCGGAAAGGCGCTGTGCGGCGTCGAGTGTTTTTTTCAGGCTGCCCGAATAGGTTATCAATGACACATCCTTGCCTGCCCTCCTGATGGCTGCCTTGTCCAGGTCACAGGCAACCTCGCCTTCAGAAGCAACCTCGCCTTCATCATTGTATAGCGTGGCATGTTCAAACATGATCACCGGATCCGGGTCCTGCAATGCAGTCCACAACATGCCGCGAGCATCGGCCACAGTTGCGGGTGCCACAACCCGCAACCCGGGTACATGTGCAAACCAGCACTCCAGACTGTGCGAATGCTGCGCGGCCAGTTGCCTGCCGGCACCGGTAGCCATGCGTATGACGACAGGGACGGAAAATTGCCCACCCGACATATGTCTCAGGGTCGCAGCCGTATTGACGATCTGGTCCAGCGCGAGCAGGCTGAAATTGACAGTCATGATCTCCACGATGGGTCGCATGCCGCCAAGTGCAGCACCAATTCCGGCACCTGTGAAACCGGACTCGGACAGCGGAGTATCGCGAATGCGCGCTTCACCGAATTCCTCGATCAAGCCTTTGGAACACGCATAAGCACCACCATAGCGCCCGACATCTTCCCCCATCAGGAACACGCGCTCGTCGCGCTGCATCGCTTCTCGCAAGGCCTCACGGATTGCTTCGCGGTATGTGAGCGTGCGGGTAGCCGTCATGACAGTGCTCCATCATGCGTGGTGGGTGTCATGACATCCCGTGTCAAATCCTCCACCGGTTCCCACGGTGCCTGCTCGGCGAAGCTGACGGCGTCGTCAATTATCTGCTCCACATCCTGCTCGATGCTATCTATATCTGCCTGGTGGATCATCCCGCTCTCGACAAGCCAGTCGGTAAATCGCACTACCGGCCCGATTTTCTTCCATTTCTCGACCTCGGCCTTGTCCCGATACAGTTCTGCATCGAACATCGAGTGTGCCCGGAACCGGTATGTCTTGTTCTCCAGGAACCTTGGCCCACCGCCGGCGCGAATTGCTGCCACGGCGCGCCGCGCCGCTGATTCCACGTCAACCACATTCATGCCGTCCACGTCCTCCGATGCAATCGAATAGGCTTCGGCGTGCCGCGAGATATCCGGATTGGATTCCGAGCGTTCCAGCGCAGTGCCCATCGCATAGCCGTTGTTCTCACAGATGAAGAGTACCGGCAGGTTCCAGAGTGCGGCCAGATTGAGAGATTCGTGAAACTCGCCTTCGGCGGCAGCACCCTCCCCAAAGAAGCAGCAGGTGACCCGATTGTTGGACTGCATCTTGTCCGCCAACGCCAGCCCGACTGCGAGCGGAAGGCCGCCGCCGACGATGGCATTGCCGCCGTAAAACCGGTGACGTGCGTCAAAGATATGCATCGATCCACCGCGACCCCGGCTGGACCCGCTCGCCTTGCCGTACATCTCGGCCATGATCTCGCCGGGCGGCAGGCCCCGCGCAAGGGCGTGCCCGTGTTCCCGGTAGGTGGCCACGATCGCGTCATCCGGTCCAAGAGCCTGCATCACCCCGACCGCATTTGCTTCTTCGCCGATATAGAGATGCAGAAATCCGCGAATTTTCTCGGCGCTGTACAGTTCCGCGCATTTTTCCTCGAATCTCCTGATCAAGATCATCTGCGTCAACAGTTCAAGCGCGTGTTCTCGAACCAGATGAACTCTCGTGTCCGTGCCCGTTGCCATCAAGTGTTCTCCAGTGTTGAGGTATCGCCTTCCGGCAGTCCAAGTTCGCGCGCCTTCAACAACCGGCGCATGATCTTGCCGCTGCGGGTTTTTGGCAGCACGTCGCGAAATTCGACCTGTCTTGGAGCTACCGCAGGACCGAGCTTCTTGCGCGCAGCCCCGATGATCGCCTTGCGCAAGGTGTCATCCGGCTCGAAGCCAGGATTGAGGGTCACATAGGCCTTGACCACTTCACCGGCGGTCTCGTCCGGCAACCCGATAACCGCCGCCTCGGCAACAGCCGGATCGGCAATGAGAGCGCTTTCCACCTCGAATGGCCCGATCAGATGGCCTGCACTCTTGATCAGATCGTCGGCCCGGCCAACAAACCAGTAATACCCATCCGCATCCCTGGAGACCAGATCGCCGCTCAAATACCAGCCACCAGCGAAACACTTCCTGTAACGTTGCTCTTCATTCAGGTAGCCACGCATCATGGACGGCCATCCCGGCCTCAATGCCAGTTCGCCCAATGCACCGGGCGTGGTCAACTCGACGACCTGATCACCCTGGCGCTCGACGATGCCGGCCGTGATGCCGGGCAGCGGTTTGCCCATCGATCCCGGTTTGACATCCATCGAAGCAAAATTCGCAATCATGATGCCACCGGTTTCAGTCTGCCACCAGTTGTCGTGGAACGGGGTGGGAAATGTTTTTCCGCTCCACGCGACGGCTTCGGGATTGAGCGGTTCGCCTACACTTGACAGAAAGCGCAAGCTTGAAAGGTCATACTTGCCCACTTGCTCAGCACCCGACCTCATCAGCATTCGTACCGCAGTAGGCGCCGTGTACCAGACGCTGACATGGTGTTGCTCAAGAATGCGATACCAGCGCTCGACCTCAAAATCGGCTTCATCGACAATCATTGTCACGCCGTTCACCAATGGTGAAATGATTCCGTAGGATGTTCCGGTCACCCAACCAGGATCCGCTGTGCACCAATAGATGTCGCCTGCATGCAAATCCAGGGCAAAGCGGCCGGTAATGCCATGTGCGACCACCGCTTCATGAACATGGATTGCGCCTTTTGGACGCCCGGTCGTACCACTGGTAAAGTGCAGCAGCGCCATGTCTTCCGGCTTGGTGTGGACTGTTTCAAACTCTGCAGAGGCGGTCGCCATGGCGGTGTTCAGACTGACCGTGCCACCAGGCAAATCACCGATATCATCATCGGTCAGAAACACCTGCTTCAGGCTTGGCAGTTCGTGACGCCATGGCTCGACCTTTCGGCGATACAGCTGCAGTGTGGTTACGAGCGCCGTCGCCTCACCGATCTCCATCCTCGAGCGCACCGGATCGGGGCCGAAAGCAGCGAAAAGGGGTGAATAGACACTGCCATTCTTCAGGGTTCCCAGTGCGGCAATGTAGAGCTGTGGAATGCGCCCCAGTAAAGAGAACACACGGTCACCCCGGCCGATCTGACTTGCCTTTAGCACATTGGCAAATTTTGCGGTCTCCCGCTTCAGGTCCACATATGTGAACTCCTGAATATCGTCGTTGCGTCCAATCCAGCGCAACGCGGTGACCTCACCATTGCCGTTGTCCACATGGCGGTCGACCGCCTCATGACATATGTTCAGGCCACCATCCGGCAGATAGTCGAGCAAAGCCCGCGCGTCATCCCAGGAAAACGCCTGGTAAACCTGGTCATAGTCACCAAGCTCCGTCCCCGCCCGCGTTTCGGCAGTCTTTGTGAACGTAGTCCAGGTAACGGACATGGTTTTCCTTCCTTCGGTATTTCAGCCTCTTGTTTGATGTCGGGACGCGCGGTTCAACACTCCACCCGGTGGCTATGCAGCCAGACCGACCGGTGTTCCAATACCGCTCTTCAGCGCCTTTTTGTAAACAAGCCAACTTGCCGCGAGGTCTTCGAAAGGCAACCCGACCATGCCGTAAATGGTGATATCGTCAGGAGTTCCCCGGCCGGCCTTCCGGCCCGCGAGCACTTCACCTATGGTTGCGGAGATTGCCTCGGCACCAAGCCCGGCACCCCCAATGGCTCCCATCTCGATCTGCAGCGCCGCATCATCGGCAAAGAACAGGGATGCTTTCACCAGTTCTGCCGCAACTTCACACTCACCGGGCCCATCCGGACCAAGGGTCGTAATATGGGTCCCCGCACGTACATCTCCGCAAAACAGGAATGGTTCACGCGCCCATGTGGCCGTGATCACAATGTCACCCAGGCCCGCTGCCTGTTTTGCCGTCTCACATATCTCGATCTGGACGCCGAATTCGGCACCCGCCTTCTGGGCGAAAGTCAGTGCATTATCCGGTACCGTGTCATACACAAAAACCTTCTTTATCGGTCGTATCTTGAGCATCCAGACCAGTTGGGCATAGCCTTGCACTCCGCACCCGATGACGGAGACTGTTTCACTGTCTGGCCGGGCAAGTGTATCAGCACCGACAGCGCCGGCAGCCGCTGTGCGTCTGGCGGTCAGGTAACCGGAATCCAGCAGCGCCAATATGCCACCATCCGCCAGGCTGTGCATCACAACCAGCCCCTTGATGGCAGGAGGGTGAGACGGGAATTTCGCATTCACCTTGACTGTGTATGCCGGAATTCCCGGTATCAGTCCTGGTGCCAGAACCATGCCGGCAGCATTGGCGTCTTCGGCATTGAGCGAAATAGGGA
>Ga0316192_10002115_pt1 | contig 14526 bp, 12 predicted proteins | sample MerIslwburrow_MG_FD_204931 | JGI IMG/M metagenome (GOLD analysis project Ga0316192, IMG submission 204931) | Coastal sediment microbial communities from Maine, United States - Merrow Island worm burrow | ecosystem: Environmental > Aquatic > Marine > Coastal > Sediment | place: USA: Maine...
TCGGAGGTCGGCTGTCTGGTCTCGGATCACGAGGGCCTTCCTGTCTTCATGCTCGAGTGCCTCCAGCTCGGCCGGCCCTTCCTCGGTACTCGCGTCGGTGATCTCGGCACCGTCCTCGACGACACCGGCGCCGGACTCGTGATCGATGAACCGGGCGATCTCGACGCCCTCGAGGCGGCGGTTCGCCGGCTGGCCGATTCAAAGGTCCGCGCCGAGCTCGCCGGACACGCACGGGTCGCCGCACCGCGATTCTCGGTGGCCACCTGCGCCGACGCCTACGCCCGTGTTTTTCTCGGCGGGTCCTGAGGTGGCCCGCGCACCCCTCCGACACCGGCTGAGGGGGCTCTTCTGGGAGTTCAGCCCGCCGGCGCGACGGTGGCTCCGCCGCGTCCGCAGGGCCGTCTCGGTGTCGCTCCACCGGGCCCGCAGCCTGACCGGACGTGGCGCCGGTCCACGGGTGCTCTCGGTTCCCGGACTTCCACCGTTGCCCACCGTCTCCAATCCCGCCGTGGGCGTCATCGGCGCAACCCGAACAGAAAAGCAGACCGAGAGCTCGGTGGAACACGACCCGGCCGAGCTCGTCGACACTCCTTTCTTCGCCCACGTCCCGGGTCTCGAGGAGCTGCCGGCGGCTCACATCGAAGCCATGCTCATGGCCGCCGCCGCCGAGAATCTCAGTTGGGCGGCCGCCGGATGGTCGCCCCCGGCTCCCGGCCGGTTCGGCCCCTCGGGGGTTGTCCTGCGCGACTCGGGGACACCGGAGTCGGCCCACCTGCTCCTCCGCCGTCCGACCCCGTCCAACAACCGGCGGGCACCGGTGGTCGGACGCGCCCTTCCTCACATCACTTCGGCGGAAAGGTGCGCCGGGCTGGTACCGATCGCGCCCCACGCTCCCGCCGTCGGCCCCCACCGGCTCCGTCAAGACGCCGCCCACGCCACCGTGGTGCCTTGCCCGTGTCTGCCCGTCGATGAGGTTCTCGCCGAGCTGCCCGATGTGGACGGGCCGCCGACCGCCCTTTTCCTCCTGCCCTTCCTCGCGGTGGGCGGCGCCGAGCGTCTGCTTTTCGAGCTCATGGAGGGTCTCGAAAACAGGTATCGGCTTCTCATCGCTACCACCGATCCCCATCTCGAAGACCTCGGTCAGACCGTGGACCGGGCGCGTCAGCTCACCCCTCACGTCTACACCCTGGGCGACTGGCTGCCGCGCGACGCAGTGGCTTCGGCCCTGCGCCACCTGATCCGACGCTGGCAGGTTCAGAGCCTGGTGTGCTGGAACGGCTCGGTCCTCTTCTACGACGAGGCGGTGGCGCTCCGCCTGGCCTTTCCGCCGCTCGCTATCGTCAACCAGCTCTTCAACCACCGGGGCGGCTGGATCGAACATCTCTCACCATCGCTCACGGGCGCGGTGGACACCCAGATCGCAGTCAACACCCCCATCGCTCGCGCGCTTGTGACCGAACGCGGTGTGCCCGAAGACAAGGTGGTCACCATCCACCACGCGGTGGGTGCGCCCGAACCCCGCAGCGAGCCTCGGCGCACCGAGCTTCGGCACAAGCTCGGAGTCGCCGACGACACGGTGGTGATCGGAACCTTTATTCGGATGCACCCGCAGAAGCGGCCTCTGGACATCATCCGCCTGGCCCGCAGAATGGCCACCGAACACGTCCACTTCCTCCTCGTCGGCGGTGGCCCCCTCGACGACGCAGTGGACGCCGAGATCGCCCGGGATCGTCCGCCGAACCTGACGCGATGGCCGCTGCACGAGGATGCGGCCCCGCTCTACGACGCCGTCGATCTCTGCCTCATGACCTCCGATTTCGAGGGTCTGCCGGTCTTCCTCCTCGACGGCCTGGCCCGCGGCATCCCCTGCGTCGCCACCGCGGTGGGCGATATCGGGCACCTGCTGCGGGATGGCGGCGGCCGGGTTGTCGAACGCCCCGGCGACCTGGAGGCCCTCGCCGCCGCGGTACGGACCTACCTCGACCCCGATCTCCGCCGCAAGGACGGAGAGAGAGGCCGTCGATCGGTGGCCGAGCGCTTCGGGCTCGATCGCTACATCGCGGCCTACGAAGCCGTAATTTTCCCCCGGGCTGAGGCCGGGAAAAGCAGTTTTTAATTCTCAATTCTTGATTTTGAATTTCGTCGCACCCGTCCGTCGAGGCCATGCGATGGAATAGTTGAGAATTTAAAAATTGAGAATTCAAAATTACGTTCCTCGTCTCTGACCGCGTAGAATATCGATCGTATGAGTCCCGCGATCAGCGTTGTCATCCCGAGCTTCAACCACGAGGCCTATGTCGGTCGAGCCATCGAGAGTGCCCTGGCAGCCGTTGGCGTCGATCTCGAGGTTGTGGTGGTGGACGACGGCTCCACCGATGCCAGTCGCGAACGGCTCGAGGCGTTTGGCAAGGATCCACGCGTTGCGGTTCATCTGCAGGACAACCAGGGCGCTCACGCGGCGCTCAATCGGGGACTCGAGTTCGCCCGCGGTGATGTCATCTTCATCCTCAACTCCGATGACGCCTTCGACCCCCGGCGCATCCCGAGCCTCACAGGGCGACTGGCAGAAGATCCCGGTTCAGCCCTCGCCGCGTCCTGGGTCGAGGTCGTGGATGCTCAAAGCGCCAGACTCGGAATCAAGGAGGCATGGCGCACCCTGCCGCCCTGGCCGGCTCCGACTTCCGGGCCATTTCTGTCCTCCCTCGACAGCCCCCGGCTCGCCCTGCTCGAGACCAACTGGATCTCGACCACATCCAACATCGCCTTCCCGGCCGCCCTGGTCCGCGAGCACGGCCTGAGCTTCCTCCCGCTTCGATACGCCCACGACTGGGACTTCATCCTCTCGGCCTGCCATCTCGGTGGTGTCGAGCTGGTGGACGAGCCCCTCGTCCAGTACCGCGTCCACGGCACCAACACCATCGGCGAGGGGACCGACGAGGGCCAGGGGCTCATGCGGTTCGAGATCATGTGGGTGGTGGCGCGCCACGCCATGCGGCTGCTCCGCGGGTCGGCCGGTTCCGACGAAGAGCTCGCCAACCTGCGCGACCTGCTGTCGACATCGGCGCCCACTTTCGGATGTGACGCCGTCTTCGACCAACTGCTGCTGCTCCGGGGAAGCGACGACACTCCCCCACCCGCCTACGACGCCCTCCTCGATCCCGATCACCCCTACCGACGAGCGGCCATCGACGTCCTCGGGGGGGGATGAACCGCCCAGGTTCATCTGCCTGTGGCGATGATCGCCTCGACATCACCCACCGGGAGCGGCACACCCCGCGCGACGGCCTGTCGTTTCAGGATATTCACCGCTGGTGGGATCGTGCGCAGCCATAGATCTGCGGCGACAGCCGCGCCGGCATCCTCGCCGAACCGCGCCCCGGCCAAACCCTTGATGAACGCGTATCTGAAGAGCGGGTGCAGGAGGGTGTCGGCGAGATCAGTCATCGGTTCGTCGAGATAGACCGCGAGATCGATGGACCGGCGCTCCCAGCCTGCAAGTGAATCGAGGAGGCCGAAGGCCTTCTCTCTGTGGCTCTTGCTCGACCCCAGCAGTTCCAGGCGACTCCACTCCAGGTTGCTCAGGTCGACCCACTTGCCGAGCTGCGGATGGGAACGGACCAGGACGTCGGCCATCTCCCCACAGCGCAGCTGCCGGACAAAGAAAGTCCGGGCATCATACGGGTGGTGATGCCAGGCGACGGCTGCGGGCTGGAAGAAGATCCGCATTCCCCGCCGCGACAGCCGGTAGGCAAACTCGGCGTCCTCAAAGGCCGCCCACCTGAATGCGGTGCTGAAGCCCTCCTGTTCCTCGGCGAGGAGCGAACGAGACAGTGACACGTTGGAGGTGTAGAAGTGACGAAAATCGTACTCCCCGCCCGGTGTGAAGCTCTGGTAGCTGAACTGCTGTGCCCCCGGACCGTCGATGTGGCGCATGGTCGAGGTCAGATGGGCCCCGTCCGGCCAACGGGTCAGGCCGAGAATCGCGGCCCGAGGATCTCCACGGCGATCGTGCTCGAGAACGTGCTCCCAGACCTGCCGGGGATGGGGTTCGATGTCGTCGCCGCCGAAGAGCACCAGCTCTCCACCGGCCATCTCCAGCGCACGGTTTCGAGCGGCCGCCGGTCCCGCGTTGGGCTGGCGGTCAAAGCGCAGACCGAAACGCCTGGATCTCCACGAAGCGAGCACTTCGGCGGTGTGATCCTCCGAACCATCGTCCACCACGACGACCTCGAACACAAATCCCGCGGGTTCCTGTCGTTCGAATGCCGAGAGCACCCGCTCGAGGCCCTCGGCTCGGTTGTAGGTGGGAATGATGACCGAGACCCGGTTCACCTCAGCTGTCGCCCTTCGAGTCGTCAGGCCGTCCGTTGAGCACAATGGCCACCGTGCGAAGACCGGCTGCCGTCCGAGCCCGGGCGATGTTCCACGCTTTCTTCGTGGCGCGCGGTTTTCGTTTGCCATCGACGGCAGCCTCGATCGCACCGGCCAGGCCGACGATGTCACCCGGCTGAACGAACGAGGTGCGGTCTTCGGCCCAGCCCTCGGCGAGCTCTCTGCGACCCTCGACATCCGTTGCCACGAGGCATCGCCCGAGCGCCAGCGCGGCGGCGGCCGGTGTCGGCCAGGGATCCCGCTCAGCCGTGCTCATGACGATATCGGCCGCCAGAACCAGCTCGAACGTGCCGTGTGTCTGCGGGGCCAGCGTCAGGTTCTCCAGACCGAAGTAGCGTGCGATGTCGGATACCGTCCCGGCCAGCTCCCCCTCTCCCACGAGAAGAAAATGGATGTCCGGACGATGGCGCAGCCGATTCGCCACGGCAACGAAATCCTCCGGCCGGTGCTCGGGCACCAGATCGGCGATGCCGACCACGAGACGGATCTCGCCGGGGATTCCCAGCCCCGATCGAACCGTCGTCACCGCGTCGGAGTCCGGGGGGGTCGGCGGGATGGTCGGGGCCGCCGTCAGCGGGATCACTTCGATCTCCGCCCGAGCAGCCGCACCGGCAATCCCTTCGCCGAGCGCGAGCAGCGTCCGGGCGTCGGTCCCGATTTCCGAAGAATCGAGGGGAAGCTCGATGATCCGCGGACCCTCATCGTGCGACAGCGCCACCTCCCCGGCGCCACCGATCCGCAGCACGGTGGCGATCTTGCGCGCCCGCACGAGATCGAGGACCGCCGAAGACCAGACCGATGGTTCGAGGAAGTTCGCCAGCGGATAGACTGCCGGCGTGACCTCGGCCATGGCGCGAGCCAATCGCGCCTTGGTGCTGCAGTCTTCGGTCAACACCACCGAGAATCTGAAAGCGTCACGGAGCCCTTGAATCAACCACATGGCCGCGTCGAAGGCGCCGCCGGAGAGCGGTGTCAACACCAGAACATGGGGTCGGGAATCATCGAGGTCGACGGCCGAGACCACGCCTTCGAGAGCGGCCACCTCGTGGGTGACGACCCCCGCCGTCGTGTCGGCCAGAAGGTAACCGCCTTCGCCACGTCCTTCGCCCCACACCACCGCGCGGCCGTGGAACCCCGGGGCCATCCGGCCGGCGGATCCAACATGTTTCACGACCGCGGGCCCGGCGGGCGACGCCGTGGGATCCCCAGCGTCACACCAGTGTTGGGCGTCAAGGATGGTGAGAACCGTCCTCGATCGGCCGCTTGCCGGAAATCCTCCGACGATCAACGGCAGGCCTTCCGATGCCAGGGTCCAGCGACACATTTCCAGCACGGTCGGGAGCAATCGGCGGTTCGGATTCATGGGTTCGGCGATGAAGTCCGCGCCGATTGCCTCGACCAGCGCTCCACGGTCGGCTGCTTCGATGGCCCTGCCGGGAGTCCCACCACCTCGAACCAGGGCGATCCCGCTCTCCGGGTTCCAAACCACGATATCGGTATCGAGATCCGTCTGGTTTCCAAAGAAAGCAGGCGCATCACACTCGTGGGGATCGTCATTGGTCTGGACGACCACCGTGAGGCTCGGCGATCGGGTTGCGGGGGCGGCCGCCGGTTTGACGTCGATGTCGAGCTTGACGCTCTCTTCTTCCCCGCCCGATCCGAGCATCCGGCGGGCGGCCCCGAGAGAGGCCCTTGCCACTCGTCGCGCCGCGCGGCGGAGGACAAACGCCGATCCGCGGCCACCGATGCCGCGATCGAGGGAAATGTCGAGGCCGCGCCCAGCCGCTCCTGCCAAAATCCGCTCGCAGGCCGACACCAACGTCGCCTGCTGGTTGTGCAGATCGACAACGTCCGATGCCAGATCGTCGAGAGCCTCTCGCAAGACCCGAAGCTCGGCCTCGACGGCGGCTGAACGATCGCCGGCGGTCAGCGGTTCGCGTTCGACGGCGCGCAGCCGCCCCTCGAACTCAACGAGACGCGTATCGAACTGTCGCCGATCGGTGGTTTGACGGTCGCCTTCGTCACCCATTCCAGTTTGTCTCCCGACGTTTGAAGAGTAGTCGCTCCCAATCTTCGGTGCAATCCGGTGCGGCCGGGCGGCCACCTCCCGGACGACTCGAGTTCAAAGCCCCAAGAAGAATCCACGAAAAAACGCGGCGCGACACTGAAGATCCCACCGATCCACCTGAGTGCCGCGTCCGATGAGCCTTCTGCCACCGGCTCGGACCGCTTTCCACGGCGTCGTGAACAGTGGTTGGGCCACGACCTTGAAGATCATCCCCGGGTTCTTGCTGACCGCGAGGCGGGCCCAACGCCCCGCCCGCCGCTGACGATCGAGGAACGGTCCCACCTCGTCATAGCGGTGCCGGTGGTGGCAGAGCGCACGGTCCGACCACACGGCCGTCCAACCCCGACGGTGCCAGCGATAGGCCAGCTCGGTGTCCTCCATGCAGGCGTCGGAAAAACGATCATCGTAGGCTTCTTTTCGAAACCAGCGGGTCGGCGCCGAAAGATTCGAGCCGAGGATCTGCGGCCACGGAATCGGGCCCGCATCCTTCAGCCCCTTAAACCAGAACTGCGGCCCCGCCGGCGCCAGATACGACATGAAATCGGTGACGGGGTGGTCGGGATCCCACTCGATCCGACCCTGTACCGCCACTTCGCGGCCTCCGGCCACCCTCAGGTGGACCGACAGGGCGTTGGGCGTCGGCACCGTGTCGTCCCCGAGAACCAGCACGCGGTCGGTCGAGGCCTCTTGGATGGCCCGATTCCGGGCCCGGGCGGGGCCGCCCGCATCGAGCGCCAGGAGATGGAAATCAAAGGCTTCGAAGGCCGACCCACGGAGCAGCTCCACGCTGCCGTCCGCGGATCCGTCGTCGGCGACGATGACCTCGAATCCGCCGTCCAACCCACGCTGAACCGCAAGGGCCCTGAGGGTGGTCATGAGAATTTTCTGCCGGTTCCTGGTCGGGATGACCACCGATAGGACCCGGGTCATGGTTTCACCCCGGTGCCACGGCAGTTTCGATGGCTCCACCCACCGCCTGCCCCCCGCCCACGGAAGCCTTGTATTCGGCGACGACGTCGGCGGCCGGACCGAAACTCCGCATCCGCCCGCGATCGAGCCAGAGCGCCAGATCGCACATCTTGCTCACCGCATCGAGATCGTGTGAGACCAGAAGAATCGTGACATCGGTGTCGCGGAACTCCTGGAGCCGCCGCTGACACTTCATTCGGAAGCTCGCGTCTCCCACCGACAGCACCTCGTCGAGGAGGAGAATCTGCGCATTGACCGTGGTGGCGACGGCAAAGGCGAGGCGGGCCACCATCCCGGTCGAGTAGGTTCGGATGGGTTGATCGATGAAGTCGGCAAGATCCGCGAAGGCCACGATCTCGTCGAGTCTTTCGGCCATCTCGACCGGCGAACGCCCGAGGAGCGCGCCGTTGAAAAAGATGTTCTCGCGGCCCGAGAGCTCGGCCTCGAAACCGAGCCCGAGCTCGATGACCGGCGCCTGGCGGCCTCGGACGATGGCGGTTCCGGCCGTCGGGCGGAGGATGCCCGCCGCCACCCGCAGCAGGGTCGACTTGCCGGCGCCGTTGTGGCCGATGATCCCAAGGGCATGACCGCTCGAAACAGAAAAAGTCACCCCCGAAAGGGCGACCAGCTCCTGATAGCGAATCCGGGAGACCACCCACCTGATCGCCATCTCTTTGAGAGAGGTGATCCCTTTTTCGGCCATGATCCTGTACCGGAGGGAGACATCGTGAAACTCGACAGCGAGTTGATTCATCATCGATTCACAGGTGGAGGTAGAAACCGCGCGCAAGCCGGTGAAAAACGACCCAGCCGAGCACCAGGGCGATGACCGCCGCCGCCACCGAGGCGAGAATCACGTGCTGGCCTGGAAGGGTGCATCCGTAAACCGGGTCGCGGGCGAGCTTGAACAGGTGAGTGAGCGGGTTCGCTCGAATCACCCACAGCCATTTGATCGGCACGATGCCGATGGGATAGATGATGGGGGTCATGTACATCAGCCCGACGGTGGCGACCTGGTACATGTGCTGGACGTCCTCGAAGTAGACCGCGACGGCGGACAACAGAAGCGACACCCCGAGCGTGAACATGCCGATCAGGAGAAAAGCGATGGGCAAATAAAGGACCGTGACGCAGATCGGGGCGCCCGTCGCAATCATGATGATGAAGAGCGGGATGTAAGCCAGAGCGAGGTTGACGAGCCCCGACAGGGTCGTCGACACCGCGAAGATCGACTTGGGCACCCGAACCCTCTTCATGAGGGCCCCGTTCCATGCCAGAGACGCCATGCTCTGGTTGGTGGTCTGGGAAAAGAAACCGAAGACGAGATAGCTGGAGAGAAAGTAGGTCGGATAGTTCTCGATGCCTTCGAAGCGGAAGAGCGTCGAGAACACCACGGTCAGGATGATCATCAGCAGCAGAGGGTTGAGCATGGTCCAGAAGAAGCCGATCACCGAACGCTTGTAGCGAACCGTCAGATCACGATGAACCAGGTTCCACAACAGGTTTCGGTGCTGCGCGAGTTCTCGGATCTCTTTGATCGCGCTGAGCCTCTCATCAGCGGCATTGACCAGAACCGGGAAAGTTGTCGACTGCATGGCCGAAGTCTACCATCGCAGATTGTGAATCAGGAATTATTCGTCAGCGTCGGGACCGCCTCGAGGAGCTGCCTCGTGTATGCATGTTCAGGAACCTCGAAGACCCGCAGCACCCTGCCCTCTTCGACGATCCGCCCATCCCGCATCACCACGACGCGATCGCAGATTTCACGCACGACGTGGACATCGTGGGTGACCAGCACCAGGGTGAGCGCGAGTCGGGTCCGCAGCTCCGCCAGCAGATCGATGACATGGAGCGCCACGGTCGCATCGAGGGACGAGACGGGTTCGTCAAGCACGAGGAGTTCGGGCTCGGGCGCCAGGGCGCGGGCGATGGCCACCCGTTGCCTCTCCCCACCCGAAAGCGCCGATGGGGTACGTCGTTGGATGCCGGCGGGCAGGCCGACCTTCTCGAGCAGCTCCGCCACCCGCTCGCGGCGCTGAGTCGGATCACCGATGCCCATGGCCGCCAACGGCTCGGCCACCGCATCGCCGATCCGCATCCGCGGGTCGAGCGCCGCAAGCGGGTCCTGGAAGACCGGCTGAATCCGGCGCCGGAGCGGCCGGATCGCGGACTCGGGCATGGCGCTGATCTCGTGGCCGGCAAACCACACTGCGCCTTGATCGGGACGCTCGAGGGCCAGCAGCAACCGAACCAGAGTCGATTTCCCCGCGCCCGACCCGCCGACCACGGCGAGAGCCTCGCCCTCGGCGACCGCGAGATCGACGCCGTCAACCGCCGTCACCCGGTCGCCCAGGCCCTGAAGACCCCGCGCCCGGTAGCTGCGCCGCAACCCCCGAGCTTCGAGCAGAGGCGTCGCGGTCAAACCGCACCTCCACCCGCCTCGGACCGGCCACCTCGAACCCTCATGGCGGCCTCCACCAGTCGCCGGGTAACCGGGTGTTTCGGCTGCTGCAGAACCTCAGAGGTCGCGCCCTCCTCGACGATGCGTCCTTCGAGCATCACCACGACGCGGTGCACGAGCTGCCCGATCACCGCCAGATCGTGGCTCACCAGGAGCAGGCCCAGCCTCCGTTCATCGGTGATTCGCACGAGGAGCTCGAGGATTTGCGCCTGGGTGAGCACATCCAGGGCGGTGGTGGGTTCATCGGCCACCATCATCCTCGGCTCGCCGGCGAGGGACAGGGCGATCATGACCCGCTGGGCCTGGCCACCGGAAAGCTGGTGTGGATAGGCGGCCAGGATCGGCCCCGGATCTTCGATGGCGACCTCGGTCAAGAGGGCGTGGGCCCTCTGACGGGCCTCCCCGCCACGAGCGATCCCATGCGCCTCGATGGTCTCCACCAACTGGAATCCGACGCAGTAGACCGGGTTGAGGGCCGAGCCCGCCTCCTGCAGGACCAGACCCACCACTCCACCGCGGTAGTCCGGGACCTCGTTGGCATCGATACCGCCGATGGTCACCCGACCCGAACGAATCTCACCGGGTTCGGGAACAAGGCCGAGGATCGCCAGCGCCGTCAGACTCTTGCCGCTGCCCGACTCACCCACCAACCCGACCCGTTCGCCGGCACCCACCTCGAGGGAGACGTTGTCGACCACAACTCGCTGTCCGCCGCGGCGGTCGGGAAAGGCGACCTCGAGGCCGTGGACCTTCAACGGAGCCTCAGCTTCCATGGCGAAGGAGCTCGGCCTCGACCGCATCGTCGCGGATCGCCTGGTCGAGGGTGGTCACCACCGGCGGTCGCCGCCAGCACACGGTCACCCGGTCGGTCAGCCCGAGGACGCCGTCGCCGTCGTCGGCGAGCAGCACGATGAACTGGCCGCGGTCCTCGATGAGATCGCCCGTCACCACCTCGGCGCCCCACGCCAGGGGCCGGCCGTCGCGCAGCGGTTGATCGGCGTTAAGGGCGAGCCGGCCGAGGGGCTCCAGGGCGTCACGGTCCATCCCGAGGCCGCCGGTCAGGGCCATCGATGCAAAGGTCAGCGACGACGTCACGAAGCGCTGCTCCACCAGATCCGCGAAGGAGAGGCCGCGCGCACCGATGGTGGTGGGGTTGAACGAGTCCGTGGTCCCCGACGTTGGTTGGAAGCCCGGCAGGCGGAACAGCTCGCCGAGCGCCGGGGAGATCGGATCGGGGAAGCCCGCCGCCATGAAAATCGTGGCGAAATCATCGTCGTCGACCGCGTCGAGCCCGTGGCTGGTCACCGCCTGTTCGGACGCGAGGGCGTCGGCCTTCTCGGCCACCTCCACCTTGGCGTAGAGCCTGATGGTGCCGCCCGCCACCGGAAGGGCCCAGTCACCGAGGTTGATCTGGTCGTCGTTGTGCTGCTCCGGCACCGTTTTCGCGAGCAGATCACGGCCCATCTCCGGAGCGAGGTAGGTACGCAGACCGAGCAGCTTTTCGGCGTTGCCGACGGTCAGATCCCCACCCAGGTACGACCCCTCCACGGTGAACCAGAAGACCCGCAGCACGCGGTCCTCCTCGGGCCACTCCCGGCCGTTTCTGTGGTCCAGCGAAACACCGTCGATCTCGAGCTTCCTCACTGGCGCGAGCCAGAGGTCGGAACCACCGGCCTGCCGGATTCGCACCGCGGCCGCGATCTGAATCCCGGTGTCGGAAGGCACCCGCCGCCGACCGGGGCGGAAGACCGGGTCGTCGTCGGTGGCGGTGACGATGAGCACCTCTTCGAGGATCGGTCGACGCGCCTCGCCGACCCGCCACACCGCCAGCGGCACCACGATCAGCGCAACCAAGACTGCAAAGATGATCCACAGCAAACGACTTTCGGAGGCCATGGGTTAATTGTAGAGGCACCCAACCCTGATGGAGGCGAATTCTTAATACTAGATCTTAATAGATACTCAAAACTACTTACGACGTTGCCTGTATGATCGGTTTCGTGCCCTCACTCAGCATTCTCGTCGTGGCGACAAAGCCTCCCTGGCCCGCGATGGACGGCGGACGCCTCGTGTTGCTCAACACCATGCAGGCGTTGGCGGCGGCGGGACACCACATCGAGCTGGTGGCGCCGTTTTCGGGAACCGAGGACGACCGCTGCGAATCCGTCGCCGCCCTGGGAGAGATCTGCACCCCCCATCTGATCGCGGCCGAGCCCCGCTCGGCCTTGGTCGGCGCCCTGCTCGGACTGCGCCGGGGCATTCCCGTCACGGTTGCCCGCCACGCGCTGCCGAGGATGGCACAAGCGGTGGCGAAAGTGCTGAGCTCGGGTAACTTCGACGTGGTCCACGCCGAACAGCTGCACGCCTTTTCCCAGGTCGACGCTGCTCGTCAACGTGGAATTCCCGTGGTCCACCGTGCCCACAACGTGGAAAGCCTGCTCTGGGAGTTCACGGCCCACCACCGGGGCCCGGCGACGCGATCTCTGGTTGCTTTTGAGGCCCGTCGGATGTCGGCGTGGGAGGTTCGGGCGCTGGAAGAGGCCGACTGCACCGTCGCGCTCACCGAGTTCGACCGCCGGACTCTGTCCGAGCTGGTTCCAGGCGCCGCGGTCCACACCGCCCGCGCACCGTTTGCCGCGGAGCTCCCGGCCGGCGAGAACCCCCTCGACGGCGAGCCGGCGGTGGTGACGCTGGCGAGCGCGAGCTGGGCGCCGAGCCGCGACGCCATCGAGCACCTCGCCAACGAGATCTGGCCCGCGGTTCGACGCCGGCTGCCCGGAGCGGTGTTGCACGTCTTCGGCGGCGGCCACCACCTCGATGGCCTCGAGGGCGTGGTCGGTCACCCGCCACCCGGGGACAGTCGAACAGCCTTCCCTCATGGAGCGGTGGCCCTGGTTCCCGAACGCCACCCCACCGGAGTCCCGATGAAGGCCCTCGAGGCATGGGCACGGGGGCTCCCGCTGCTCGTCGACCGGCACACCTCCGAGATTCTCGAGGCCGAGAACGGCGTCGACGTGGTCGTTGCCGACGATGCGCCGGGCTACTCCGCCGCACTCGCACGGCTGGTCGAAGAGGACGGCCTGTGGGAAAGAGTCGTGACCGGAGGCCGACGGGCGCTCGCCGAGCGGCACGACCCCGCGGGCGTGGCCGAACACCTCGAGAGGATCTATCGCTGGACGATGGGAGCTCAGCTGTCATCCTGAGCGAGGGTGCCCGGGCGTCTTCGACGATGCCCTCAGTCCGTGATCGCTTCCAGTCCTCGACGGAATGCTTCCGTCTCCCGTTCCCACGCATCGCGATCTGAACTGAACACCCCCGCCACCGCCCTCCCGGCCAGCCGCAGTCGCGCGCCGGTCCCGAGGGCCAAAGCGGCCCGTCGCGCCGCCTCGGACCCCTGGTGCTTCTCGGTGAAGCGCACCAGATCGGCCCACAGATGCGCCGGGTGGAAGGTGCCCGACGCCCCCTCCGCCTCCGAGATGGTCGCACCGTGGTGGTGGAGCACGCCGAATCCGGGGACCACCGCCACCGACCACCCCGATTTTTGCGCGGAAGCGCAGAGATCGAGATCCTGGCAGTAGAAGCGGTAGTCGACATCAAATGGGCCTGAAGTCTCCCAAACCTCGCGCCGGACGGCCATGGCCGCACCGCTCACCCAGTCGACGGCGCCGGTCCTGGTGGCACCCGACGACCCCACCCGGTGGCGTCCCGGGAGCCGGTTCGCCATCGACCCGAGACCCGAGGACTGGGTCAGGAGCCAGAGCGTCGACGGCCATCGGCCGGCCCGCCACTGCGGCGAGCCGTCGGGATCCAGCAGCTCGGCTCCACCGATCCCCAGGGCCCAGTCGTCTGCAAAGGCCCCCATCAGAGCTGACAGTGCGCCCTCGAGGATCTCGGTGTCGCTGTTGAGCACCAGGATGACATCGCCCACGGTTCGCTTCACGCCCAGGTTCACCGCTCGGCTGAACCCGACGTTGCGCCCCGTCTCGACGACCGTCGCCTCGGGATAAACAGCGCGAATGGCCTCGGCGGTCCCGTCCGAGGAGGCATCATCGACGACGATGACATCCACCGGCGTCTCACCCCCGCCCCTCAACGACTCCAAGCACCCAAGCGTCAGCTCTCGAGTGTCACGCGTGGGAATCACAACGGAAAGCAACAAATCATCCATGACTGATGACCGCGAGTCTACCACCCAGCCTCGACTCCGATCATCATCTCCGATTTTTCGGCCCCGGCACAAAGCGCCCGGGCCGAAGAATCGAACCGGGCGGATCGCACGAGCAGGTACAATGCTCCCATGCGTTCTACCCACGAACAGGTGCGAACCGCCCTCGCCTCGGCGTATCCGCTGACGATCCTGGTGAGCATGGAGGAGGAGCGCCAGGAGCAACTCCTCGAGCGCTTTGGAAGTGCCGCCAAGCCCAATCCGTTGCCGCTTGCCGTCTGGAACTGCGTCGACGGCTTTCTATCGGTCGGCCCCGAGGGGATGGACGACCCCATGGATGCCCTCAAGTGGGTCGGCGACGAGGCCCCGCAAGGCCTCTACCTCTTCAAGGACGTGGGCGAGTTCCTCGACGACCGCAGACTCCTTCGCCGATTGCGCGACACCGCAATGAAGATCCGCGGCACCGGCCGT
>Ga0316192_10002117_pt1 | contig 14525 bp, 13 predicted proteins | sample MerIslwburrow_MG_FD_204931 | JGI IMG/M metagenome (GOLD analysis project Ga0316192, IMG submission 204931) | Coastal sediment microbial communities from Maine, United States - Merrow Island worm burrow | ecosystem: Environmental > Aquatic > Marine > Coastal > Sediment | place: USA: Maine...
GCGCATCCACTCTACGCTTGGATACCAAAGTCCGGCCGAGTACGAAGAAAAGAAGTACAAAAAATGTGCATAACTTTGTGTCCATTTTTTCGGGGCAGTATCAGTTGAAGCGAGTGCGTTTTTTTGAACGACTCAGCAACTGCAAAGTGAAAATAAAATCTCCGACAATGTCATTTCGAACCGCGCGCCTTCCAGCGCGGGAGAAATCTGAAGCGAACAGATCTACAGGGAATATGAGCACTTCTTATCGCGTCCAAAAGTTTTCTTCAAAAACAAAAAAACGTTTTTCAGACCTGGTTCTGTAAACCAATACTGTACCACTGTCACTACGTTGAACTCTTGAAACCCTCCCTTTTTATAAACAATATGTTAGGGTCTATGTTTTTGTCAAAATACCGGTTTTGACGGAGTTTGATGATGAAAATGATAAATTTGGGTAGGAGGATTTTCGCAGGAACAGTAGGAGATGTGATTGGGTGGAAGGGAAGTGATAAAGGTGCGGCCGGTAGAAATCAACGGAGTCGACCTTCTCTTGAGCTGCCCTGCTTGGGAGAAGATCGACGCGCCGTAGAACGAAATATACAGCTAAAAAATCACGTATTCTTCTTCCATGAAGGATGCGTAATATCGTGTTGGTTGATCTTGTAGTTGAGCGCTCGCGGAGAGATGCCCAACATGAGGGCTGCATCTTTTTGAACCCAATTGGTCATTTGCAAAGCCTTCATAATTGCCTCTTTTTCAATCAAATTGAGCTCAAGCGTGGTGAAGCTTATTAAACAGTCTTCAGGACGCCGACGTCTGTCACGACCACCTGCTGCAAAATAGTCCTTTCCAGACATAGACAAATCTTCAGCCGTTATAAAACTATCTTCTTCGCTTATAAGCACCGCTCGTTCAATCAGATTTTTTAACTCACGAATATTGCCCGGCCATGAGTGGTTTTGGATAAGCGCTTTTGTCTCAGTTCCAAAACCTTTAATTTCTTTCCGAATTTCTTGGGCGTATTTTCGGAGAAAAAAATCTGCGATGGCTAAGATATCTTCTTTCCGGTCCCGTAATGGCGGAATATCTAAAGTGACGACATTGAGGCGATAATACAAATCTGCGCGAAAATTACCGTTTTCGATTTCATCGATCAGGTTTTTGTTGGTTGCGGCAATTACGCGAACATCAACATTGATGTCTTTGTTGCCGCCCACTCTGTTAAAAGTTTGATCTTGCATAACGCGCAGAATTTTGGCCTGGGTCGTCATGTGCATGTCGCCGATTTCGTCAAGAAACAGGGTGCCGCCGTCAGCTTGCTCAAACTTTCCAACGCGTGTTTGGTAGGCTCCGGTAAACGCTCCCTTTTCATGCCCGAATAATTCAGATTCGAGCAAATTCTCAGGTAAAGCGGCGCAATTCACTTTGACAAAAGGTTTATCTGCGCGATGGCTGATGAACTGAACCAAGCTGGCGATTAGCTCTTTGCCTGTTCCGGTCTCACCATGGATCAAAATTGTAGCGTTACTTTTAGCTACCTTCTTAATAACATTAAAGATGTCACGTATTTCAGGGCTCCGGCTAACCAACGGATAATGAAAGTCAAAACCGAAATTTTTTGCCGTCCAACCGTTTGTTCCGGAACCTGTACCGTCCTTGCCTTTTGACATCGTAAGCTGCCTAATCTCTTCCATTACTTCGCTACTGGTATAATTGTCCACATAGTTATCGACCAAAGTTGCTGACATCTTAAAATAAAACCCCTTGTTGCTTAGTTACTATTTAGACTGATTATTTTTAAATTAGTCTTCCTGACCCAATTCATTTAAAATGGTGAGAATTGCTTGCTTTGATTAGATTGAGCTGCTCTGCAAAAGCTATACCAATAGGAAAAGGCGCCGAAAAAAGGCACCTGCGTTTTGGTTTAGAGTTATGAAAAATCGCTCTATTCACAAAACAAACAAATACTTACAAGGAAAGTACTTTTTAAAATAAAAAGAGGCCGTATGCTGATAACATAGTTGGATTCGCTGTTTCGATTGGTTGTTTTCCAGCCAGTGATTCATTTTGAAACAATCGTTTTTTTGGGGGGAGAGGATGCTCCGTGACTAGCATCGGAATGACAGCTTTGTTCAGTTAACTGTCCATGAAGTTGTTAAAGTGAAATTGGCGACTTAAGAATGCCCGCGACACCTGCGGAGCCTTTTCTTTAAACATTTTTTTGCCGCCTTGAAAAGTGACTTTTCCCTTTTCAAGCAGCGCTATTTTGTCTGCCAGGTTTTCCACTAAATTCATGTTATGCGTTATAACCACAACAGTCTTTTGGTTTGCATGAAAATTTTTCATGAAATCCATCATGGTAGAAATTCCCTTCTGGTCAAGGCCGGCGGTTGGCTCGTCTAATATCAGGCATTCCGGCTCCATTGCAATTGTTCCGGCCAGAGCCACTCGTCGTTTTTCACCTTCGCTGAGTGACATCGGGGAACGATCGGCGAACAATTTCGGCTCCAGGCCAACTGCGCTTAAAGCGTTAATAACTTTATCTTGAATTCGTTCTGATGGGAATACATTTCTTGGGCCAAAGGCAACATCTTCAAAAACCGTTTCAGCAAAAAGTTGTTTTTCCGGAAATTGAAAAACCAAACTAATTCGTCTGCGTAATGCGGCTATATCTGGATAGTCTTTATGGATATCCTGACCATCCACCAGCGTTTTTCCTGCATCCGGGGTCAGAAGTCCGGTAAAATGTTGCATCAGGGTTGTCTTGCCTGAACCTGAAAGCCCCACGATAGCCAAAAACTGTCCCCGTTGCACAGTCAGGTTTATGCCCGAAAGGATTGGCGGCTGCTTTTGTCCAAATATGTTGTAAGCAAAAGTCAGGTTTTCAAGTGTTATCAATGGCCTGCCTCATGCGCTATTCCCCAATGCAATATCAAGTTTCAGGTCATTCACCTTCAGTATATTATGTTCCGCAAGTCTTAAGGCTTCACGGACGGCAAAATGATCGGTCATACCGGCGATATAGTCACAGATTTCTCTCAAAAAAAAGTTGTCATTTCGCACGCGATTAAGTTGCGCTTCTTCATCAGCGAACATCTGAATTTCGGCGTCTTGTTTTTGCAATATTTTAGCCAACTCCGGGTTGTGCGCAAAGAGGCCGTCATAAATTCGTTTGGGCAAAAATTGTGGATAGAGATAGAATGATTCAAAGAGACGGAACAATAGTTTTTCCCCGAGTTGGTCTGACCATGTTATTCTGGAATAGGATATGATTTCCTGATAAATAAACTGATTTAATTCAAGCTGAAATTTGTTCACTTTTTCACTAAAATTAATCAGCGTTTGGTCGAAAACCGTTTTGCTGATTTTATCGCCTGCAAACTTTTCTATATTATCGCAGCTCTCCTTTAAGACATCGTCGACTAGGAAATTAATCAACCCGCGGATAAGCAAGCCGGCAACTTTGTCTTTTTCAGATCCGTTCATTATCGCTTCCATTTCGGGCGCTGCAAAACGTATAATTTCAAGTTTTTTGACTTTGTCAAGCTCGACCAGTCCGGCTCTGATTCCGTCTTCAAGGTCGTGTGTCCTCTGGGCGATTTCATCACTGATTGCCACTACTTGCCCCTCCAGAGTGGAAGATACATCGGATTCAAACTGGAGGCCTTCATATCGAAAGTCGGGCAACTCAATTTTTCCCCGGCGCAAACGTGTATGCTTGAGCAAGCCTTCCCGCACCGGAGCAGTCAAATTTAAACCGTCAAAAAGATATTTCTTTTCCAATTTATCAACAATTCTGACACTCTGATAATTATGCTTGAAGCCGCCTGCTGTAAAAGGTTGTTTTTGAGCTTGAAACAGAAGGTTGCCGGTCATTATTTGATGTAAAACAACTTCGCCCAAATGGCCAAACGGCGTGTGTCCGATATCGTGTCCGAGCGCGATTGCTTCGACTAAATCTTCATTCAAGCCAATTGCTCTTGCCATGGTTCGTGAAAGCTGCGCAACTTCCAGGGTGTGCGTAAGCCTTGTTCGGTAATGGTCGCCGGCCGCTGGCAGGAAAACCTGGCGTTTATGTTTTAGTCGTCGAAAAGCGCGTGAATGTATGATGCGATCTCTATCGCGTTGAAAGGCCGTTCGATATGGGTGTTCGGCTTCGGGATACAACCTTGTTTTCTGGGCGACATTGCTTTTGCAGGCAAATGGCGCAAGGGCGCTTATTTCGTGCTGTTCAAGCCAGGCGCGATTTCGCATTCTTTACTCCGGGTCGATGGCAAAATTAAAAAGGCTCGAAGTAAATACCCGAGCCTTTTTGATTTTTAATGTTTTGCCTGATGGATATTTATTGCTGGTTTTCCTTCTCCACTTTGCGCTCGCCGTTTATTGCAATTCGAGGCGCTCCCGGATTTGTCAGGCTGACTAAATCAGCAAGTATATGCTGACTTTCGGAGAGGATGACATCGGAAACTCTGTCATCAGCGGGAATTTTGTCGCCGATTTTAAGAGGCGCCAAACCTTTGGCAAGACGTCTGGCATTCACCCTTTTATATTTCAACTCTTCACTTTCATCTCGTAATTTTTTCCGCTCACTCTCACTTAGAGAGATCGTATTGGCGTTCTTTTCCATGATATATTTTTCAATGTCTTCACGGATATATTGAAATTCCGGATCTTTTTCGACTCGTATTTTAGTCTTCACGGCAAGCCTGGAAAGATAAAGTGAGACCTGGTCGCGTTTGCGGAAAAGCGCTGGAGAAATTTCGTCCCATGGCAGCGCGTGCAACTGTTTATCTTCTCCGAAATCCATTTCATTATAAATAGAAGGGAAGCGAATATCTGGAATTACGCCGCGATGTTGCGTCGAACTTCCGGTGATGCGGTAAAATTTTGCAACGGTTACTTTGAGCTGCCCATATTTTTTATCGCTCGCTCTGATAAATCGGTCTAGCGACAATAAATTTTGCACAGTTCCCTTGCCAAATGTTTGATTACCAACAATTACACCTCGCCCGTAGTCTTGAATAGCGGAAGAAAAAATTTCTGAAGCGGAAGCGCTAAATCGATCCACGATGACCGCCAAAGGTCCTGTATAAGCGATGTCTGGATCTGGATCGGATTCCACCTTTTTTGAGCCAACATAACTTTTTACCTGAACAACAGGCCCATCTTCAATAAAAAGACCGGTTAATTCAATCGCTTCCTGCAATGAGCCGCCTCCATTGCGGCGAAGGTCGATAATGATGCCTTCAACTTCCGCCTCCTGAAGCTCCTTAATCAATTTTCGAACATCCCGTGTCGTGCTTTTGTAATTTGGATCATTATCGCGCTGCGCTTCCATATCGATATAAAAGGAAGGAATGGTAATTACACCAAGTTTAAAACGGCTGCCTTCATGAATTAATTCAAGAGTGTCGCTTTTCGCCGCCCTTTCTTCCAGAACAACCTTGTCGCGAACCAAAATAATCTCTTTGGTTGGACTTCCCGCCGGGGCGTCAGCCGCCATGATGTCGAGGCGAACAATCGAACCTTTTGCTCCGCGAATCTTTTGGACGACATCATCCAGGCGCATGCCAATGACATCAATAAAGTTACCATTTTCACCTTGCGCCACGCCTACAATCTTATCGTTGGCCCATAGCATTTTACTTTTGTCGGCAGGACCGCCCGGAATAATTTTTACAACCCTGGTGAATTCACCTTCAGAAGTGAGTTGCGCGCCAATTCCCTCCAGTGAAAGGCTCATGTCAATGCCAAAGTTTTCGGAAGAAATCGGGGAAAAGTAACTTGTGTGCGGGTCGTAGGTCTCGGAAAGGGCATTGATAAAATATGAAAAAACATCTTCGGACTGATATTGTTTTATCCGCGTTTCAAAGTTTTTATAGCGCTGGAGCAGGGTTTCCTGAATGGAAGACCATTCCTTCCCGGCAAGCTTTAAATTCAGGGCGTCATTCTTTAATCTCTTGCGCCACAATTCATTCAAATCATCTGTGGTTGCAGCCCAGGGCAACTCACTTCTATCTAAAAGTAAGTTTTCAGCGCTTGCATAATCAAATTCTGATTCAAGACGTTTTCGGATGAAGTCTATTCTTTGCGCAACTCGTAATTGCCAGGTATTGTAAATCAGGTAGGGGATAGTCAGATCTCCATCTGAGACGGCATTGTCAAGCTCATATCGATACTGTTCAAAATTTTCAATGTCAGAAGCCAGAAAGTACATTTTGTTGCCGTCATAGCCTTCGATATAGAGATATAGTATTTCTGATGATGTCGAGTCGTTAATGGTTTTGTGGTTATAGTGAAAGCGCCGTAATAGTTTTGTCACCATTTTGCCGGAAATCGGGTGGGTTTCATCGGGTTTTAATCTATCCTCCCGCTCACCTGCATTCATGCCGTTGAGCAAAAAAACCATCAACAGAGCGGTGGATGCAGCAATAATTTTAACAAAATGAACTGTAAGCTTTGAACTTCTCATCGTGTAACTCCCTTCGGACGACGGTGTGAACCTTACCCGTAAAAAAGTGGCGGCGGCTCTTTATTTAGAAAACTTTTAATTTAGTCGTAAATTATTAAAATTCAAGAAATTTGCTTTGCATTTCCTACTAATCGTTTTCATCGACATTTTGTTCCTAATCATCAGCAATTATCAAGGAAAAGTGCAGGATACTTTTGCGCCAGGGCGCTCCAATTGTGATAGTCTTTGAAATCTGCCTTAAATTTAACGACTAAGTAATACTATCATTAAAGCATGGCTTATGGTGAGATTGTTCTCAAAAAATAACTGTAAAGAATCGAATATAAAATGGTTTACGAGTCGTGAATAATGTCTTAACATGTTGTAACTTTTACCTTGCTTTAAAATCGATGGTTGTCTATATTTACCGCTTATTGCTCTAATAATTATAAGGTTAGGAGTTTTCTGTTGGCGGATCTATTCGACAAGTGCAGGCTGTTCACACGCGCAAAAGAGCTTCAGGCCAAAGGATGGTATCCATACTTTAAGGAAATTACATCCGGCGCCGATTCCGAGGTTGAAATCAATGGGCGCAGGTTGGTCATGATTGGCTCCAACAACTATCTTGGCTTGACCCAGGATCCCAGAATTAAGAAAGCCGCGCAAGACGCTATTGATAAATTCGGATCAGGGTGCACTGGCTCTCGTTTTCTAAACGGGACTTTGTCGTTGCATGTGCAACTGGAAGAAAAACTCGCAGAATTCATGAACGCGGAAGCCGCCCTTATCTTTTCAACCGGTTTTCAGACAAACCTTGGCGCGCTTTCAACAATTGCCGGCAAGAATGACATTATCTTTTCGGATAAAAATAATCACGCATGCATTGTAGATGGAAACCGCTTGTCGCTAAGTCGGGTTGTGCGTTATAAACACAATAGCATGACTCATCTGGAGCGTTTGCTTTCTGCAAGCCCGGAAAGCGCTGGCAAACTGATTGTCTGCGACGGTGTTTTCAGTATGGAGGGAAACCTGGCCAATCTACCCGAAATTGTAAATCTGGCAAAAAAGTATGGCGCCAAAGTTATGGTGGATGATGCGCATTCAGTTGGCGTTTTTGGCGCCAATGGGCGCGGCACAGCCGAGCATTTCGGTCTGGAAGATCAGGTTGATATTGTTTCAGGAACTTTCAGTAAGTCGTTTGCCTCCCTTGGCGGGTACCTTGTGGCAAAGGCAGATGTCATTCACTACCTGAAGCACCACGCCCGCGCGCTTATTTTTTCGGCGAGCATTCCTCCTGCAAATGCCGCTTCTGTTATTAAGGCGATTGAAATCATTCAGCAGGAGCCTGAAAGACGGGAGAAATTGTGGGCGAATGTAACCAAAATGAAGCGGGCGTTTGATCAACTGGGTTTCAATACTTGCAACAGCAAAAGTCCGGTCATTCCAATCTGGATTGGCCCGGATGAAGAAACGTTTGTTTTCTGGAAAAAACTGTATGAAAATGGCGTCTTTTCCAATCCAGCTGTCCCACCCGCAGTTTCGCCTGGACAATCACTTATTCGAACAAGCTATATGGCCACCCATACCGACCAGGAACTAAATTTTGTGCTCGATGTCTTTGAAAAAATTGGCAGAGAAGTCGGCGTCATCTGACATATTGTGGCAAAAAAAGTTGCAGGCGCTGGCGCGACCAATTCTGCGGCGCAGTCCTTAATCTGTTGTATTTACTGAATCATTACTTTCTTCAGACATGTCAACTAATGTTAAGGGTTCAGGTCAAAATAATATTACCATGAAAATCTTGGATTATGAGTTCAGATGGAGTAGAAGGTGGCAAGTTTATTTCGATCAAATGCCTAACGGCCTCGTCTTCTGACGAATTTATCAGGTCAGCCGTATGAACTCCCCAAACAAGAAAGGGCAATGATGAGCTCGATAACCATTCGTGAAGTTCAGAACAAATCCGATCTCAATATCTTTATCAAGTTTCCGTGGGAAATATATAAAAACGATCCACATTGGGTTCCGCCATTGCTTATTGACATGAAGACAATTTTGAGCAAAAAAAAGAATCCCTTTTATCAGCATTCTGAAATTCAACTTTTCCTCGCTTTAAAAGGGGGGCGGACAGTTGGTCGCATCGCGGCTATCCTGAACAGGAATCACAACAAGTTCCATGAAGAAAAAACCGGTTTTTTCGGTTTTTTTGAATCTGTTAATGATGTTATGGTTGTTGAAAGCCTGCTCACTGCGGCCAAATTATGGTTGAAGGGCAAGGGCATGTCAACGATTCGCGGGCCGATGAACCTCACGACCAATGACACTTGCGGCATGCTTTGCGAGGGCTTTGACTCGGCGCCCTACATAATGATGACTTATAATCCGCAATATTATATAGATTTGATGCATTCTGCCGGAATGCAAAAGTGCAAAGAACTTTACGCCTATTACATGACGCAAAACACGGAAATACCTGAACGTTTTATAAAGTTCGCGCAAAAAGCAATGCAAGATGATAGCATTACCTTTCGAAACATCAACATGAAAAAGTTTGATGCTGAGGTCAAAATAGTCATGGAAATTTACAACGACGCCTGGCAGAAGAACTGGGGTTTTGTGCCCATGACAGACGCCGAAATACAGCACATGGCAAACGAACTGAGAATGGGGGTTGATCCGGATATTGTTTTTATCGCAGAGATTGACGGCGAACCTGCCGGGTTTTCTCTGGCATTGCCGGATTTCAATCAAGTCCTACAGAAAATAAACGGCAGGCTTTTGCCTTTTGGCATTTTCAAATTGCTAAAGAATAAAAGCAAAATTGACACTGTGCGCGTTCTTACGCTTGGTGTGAAACAAAAATTTCAAAAAAAACGGGCGCTGGCGCCCGCATTTTACTACGAAACTTATCGTCGGGGAATAGAGAAAGGATACCACTCCGGCGAGTTTTCATGGATTCTTGATGACAATATGCCTATGAACCGTGCGATTACCGGTTTGGGCGCAAGTTTGTATAAGAAATATGCCATTTATGAAGCTGAAATCAGGTAATTATTCGTACCAGTAGAGAACGCGACCGCAGCCTTCGCAATTGATGACGCTCTGGTCGCTTCTTCCACGCGTGATAAGTTGAGTTGGAACATGCATAAAGCATCCCAAACAGACATCGTCTTTTACAGGAACTATCGCGCGTTTATAGCGTTTTTTTAGTTTTTCATAATTAAATAAAAGTGGTTTGGGAAGCTTTCCAAGCAATTCGTTTCGCGCTTCATCCAACTTCTCTTTGCCTGCAACTTCAAAGCCGATTTGCTTAACATCTTCAACATCTTTGATCATGATGTCAAGGTCTTGCAGAGCCACCAGCATTTCCAATTGTTTATTTAACATAGATTTCAACTCTCTCCGTCTAAAATTTCGGCAAACTCCTCAAAGGTGTTTACATTTTTTAGTTTTTCACGATTTTTATTTTCATGTAACATTTCAACCAGCTTGCCCAGGACAGGCAAATAGCGATTGTTTTCATCATGGGGAGGAGCAATCACGACAAAGAATAGTTTTATTGGTTTTTTATCAATTGCATTGAACTCAATGCCCTTGTCAGACCGCCCGAATGCAATTTGCATTTTGATTGCGGCGGTCGTTCTTCCATGTGGAACCGCGACTTCATCGCCAATGCCCGTGCTGCCAAGCGTTTCACGTTTGGTGAGCATTTCTAACACAATCTCTTTATTGCGAATGACTTTGTTTTCAACAAACAGGCTGGAAAATTCGTCGAAAACAGCTTCTTTGCTTTGTGCTTTCAAATCAGGGATAAACAAATTCTCGTTAAAAAACTGTGTTAAATCTTTACTTTCCATCATGATCCCTTCGTTAGAGTTTTTCGGGTTTTTACGCCACACGACCTGCATTATCAATAACCTCTCGTAATGCAGGCATTACAAACACACTATTTAAATCAAACTTTTCGTGCAATTCTCGAGCGAGCACATTAATTTTTTGTTCAATAGACAGTTTTTTGTTCACCAACAACTGCTCTTTTTCTTTGTAGCGATAGAAACCACCGACAAATTCTCCTTTGTCGTAGCGAACTTCTATTTGCAGTTCGACAAATAAATTTTCAAGACCTTCAAGTATTTCTTCTGCTTTCATAATTGCTGTCAGCTATTGTGCAGATTTGCAAATGAGCGCATTCATTTCAATTGCGAACATCAAGAGAATTAAACATGCTCAATATTCTCGTTCTATAAAATATTCCCACTAGAGAAGAGTATTCATTTTTTTTCTCTTCGCAAGCTCTACCAGTTGTTTTACTTCCTGAGCTTTTTCACGCGGACAGATCAAGGTGGCGTCTCCCGTATCAACAACAATCAAATCATCCACACCGAGCAAAGCAATTGTGCGTTTTGGCGAATCAATATAACATCCTTTTGAATCCTCCAGCAAGTGCGAGCCGATCAAGACATTGTTGTCTTCATTTTTTTCACCGAGCTTATAAAGCTCTTCCCAACTTCCGAGGTCATTCCAACCAAAGGTTCCCTTCAGAACTTTTACATTGTCAGCCTGTTCCATAACGCCATAGTCGATGGAAATGCTGCGGATTTGTCGATAAACCCGATCAATTGTTTCCTCTTGTTGCGCAGAGCCGATTGCCTCTGATATTTCTTGCAGCCCCTGGTATAAAACGGGAATATTTTTTTCAATCTCTGCCAGAATCGTTTTAATTTTCCAGATGAAAATTCCACTATTCCATAAAAAGTCGCCGCATTCAAGGAAAAGTTTGGCTGTCTCCAGATTCGGTTTTTCTGCAAAGGTTTTGACATCAAAGACCTCTATGCCATTTTGAGGCGGCAGCGAATTTTCACTTTGGATGTAGCCATATCCGGTTGCGGGATAGGTGGGTAATATACCGATAGTCACGATGCTGTCAGACTCAGCGGCAAGCTTTTCTCCCGCTTTCATGGTCTTCTGAAATAACGCCTCGTCCAGAATCAGGTGATCGGCGGGCAACACTGCCATTACCGCGTCGGGGTCGATTTTTTGCAGAAAAACAGCCGCCAGTCCAATGCATGGGGCGGTGCTTTTGCCCAAAGGCTCTCTAATATAATTTTGCGATGGTAGCGAAAGCTGTTTCCGGATCAGGGGTATTTGCTCGCCGGTGGAAACAACAAAAATATTTTCTTGTTGAACGATTGGAGAGAGTCGATTAACTGTGTTTTGAATCAGGGTTTTTTCACTGCGGATTTTGAGAAGGTGTTTCGGGTGTTCGCGCCGACTTTTGGGCCAGAATCTGGTTCCCAGCCCTCCGGCCATTATCAATGTATGCATATATTCTGGAAGCCTTCCTTGCCTGAGTTCATTCTAAATGAAACTTGCCATTGTCTAAATGTAGAACAATGGCAAGAAAATATTGAAAACCTATAGACTATTTGTGACATTTATTATTACGAGGGTTCACGAACCTAAAATCTGAAATCACTATATGTTGAAGCTCGACAATCTATTAAATCCGCTTTTTAAAATCAAGGGATATTCAAGGTCGATTTGATTCGAGTCAACCTTTCGAGCGAGATGTTTTTGAGATCGTTTTTCAAGATACTCGCAAACAGGCTCTTTAGATCTCCTTTCAACAGCGCCGCCACGGTTTGGGCGTTCATTTTGCTTAGCAACGTTATCTTGCCATCCCAGTCGGCGTCGGTGTAGCCTGCCAGACGCTGGTTGATAATTGTGCCTAAATCAAACTGTCGCTGATAGACGTTTTGCCACTTTTTGCTGAAAGCAGCCAGGTGTTGCGCGCTGCGCTGTTTTTTTTGAATGGCGTCGCCAATAACTTCACCTGCCATTCGTCCGATATCAATACTTTGTCGAATTCCCTCTCCCAGCAAAATAGAAATCAGGCCGCCGGCGTCGCCAACAACCACAAATCCATCGGCGACAGTTTGCGGCAAATATTTTTCGGCGGGTATTGCACCCACATGATACTCCAGGCGACTGATGTTGGCAAATTCTTTATGAAATCGTGGCAGGGTGAGAATTCTCTCAAGGCATTCCCTTGGTGCCACCGAACTGTCAGGGCTGATCACGCCGGCGCCAAGACGCACCCGACCATTTCCGCGCGGAAAAATCCACGCATAGCCGGAAGGCGCCACATGGGAGCCGAAAAGAATCGCGGCGCGTTGTTCCGGCCAATCGGGCGCGTATAAATCATATTCAGCCCCCACGCCGCGTCGCTTGAAATTGGTCGCCAAACCCAATTGACGCGCAAGGCTTCGATTTATACCAGTGGCGTCGACCACAATTTCTCCGGAAATAGCGGCGGGCTTTGAAAAAAACGACACCTGCAAGCCAGCAATTCCGCCGTTTTTTAGCAAGGCAGACCTAACCGTTGTATTTACGAAAATTTCCGCCCCGGCTTGCGAGGCCATTTCCGCCAAATATTGATACAAGGCTCGAACATCCAGAACGCAGCTCACCGGTTTTTTATAATGAAAAAGAGCCTCATGATTGGGTGAGATCAGCAGCCCCTCATGGATTGGGTGATAAAGCCGGGAAGGGATGGCCAGCTTTTGCAATTCAGCAATCCAGCTGCCGCCGCTGGTATGGATGGGATAGCCAATTTCTTTGCTCTTCTCAAAAACCGCAACGCGCGCCCCTGATTTGGCGGCCGCATAAGCAGCGGACAGTCCGGCCGGACCGCCGCCGGCTATTAATACATCATAGGAATTGTTTACTTGCATGGATAATAATCGGTGTAATGATTTTCTCTGGGTTGTTTCGACCGGAACATGGTTCAACTGCGCGCCGAACCGGTCTCAAGTCAATAAGTAAATTAGTATTTGGTTAGACTATTGTCGATTTCATCCGCCCAGGCTAAAATGCCACCCTTGATATTGCGTAGTTTTTGAAAGCCGACGTTTTCTAATATTTTTAAAGCTTTGGCGCTGCGAACGCCGGAGCGACAAAGGATATGTATTTCAATTTCCCTGTCCAGCTCCGCCAGGCGTTCGGGCAGGTCGCCCAATGGAATCAATTTGCAGTCTGGCAATTGCGCGATATTTAGTTCGTGTGGTTCGCGCACATCCAGAATAAAAGGCGGCTGCGCTTGCTGAACCTTTGCGTGTAATTCACGCACGGAAATCTCCTGGTTCGCGCTGAGCGCAATTGGCTTGGCAGTTTTTACGCCGCAAAACTGTTCATAATCAATCAGTTCGGTTACGGTGGGTTGGTCGCCGCAAACCCGACAAGCCGGATCGCGGCTTAATTTCAACTCGCGATACGACATGGCCAAAGCGTCATAGAGCAGCAGGCGACCAATCAGCGGTTCGCCGATGCCGAGGATAAGTTTCATGGCTTCAGTGGCTTGCGTCACGCCGACATTGCCAGGCAGAACGCCGAGAACGCCGCTTTCAGAACAGTTCGGCACAAGTCCGGGCGGCGGCGGCTCCGGATAGAGACATCGGTAGCATGGGCCATTTTTGGTTGCAAACACCGAAGCCTGTCCTTCGAATTTGAAAATGCTGCCGTAGACATTGGGCTTGCCAGACAGAACACAAGCGTCGTTGACCAGGTATCTGGTGGGAAAATTATCGGCGCCGTCAACAATAATATGATAGTCGGCAAAAATCTCCAGAGCGTTTGCGGCGCTGAGTCTGACCGAATGTTCATCGATTTCTATATGTGGATTCAGAGCGAGCAGCTTTGCTTTGGCCGCAGTCACCTTCGGTTTTCCGACATCGGCGGCGGTGTAAAGTATTTGTCGCTGCAAATTGCTTTCATCAACCACATCGTCGTCAACCAGTCCGAGGCGGCCAACCCCGGCTGCGGCGAGATAAAGCGCCACCGGTGAACCCAATCCGCCCATGCCCACCAGCAAAACACGGGCTTTTTTCAGCTTTTGTTGACCTGCAACGCCAATGTCCGGTAAAAGCAGGTGACGGCTATAGCGCGCCAGTTCAGTTTTGGAAAGTGTCATCTGTCAGCCTTGTTTTAATGAATAGCGAAATGTCGCGCGTTTGATTTGGCCTGACTAAAACAGCGGGTCTTAAACCTGAGGCGGCTCAAGCGGCTATCTTGCGAAAGCGCAAAAATTACATTG